>ORMF010067092.1_pt1 | contig 28247 bp, 25 predicted proteins | sample 1779871 | NCBI WGS metagenome assembly ORMF01 (sample SAMEA104232316, study PRJEB22302) | groundwater metagenome | biome: forest; feature: aquifer; material: groundwater | place: USA | collected 2011-08-07 | depth 5.4 m | reverse complement strand
CTACCGCAATCATCGCTTTTCGTGCACTGATCCCAACAGGAAGTGCATCCTTTAGGACAATTGGCTGCTAGCTTTGTAAATGTTTTTTGAGATTCGTTTGTATTTGCTTGCACGATTCCTGTGAAAAAAATACTGACTAAAATAATCGAAATTAACTTTTTCATAAAAACTCCTTTTTTAATTTGCCAAACACAAATCATAATCCATGCTAGGTTAGCCTATTGTGACAATCCACCCCATTTAAAATAAACGGTATTTTCACCCTGATCTTTCATTGTAGAAGCAACAGGTGATTTAAAATAACCTTGTTTCCAATAGCAAATGCCATAGTATGTTGTGCATGATGCGGATAAAATTGCTGCGATCGTGATGATGTATCCAAACGTGCGCGCAAATGAAACACCGGCACCCTCATTGCGATACGCAAAAACCAATAATGCCACACCGATACCGAGCGCTATTAATTCTACTGCAAATGCCAAATCGAGTAAAAACATCATATGTTAACCTCGTTTCATTATTATGCTTTGAATCATTATACCTATTAAAAAATTTAAAAAGAAAGCACCTTGTCACTAGTTTTGATCAAGGAATACAGGTCATTTAAAGTAACTAACGGACATAATTCATTTGTTTTCATATTTCTCGACTTGACACATGTCGTGCATGACATGACCTCACCTCCTTCATCAACAAACTCCTGAACCAGTTGAGAAATATTATATTTTTCACTGTGTAAATTAAAAATTTCAACGCCTTTGGCTAATAAAAAAATTTTAGCATCATCTCCTTGTTTTCGAGAAAAAATAGCAAGTCTTAATGCATTCCATACAATTTCTGGATCTTCAGAATAAAGCACAATAGCAAGTTTCATCTTATCTCCTTGTTGTAGATTCAATCATAAATATTTAAATATTAAAAATTAGTTGTTTTGAAATAAAAATTATTTAACCGATTTAATGACAACAAACCCCCCTTTTCCATAACCATCCATGACTGCTTCAGGTGATTTTATATGTTTAATAGGAGAAAAAATGGTTTGGTAAATAAGTGGTTCCTTGAAATTTGCTTTTTTTAATAATTGCAATATTTCTTCTGTCGAATGGAAATGAGCGTTTCGATAAAAAAGATTTTCTTGTTTTTTAGATTCATAGGATTGACCTAACAGTGAGTTTCGATCAATTTCGCCAATAACCAGAACGCCATTTGGCTTTAAAACACGCTTGATTTCTAAAAACGCTCTTTGCACATCATCTATAAAACAAAGTGTAGTAACCAGCAAAACAAAATCAAAATGATTGTTAGAAAAAGAGAGAGATTCAGCAACGCCTTGATAAACATCTATCCCTCTTGATTTTGCGATAGTAAGCATTGCTGATGACGGATCAATTCCAGTTTTTATTTGAAGTGCAGCGGCAAATCGACCTGTACCCACTCCAACTTCCACTCCATCAGCATTTTCGGGAACTACTTTTTTTAATGCTGAAAGTTCAGATAAAAAAACAGCAGGATGCTTATCAAACCATTGATCATATTGATCTGCCAATTTATCAAATATAATTGTATTTTCCTCACTCATGATGCATCGCCTCTGAAATCAGGCCAGACATAATCCACCCTTTCAATAAGGATGCAGCACGCTGCCCTGCTTCATCTTCAGACACAAAGTCACACAGTCCTTCACAAATCTCCCCAAATGTTTTTCCAGACAATGCAGCATCAAGGGAAAAAGATTCATCGTGCGACATTGCTCTGTATTTACAAATTAAATCTTGCCTCCACATAATCCATGGTGCAGGCTTTGTATTTTCTAAAGGGCGGCTCGGTGTTTTTTCGTTGGATAATGCTTCCCACATTTCAACAACATTCCATGATAAAATTAATTGATGAAGGGAAGGTTGCATTTTGAATGTGAGCGATTCCCACTGTTCTACTGGAATAGATGTCATTGCATCTAATGTTAAAATGTCAGCATTTTCAGAATCAAAAACCAAACCACTCACCCACTCCCACTGCGCCAGTTCAGCAAGGTATGGCATTTTTTTGTATTTTTGGTGAGATTGTAAAAATAAAGGCAATTCGTTGCCATACCAGCGAATGGATTGAAAATGGGATGGGAATTGATTGATATAGTCAATACATAGTTTATTAAAAGGTTTGTGTCCTAAATAATCACGCAATACCGAATAACTTTCTCCTAATGCATCCTGCAGGCGTAATTGATAAGCATTTTTATAAATTTCCAAACGCGTTTCTTTAGATACTTTTTTTGTACCAACGACAGCTTCTGCAAAGCGAGCGTCATTTTCTAATAAAAAACGCTGGAATTGATTTTGTAATTCGATAAATTGACTCATGCCAACACCTCAGAATTTAATCTGACGTTGGTTGCAATTTGTTTTGCCATATTGAGTTCTTTTAATAAATCAGCTAATGGTGGAATATGATCATCTCGCTCAATCATAGTTGAAATAAATCCGTGTGTTTCTAGTGTTTTTTGATATAAATCCCACACTGGATCAACAATATCATGATCGTGCGTATCAATAATGTAATCACCCATATTTAAGTGCCCTGCCAAATGTATTTGATACAAACGATCAGATGGCATTGCTTTAACATAATCCATGGGATTAAATTCGTGATTAACGCTACTGACATACACATTATTCACATCAAATAAAATACGGCAATCTGCCCGCTTGCTGATTTCAGCAATAAATTCCCACTCTCGCATTTCGGATTGTTGGTATGAAATATAACTGGATACATTTTCAATGAGCATTTGTCTGCCTAAAAATTCTTGAACAGTTTGAATGCGAGAAACCACATGATTTATCATTTCTTCTGTATACGGCAATGGCAATAAATCATGCAGATTTTTATGATTCACACCGGTAAAACACAAATGATCAGAAATCCATTTGGGTTCAACTCGTTCTATTAATTGTTTGACTTGTGATAAATACTCAAAATCCAATGGATCACTTGAGCCAATAGAGAGTGATACCCCATGCATCACCATTGGATACTCTGCTCTAATTTTATCGAGATAATAAAGTGGTTTTCCGCCAGGAACTAAATAATTTTCAGTAATAATTTCAAACCAATCAATGGGCGGCTTTTCAGACAAAATAGTTTCATAATGCTCAACGCGAAGACCGAGTCCGAAACCAAGATTAGGTTTTTTGTGTGTCATTTGACTGCCTCAATCTTGAAATTGATTTCAACAGGATCTTTAACGCCATCTGTTTTTTTCCACTCACCCTGGCCTACGCCAAATTCAGTTCGGTTTACAGTGGCATTTCCCGTTACAATCGCTTCGTTATCCGTGTATTTTTCAAACGTAAAATGCAGTGTTAATGGCAATGTTTTGTCTCGCAATGTTAATTGTCCATGCGCTTCATAGTCTTTATCACTTATTTTTTTGAAATTTTTTGCGATAAACGTTGCCTTTGGAAAAGCTTTAGCGTCAAACCACTCTGCGGTTTTTAAGGCATCTTCTACATCTTTAAATGAAGTGGAAACTGAGGCTGTATCAACCGTAATGTCAACATGACTTTTATTAAGTGCTTGTTGATCAAATTTAATATTGCCTGTGAATTTTTTAAATTCACCCTTGATAGGCGAATTATTTTGTATTGCTTGAAAATATAAACTGCTTTTATCCGGCACAATATGCCATTCAAAAGCAGTTGCCATTGTTGGTAACAGTAATATTAAAAATAAAAAACTAAAAAAACGATTTATGGCCATAGCATTCGCCTCAATATATTATCTTTATTAATAAAATGATGTTTAAGTGCAGCACCCGTATGCATACAAAATGTTGCAATTAACGCATACCCTAACCATTCGTGAATGTTAGAAATTAGAAGTCGATTCGCTTCATTGCCAGACATTAAATTTGGAAAAGTAAATAGCCCAAAAAACGAAACCGGCAAATCCGCACTGGATGTGATTAACCAACCTGTGACAGGTAGTGCAAACATAAAGAAATAAAAAGCCCAATGGACAGCGCGTGCAGCCAATTCTTCCCACGCAGGAATTGCATCTAACGCAGGCGTGATATTGCGAATTCGCCAGGCAAGTCGAACAATGACTAACATGAGAGCCAACATTCCCCATTCTTTGTGCCATCCATAAAACTGGAGTTTTTGGACACTGATGGGAATGCGAACCATCCATAAACCTATTATCGAAAGCCCTACCATCATCGCCGCCATTAACCAATGCAACACAATCGTAATCATACCAAAGCGATTTTCGGTGTTTTTAAAAATCATGTGGCTGCCTTTTGCGCTTCGACATCGATTACCAAATGCACTTTATCACCCACCATCGGCAGAAAAGCCTTGATTCCAAAATCAGAACGGTTAATCGCAGTATCTGCACTGAATCCAACACTCATTTTGTCATTTACCGGATTTTGCCCCATCTTATTTAAATGAACATGCAATGTGACGGGTTTAGTAATACCATGCAGAGTCAAATTACCTCGAACATCCGCAGTGTCTTTCGATATTAAATTGATTTTTTGACCGACAAAAGTAGCCGTTGGGTATTTTGTTGAATCAAAAAACATTGATTCTTCTAGGTGTTTATTTAATTCAGGAATACCAGTCACCAAACTATTTATTTTAATGGTGACATCGACTTTGCTTTTGCTGGGATCCGTATTATTTAATAAAATTAACCCATTGGCAGGCCATTTCCCAGTTTGTGTTGAAAATCCCAAATGATCAACGCGCCACACAATAAAACTATGCATAGGATCTATGGTATATTTTTCTTCTGCAGCATAGGATGCAACACTGGTAATCATTGAAAATAAAAAAGTAAGAAAATAAATAAAATTCCGTTTCATTTATCACCTCATTTTAATCCATTAAAAGGATCAAGAACGCACCCGTGTCAAGTTAAGTGCGTCCCTTCACCTGGAGTACTCGACTAATTTTTTACTTAACTACGTGTCCATCTGCTTTTTTACAAGCTTTAGCGGATTTCACCGTAACAACGCCTTTACCTTTGCAAGTATTTTGACCTTTGCAAGCATTACCCGCTGTTTTGCAGGAACTTTTTCCTTTGCATGAATTTCCACCCATACATTTTACGCCAGCATGTGCTGTTGCAGCCGTCGTTGATGTAACAGGCGCAGCCGCAAACGCTAATGCAGCAGCCAAAGCCAAGGTCGTTCCAATTACTTTTTTACTCATAAAATAACTCCTTTTATTTTAATTTTTCCCGGGATTTTGAGATCTTTTTTGTAGCATGAATGGATTGAAGAAAATCCATAACGCCGCGCAATTGATTCTCAAAAACTATTTTAGGTGCTTTGGGATGACATAAGGTGAATAAGCCGAATACGTTCCCCACCAAAAAAACTGCGATGGCGGTATACTCACCATCCTATTTCAAATAGTCACTCTTTTTTAGAGCTAAACTATTTCTGAAATCACACTGACGATTCAATTTTTCCTGGTAATTTGTATGGTAACGTAAGAGTAAAGGTAGCGCCATTATTTAGCCCCTCACTTTCTGCCGTTAAGCTTCCACCCATTTCATGCGCTGATAGTGCGCTCGCGTGTAAACCAAAACCATGGCCATTCAGTTTAGTCGTATAACCATGACTGAATATTTTTATCAAATTCTTTTTTTCAATTCCGCAGCCATTATCAATTACTTGAATAGTCACCATTTTTTTGTCGGTCTTTATACGCAATATTATTTTTTTATCAACCTTGTTACTAGCAATCGCTTGCAAGGCATTGCGTACTATATTTACCAAAATTTGGAGAAACTTTATTCTATCTACTAAGATCGGTGGAATATCTTCATACTCTTTTTGTATAATAACGTCACTATTATTTAAGGTAAACGAATTAATATTTACCGCATCATTTAATAAATTACATACCTGTATAGATTCAACCATTCCAAATGATCCAGCCAAGAATTGCTGGCTTTTCAAAATATCAGTAATGTGATTTATATTTTGTAGAAGCGATGAAAACTCTTGCTGAGTATTTTTATGTTGATTTTGCCAGTAATCACCCAGTGCAATTAAGTAGGTTGGCAGTTGCATTCCCTGCTCATCATTTGAAATAAAATTGATGAAATCATGTTCATGACTTTTTATCAAATCACGTAACAATAATAAATTATTCAATTTAGAATTTTTACAATTCTCTTCTAGCAATGAAAGAGAAACATTCACGCTATTTAAAATATTACCAATATTGTGTAACATACTGGTTGTTACTTCGCTTATACCCGCAATTCTCTGGGTTTCAAGCATATTTTTTCGGGCATATTCCCTTTCTAAAAAAATACCTACCTGATTACCTATGTTTTGAATGACAGATAATAAAACAGAATCAAATGCTTTGAGTTGATCAGTCAGAAATACAATAACCCCTATTACTTTATTGTCTACAAACAAGGGAAATGCAAATGCACTATGAAGTCCAGCTTCTGATGCACAAGTTGCTCTTGGAAAATTAGGGTCTTGAGTCACATCCCATATTTGATGAATTGAGTGACTTTCCAACACCTTGCCTGGAAGCCCAACACCTGTGCCAAATGAAAATAACTTGCTTTTTTCAATAAATTTTTTTAATACGGATTTATCTAAACAGTACGCTTCAGATAAACCCAATCGGGTATCATTCTGACCAATTTCCCATAACTCACCAATTTGCATGTCCAGCATTTTGCACATAACCTGTAGCACTTTCTGTATTGCCGCATTTTGCGAAGCAGTATTAGCAAGTACGCTTGAAATAGCATGCTGGAGTGATAAATTATTCGCAACCACTTTCAGATTATGGTTGACTTCATATAGCTCACTGCTCTTTTTTTCAAGGATAGACTCAGCTTCTTTTCGTGCTAATTTTTCGCGAGCAAGCTGTTTTTTTAAAATGTCAATTTCATTCATTAATCAATGCTCACGCGTTAGGGTAAATAAAACATTATATTTTTTTTCATCTCCTGGTTTTAATGTAGTACGTTTTACACTGATTTTTTCATGAAAATGATCTGCAGCACCTTGAATTAAACCTTCTGCTAAATCTTGAAAGGGGTGATTAGAATGATAACCCATAGTCATATTATCAGGTGAAATTATTTCACATTGAAATCGAGGTAGTTCAGCTTCTGGATATAATTTCAAAACCTCAACATGAATATGACCATCAACACTATTTAAAAATTCAAAAACACTATTATTGTGTTGAACGATATGCGGATAACGAGAAAATAATTTGTTAAAAAGATGCTTCCCATAAATAATTTGCAATTCTGAGATTGAAATGCCGGTTTCTTTACTCAGTGCAGTGATCAATCGAATCATTTCCTGATGATCATACGTACCTACATCGGTATAGGCGCCTTGATTCGGCAGGTGTGATTCATCAATAATTTTTTCAACCATCTCAGGAGAAAATACTTGACCAACCATGTCTAAAAATTCAGTAAAAATCATTCCCTTCATATTGCGCTCCTATTTAATAATACGATGATGTTTTAATAGTTCAGTGCAAGCTGCTTCATTTAATGGTTTACTGTAATAATAACCCTGCACTTGATTACTATGATGTTCTTTTAAAAAGGCAACTTGTTCTTTTAGTTCCACCCCTTCCGCCAGCACATCAACACCCAAGTTTTTAGTAATCGCAATAATTGCTTCTACGATGGCAGAATTAGCAGAGTCAGTTGTAACATTATTTATAAATGTCTTATCAATTTTTACGGTATCAAACTGAAAATATTTCAGATAGCTTAAAGATGAGTAACCCGTACCAAAATCGTCAATGGCAAAACGCACGCCAATTTTTTTTAACGCCGCCATTTTTTCAGCAGTTTGTTTAATATTCGATAGTATCAAACCTTCCGTTATTTCTAATTCTAGGCATTTTGGATTGAACTGTGTTTCATCTAATATAGACTTCACCACGGCAACAAAATTTTTCTCGCGAAATTGTACTGCTGATACATTAATAGACATTTTTAATGTTGAAAAATCCAGAGTTTGATGCCAAATTTTTGCTTGGTGACAAGCTGACCGTAAAACCCATTCGCCAATTGAAATAATGTGGCCTGATTCCTCAGCAATTGGAATAAAGACTTGTGGTGAAATTTTTCCCATAGTGGGGTGCACCCAGCGCAATAATGCTTCTACACCAATGATCTGACTGGTTTTCAAATCAACCAATGGTTGATAATCCAATGATAATTCTTTATTTACTAAGGCTTGGCCTAAGGCTGCACGTATAGCAGAGTTTTGTAAAATAGGCTGATTAAATTCTTTGATATAAAATTGAAATCGATTACGACCCATCAGCTTCGCCTGATATTGAGCAATATCAGCGTTTTTTAAAAGCGTTTCAACATCCTCTCCATCACAAGGATAAATACTTACACCGATACTCACCGTCGAGACAATATCATGATCTTCAATGTTAATTGGTTTTAAAAAAATTTCTGAAAATCTTTTTATAATTTCAATAAAGTTTTTTTCATGTATTTGAGATGTAAAAACAATCACAAATTCATCTCCACCAAAGCGAGCAACGGTATCTGTTTCCCGAATAAATGTAGACATTCTATTAGCTAAACATTTAAGCACCAAATCCCCAACATTACGTCCATAGGTGTCATTAATTTCTTTGAAAAAATCCACATCTATGTGCACAACACCCACGTGCAAATGATAACGTTTTGCATGTGCAATGGCTTGTTTTAGTCGATCTAAAAATAACGCCCTATTTGGCAGTCCTGTTAAACTATCGTGTGTCGCTTGATGTAATAATTCTTTTTCTAATTTCTTATGTTCAGTGATATCATGAAAACTATAAACCACACCAATGATTTTGTCGTTGAGATATTGTGGATGCGTAAATAATGCTAATGTTACGCCCGATTTTAATTTCCATTCCTTAATATCAGTTAATCGTGGTTTTTCAACCAATTCTTGCATTCTTTTTAAGAAAAAAACGGGGTCATTCACTTGAGTTGATAATTTTTCAAAAATAACGCTGGATTTTTCTGATTTTAACACTGTCTCGGAAATTTCCCACTGTTTTAAAAAATTGGTATTATAAGTAACGATATGTTCATCTAATGCAACTATCAAAATCCCTTCACATATCGATTCTAATGTTGCTTCCGAAAGTGAATATAAATTTTCCAGCGAATCAGTTCGACTTTTTACCAGACCATGTAAATTAGCCAGTAATTCCCATTTTTTGGTCAATGCCGCTGCAAGCTGACTAATTTCAATCACCTCAAATGGCTTTTTTAATATTAAAAAATTTTCACAGCCGCTTAATTCTCGTGTAATTTCTTCCCATGAGTGATCAGAATAAGCGGAACAAATGACCATCTGAATATTAGTATCCACCTCCCATATTTTTTTTATCGTTTCAATGCCATCCCAACCAGGCGCCATTCTCATGTCAATAAAAGCCAGCGCATAAGGCAATCCCTGAGATAATGCAGTACGCACTAATTCAAGCGCTTCTTGTCCTTGATACGCCGAATCAACTTGATAATGTAGTTCACCGGATAATTCAGGTGATTTTTTCGGTATGCCAAATAATATATTCTCACCTTTGAGGCTAGTTTGGGCATCATTTTTGGAAAGAATTTTGATAAAATCCTTATGAATTTCTGGATTGTCATCAACGATTAAAATTCTTTTTTTAACAACCGATTGATGTTTCATGATAATGCCCTGCCCATCTTAAATCGTCATGCAATATTTTCACTGCATATCATCAATTGGTTTTGGAATACTCTGCATCAACGATGGATTTTTTATGATGTTTTCAATCTCGTTTTTAGATAATGGTTTACTAAAATAAAATCCTTGTGCATCTGCACATTGATATTGTTTTAAAAAATCCAGTTGTTTTTTTGTTTCAACGCCTTCTGCAATAACGCCTAAATTTAAACTTTTTGCCATGGCAATCACTGCGCGAACAATAACTTCATCATCTGTTGTCGATTGAATATGTTGAATAAAAGAACTGTCTATTTTTAATCGATCTAGCTGAATTTTATGTAAATAACCTAAACTAGAATAGCCAGAACCAAAATCATCTACGGTAATACTGATCCCTAATTTTTTTAATTCAGAAACTAAGCGAATGGTTTCCCTGTTGCCGACAATGACGTTCTCGGTTAATTCTAGCTCAAGGTATTTTGCATCCAATTGTGTATCGTTTAAAATCTGACTAATTTTGTCGACTAAATCCAGTTGTTTAAATTGTTGTGAAGTAATGTTAACTGCTATGCGCATTGGTGGCAGCCCTTCTTCTTGCCATGCCTTGTTTTGCCGACAGGCTGTGCGAATTACCCATTCTCCAATTGGCACAATAAGTCCCGTTTCTTCCGCCAGCGCAATAAAATCAATCGGTAATAAAATGCCTTTTTTTGGATGCTGCCAGCGAATTAACGCTTCCACAGCAACCAATTTGTTATTCACCAAATCAATTTGTGGTTGATAATTTAAGAAGAATTCATGATTGGCTATGGCGTGACGTAACTCAGACTCTTGATCCAATTCCGCAAGACTTTGTGCGCTCATTTCTGATGAATAAAATTCATAGTGATTACCCTTACGTCCTTTTGCTGCATACATAGCTGCATCAGAGTTACGAAGCAACATATCTACTGTTGTCGCATCTTTTGGATATAAACTGACGCCAATACTTGCACATAACATTATTTTTCTGTCATCTATATCAAATGGTTCTTGAAATACAGACAGTATTTGATCAATCTTCTTTTTAATATGCTCTTCTTTTGAAATATTCATAAATAGAATAACAAATTCGTCTCCTCCTAATCGCGCCAGTGTATCTTCAGAACGCATAAGTAACTTTAATCGCTTAGATACCATCTGTAATAAATTATCGCCAGAAATATGACTCAGGCTATCGTTAATTAATTTGAATCGATCCAAATCAAGAAACAGCAGAGCGAAGTTTAATTTATTTTCATCAGATAATTTAATCGCTAAACGTATACGCTCGAGCAATTTTACGCGATTCGGTAACCCTGTTAATGCGTCGTGTGTTGCCTGATAAAGTAATTCTTTTTCTAAATTGGCACGTTTGGTAATGTCATGAAAGGCTAAAATACGCCCGATGATTTTATTGTTTAATTGATGGGGTTGTGAATAGCATTCAAAAATTTTGCCATTTTTAAATTTTAGCTCATCCGTTCTGACTTCATCTTTTCGACTATGTAATTCTTTCATATGATCGGAAAATTCATCCACATTAATCAGTTTACTTTTGATATGCTCCAGTAATTCTCCTTCACTGTTCATATCAATGATGACTTGTGGAATTTCAAGCATGTGAATTAATTTTTGATTATAATCAATTATCACCCCATTTAAATTCACAACCAGAATCCCATCGCTTGACGATTCAAAGGTCGATTTCACTAACGATAAAGATTCTTGCAATGATAATGTTCTGTCAGCAACTTGTTGTTGCAATTCTGTTGTGTATTGGCGCGCCTTTTCTGCTAATTTCCATTTCATCGTCAACGCACAGGCCAATTGTCGCACGGCAATATTATCAAAAGGTTTTTTCAAAATAAGCAAATTATCGGTTTGCCCTAAATGCGCAATCGTTTCCTCCCAGGAATAATCAGAATAGGCGGTGCAAATCACCATTTGAACGTTCTTATCTAATTCCCAAATATGTTTAATCGTCTCGATTCCATCCCATCCCGGCGGCATACGGATATCGACAAATGCCAGTGAATAACGCCAACCTTGACTCAATGCTGCTTTGATACGCTCAATTCCCTCTTTTCCTTGAGATGCAACATCAATTTGAAATTTCGGCAGCCGTTCTTTTTCCTTTTTTTCACCGAATAATCCTTCAGATAATTGATCCAGTTTTTCTGATGAGCTGGTCGATAGTATTTTGATAAAATCACTGTGAATGGCCGGATTATCATCGATAATCAAAATATGGAAATTATCTGCATCACTCATGCCTGCTCCGTTTATCTCAAAAAAAACATCTAATAATCAATCTGTTATAATTAATGCTGGCGTAATATATTCATTTAAATCAAAATATACATTATAGCAAGGAGTGTTTACATGTTGTCCAATTATTTTCAGCTGGGCCCCATTCCGGCCAATGCCATGTATGGAACCTATGATTGGCATTTGGTTTTGCTATCCTATTTAGTCGCGTCATTTGCTTCCTACGTTGTGCTCGATATGGCTGGTCGATTGCGCGATGACAACAATACCTTTGCCGGCACATTATGCTGGTTATTGGGCGGCTCATTTGCAATGGGTGCAGGTATGTGGTCAATGAATTTTATTGGCATGCTGGCATTTCAAACGCCGATGCCCATGGGCCTTAATCGACTTTGGACAATGGTTTCCATGGGTGTGGCCATATTAGCCTCACTGATTGCACTGAGTCTTTTGATTGGGCAGACGGTTCGATGGATGCATCTTGCCATTGGTGGATTTTTTCTAGGGATAGCAATTGCGGCTATGCATTACACAGGGATGTATGCCATGACCGACAGCATGATTATTCGCTATATACCCTCTTATTTCTTTCTATCCATTTTAATTGCAATCATTGCTGCTGAAGCGGCGTTGTGGTTGGCAATTAAAAGTAATCATGGCACGTTGAGTACTAAAATTCGTTTAAAAATAGTGAGCGCTTTAATCCTGGGTGCTGCTATTTGTGGCATGCACTACACAGGCATGTATGCTGCGATATTTTACCCAAAACCAGATGCATCAACCATAGCGGGTATATTGGATCCCAATATGTTAGCGACCATCATTGCTGTGGTTACTTTTTTAATTTTAGGCGTTGCATTTGCATTGTCTACTTATCGCGAAATTACCAATCAGCAGCTCATCACCACAGCGCGTTTAGCAGGAATGGCAGAAGTGTCTTCGAACGTATTACATAGCGTCGGTAATGTGCTAAATAGTTTAAATGTTTCTGCTTATTCTATCGGAGAACACATTGAACATACCAAAATTACACAGATAAAAGACCTCAACGAATTAATTCAAAAAAATAAACATAATTTGGGAGAATTTTTTACAAAAGATCCAAAGGGCATCAACATTCCAGATTATATACAAGCACTTTCTGAGTATTGGAAAGGAGAACAAAAAAATTTGTTAGCTGAAATTCAATCGATACTCACACACATTCAACATATCAAAGATATCATTTCTACTCAGCAATCATTAAAAAATTTTTCTGTTTTAGAGCAAATGATTGATATTCGTACTGTGATTAATGAAGCGATTACAATCACGGGACTGACGCTATCAAAGCATACAATTCGTGTTAATAGAGAATTTGAGATAACAAGACCCCATCTTTTAGATAAAATAAAATTATTGCAAATATTAGTGAACTTGTTAGGTAATGCAAAAGATGCGTTATTTGCATGTTCAGAACAAGAAAATATAATTTCCATTCATTTAAAATACCTGGATCAAAAAATGTTAATCATACGGGTAATCGACAATGGAATTGGTATTAAACCTGAAAATTTAAAACGTATTTTTACACATGGATTTACCACCAAAGACTCTGGACATGGATTTGGATTACATTCTAGCGCGATTTTGGCAAAGCAAATGGGTGGTTCGCTAAATGCTGAAAGTCCTGGCGAAGGACAAGGTGCAACGTTTACATTGGTGCTATTAGCGCGTTAATAAATTTTCCAGGTGACTATTCAGTTTTTTTCATGCGGTTTTGCCGACACCCCACCTGATCCATTAAATAATTCGAAATTTCATTTAATGGCAATACGATTTTTGTAGCGCCCAGTGACAATGCTTTTCCGCACATGCCAAAAATAATGGATGATTCTTTATCCTGAATAAATGTTTTTCCGTTATTATTTTTAATTTCAAGAAGCGCATCTGCACCATCTTCTCCCATGCCGGTAAGTAATCCGGCAATCACATTCTGTTGGCATGCAAGATTTGCTGAATAAAGTAACGTTGAAATTGATGGTTTAAAGCCATTTTTAGAGGGGTGGTTAGTTAATTTAGCGATAATTTTATTTTCTTTTTTAATAATTTCAAGATGATGATCGTCCGGCGCGAAATAAATATGACCAGGCAACAAAATTTCATTGTCCATTGCGCATGTAACAATTAAATGTGAATAATTCTGTAACCATTTGACAAATCCATCAATAAATCCCGCGCTCATATGCTGCACTGCGGCAATGGGTAAAGGTAAATCTGCAGGTAATCCAGCCAAAATAGTTTGCCATGCTTGTGGACCACCAACAGAAGAACCGATAGCAATTATTTCATATGCGTGATCCGCCCTTTCGAATTTTGATGTATATCGAGCTGATTTGTCGTGATGACGAAAATTTCTGCGAATGACTTTAACGTCACTCATCAGGCGTGTCATCATAATTAATCGCTGACAATGTTCGCTAAACGTTTCTTTTGAACTCATTGTTGAAGGCTTGCCCATCACATGTATTGCACCGGCAGCCATGGCCTCAAAAGTGCATTCTGTTTCTTTTCGGCTAAAACTGGACGTCACGAGTATAATGGGTGTTGGATTTTCTTGCATAATAATGCGTGTTGCATCCGATCCATTCATGATAGGCATTTTCATATCCATCGTTATAATGTCTGGATGCAATTTTTTTGTGAGTGCCACTGCTTGTTGCCCATCACTGGCAGTACCAACCACTTCCATATCAGGTTCGTTGGAAAAAAGCGTTTCAAACAACGTTCTAATCGTTGGTGAATCATCAACAATTAAAATACGAATTTTTTTCATATTAATTGCCTCACCATGTCAATTAAAACGTGCGACTCAAATTCATGTTTTACGATATAGGCATTGGCACCGGCTTCCATTCCTTGTTGTTTTTCCGCATCACTGTCTAATGTGGTTACAATAATAATTGGGAGGTGATGATACTGTTCGCTGCTTTTAATTTTTTTTGTTAACTCAAATCCATCCATGTGTGGCATGAGCACATCGGTGACAATTAAATCGAATGGTTGTTTATTCAATATATTTATTGCTTCAAGTCCATCAGATGCGGTAGTTACTTGATAACCATGATTTTCCAAAATATTTTTTTCTAAAATACGGGTGGTAATGGAATCATCAACCACTAAAATATGTTGTTTAATTTCATCCTCAGCTTTTTTACCATAAACCTTTTTATTTAATTTCACAGAAGTACCGGCTAATTGAAACAATTCAATTGGATTTAAAACCAATGCAATACTGCCCTCTTGATACAATGCGCCGCCGGTGACACAGGGCGTATGATGAAGCGGATCGGATAATGGCTTAATAACCAGCGATGACTCACCTAATATTTCCTCAACAATTAATCCCAATTTTTGCCATTTCAAGTCTAAAATAACAACCAGTAATTGATCTTGTTTTTTATCTGGTTTTGCGGTGGTGTGATATAAAACTTCTTGTAAATCTCGCAATGGAACAACCGCATTTTCAACGCTAATAACCGTGTTACCTTCAACTTCAGCTAAATCTTGTTGTCTGACAGAAATCAATCGATCAATTGATAGGGTTGGAATAAAAAATAATTGTGAATTTGATCGAACAATCAATCCTCGGTTTGTTGCAATCGTTAATGGCACCGTGAGTGTTACAGTGGTGCCGTACAATGGCTTCGATTCTAATAATACAGTACCATTAATACTACTCACATTATTGGATACGACATCTAGTCCAACACCACGTCCAGAAACAGCAGTAATCATCGATTTGGTTGAAAATCCAGGTCTAAAAATTAATTCTATTATTTCTTTTTCACTGAGATTATCTGCTTCATCCGCTTTTATTAATTTACGCGCAATGGCCGTTTTAACGATATTGTCTTTCTCAATTCCACGACCATCATCTGTAATTTTAAATACGATTTTTTCTCCTTGATGCATGACGTTAATTAAAATTTTACCTTTTGGTGGTTTGTTTGTTTTCAGACGTTCGCCATCGGTTTCAATGCCATGATCAATTGCATTACGTAAAATGTGAATCAATGGATCAGATAATTTATTTAATACTTTTCGATCTACCTCAATATCCTTCCCGTAAACTTCTACATCAACTGTTTTGTTTAATTCTTGTGATAAATCACGAATCATTCTAGGAACTTGATCTAATAATAATGCAGCGGGAATTAACCTCAGTAATTTTGTTTCGTATTGAAAATCATAAACAGTACGCTCAAGATCCTTTAATGCATTTTTTAAATGATCTAGATAAAAATATTCTTTTTCATTTAATCTGGATTTCTTTATTTGTGCTTCACAACCTTTAAGTTGTAATAAATTCATTTGCAATGAATCAGACAATACATTTAATTGATCTAATTTTGAAACAGCTATTCGAACTGAATCAGTTTCTGATACAATGTGTTCAGATTTAACTTCTGTTTGTAATTTTTCACTTTTTTTGGATGGATTCTGTATTTGTTGTAATAACGCCACCAAATCAGCCGATAATGATTTTCCTTGATCTTTGGCCAACGTAATCAATTTGATTGCATCGAGTACACTAAAAATAATATTTATTTGCGATTTTAAGTCATCATTAGGATTTTCTTGAATTTTTAAAATAAGCGTTTCAATATGATGCGCTAGAACAGAAACATCGGGGATGTCAGCTACGCGCGAAGCCCCCTTGATATTGTGTGCAAGTCGTAATAATTCTTTTATTGTTTGTGAAATGGATTCTGTTTTTTTTGGATTAGAAGCCAACTGCTTTTCTAATATCAGAATATAACTGGTTAAAGACGCTGCATTATCTTCAAGTTCATGCTTAAACGAATCAAACAATCGTTGTTTTAATTCATCATTTATGTCCATATTATTTCACCCGATAAATATCAACATTTTCTTTTAATTTGTTTGAGATCTGAACGAGATTATTAATCGCTTCACTTGTTTGTTTTACGCTTGCCACAAATGAAGTCGTTACCTTATTAATTTCATCCATACCCCCCGTGATTTGTTTGATACCTGCACTTTCTTGTTGCGATGCCGCCACCAATTGTTGGCAGGCCATGGTGGTATCACTGATGACTTGTCGTAATGATTCCATTGTAGTACCGGTGTGTTCTGTTAATTTCATTCCTGCATCGACTCCTTTTGTACCTTCTTCCGTTGCCATCACCGCTTTCTCAGTAGATTTTCGAACATCATCTAAAATTTGTTGCACTTGTTTTGTTGAGCGTTCTGATTGTTCGGCTAGGTTGCGCACTTCTTCAGCAACCACTGAAAATCCGCGCCCTGCTTCACCTGCTTTTGCCGCTTCAATGGAAGCGTTAAGTGATAACATTTTTGATTGTTTGGCAATGTCACTGACTGCCGATGTTATTTCTCCAATACGTTGTGATAAATTACTCAATTCAAGAATGGTATCGGCAATTGCTTTTACTTTATCGCGTATTTGGTGCATGCCCGCGATACTTTTTTTCACACTGTCCAAACCCATTTGTGTTTCATTATTTGTTTTTTCAGCCGATTTACCGAGCGTTCGTACTTTTTCTAAATTTTGGCTCGAACTCATCTCCAACTCTTCCAAGGTGGAAGTAATTTCATGAATCGCAGAGGCTTGCTCTGTTGCACCGGATGATTGACTGGTCATTGCGCTATTTACTTCCGCTAGGGATGTAGACATGTGATGTGATGAGTCATTGATTTGTTTTGCAATGTTTGCAAGGCTGTCTGTCATGATATTTAAATTTTGAACCAAATCACCTAGCTCTGATTTGTCATTGATTTCCAATCGCCGAGTTAAGTCCCCCGCTGCAATTTTTTCAATATGATTTTTTGCTTTTGCTATTGGGATAATAATTGATCGCGACGTTAATACGACGGTAACAATAGAAATTAAAATACCCAATACCAACATGACCCATTGAACATAAATAACATTCTGCATTTGCATATTCAATTCCCTGTTATGCAATTCTAGTTGATCATTTAAACCTGTTAACAATCCTCCTGATCGCATGTTGCCTTCTGATGTGCTACCTAACAATAATGTTATTAGCTCATTTGAAACTAATTCAGCATTTTTAAGTTGAGTGTCAATATTATTTTTTTCATTTGTATTTTGTAATATTTCTAATTTTTCTTGTGAATTTTGCATTTTTGGCAATAATGCACTTATTTCCTTCCATTTTTCTACATTGTTAGCACTTCGCCAGTGCGTAGATAACATATTAATTTTTTCTGATAACATTGAAATTTTATCCCATGATTCCTTTCTCTCATTGATTAGTTTTTTGTCACCCGTTAACATATAATTACGTAATTTTAATGCACTGCTTCTCAATTGATCTACAACGCCAGTGACTGATTCAATAGAGGGAATATCTTTATGAATTAATTGTTCTGAAAATTTCTTGCTTTGATTGTGTTGCGATAAATTAATAAATACGGAAGCGATAAAAACCAATATAATTACACCAAAGCCAATCGCAAGGCGATCACGAATAGACGATCCGAACTGTATTTTTCGTTTTACATTGCTCGTTTCTGTATTCATAATAATGCTCTCCTAGTGTTAATTAACCCCTCATCATGAGCAGCCAACAACTCATCAATGATTATTTCGGTATTAATAATGGCAGTACTGCCATGATGAATACCTGCGATGTATTTTTTATTTTTAGCAAATTCTTCAGGTAGTGGCGCGCCCAATTCCCTTTCTGAATATTTATCAAGGCCAATAACCTGATCAACCAGCAAGCAAAATATCGCACGCCTGTCCTTGACAATAATGACTGATTGATCTGGCAGAATATGTGTTTCTGCATATCCAAAAAATTGTAATAAATCAATCGTCGCGATTAAATGTCCGCTGTAATGCAATACACCTTTTACATATGGTACCGTAAAAGGAACGGGTGCAATTATTTGATGATCAATAACGCGCAGACAATCCGTGAGTGAAATACCAAATTGCTCATTTTGTAATTTAAATAAAATATAGGAATAATTATTTTGTTTATTATTTTCCTTGTTTTCTTTAGCGTACTGCAATGCACGACGATCATAAATATTACGTAGGTCAGCATTGATTGCTTGTAATGTTTTATGTTTTATCATTTAATTCCTCCACTTCCTGATACAAAGATAGCTCATTTTTGAGAAGTTGCTGGAGCTTCCCCGCATCCATGTGTGGGTAATCTTTAACTTTATGATCTTCCGATAAATTATTTAATACATCGAGACACCTTTTTAACAATCGAAGCCCTTCTGTCTTATTGTGTTGACGGAGCAATAAATTCCCCAACTGAATTTGTGCTGCTATATAATGCTGATCTAAAAACAGCGCCTTTCGAAAAGATGCTTCAGCCGCGTCTAACTGCTTTAATTCACTCTGACAAAGTCCCAATAAATAATAAATTTCACTTGACAAGGTATGTGTCTTTAATAATGAAATGCAATGAGATTCTGCCAATTGAATAAACCCTAGATTAGCCAAGCATCTAATCCTAATTAATTCTATTTCATAAGTAAGCTTATTTATGTTATTTTGATTAATGTAATACAATACATTTTCAAATTTATTTTCATTCATTAACTGATTAAGGTGTACTTCAAAATCTGGATTTATTAACGATGGTGCTTGTGTTTTTTTCGCTGTCAGTATTTCTGTCACTAAATTTTGTTTTATTGTTGATGCATGAGTAGGAATTTCTTTAAGGTGATTGAATTCAGCCGATAGTGTCACAGCTGCTTTTTTAAAATAATAAGTTGATTGATATTGGCAGCGTTCTAAATCATTTGATGAAAAAATAGCAGGATCTGAAGCGCCTAAAATTAAGCAACCATCGGCGCAAAGTGAGGCTGAAAATTGTTTCATAATGCGTTTGATGCGATCAATATCAAAATAAATAAATACATTACGACACAAAATAACATCCAATGCGAAAATACCGTTGATGATTGATGGATAGGTAAAATTATTTATATTTACATAATTAAATTGAACGGAATTTTTTATTGTTTCATTTAGGTAATATCGATTCTCTTTTTGAGTAAAATACTTTTTACGATAATGTTCTGGTGTGGAGCGAAAGGACCATTCTGTATATGCGCCTTCTTTTGCGCGGCGCAGTGCGTCACAATTGATATCAGAGCCAATCAGCTGCACTTTTATTTTTTCTTTATAAAATGAACACTCATTTAAAAGCATTGCAATAGAATATATTTCTTCTCCTGATGAACAACCAGCGCTCCAAATTCTCAGTGTCGAAAAAGGTAATTGCAATTTTCTAGAAATAATATCTGGAATTAAAAAATGCTCAAGAAATTCAAATTGGTCTGTATCGCGAAAAAAATAAGATTCACCTACCGTCACACCGATAATAATAGATTCAAAAATAGGATCATTTTCTTGACAGACAGACATTTTTTTTAGTAAATCCACAGGTTTTATATTAAACTGCGCAGCGGTATTCAGAATTGTTTTTTGTAACTCACTATATTGATGATTTTTAATGGCAATACCTAATCGAGATTGTAACAAACCAATGAATTGATTCACTATCGCTGCATCGAGTATTGAATCCATGTTTCGTTATCTCGCTATATGTACCACATTAATGATGCGTTGGAACTGCAAAATCAAACAAGGTTTGTCGTTAATCACTACATTTCCTAAATAAGGTGATTTTATTTCTTTAAATAAGGCATCTTGTTGAATGGCATTTCTTTCAACATGAAATAAATCAATGACACGATCAACCATAAAACCAACTGGTTTTCCATCTGTTTTTGCCAGTAAAATACTCGTATCAAGATTGTAAGGCAGGCGTTGTAAATTCAAATAGCTTGCTAAATTAAAAATAGGAATCAATGTGCCATTTAAATTCATCATACCCTGCAGATAAGGTGGCGCATTCGGTATTATTTCTAATGTCATCATTGGTAAAATTTGTTCAAGCTCTGTGACATCACACCCTAAGCAAGCATCATGTAACGTAAATTGTAAAATTTGCATTGAATTTTTCATGCATTATTCCCGTTTTTCTTCTCCATAATTTTTTTTAAGAATTTCGTTGTGTCATCCGTATTAAGTGGTTTACTGTATAAATAGCCTTGCCCAAATTTACATTGTCGTTCAATAAGAAATTGTAATTGTGCTTCTGTTTCGATTCCTTCTGCGAGTACATCCATATTGAGATTTTTTCCTAGTTGAATAATAGCCTCAATAATTTTTTTATCCTCATTTTTTTTATCAAGATTACTTACAAAAGATTTATCAATTTTAAGTGTTGAAATCGGTATTGTAGTGAGTCGACTCAGCGATGAATATCCTGTTCCAAAATCGTCGACTGCAATTTTAATTCCTGATTCTGAAATTTCATTAATATTATTTTTTCCAGATTCTATTAATTTATTAACGACCATTTCTGTGATTTCAAATTCAATATGCTTTGGTGAAATTTTCAATTTTGAAATATGTTCAAGAAGGTTAGGTAAAAAACGTGGATTTTGAAATTTATCTGCTGATAAATTGAAAGCCAACTGAAATTCAGACAGTCCCATTGTATGCCAACGGTTCATTTGTGTCAGGCCAGTGAATATAACCCAATCAGTGATTTTATGTAAAAGCCCAATATGTTCCGCCAATGGGATAAATTCTACCGGAGAAATTATTCCTAATACGGTATCATTCCAGCGTATTAGGCATTCAAATCCAATGAAATCCTTATTATGAAGTAAAAATTGAGGTTGATAATGTAGTTCAAAATTATTATTTTCAATGGCTACGCGTAAAGCGGATTCAAGTTGAACAAAACGCGAATGCTGTTCATGTAAGTCTTTTGTTAAAAAACGATAATTACCTTTACATTCTTTTTTTGCATTTGATAATGCGGTTTTTGCACCAAATATTAAGTCATCAAAAGTCATCCCATCCTGAGGAAAACAAGCAATGCCTGCTGTTACACTGGAGTATATTTCATTATCTTGTATGTGGTATGGTATATTTAGCAGTCTAGTGATTCGTCGAGCTATTTTGTCGACATAATACGTTGATTTTACATTTGAAATAATAATACCAAATTCATCATCACTAATCCGCGCAACAAAATTGGGTTGTCGAAATAGCTCATTTAACCTTTCAGAAAGTTGTATTAATAAACTATCGCCAATCGCACGACCAAACTGCTCATTTACATTTTCAAGTTGATCAATATCAATAAAGATCATACAAAATTGTTCTTGATGCTGTTGCGCGGTTTCAATATGTTGCACACCAATTTCTTTAAATTGTTCATAATTAGGTAATAAAGTTTTAATATCATTTTTTTCAATAAAGGCTACACGTTGATTCAACTGATTTAGTTGATTGGTACAATCTGACAATTTTTCTAAAGCGGTTTGTAATTCTTTTTTATTAATTCGCTGGGCTATGAAAAGCATTATTCCCAAAAAAATTAGCGCGATTGGCAATATCGGTTGTGTTAAAACGTTAATGGGTGCAAATTTAATAATGCCAAGAATAACTAAAATAATCGCGATACATTCTATTATCTGTATTCGACGAATTATTTGCATATAAATCTCCGCTCATCTTCTTCTGACATCATTTGAATAAATGCGTTTGTTAGTTCAGGATCACGCCAATTATTAGCGGCTTCAGCGCTTAAAATTTTAATGGCATCTGATTGAGAATAGGCAGGTTTATAACTGAGCTCTGTCGTGAGTGATTCATAAATATCAACAAGTTGAAATACTCTGGCAAAAAAACTAATTTCTTCTTTTTTTAAGCCATCAGGATAACCAGTGCCATCCCAATGTTCATGATGATGACGTATCACATCAATTACTGGTTTAAATGAACGTAGCGGCGCACAGATTTCCTCACCTATTTTACAATGTTGCTCAATTATATTACGTTCTTCTTTTGTAAGCTCACCAGGTTTCAAAATAATGTCATCCGCAATAGTCAATTTACCTATATCATGCAGTAATGCACCATAACGCAGAAACTCAATTTCTCTTGGCGTTAAATTTAAATGTTCTGCAAATGCTTGTATGATGAGTCCGCAGCGGTTCGAATGATTTTTACCATTTAAATCCTTCGATTCAACGAATTTACTTAATCCAAGTAATGCCGTTCGAATATCGACATAATCATCTGTCAATCTTTTTCGTTCAGCATGCACACGCACGCGCGCTTTTAGTTCTAATGGATCAAATGGTTTGGTAATGTAGTCCGTAGCACCAATGCCTAACGCATGAATTAAATCCTGTATTTCATCTACAACGGTCAACATGATAATTGGCAGCATCTGATATTTATTATCTTTTCTTAAAAAACTCAACAAACTCAAACCACTTTCACCTGGCATACAAATATCCAGTAAAACAAGATCGATATCATGTGACGCTAATTTCTCTTTACCTATTTCTGCGTTTTCTGCTTCAACCACTTCGTATTCTGGAAATTTCAGAACGTCTTTCACCAACAGCCTAATAGTAGGTGAATCATCGATAATCAAAATACGCAGTGGATTATATTGATTTTTTATAGTCATATATTTCTCCAAACAAAACAGATAATTATTTGCATAATTAAATCAGATTGCGTAATTATAGCAGAGGATTTTTGGTGTTTTTATAGATCAAAAAAATCATTATTTAATCATATTGTTAGGATGAAAAAGCCTAAAAATTAATATAGTGTGCTATACTCATAATCCGTGGAATGCCATTTTTGTTTTAAAGATTGGGGAGACATCATGGAATTAGAAACCTTCCAATTTACAAAAAAACAAGGTTGGTCAGTTAAAAATTTTCCTGATTTGGATTCTGAAAACACACTTATTTTAGTATTTGCCGATCCTGAATTTATTAATGATCCAACGCCTATTATTGAGCTTTCTAATCATTATCAGAAATCAAGCATTATCGGTTGTTCAAGTTTAAGCGAAATTTTTGGTGAATTTGTTTTAGATGAAAGTGTTCCCCTTGTTTCTATTTCTGATCATAACTTAGTTGTTTCAGTTATTCGTTTTCAATTTACAAAAATAAAAACAATGATCTCTGATATAGATTCCAAAAATAATTATTTCGAAGCTGGAAAGAAAATTATCAACACGCTGTGCGATGACAAAACCAAAGAAATTTTTATTTTTTCCCACTGTCAAAGCAAAAATTTTAATGAACTGGCCAATGGTTTGAATTCACAACAGGCTTCTGCCCCCTGTTATATTTCGGGTGGATTGCCAAGTACCAAAGAGAATCAAAATTTGGGCTGGGTCATTTTAAATGGAAAAATAAAGAAAAATAGCGTGGTGGCTTTTGGATTATCTGGTGATGCATTACAAGTTGAATATCACTTAAAAAATGAATCTAATTTGTTTTATGATAAACAAATCCCGGTTCTTGCGCTCTACCAATTTAATGAGAATCATTCATCTTGTAATGATGAAACTGAAATTGAAACCGCATTGACATTTTTGCCAACACAAACAAAGCTCGTTGGATTTTATTCTGCTTGTGAATTAATTAATTCCGATGTCAATTTTGAAAACATAAAAAACCCCATTATTATTTTGCACGAAGATCTCGATAAGAATATTCAGGAAGCTTATTTTTCTAATATATTAAATGGTCGAGAAATAGCTAAAAAAATACAGCATAAAATTAAAAACGAATTGATTGATATTAAAAAAATGAAAAAACGTTATCCAAAATTAGCACTTCTTTATCTTAATGAGCATGGCCATTCTAATTTGTATGCTACAAAAATTAAAAAAGCGTGCGATGAGGTTGGAATTAATTTTGACTGCTATCCCTTTTCCAGCAATATTAAAGCAGAAAAATTAATTGCGACTATTAAAAAATTAAACGATGATTCAACGGTTGATGGAATTCAATTATGTTTACCCTTACCAAAACAGATCAACCAAGATAGTATCGTTGAAAACATTAACCCCTTAAAGGATGTTGATAACATTCACCCCTATCATTTAGGAAAAATAATGCAAGGCGTGCCAGATTTCCAATCGTGCGCGGCAAAAGGGATTATGCTGCTTTTGGAATCCATTCAATATGAATTTAAAGGCAAGCATGCCGTAGTGGTCGGTGCATCTAATGCTGGAAAACCTATTGTGCTTTCATTACTGCAAGCAGGTTGCACTGTGTCTGTTTGCAACATTTACACGCCGGATTTGTCAAATTATGTTAAACAAGCCGATGTGCTTATCTCGGCAGTAGGTCATCCTGAGTTAATTAAAGGTGAATGGATTAAACAAGGCGCCATAGTCATTGATATGGGCGTTACCATTCTACCGGATGGCGTTATGAAGGGTGATGTCGAATTTGAGGCAGCGAAACAGAAGGCAGCATGGATTGCGCCTGTTTCAGGAGGATTGGGGCCAGTAACGGTGGCGGTTTTGCTGCAAAACACCATGGAATTATTTAAGAAAAATGGGGGTGCAAAACGCTAAGTCATAAAGCGGTAACATAGTAGCCGAATGTTGGTCAAAATTTTTCACGCCTACGCAAAAGATTACGCTATAATATAATGTTCATACGCTAAAAAAAGGAGTGATTGGCATGAAAGTTGAAACACTTCAATATACCGTTGAAAATGGCTGGTCTACCCCCACTTTCCCAGATTTAGATTCTGAAAGCACATTACTCTTTGTTTTTTGCGCCCCTGAATTCTTTAAAGATCAAACCCAGATAAAATTGCTTGCAAAACAGTATCCAAAATCAAAAATGATCGGTTGCTCTACTGCTGGTGAGATTTATGGCCCAAGTGTTTTAGACAATAGCATTTCAGTTGCTATTGTAAAATTCGAAAAAACACAACTCAAACTGACCACAAGCACACTTGAGAATGACAAAGATTCATTTCAGGTTGGAGAAGAAATTTCAAAGAATTTAAATGATAACAATTTAGCGGGTATTTTTGTTTTATCAGAAGGCCTGAAAATTAATGGTTCTGAGCTTGTCAGAGGTCTGAATGCCATTGATAAAAAAGATATTGTGATTACTGGTGGATTAGCGGGTGATGGTGCTAACTTTAAAGAAACCTTTGTCATTAAAAACGGGGAAGTTCAACATGGTCATGTAGTCGCTGTTGGATTCTATGGGGATCGTATTCGCATTGGTCATGGATCCAAAGGAGGTTGGGATATTTTTGGTATAGAGCGGCGCATTACGCGTTCAACCAATAATATTCTTTATGAACTGGATGGTAAACCCGCCTTAGAGTTGTATAAGCAATATCTTGGCGAAAAAGCAAAAGATTTACCAGCCAGTGGATTATTATTTCCTTTATCCATTCGAAAAGATACTGCAGACCAAACTCGCCTGGTAAGGACCATCTTGGGCGTTGATGAAAAAGCAGGTTCTTTAATATTCGCCGGTGATATGCCCCAAGGCTATTTGGCTCAATTAATGCGTGCTAATTTTGATCGGTTAATTACAGGTGCAAAAGAAGCAAGTGATTTGCTTGTGGCTTCAGGAAAAATACAAAATGATCTGACTACCTTGGTTATTGCGGTAAGTTGTGTTGGGAGAAAATTATTGCTAGGTCAGCGCATTGAGGAAGAAACCAATAGCGCAATAGAGACATTCCCAAAAAGCGCGCAGATGGTTGGCTTCTATTCCTATGGTGAAATATCGCCTTATGCAACCGGCAGTTGTGATTTACATAATCAAACGATGACATTGACTTCTTTTTCGGAGGAAGTGTAATTTGAGCGATGCATCTGAATCAAAAATTTATTTTTCACTTAAAAGACTGCTTACGCATTTTTCAATCACCAGAGCGTGTCTGCCTTCTGATTTAAAAAAGTGGCAAGATTTTTTTGATCGTGTTAATGCCAATTTTTTTGACTTTGAACAAGAACGTTATTTATTAGAACGTTCCATGGAATTGTCGTCAAATGAATTTCTAGAAATTAATCGACAATTTGAAGAGGCAGAATCTATCGCGCATATCGGCCATTGGAGTTATCGCTCTACTGAAGAAAAAATATTATGGTCAAATCAAACATTTTCCATTTTTGGATTAAAAGAAAATGTAACGCCTGCAAACTACCATCAATTTCTTGAATTGGTCTTTGAAGAAGATAGAGACAAGCTTAACACATTGGTTGAAGCCGCTATAACCAAAGGGGAGGATTACGAATTAGAAATGCGAATTTATTTCGGTGATAATCGAAGTGTGAAATGGGTTTACGCACGAGGAATGACTACTTTAATAGAAAATATGAAGGATACCTCACAACCTTATAAATATAATTTATCTGGCACTGTGATGGACATTGACGAACGCAAGTGTTCTGAAGAAAAATCAAAACAATTACATAAAGAATTAATTGCGTTGTCTCGGCAAGCGGGTATGTCTGAAGTCGCCGCATCTGTTTTGCATAATATAGGCAATATTTTAAATAGTGCGAATGTGTCAATAGTGATGCTACGTGAATTATTGAGCGATTATCAAGTTGAGAAATTAGAAAACATTGTGAAAATGCTTCAGGACGGTATTGCTAAAAATCCAGAGTATCTTCTATCAGATACCAAAGGAAAATTAATCCCAGCTTATTTGTCAAAATTGTCTGAAATTTTCACTGTAAAACAAAAAGAAATGATAGTTGAAATGACAGAATTAAATAAACACATTGATCATATTAAAGATATCGTATTAATGCAAAATGCCATTAGTGGTATCTCTGGTATTAAAGAAAAAATATCCGTAGAAGAACTCTGCAGTGAAGCAATACAAATGAGTTATGGATTGGATGAAAACAATACGATAAAAATAAAACAGTTTTTTGAATTTAAAGGCGATGTTGTTGTTGATAAAACAAAATTAATACAGATTTTGGTTAATCTTATTCGAAATGCAAAGGATGCTTTGATGTTGCGCGAAACAACTGAGGTAAAAATAATTAATTTATTGGCACGAGAATATGAAAAAGGATTAATTGAAATTCAAATTTCAGATAATGGCATCGGTATTGAAAACGAATATGTAAAACAAATATTTTCCATGGGATTTACAACCAAAAGTAGTGGTCATGGATTTGGACTCCATATGAGTGCCATTGCTGCAAGGGAAATGGGTGGTGCATTAGCATTTACCAGTCAAGGGCGAAATCAAGGCGCAACATTTACGCTTAGGTTTCCGATTGAATACTCGGGGGGGGGGGGGTGACTAAACATGGCTCGT
>ORMF011242222.1_pt1 | contig 28255 bp, 28 predicted proteins | sample 1779871 | NCBI WGS metagenome assembly ORMF01 (sample SAMEA104232316, study PRJEB22302) | groundwater metagenome | biome: forest; feature: aquifer; material: groundwater | place: USA | collected 2011-08-07 | depth 5.4 m | reverse complement strand
GGCCGCGTATAAGTTCCCCGGCAATTCTTTAGAACGCCCCCCCCCCCGCCGTCACTGCCGGCTTGCGCGATGCCAGGTACTCGTAGTAGCGATAGCGCACCTCGGCATCGTGCTGGGCATCTGCCCACAAGCGTTTGGCGTCTTCCGGCTTGCTCTTGGTCAGCATCTTGAAGCGCGTTTCCATGAGCAGGAAGTCCTGCACCTTGCGGGTGGGCGCGCGCGAGTCGAGGACCAGCGGATTCTCGCCGGCCAACGCCCACTCCGGATGGAAGCGGTAGAGCAACCATTGAGCGGAATCCACCGCTGCCTTCTGGTTCTGCATGGCGGTGGTCATGTCGATGCCGTGGGCGATGCAGTGCGAGTACGCGATGATAAGGCTGGGACCGTCATAGGCTTCGGCTTCCAGGAACGCTTTGAGTGTGTGCTCGTCTTTGGCGCCCATGGCGACGCTGGCGACATAGACGTTGCCATAACTCATGGCCATCAGGCCGAGGTCTTTCTTGCCGCTGGGCTTGCCGCCGGCGGCAAACTTCGCGACCGCTGCGCGCGGCGTGGCCTTGGACTGCTGCCCGCCAGTGTTGGAGTACACCTCGGTATCGAGCACCAGCAGGTTCACGTTCTTGCCGCTGGCGAGCACGTGATCGAGTCCGCCGAAGCCGATGTCGTAGGCCCAGCCGTCGCCGCCCACGATCCACACGCTCTTCTTGACCAGCATGTCGGCAAGCACCAGGAGCTGCTTCGCTTCGGGTGAACTGGAGCCTTGCAGCTTTTCTTTGAGCTGAGCGACACGAAGCCGCTGCTCGTAGATGTCGGCTTCGTCTTTCTGCGGGGATTGGAGTAACGCGGTGGCGAGTTCTTCGCCGATGCTGCCGGCAGCGCGCTTCACCAGTTCCCGCGCGAACTCGGTCTGCTTGTCGATGGAGAGACGGAAGCCGAGGCCGAATTCTGCGTTGTCTTCGAATAGTGAATTTGACCAAGCGGGGCCGCGGCCGTCGGCATTCTTCGTCCAGGGAGTGGTAGGGAGGTTGCCGCCGTAGATCGAGGAGCAGCCGGTGGCGTTGGCGATCAGGGAGCGGTCACCGAACAGCTGGGAGAGCAGCTTGAGATAGGGCGTTTCTCCGCAACCCGAGCAAGCGCCCGAGAACTCGAAGAGCGGTTCCTGCACCTGTTGCTGGCGGATCGTTCCTACCTTGATCTGGCGCCGGTCGAGTTCCGGGATCTTCAGGAAAAAGTTCCAGTTTTCGCGTTCCGGGACGCGGAGAGGAGGCTGCGGCAGCATATTGATCGCTTTGAGCCGCACTTCACTCTTGTTCTTGACGGGGCAGACGTCCACGCAGATGGCGCAACCGGTGCAGTCTTCCGGCGCTACCTGGATGCTGTACTTCAGGCCGGCCCATTCTTTGTCGCGGGCTTCGGTGGACTTGAAGGTTGAGGGTGCGCCTTCGAGTTCTTTCGAGTCGAACACTTTGATGCGAATCACCGAGTGCGGACAGACCAGGGCGCACTTGCCGCACTGAATACAGATCTTGGTGTCCCACACGGGGATTTCGAGTGCGAGATTGCGTTTCTCCCACTTGGCGGTTCCGGTCGGGAAGGTGCCATCTACGGGGAAGGCGCTGACGGGAAGTTCATCGCCGCGGTTGCCGTAGATCGTACCCAGCACGTTGCGCTCGAAATCGGGTGCGTCGGCGGGGAAGGGGGAGGGAATCTCGAACCTGCTCGTGACCTGAGCGGGTACTTTCACTTCATGCAGGTGGGCGAGGGTTTCGTCCACCGCTTTTATATTTTTCTGGACGATGTCTTCGCCCTTCCTGCCGTAGGTGTCGCGGATGGATTTGCGGATGGCTTCAATGGCCTCGTCGCCCGGCAATACTTTTGAAATCGCGAAGAAGCAGACCTGGAGGATGGTATTCATGCGGCTGCCCATGCCGGTGTCGCGCGCCACCTGGTAGCCGTCGATCACGAAGAACTTCGCTTTCTTCGCGATCAGCTGTTCCTGCACCGGGCGGGGCAGCTCGTCCCAAACATCGTTCGGGCCGAAGGGGCTGTTCAAGAGGAAGGTGCCGCCAGCGACGAGCGCGCTGAGCATGTCGTAGCGTTCCAGGAAAATCCACTGATGGCAGGCGACGAAGTTCGCCTTGGAGACGAGATAGGTGGAGCGGATCGGGTTCGGTCCGAAGCGCAGATGCGAGACGGTGACTGCGCCCGCCTTCTTGGAGTCGTAAACGAAGTAACCTTGCGCGTAGTTGCCGGTGTTTTCGCCGATGATCTTGATGGAGTTCTTGTTGGCGCCTACGGTGCCGTCGGCTCCGAGTCCGTAGAACAGCGCGCGAACCACGCTGTCGGGCTCGGTGGAGTAGGCAGCGTCATAGGTGAGGCTGGTGTGGCTGACATCGTCCTGGATGCCGACGGTGAAATGCGCTTTCGGCGCGGGCGAGGCCAGGTTGTCGTATACCGCTTTCACCATCGCGGGCGTGAATTCCTTGGAGGACAGGCCGTAGCGTCCGCCGATCACCTGGGCGGAGCGCCTGCCTTCGTAGAGCGCATTGACAACATCGAGATAGAGCGGATCTCCCGCAGCCCCGGCTTCTTTCGTGCGATCGAGCACGGCAATCTGCTGGACGGTGGCCGGCAGCGCAGACAGGAAATGTTTCACTGAAAATGGCCGATACAACCGCACCTTGAGCAAGCCGACTTTTTCGCCGCGGGCTTGCAGCGCCTCGACCGTTTCATGAGCAGCTTCGGCGCCTGAGCCCATCATGACGATGACGCGCTCGGCATCGGGCGCGCCCACGTAGTCGAACAAGTGGTAAGCGCGGCCGACGATCTGCGCGAACTTGTCCATCACTGCCTGTACCCTTTCCGGGCAGGCATCGTAGAAGGGGTTGATGGTTTCGCGAATCTGGAAGAAGACGTCCGGGTTCTGGGCGGTGCCGCGCAGCACGGGGTGATCGGGGGAGAGCGCGCGCTGGCGGTGCTCGAAAACGCGATCCATGTTAATCATGGCGCGCAGGTCGTCGTCGTTGAGCATCTCGATCTTGTTGACCTCGTGCGAGGTGCGGAAGCCGTCGAAGAAATGGAGGAAGGGAATGCGGGTGTCGAGCGTTGCGGCATGCGCGATCAGGGCAAGATCCATCGCTTCCTGGACCGAGTTCGACGAGAGCATGGCGAAGCCGGTGGTGCGGCAGAACATGACGTCGCTGTGATCGCCAAAGATGGAGAGTGCGTGGGTCGCGACCGTGCGCGCTGAAACATGGAAGGCGGTGGGCGTGAGTTCGCCGGCGATCTTGTTCATGTTGGGGATCATCAGCAGCAGACCTTGCGAAGCGGTGAAGGTGGTCGCCAAAGCGCCGGTTTGCAGCGCGCCATGCACCGCGCCGGCAGCGCCGCCTTCGCTCTGCATTTCCGTCACCTGCGGGACCGTGCCCCAAATGTTCTCCAGACCCTCGGAAGCCCACTGATCGGCCCACTCGCCCATGTTGGAGGAGGGCGTGATAGGGTAAATCGCGATCACTTCGTTGACGAGGTAGGCCACATGAGCGACCGCCTCGTTGGCGTCCATGGTCTTGAACTTGCGCTTCATGATCTCCCCTTCGGGCAAGCCTGGCCCCGGTGGCGGCAGGAGTCGCCGAGACTCATGATGCCGGAGGGAAGGGAGCAGGGTCGGCAACGTGGGTCACATGGGGTTGTGACGGGAATCACACGCCCCTGGGCCTGGGAAACGCAGGCCGCCAGAGGGTAGTGGGTCACTTTGCTCGAAAAGAAGTGCCGCGAAGAAGCGCGGACGTGGGCATTTGAAATATACCATTGACAGTATATACCCTATACGGTATGGTAAAACCAGCGCGATGGGAAGTTCTGTTGGCCGATGAATTTGAGCCGGAATTCTATACCTTGCACGCCGATGTGCAGGGGGAAATCCTGGCTCTGGCCTTACTGCTTCGGCAGTTGGGGCCGGAGTTGGGACGGCCGCGCGTGGACACCCTGAAAGATTCGCGCCACGCGAATATGAAGGAGTTGCGTTTCAGTGCGCCGGACGGCGTATGGCGATTGGCCTTCGCCTTCGACCCGAAACGCAGAGCTGTCCTGCTGATCGCGGGCGACAAATCCGGCGGCAGCGAGAAGCGATTTTACCGCGAACTGATCCGCAAGGCTGACGACCGGTTCAGCGCGCACCATGAACGGTTGAAACACGGAACCAAGAAGGAAAGGAAGCAACCATGGCAAGAAACGTGAGAGACATCATCCGAGCGTTGCCGCGGTCGCGCCGCAAGAAGATCGAGGCGCGCGCCGCCGAATTGATCGCCGAGGAAATGACGCTGCAAGAGGTCCGCCAGGCGCGCAAACTCACGCAAGAGCAGTTGGCAAAATCTCTCGGCATCAAGCAGAAGCAGATTTCCGCTATCGAGAAGCGCACCGACATGCACATCTCCACGCTGCGCCGCGCTCTGGAAGCGATGGGCGGCAGCCTGACGCTTGTAGTCGAATTTCCCGACCGGGAACCTGTCACGCTCGCGGGAATCGCCACGACGGAACCTGATCCGCCACCTCCGACAGCCGGACACCGGCGTGCCGCGGCGCGGGCCTAGGCTACTGAACGCGTTTCATTCGCAACGGAAACACAGGGCAGACATTCCTATCGAGGCCACAGTAGAATCGTTTCCATTCCCGCGGCTCTGCCCGCGGCATAGACGACCTGAGGGCGAAAATGGCCGACGCAATCGCAAACAACCAAACCAGCATTGATTCCATTCTTGATGAGCAACGCAAGTTCGAATGTCCCCCCGAGTTTTCCCGGAAGGCCCATCTTAAGAGCCTGGAGGAGTACGAAGCGCTGTACAAAGAATCGGTGGAGGAGCCCGAGAAGTTCTGGGGACGCGCCGCCGAAGAGCTGCACTGGTTCAAGAAGTGGGACAAAGTCCTGGAATGGAATTTACCGTGGGCCAAGTGGTTCGTCGGGGGGCAGATCAATCTTTCCTATAACTGCCTGGACCGTCACGTGCAAACGGCACGCAAGAACAAAGCGGCACTCATTTGGGAGAGTGAACCCGGCGAAGTTCGCACCTACACCTATCAGCAGCTTTGGAAGGAAGTACAGAAGTTCGCCAATGTGCTGAAGTCGCTGGGGATCAGGACAGGCGACCGGGTCGCGATCTACATGGGCATGACGCCGGAGTTGCCGATCGCGATGCTGGCCTGCGCGCGGATCGGCGCGCCGCATTCGGTGGTGTTTGGCGGATTCTCGTCGAACGCACTGGTGGATCGCATTCACGATTCGCAAGCGGTGGCGGTGATCACGCAAGACGGATCGTACCGGCGGGGCGCGGAGGTCAAACTATTCCCGGCGGTCGAAGAAGCTCTGAAGTCTTGTCCGTCGGTGAAGCACGTTGTGGTTTACAAGCGCACTGGCTCGCCCATCGATTTGCAGCCTGGACGCGACCATTGGTGGCACGAGTTGATGGCGTCGGTGTCCGATCAGTGTCCCGCCGAGCCGCTCGACGCCGAGCACCCGCTGTACATCCTTTACACCTCGGGAACCACGGGCAAGCCTAAGGGCGTGGTCCACACTACCGGCGGATACTCGGTCGGTACCTATCTGTCCATGAAGTACGTTTTTGACATTCGCGAGGAAGACACCTACTGGTGTACGGCCGACATCGGCTGGGTGACGGGGCACAGTTACATCGTGTACGGACCGTTGCAATGCGGCGCCACCAGCCTGATGTACGAAGGGGCGCCCAATTTTCCTGAGCTGGACCGCTTTTGGAGAATCATCGACCGCCACGACGTAAACGTCTTCTACACCGCGCCCACCGCCATCCGCACCTTCATCAAGTGGGGCGAGCAGTGGCCAAGAAAGCATCGTCTCGACAGCCTGCGGCTACTGGGCACCGTGGGTGAGCCCATCAATCCCGAAGCATGGATGTGGTACCGCGAAGTGATCGGCCGCGAGCGATGCCCGATCGTCGATACCTGGTGGCAGACGGAAACCGGCGCCATCATGATCACGCCAATCCCGGGCGCAATCGCCACCAAGCCCGGTTCAGCCACACGGCCGTTTTTTGGCGTGGTCCCTGAGGTCGTCACCATGGACGGAAAACCGGTGCCGGAGGGGTCGGGAGGATTTCTGGTCATCCGCCAGCCCTGGCCCGCCATGCTGCGGACGATTTACGGCGATCCCGACCGCTACGTGCAGCAGTACTGGTCGCAGATTCCGGGAACGTACTTCACCGGCGACGGCGCCCGCAAAGACAAAGACGGGTATTACTGGATCATGGGCCGGGTGGATGACGTCCTGAATGTCTCAGGCCATCGTTTGAGCACGATGGAAGTTGAATCGGCGCTGGTGGCCCATGACAAAGTGGCGGAGGCGGCGGTGGTCGGCCGTCCGGACGACATTAAAGGCCAGGCGATTTCAGCTTTCGTCACGCTCGATCACGGTGTCACGCCGAGCGAAGCTTTGAAAGAAGAGCTGAAGAGGTGGGTGGCGAAGGAGATTGGCGCTTTGGCGAAGCCGGATGACATTCGTTTCACGGACACGCTCCCCAAAACGCGCAGCGGGAAAATCATGCGCCGTCTGCTGCGGGAACTGGCGAGCAGCGGGGACGTGAAGGGCGATACGACGACCCTGGAAGATTTCAGCGTGATTTCGAAGTTGAAGGAGCAGGACGAGGTTTAGGGCTGAGCGACAGAGTCGTGAGGTTTCTAATGAATAGACAAGCTCAGAAGTACCACCTAAGCCTTGCCGGTGAGTTCTTTGTCGCCGCAGAGCTGCAGCGCCGTGGAGTGGCCGCCGCGGTCACCTACGGGAATGCCAAGCAAGCGGATGTTGTCGCGTTTTCAACGTCAGGCGAAAAGGCCGTGGTCGTCGAAGTCAAAAGCACTTCCCAACCTGAGTGGGTCGTCGGTAGTGTTGTCCCTGCCGCTTCGAGTAAACCGTGGGTCTTCGTTTATCTACCAACAGAGCAAACTGAAGCCCCCTGCTATTACGTGCTGACTCAGGCGCAGCTATACAGCATTCTTGCGCCGATTGATGCAGAGTACCGCCGCAAATTCAAAGAAAAACACGGCATCGAATACGGTGACCGGCGGGGCGTCGTGAACCTCACGCGGAAACAGCTTGAACCTCACTTAAACAAGTGGGAGACGATCACTGGCCAGCTATCAACCTAACGCCGGGTGCCTGATGCTGCCGGGCGACGCTCTACCGCGACTCCAGGGTCTGCCGCTGTTCGCGCATCTGCTCGAGGAAGGCGTCCACCGGGATCTGGGACTTGTGGCGAAACAGGTCCAGGAGGGCGTCTTCGGTTCCCGGGACTTGCGGTTCGACTGGGCTTTCGCCTGGCGCGGATGTTTCCAGTCCGTCCGGTTCGACCAGGAGTTCCGGCGATTTTCCTCCGTTGGCGCGCAGGGTTTCAATCATCTGGTGCACCTGATCGTGCTGCTGGCTGGTGGCCTGGATGAATTCCACGCCCATCCCAAATTCTGGATGAGTCACCCGGACTACTCCACCCGCGCGCAGTTGAAGGTCTGCGGTCTTCGTCGAAAGGATGACGCGGGTTCCCTGGGGGAACGGGGAGAGCGTTTTTAGATAGCATCCGCCCAGGCTGAGATCGGTGAGAATGCAGCTCACGGGCGGGTCGTCCTGCTCGGGCTCGGGCAGCTGGCTGCTCAGCCACTGGCGCAGCGTCTGGAGTTGCTCCTCGGAGATGGTCTTGAACCGGACACCGGCCTGCTCGCGCTGACCTTCCCACGCCAATTCGCCTTCGACTTCGAACTTGCGGTCCATGCCGGGCAAGTCGAGTGAAAAGCGGAGAGAGCTTTCTTTCGGAATCGAGCCGGGAAACTGGATGGCCATGCCCCCTTCGCAGAGGTCGATGGTCTTGGCTTTGTACCGCATGGCGCTGCCAAAGGCGCGGCATTCAACCGAGATCTGTACGGCCACGCGTAGCTGGCGCCTGCGTTCGCGTTTCATCAAGGCGCGGACAGCCCGGAAGCTGGCTTTGGCACGCTCGCCCGAAAGAGGCTTGTGGAGAACAAAATGGGCGCCCATTTCGAAGCCGCCTCGCAGTCCGAGTCCGGACTCAACCAGTATGATCGCGATGGCGCGGTTGTTCGCTGGAGCAGACTTTGTGGCCCGCAATACGGCGCCGGCTTCCTCCGGATTGGAACAATCCACAATAATGGATTCGAAACGCTGGCGGGTGAGTTTGCGAATGGCGGCATCGGCGGTGTCGCAATGCTCGATTGCGATCTCAAGGTCGCTGAGAACGCGGCGCAGGACGCGCACCGTTTTCTCGTCGCAGCTCACTAGTAGAGACTTCAGATTCATACGCTTCGAATCGGATCGAACTTCTGCCAACGCCGTGTCAGTTGGCCAAGGCGGTGGTGGAAACGCGTGCCTTTCGTCTTGCCGCCCGGCGGAGAGGTCAGTGTCTCAGGGTCCGATCAAAACACGCCTTACTTCGCACTCTAAGTCTATGGAATTTCACGGTCAACGCCATGGCCTGATCTTCCGGTTACTCTGGTCACCCATGTGCCAAGGCTACGATAATTTCATCGGCAGTGGAGATTGGGTTCTTGAGGCGGAACGTGGTTCGCACCGTGAGGCAGAGACGGCTGGAAGTGACTGGATGGAAAGGGGATACGCACAACGGGACGTAACGGCCCATTTTTCTGTTGACTAACAACAGGAAACCCATTATTATCAGTAGTTTCCGTAGGTATCAAGAGACGGTGAGGGCAGCAGGCCGTTGCCGATTTCCTGGGCGGGGTGTGAATCCCCCGGACGTTTTTTGGAATCAAACTCAAGGGAAAGACTGTAGTAGCCATTATCTTACGCAAGAAAGGGCATATTTTTCATGGCCAAGCGACGCGGAAACCCCAACTGGGGCAAGCCCGAGCCGATCGGGCCCGTTACTCCCACGATCACCGAGTTCGAACAGGTGGTGCGGGAGTATAAGCTCTCCCCCGACCAGTACCTGCGGTCCACGCGGCTGCGCGAATGGGCGCGCCGGAACAAGAACTCGAAGTACATCCCCGAGCCGTTGCTGGAGGCCTGGGGCTTTGAAATCGAATCCACCCTGTAACCCGGGGATTGGGTTTGCCAGAGGGTCGCCGCGTGCGACCCTTTTGCTTTTGGTGCAATGGACTGGCGGCGGGTATGCTGGCGGGCATGAAACTGGGCGGGACGGAACTGGTCGGCCTGCTGATCGCGACCAGCTTTGCGGCGGGGCTGACTCCGCTTCGCGCTCGGAGCGTTGCTAGCGGCTGGGGTGTTGCCCTATTTCTGGTGCTAAAATCCTAACTTTATGCCTCCTGTAACCCCATTTACCGATGTCGCCACCGCAATCGAAGAGGTCCGCGCCGGGCGGATGGTCGTCGTGGTGGACGACGAGGACCGCGAGAACGAAGGCGACCTCACGCTGGCCGCGGAAAAGGTCACGCCCGAGGCGATCAACTTCATGGCCAAATACGGCCGCGGCTTGGTTTGCCTGACCATGACGGAAGAACGCCTGGATCATCTGCGAATCGGCGCCATGACAGCCGAAAACACCTCGCAATATGGGACTGCCTTTTGCGAGGCGATTGATGCGCGCGAAGGGGTTACGACCGGCATCTCGGCGTATGATCGCGCGCACACCATTAGAGTTGCCATCGATCCAGCGACGCGGCCGTCTGACTTGGCGCGTCCGGGCCACGTGTTTCCGCTGCGGGCGCGCAAGGGCGGCGTTCTGGTGCGCGCCGGACAAACAGAAGCTTCGGTTGACTTGGCGCGGCTGGCGGACATGGTTCCCGCGGGGATCATCTGCGAAATCATGAAGGACGACGGCACCATGGCGCGGGTGCCCGACCTGATCGAGTTCTGCCGCACGCACGACCTGAAGATGCTGACGGTCGCGGAGTTGATCCGCTACCGCATGCAGAACGAGCGTTATGTGCATCGGGTCGGCGAAGCGATGGTCGAGACCAAGCATGGGGAATTCCGCCTGATCGCGTACGAGAGCGAAGTGGATGGAGGGGGATCGCACCTGGCGTTTATCCGCGGAGATATCAGCGACGCGTCAACGCCGGTACTGGTGCGCATGCATGCGCACTGCCTGTTGGGCGATGTTTTCGGCGCCACTGGATGCGACTGCCGCGCGACGCTGGAGGGGTCGCTCGAAGCAATTGCGGAAGAAGGCCGGGGCGCGCTGATTTATCTGCACCAGACTTCCAAGGGTTTTGCGGCGGAGAAAATCGGGGAGCAGTCGTTCCTGACTTTTCATCGCGAACGGCGGTTGCCTACACTTCCGGAGAGTGAGCGCAAGACGCAGCGCGAGATTGGGCTGGGCGCGCAGATTCTTTCGGATCTGAATTTGAAGCGGATTCGCCTGTTGACCAATCACCCGCGCAGGGTGGCAGCGCTGGAAGGTTTTGATATTGAGATTGTCGAGCAGGTGCCGGTGAAGTTGCTAGCCTCCGAAAGGCATCGTTAGCACGCTGCGTACCGCGTGGGTTTAAGCCCCTGTTTATCGTGCTAGAATCAGTTCGTGAAAAGTCAACGGAAATTCACGGTCGTCATTGAACGGGATGAAGAGGACTACTTCGTCGCTACCGTGCCTGCCCTGCGAGGTTGCCACACGCAGGCGAAAAATCTCGACACGCTCATGAAGCGGGTGCGGGAAGTCATTCAGCTTTGCCTGGAAGACAATCAAGCCGCCCCATCGCTCGAACTCGTCGGTATCCAGCAAATTTCTGTATGACACGCCTTCCCCGTTTGAAGGGCAAGGAACTTGTACGCCTTCTTGAGGAATCGGATTTGAGATCGTACGAACCCGAGGTAGTCACATCTTCCTCAGGCATGCGGATGGGAGGGTGACCACGGTGCCCGTACACTCTGGGGAAATCATTGGCCCCGGTCTTCTGCGATCTATTCTCCGGGATGTCGAGTTGTCGGTTGAGGAGTTACTCGGTGATCGCTGAGCGTTCGACCGTCCTATTCCTTGCAGTTGCATGAGCCGCTACGGCCAAGATCAGAACGGTTTCCGCGGCATAATCTCTTCTTCGTTGATGAAGAACTGGGCTGAGCAGTGCGACGAGCCGCAGATTACGGGCAGCAGGCCGGCCATCTGCTTGCGAGTAATCAGGCCGAGAGTGCCGCACGACGGACAGGACAGCACCGCCCAATAAGGGTCTTCTTTCTCTCCTACCGCGCCCGCATTTTCCAGGACGAATACGGTTCCGGGTTCCATTTGCTCGGGAATCCACTCGTTGAGAATGCTCAATTCGCCGATCATCATGCCTCCCCCCGTTTCCGCTTACGCTCTCTGAGCCCGGCGCCATGGCCGAGCACGCTCCGAAGCTGCGTTTTTCTTGCGAGCCTGAATTTCCGCCCTTACCCGGCGGACTTCGTCGCTCAGGCAGATGTCGAACATGGGCTGGCGGGCATTTTTCAGAAGATCCACTACCTGCCGCGCCGATGTCCGCAGATAAAGATGAGTGCCGTCGCTGAGAAGGTGATACTCGGACGCGGCGCCGACGGTGGCCGCCAGGCTGGTACCGAATTCCTGTTGCAAGAAGCGAATCACTTTGCGCACGCGTTGAAGCGAAAAACCCCGGCGGCGTAACTGGCAGATCACGGCAACCGTCACCAGTTCGTCCCAGGCATAGACGCGGCGATGTCCCTGGCGTTCGGGGACCACAATGCCGCGCTCGTCCCACCATTGCAACTGGCGAGCCGTGATCCCGGTCAGGTCCATTACTTCGTTCGATGTGAATTGCCGCTGCATTCTGGTGACGTCCTGTTTCAAACAAACCAGTGCTGAAATGTTTGAAACATTCTAGGCGCGCGCGGGCAGAAGTCAACCTGCGTTTCGCAACCAGCTGTGTTGACTATGCGGGTTCACGTTCGTCGAACTGAATGCGCCCTGCGCCAAAAACGAATATGGGATTGCCGGTTTGGCGGCTGAGCTTTACCATTAGGCGCAGTAATTCTTCCCCCGGGAGACCTGTTCATGATGCAGCGGGCCCTTTTGCGTATGGCAGCGTTTTTGCTGCTGATTGTTTTATTTGCCCCCTTCGCCCTCTCGCAGCAAAGCGAGAGAAACCGCAAGCAGCAAGCCGAGCAGAGCACCACGACTGCGGCGCCTGCTCAATCCACCGACGATGCCAAGAAGGACAAGAACGAAGGCGATCCACTGTTTAAGGGAATGAAGTACCGCGCAATCGGTCCCTTCCGCGGCGGCCGATCGTTGACGGCGTCGGGTATTGCTGGCGATCCGACCACGTACTACTTTGGCGCAGCTGGCGGCGGTGTGTGGAAGTCCACCGACGGCGCGATCACCTGGTCACCAATTTTCGACAAGGATGGCGCTCCTTCCATCGGCAGCCTGGCGGTGGCACAGGCGGACCCGAATGTGATTTATGTAGGGACGGGCGAAGCCTGCATTCGCGGAAACATTTCCGACGGTGACGGCGTGTGGAAGTCGATCGACGCGGGGAAATCATGGAAGAGCGTCGGCCTGAAAGATTCGCGCGCGATCGGCAAGGTCATCGTGAATCCGCGGAACCCGGATCTCGTTTTTGTGGCGGCGCTCGGCCATCCTTTTGGTCCGAACGCGGAGCGCGGCGTTTTCCGTTCTACCGACGGCGGCAAGACTTGGGACAAAGTGCTTTACAAGGATGAAAACACGGGCGCAATTGACATTGCGTTCGATCCGCGGAATGCCAACATTCTGTTTGCGTCGTTGTGGGAAGCGCGCCGCACGCCGTGGAGCCTTTCGAGCGGCGGACCAGGCAGCGGTTTGTACCGCTCGACCGATGGCGGGACAACCTGGAAGCATCTGGAGGAGCACGGACTTCCCAAGGGACCTTACGGCCGCATTGGGTTGGCAGTGGCGGCGAACTCCGATCGCGTGTACGCGCTCATCGAAGCGAAAGATGGCGGCTTGTATCGCTCCGACGATGGCGGCGACAGCTGGAACCTGGTGAACGGCAGTCACAGCCTGTATCAGCGGCCGTGGTACTACATGCACGTGATCGCCGATCCGCAGGATGCCGAGACGGTTTACATCCTGGATGTGGAGTTCTTCAAGTCCACCGACGGCGGACGCACCTTCAACAAGATCAAAGTTCCGCATGGCGACAATCACGGGTTGTGGATTGATCCGAAGAATTCGAAGCGCATGATTGCCAGCAACGATGGCGGCGTAACCGTGAGCCTGGACGGCGGCAAGACCTGGACACGCCAGGACAATCAGCCGACGGCGCAGTTCTACCATGTCATCACCGATACCCGGGAGCCGTACTACGTTTACGGGTCGCAGCAGGACAACTCCTCGGTTGCAATCGCCAGCCGCAGCGATGACGGAGCGATCGGGCGCGAAGACTGGTATCCGGTCGGGGGCGGGGAAGCAGGCTATATCGCGCCTTATCCGCCGGATCCCAATATCGTGTACGGGGGAGAGTATGAAGGCAATCTGACGCGTTTCGACAAACGCACGGGACAGGTCAAGAACATCGCGGTATGGCCCGATCTCTCCGACGCTCGCGGCGCGGCCAACCTGGAACACCGCTTCCAGTGGACGGCGCCCATCGTGATCTCTCCGCATGACCCGAACACGATCTACTACGGCGGCGAGCGGCTTTTCAAAACGACCGATGCTGGAACGCGCTGGGAAGCGATCAGTCCCGACCTGACGCGCAACGACAAATCGAAGCAGCAGCCTTCGGGCGGGCCGATCACCATTGACGATACCGGCACGGAGTATTACGACACAGTCTTTTCGATTGCGCCTTCGCCGCTCGCGAAGGGTCTGATTTGGGTGGGCGCGGACGATGGGTTAATCCACGTCACCCGCGATGAAGGGAAGACGTGGACCAACGTCACTCCGAAGGATGTGCCGGAGTGGAGCCGCGTCAGCCTGATCGAAGCTTCTCCGCATGACGCCGGAACCGCGTACGTGGCGATCGACCGTCATCAAAACGACGATCTGCGCCCGTACATCTACAAGACTGGCGACTACGGGAAAACCTGGAGCCGGATCGTGACCGGCATTCCGGATTCCGCGTTTGTGAGGGCCGTGCGAGAGGATCCAAAGAAAAAGGGGTTGCTCTACGCGGGAACCGAACGCGGCGTCTTTGTTTCCTTCGACGACGGCGCCCACTGGCGTTCGATGCAACTCAACCTGCCGATCGCGCCCATTCACGATCTGGTGGTGAAGAACGACGACCTGGTGCTGGCCACCCACGGACGCTCGTTCTGGATCCTGGATGACGTCTCTCCGCTCCGGCAGTTTGCCGATTCGGCCGGCAACGAAGAGGCGCACCTCTACCAACCCGCGACGGCGTATCGCGTGCACACTGGCGAGGCCCCGGTGCGGGCGGTGTTTACGGGACAAAATCCGCCCGCTGGCGCGGTGATTTATTACTACCTGAAGCAGGCTCCGAAGCAGGAAGTCAAAATCGAAATTCTGGACGCGGCCGGCAACACTATCCGCAGCTACTCCAGTACCAAGATTGAGGCGCCGGATGAGCCGCTCGATCCGGACGACAAGAAGCCGGAGAAGCAGGTTAAGGCCGAAGCCGGCCTCAATCGCTTTGTGTGGGATCTGCACTACCAGGGCGCGAACCGCGTCCCAGGCTACCACCTGTGGGAATACAACGACGGGGCGCGAGGCCCGCTGGCATTGCCCGGCAAATACCAGGTGCGGCTAGCGGCTGAAGGCAAAAGCCAGACGGCGCCTCTGGAAGTGAAGCTGGATCCCCGGGTGAATGTTTCACAAAGCGATCTCGAAAAGCAGTTCAAGTTGCAGTTGGATGTGCGCGACCAACTCAACCGAGTCTATGAGGTTGTCAACCAGATCCAGGATGTGCGCGAGCAGATGCAAGGGCTCAAGAAGCGTCTGGGTCCAGGCGACTCCTACAAATCTCTGCTCGATGCGGCCAGCGGACTGGACGCCAAGCTGATCGCGGTTCGCGACCCCCTCATCAACCTCAAGATCAGCGCCAACGAAGATTCACTCGCGTATACGCCTGGCCTGGACGCAAGACTGGCCTTTCTGTCCATGTCGGTGGCTGGGTTCTCCGACTCCGCACCCACCGAGTCACAGTACCAGCTATTCGACAAACTGAAGAAGCAGACGGATGAAATCCTGGCGCGCTGGGAACAAATGCGGAACGCGGACCTTGCCGCGTTTCAAAAACTAGCGGCCGATCAGGGAATCCACGCGATCCATGTCCCGGATGTAAAGAGCGAGCGCGTGCAGGGAGGCGGCGGAGGAGCGGAGCAGGAGCAGGATCAGTGAGCGCGGCGGGTTCGACCCGTCCTCGCGTGTTAGAATCCGGCCTAAGTGAGAACACGCAAGCGACTTCTCAGGTGTCCATGGCATCTGACTGAGAGAGCATTGTGATTCTTTCCGGCGGCCATTTCTCCAGCTCCAGCGCCTTTGTGCGGATACTCGTTGTCGTGGTGTGTCTCGCGCTGGCGTTGCAGGGCGCGCACGTTTGCCGGCCCGCGGAGTCCTCCGCGCCGGGGATTCGGGCTGCGCTTTCGCTCGCCACTCCGATATGCCCGGTGTGCGCACTGGCACACTCTCTGCTCATCACGCTGCTTCTTATCCTCTTCTCATTGGTTCCGACTTGCTCCCGGACTCTCCTGGTTTCCGTCCAGGCGAGGCCGCTTTGGCGCGGGGTGCGGTTGGATATGCGCGCTCCACCTGTCTTCCAGGTTTCGCGCTATCGGGGTTGAGAAGGCCCCGCGATCCTTTCATATCTCCGCCCTACAGGAGTTTGGCATGAAACCGTTGATCGGTTTTTGCGTTTTTGCATTGTTAGTTCCGGGCCTGGCGTTTGCGCAGCAGGGAAGCGCCGCGTCTTCCGGAGAGGATACGGCTGCGCTCGAACAGAAAATCCGCGATCTGGAAGACCGTCTGATCGCGCTCGAAGGACAGGTGCGAACGCTCAAGGCTCAGGCCGGTCAGGCGCCAGCCGCTGCGCCCGCTCCCGCTTCCGCCGAGGCGGCGACCGGTGCCCCCGCGGAAAGCATCGCTTCCACGCCCGTGAGCCTGGGCGGCGCCGGAGGTTCCGCGGCGAAGGCGCTGAATCCCGATATCAGCATGATCGGCGATTTTGTTTCGGTGGCCGGGGGCAATTCGATTCGGCCGTCGCCCGCGCTCGAGATGCATGAATCCGAACTCGGAGTGCAGGCGATCATCGATCCCTACGCTCGCGGCGACTTTTTCCTGACCTTCGGGGAAAAGGGCGTCGGAGTGGAGGAAGGCTTCATCACCTTCACGGCGCTGCCGGCGAGTTTGGTGGCGCGGGTCGGCAAAATGCGAGCGGCGTTCGGCAAAGTCAACACCATGCACAACCACGTGCTGCCGTTTGTGGACCGGCCACTGGTCACGCAGAACCTGGTGGGCGGCGAGGATGGAATTGATGACGCCGGCTTCTCGGTCGAGCGCATCATTCCCTTTCCGAAAGGAATTTTCCTTTCCGCCACCGGACAGGTGTTTCGCGGCGACTCCGGCGAAGACGACGAACTTCTGTTCCAGTCGCACAGCAAGGGCGACGTCAGCACGGTGGCGCACCTGCGCGGATACAAAGACCTGACCGAATCCACCAACCTCGAATTCGGCGCTTCCTATGCCCGCGGACACAACGAACTGGGCACAGATTTCATCACCAGTCTTTACGGGATGGACGCAACGCTGCGCTGGAAGCCGTTGCGGCGGGCCATTTACAACTCGTTTGTGGCGCGCAGCGAGTTCGTCTGGAGCCAGCGTCACCAGTCCCCGTTCGAGCAACGCGCCTTCGGCATGTACGCCTCGGGTGAATACCAGTTCAAGCGGCGCTGGTTCCTGGGCGGCCGCTACGACTGGTCGGACCGGGCGCGCGAGGCCAACCTCACAGACAAAGGCGGCTCCGTGATCCTGACGTATTGGCCGAGCGAGTTCAGCCAGATTCGGGGACAATATCGCTTTACCGACTATGCGGGCGATCACAAAACCAACGAGCTTCTGTTGCAGGTACTGTTCTCATTGGGAGCGCACGGCGCGCATCCTTTCTAGGACTGGTTGACTGCTTTCGGGAGGGCACGACTTTGAGTCGTGCCGCAAAAGCCGCTGAAAGACCGGGCTTTAGCCCCTGCGGGCCGCTTTCCGGAACTCTTGAAGTATTTTTGAACGAGCAATTAGGAGATTCGATGAATCGCTATTTCTCAAGGTATGGACTCCCGCTGGCGGCCACCGCCGTTTTCTTTTTTGGCTTGCTCTCTCCCGGCACCGCGGCCGCGAAAAAGCTGAACGTGGTCACGGCCACCACCGACCTCGCGGCGCTCGCGCAGGAAGTGGGCGGCGACCGGATCAGCGTGGAGTCGATCGCCAAGGGCTATCAGGACCCTCACTATGTCGAAGCCAAGCCCAGCTTTCTGCTGAAACTGCGCCAGGCCGATCTGCTCATCGTGGTTGGCCTGCAACTGGAGATCGGCTGGCTGCCGCCGCTGATCACGCAGTGCGGGAATTCCCGCATCCAGGTCGGGGCGAACGGATATCTGGACGCTTCGCAGTTTTCGGAGATCCTGGAAATCCCGCAGGGCTCCATCACGCGCGCCATGGGCGATGTGCATCCCCTCGGAAACCCGCACTACTGGCTCGATCCGGACAACGGACGCCGGATCGCCAAAGGGATCGCAGCCAAACTCGGCGAGACGGACCCGGAGAATGCGGCGTACTTTCAGCAGCGCTTTCAGGATTTCGACCGCCGCTTAACCGAAGCGGAAAAGAAGTGGGATGCGGATATGAAGCCGTATCGCGGACGGAAGGTGGTCACCTACCACAACTCATTGCCGAACTTTGTCAAACATTTCGGATTAGACGTGGTGGGCTTCGTGGAGCCGCGGCCGGGTATTCCGCCAACCCCGAGCCATACTTTTGAACTGACCAACATGATGCGGCGCGACCACGTGAAGGTCATCATGGTGGAGCCCTATTTCGATCGCAAGACGCCCGATTCGATTGCGCGGCAAGCCGGCGGAGTCGTCGTCGAGTACCTGCCCTCGGTGGGAGGCCAGAAGGAGGTTACAACCTACTTTCAGCTTTTCGACTACGATATCGCTTTGCTGACCAAGGCGTTTCAGGCGAATCAGTAGTTCATAAATAGTTCATAAGTCGTTCGTAAGGAGATTCATGGATATACTCCCGTTTCTAATCTGGCCTTTTGTTGCCAGCCTCATCCTAACCGGAATTCACGCCTATCTGGGCGTCCACGTCGTGGAGCGCGGGGTAATTTTCGTGGACCTGGCGCTGGCGCAGATCGCCGCCCTGGGCGCGACCATTGCCATCCTGGCGGGGATGGATCCGCACGGGCGGGGCGCTTACTTTCTCAGCCTGGGCTTCACCTTTCTCGGCGCCGGCATTTTTGCCCTGGCGCGCACGCGCCGCGGACACATTCCGCAGGAAGCCTTCATCGGCATTGCCTATGCTGTCGCTTCGGCGACCGCCATTCTTGCCATGAGCAAGGCCACCGGCGAAACCGAACACCTCAAGGACATGCTGGTTGGCAACATCCTGGCCGTTTCCAGGGCGGAGGTGATCAAGACGGCGCTGCTCTACGGAGCGATCGGCGTGTTTCATTATTTCTTCCGCAAGAAGTTCCTGCTGATCTCCACCGACTCCGCGAAGGCCGAGGCCAGCGGTCTGAACATCCGGTTCTGGGATTTTCTGTTCTACGCTTCGTTTGGATTCGTGGTGACTTCCTCGGTAGCGATCGCAGGCGTGCTGCTGGTGTTTTGCTATTTGATCGTGCCCTCGGTGGGCGCGATGCTGTTCGCCGACAAAATCGGAAGGCGGCTGGCCATCGGGTGGACGATGGGCACCCTGGTTTCGGCGCTGGGAGTTTACTTTTCGGTGCTGCTCGACCTGCCTACCGGCGCCACCATCGTTTGTACCTTCGGAGGCGTGCTGATTGTGATGTTCTTTGTCCACCTGATCTTTTTCCACGGCGGACGCGCGCGGGCTCTGGAAGGGGCGAGTTCGGTGGAGAGCCCGAAGGAGGCGGTTCTACAGGGCCGGCGTTGATCCGCCGCTCCGCAGGGAAGGATTTTGTAGCGCACAGGGTAGAGTCAAAGTAGGTGAGAGTGCTTCGGCGGGCGAGGCGCCCGCCGGACAGCCGGCAAGGTGCCGGCGCTACGGTATCAGATAAACATCTCGTCCTGCGGGACGCCCATGCCATTGCGCGGCTGGCGCCGTTTCTGGCCGAGGAAGACTTCCACTCCCGTGCTGATGGCGCTCATCAGGCCCGAGACCTGGCGCAGCGGCGAGAGCACCGTCTTGTGGACCACTTCGGTGGTCTCTTCGACTTTGTCCATCGTGCGATTGAGGAACTCGTCGGCACGTATGACCTGGAGACGAGCGCGGTCGAGGACATCGCTGAGCGTGGCATCCAGGCGTCCCAGCTGCACGCGCAGGATGGTGGTCGATTCGGCCGCGTTGGCGGTCAGCGTCTCAATTTTCGGACGCAGTTCCAGCAGCATGCTGTGCGCCGTTTCCAGCGTCGGCAGGGTCTTGGTCGTCACTTCGGTGGCGAGCGCCTCCATCCGAGCGGTACTCTTGCGGACCGCCAGGTATAGGGCGACCAGAATTCCCGCCTGAATCACGACTGCGAACGCGGTCAGCGCGATAAACACCCTGAGCAGATTGTCATCCATGGGATCTCCCGCCGGTGCGGCTGTTTTCCTTAGACGCCGCTGGGCGGTTCGGTGCCCGCGGCGGTGGTCTCACGATAGGCCTGACGGCCTGCCTCATAGGCGGCCCGGAACTGCTCTTTCTGCTGACCGACCACGTCCCGCCCGCGGTCCATCCAGTCTCCCGCTTGTTCCCGCGCCTTGCGAGCCTGGTGGCGAACTCGCTCGCGTCCTTCCTGAGCCTTCGCGAGCAGCACTTCGCGTGTCTCTTCTCCGGAGCGCGGCGCGTACAATACGCCCACTACGGCTCCAATCCCGAGACCCGCCAGGAACCACACAAAGCTGTTGCCGTCACGATCCGACATAACTTCCTCCTCGTTCTTGCCCATATTGAATGGTAGCACCGGCCCTATGTGAAAGACAATTCACGGTACTCGCCCACAGGATTAACTTTATTTTGAGCTGGGACTCGCACCGCAAAGCGGCCCAGGAGGGGCAGTTGACCCATTTCGGTCCGTGCCAATTTGGGACTCGAGCGAGTTCTTAATCACAAACATCGGTAAGCCACATCACAGACCGGATCCGCCGCCTCGGATTATTTTCGGATACACGTTAGCCATCCTGGCTCCGATTCCGCGCTGGGAATACAGTGACTCGCCGGAATCCCCGCCAGCGCTGCGCAAAGCACGTGTGGAGCATACCAATGGGAGAGGTCTATCCTGCTGCGAACGCTGGCCCTGACCTGGCCGAATCGCTGACCTTTGTTCAGCACGAGGTACTGGAGCGGGCCGTCGCCAAGCTGGTTTTGTTGGGCAAACGAGTGGGAGTCAGTGCCGACCAGATGATCCTGTTACTCGAATCTGGCCTGACTGTGGTCGAGTTGGTGGAGTACCTGGCCGCCCGGAATGGAGAGCGTTTCTGAGACCAACACGGCAGGGAACGCCTGCGCGCCCGGGTCCGATCAGGCCGTACTGGCAGCTTGCCGTAGCCCCCCAAATGATTCCCAAGCAAAGTATTTGCTTAGTCGCGCGGCATTCGCTAGCCTGATCGGATGCCATTGAGCCAACGCGCCACCCGTCAGGTCCAGAAACCGCGGAGTAGCCCCAAACGCCGGTGCGAGCCGATTCCTAAATCCTCGATTCGACCCGTCCGCCTTCCTCGGCTGTTTCAGGCAGTTCTCTTGCCCGCTGCGATGCTTGTCTGCTCCGCGGCCGTGCTCTGCGCCCAACAACCCGCGGCGGGCCAGGATCGTCCCGACGCTCCTTCCGCCACCCGGAGCGCCCAGTCCTCTCCCCGGAAACCCCCGGCCGGATTTGTTACGACCCTGAACCGGAAGTCGATTGTCTTTCCCGACATTGCCACTACCGAGGGCCCGCTTTCGACGGGAGAGAAGTTCAAGCTGTTTGTAGACAACAGCGCATCTTTGTCTGCTCTGGCCGGCTCCGCCTTCAACGCCGGAATCGGGCAAGCAGAAGACTCGCCCCGAGGCTACGGACAGGGCGGAGAGGGTTATGGCAAGCGCTTCGGCGCTTCCATGGCGCGCAACGCTTCCAGCAATTTTTTCGGAACGTTCTTGCTGGCATCGATGCTGCGCCAGGACCCGCGCTTCTTTCCGCAGAGCGATCCGACGTTCGGCGGCAGCGTACAGTACGCGCTGACCCGAGTGGTCGTCACTCGCAATGACGACGGGAACGACGTGGCCAACTGGTCGGGCCTGCTCGGACCCCTCATGGCGGAGGGCTTGGCCAACGCGTACTGGCCCGAAGCGGACCGCACCGCCGCCAAGACCTTCCAGCGTTACGGAGTGGATTTGGCCAGCCGCGCCGGCTTCAACATGTTTCGCAACTACTGGCCGGTGCTGTTCAAGAAGATGCGGCGCTCACCTCATCCTTGAACCGGCGGCAGTTGACGCCGGGCCGAGGGGCGAGATTTTCCTTCGTCCGCAAGCCCTTCCGGCCGGGAACAAGAGATAATTAGTGGGAACCACTCCGAATCGGAAACAGGAGATCGAGATTGCGTAAGCGAATACTGTTCCTGCTTGCCTTTTGCGGACTTGGCATCGCCGCTGCTTCCGCTCAAACTTTCCACCGCTTCAACTTCAACGTCGGTGGCGGATTTGGCGGCGCCCTGGGGGATGTCGGCAAGTTTACGGACGCCTCCTATCACGGCGTTGCCGGTGGCGGAGTGAATTTCAGCCGCGCCTTCGGACTCAAGGCCGAGTACATGTATTTCAACCTCTCGTTCAAAGACAGCGTGAAGTTGCAGCAAAGCCTGCCCGAGGCCACCGGACATCTGCAATCGGCCACCCTGAACGCCTTTTTCAACATTCCTGTGCCGGGCAAGTTGGGAGTCTATGTGATCGGCGGCGCCGGATGGTATCAGCGCAACGTGGAAGCGCGCAGTCAGGTGCTGGTGCCGGGCACCGTGTGCCAGCCGGCGTGGAGGCTGTGGGGCATCGCCTGCCCCAATGGCCTGATCGTCACGAGCCAAACTCTGTCTTCCAATACCGTCAGCGCGGGCGGATACAACTTCGGTGGCGGGTTTACCTACCGGCTCAATAAGCAGGCCAGGATTTACGTCGAGGGCCGTTACCACCACGCGAACACCAACGACGGCCGTACCACTGTTTTCCCCGTGACCGTCGGGTTGCGCTGGTGAGAGCCGCGAGATTTCTGTAGCGGCACCGCTCCCCGTTCGGAGCAGTTCGTTCCGAGACGCCTCTTCGGCAGTGCATCGGCAGAAACCTCAAAAAACACCAGGCCGCCAGTCGCAACGCGGGCGTTGTTGAGGTCCTTGAGAACCTCGTGCTGGGCGTAAATCGTAATCCCTTTTCCGCCGGTGAGTTCCTGGAAGTCAATGCGGTGACCGTGGCCCGCGAAGAGTAACTCGATCCCGTAGTGGACCAGCCCTTCACTTTTCATCCGCTCGCCGACGCCCATTTCGGTGAGCAGGTCAACCGTCCCTTGCTCCAACACGCCGGCTCGAACACGCTCCTCTACGTATTGCCGACTGCGATTGTCGACCACGATCGAGTCAATCCCGTGCAAATACAAAAGGTGCGACAAAACCAGACCTGGGAACGAAGTGGTATAACTTCCCACAACTCGATCGGAGCCGGAGCACACCGTGAGCACGGTACGAGAAGTCACATACCAAGTCTTGCGCGACCTGGGGATGCCCCTGATCTTCGGCAACCCTGGTTCGACCGAATTGCCTTTTCTGCGGGACATGCCGTCGGATTTCAGGTACGTCCTGGCGCTGCACGAACGCGCTGCGGCGGGTATGGCGCTCGGATATGCCTTGGCCAAGGGAAAAGCCGTATTCGTGAATTTGCACTCTATTGCCAGCGCCGGCAACGGTCTTTCCGCGATCCAGGATGCCTGGTACCTCCACGCGCCGCTGGTAATCACTACCGGGCAGCAGGACCGCCGGCATCTCCTGGCGGAACCGTTCCTGGTCAGCCGTGCGGTTGAGACGGTCCAGCCTTACGTGAAGTGGGCCTACGAGCCACTCCGAGCCGAAGACGTGCCCGCCGCCATTGCACGTGGCTACTACCTTGCCATGCAACCGCCCATGGGACCGGTATTCATTTCCATTCCCATGGACGACTGGACTCACGACTGCCAACCTCTGGCTGCTCGCCAAGTCAGTCAGACTGTCCTGCCAGATCCCGAGGCGCTCGACCAGGTCGTGCGCGCGCTTGATTCGAGTCGGAATCCAGCGCTGGTCGCTGGTTCTCAGATCGAAGAGGACGGAGCATGGCACGAAGTAGTGGCATTAGCAGAGCACCTCAACGCGGACGTGTATCAGGAGCCGATTCCGCCCCGATGGACGTTCCCGCGAAGTCACCGGCTATTTCGCGGAGGCTTGCTTCCGGCCCAGCAACCACTCGCGGATCAGTTGGCCCAACATGACGTTGTCGTGGTGCTGGGCGCGCGGATTTTTCTCTATTACGCCCACGTGCCGGGCCCTCCCATCAAACCGGGAACGAAGCTCTTCCAAATCACCAACTCACCACTTGACGCTGCGACGGCCCTCGCCGGAAATGGCGTCGTGGGCAACCTCGCCGCGGCGGCCAAGTATATTCGCACCCGCACCAAAGCGAGGCAACGCGCGACAGAAACGTCCGCGCCGCCGCCGGAACCGAAGCCCGAGCATCCCATAACGCCGGCTTATTTGTTCAGTGTGTTGAACAAAGTCATGCCGCGCAATGCCGTGATCGCCGAGGAGTGTCCGTCGTCGAAGGGCGACCTCGACCGTTATCTCGTGTTGGACGAGCCAGGTTCGTTCTACTCCGTACCGAACGGCGTCCTGGGATTTGGTTTGCCCGCTGCTGTCGGCCTGCAAATGGCGCATCCTGACCGGCGCGTCGTGTGCCCGATCGGCGATGGTTCGATCCAGTACTCGATCCAGGCGCTGTGGAGCGCGGTGCAGAACAACGCGCCTGTAATCGTTATCGTGTTGCGCAACTCCGACTACTCGGCCTTGAAAGGGTTCTGCGACTTCACTCAGGTTGGCCGCAATGTTCCTGGCATGGAAATCCCTGGTATCGACATCGTGAAGATTGCCGAAGGCTATGGAATGAGGGCGCAGGAGGTGGATCGACCGGAAGAGCTTGAGCCCGCGCTGAAAGCGGCGTTTGCGTCGCAGGAACCTCGCCTGATTAGCGTCAACGTTGCGAAAGGCGGACAGAAGTGCATGGGAATGGACCAGTCGGTAAATCCGCCCCACTACCGATGAGAGTCTCCGGGATCTCACAAGATTCGAATTCAAAACCGGAGTCCGGTAGGCCCGCATGAGCACCGATCCGCGTGATTGTGTCACCAACGCCTGGGGCCAGACTCACGACATCAAGAATCTGTTCATTTCCGACGGCAGCGTCTTGGCTACGCCGGGCGCGGCCAATCCCACCTTGACCATCGTGGCTCTTGCGCTGCGGCAGGCAGAGTACATCAGCCAGCAGATGAAAGCGGGGAATGTGTGATGGCGCGCAGGTGCCCAATGAGCGTGCTTTTGGGTGGCGCAGCGCTTCAGCGCTGCATTTAGCACTGAAATAGAACCGGCTTTAGCCGCTGAGGGGTGGCCTTGGACTCACCCTGCTTCGGCGACCCCGCCCCGACGCCTGACGACCTCTGGGGCTAAAGCCCGATCCAAACAAAGCCTGAATGCAGCGCTGAAGCGCTGCTCCACCCAAAGGCAGACTTTTTCAGCACGATGTCCAGCAACCTAAACTGTTCAGCCGCTCGCCCGTTCGGCCCCTAATCCTGTATTCGCCCGCACGATGAGCTCGTCAAACTTGGCTTCCGCGCTGGGCGCGTGGCTGAGGAGAGACCCTACAATCGACGCCAAGAATCCCAGCGGCACGCTGACAATCCCCACATTCTCGTACGGGAACCAGGGCGCGGCCTGAATCAAGTGCCGCGCAGCGCCCGGCGGGTCGATGCCCATCAAAGTTGGTCCCACAACGATCAGCCCGATGGTCGCCAGCAATCCCGCGGTCAAACCCGCAACTGCGCCGGTGGTACTAAATTGTCTCCAGAACATCGAGAGCACGAGCACTGGAAAATTTGCCGATGCTGCCACTGCCAAGGCGAAGGTTGCCAAAATCAAAACATTCGATGCCGGTCCCAAAGCAATCGCGATCAGGATGGATGCTGCACCGACTGCCAGTGCCGCAATCCGCGCGACCAGGACGCTTTCACCCGGCCTACGCTCCACTCCCCGATGAATCACGTTTGTCCAGAAATCATGCGCGAAAGATGTAGACGCGCTGATCATCACTCCCGCCACCACCGCCAGGATGGTGGCGAAAGCCACGGCGGACACCAACGCCAGGAAAAAGTCTCCCCCCAGGGCCTGCGCGAGTCGCGGACCCGCCACGTTCGTTCCGCCGTGCGCGACAATGTCATCCGGTCCGAGCAGCACAGCGGCGCCCAGGCCCAGGATCGACGTCATCACATAGAAGCTGCCAATCAGAATCATCGCCCACACCACACTGTGGCGCGTCGTTTTCGCGTCGGGGACGGTATAGAACTTCACCAAAATGTGCGGGAGTCCGGCGGTTCCAAAAGAAAAGATCAGACTCAGGGAGAGCAGGTCGAGCGGGCCGTGCGGCGGCCGGTAACGCAAACCCGGCTGAAGAAAATCCTTCACTACCAACTCGCCCTTCTGGTGGTATGCGACCTGGCTGGCCGCGGCAAAGAAATCCAGAAGATGAAAATGAAAATGTCGTAGCACCAAAACCGTCAGGACGACCGTGCAGGCCATGAGCAGCATGGCTTTGATGATTTGCACCCAGGTGGTGGCCAACATGCCGCCAAACACCACGTACACCATCATCAGCACGCCCACGCCGACTACCGCTGTGTTGTAGCCGATGCCGGAGTCAGCGAGCAGCAGGGCAACCAGCGCTCCCGCGCCCACCATTTGCGCAATCATGTAAAGGGTAGCGATCGTCAGGGTGCTGAGCGCGGCCAGGGCGCGCACCGGCCTCGGCCGCAGGCGGTAGGCCAACACGTCTCCCATGGTGTATTTCCCGGTGTTGCGCAGCGGCTCGGCCACCACCAGCAAGATGGTCACGAAGGCCACAAACCCGCCCACCGAATAGAAAATGCCGTCGAATCCCTGCAATGCGATCAGGCCGATGAGCCCGAGAAACGACGCCGCGCTCATGAAATCCCCGGCCACGGCAAATCCGTTTTGCCAGGCCGTGATCCGGCGTCCCGCGGCGAAATAAGCGCTCGCCCCTCGCGACCGTTTCGCCGCCCACCAGGTGATACCCAGAGTGCTCGCCACAAACGCCAGGAAGACCGCCAGCGAAACGGACACTTAATGGCCCCCGCGAGGCGTGTCGATTTTTGGGAGATCGTTTTGCGCGAGATCGTTTTGCGCGAGGATGTCTTTCGTGAGCCGATCGAACTTTGCCGACGCAATCAGATACAGGCCGGCAATCGTCCATCCCAGCACGAATTGCGCGAGCGCAAATAGATAGGCGACGTTCACCGTCCCAATCACCCTGGTAGACGCCAGTTTCGGCGCGTACCCAACCAGAACTGCAAAGCCGATGAAGTTCAAGAGAAAGAAAATGAAGGCGGGGACGATGAACATCCTCTTGACCGCGAGCAGGTCTTTGAACTGTTTACTGGCGGCGATGCGGGTGCACTCGGTGGTTGTTTGCAGCGGAGTGTTTTCCGGTGTGCTGTTCATTCCATTCAGGGTTTCAGTGGGAAAGCATTGTATCCGAGATGGAGAGTGGGAGAAGCGAGATGGTCTGCGTGTAGTGCCCTAATTCGGTATAGTGGGACTGGTTATCCGTGGCGAAGTTGGGACAGCCAGAGATGATAAGCCAAGTGGTTGAAAGAAATGGTAGGCACGCCGGGACTCTGACCCGGGCCTCTACCGTGTCAAGGTAGCGCTCCAATCAACTGAGCTACGTGCCTAGAACGGGTAGTGCCGAGGCGTTGTCTGGATCGTGATCGAGCGCAACTCGCTGCCGTGACTGCTAACGAACTTTGTTGCCGGTCGCCGGATTTTTCAATCGCGACATCCTAATACCAAACCGAGAAAAAATCGAATCAAAGGTCCCCGAATCCACCATGTTTTGCAGGATCACGTATGGGTCTTTTGCGTCGCCTTCTTTGCGGAGAGTCTCCGAGATGAAGAGAACACAAATACGCCGCATTCGCGAGGACGCAATCCAACAGATCCGCATCCGGCCCTTGCGCAGTCGAAACACATTTGAAAGCTGGCCTCGGAGCGCATACTTCTTGTTGAGGGGATCGGCCGGAATAGCGTGTTTGATGGCGTCTCGGACCATGTTGAATGTGGTGCAGTGCATACTGCCATGGTCCCCCGCGTTCTCCGCCTCCTGCGCCTTGCGGTACAACTCCCTATAGACCGCCTCGGCAGTTGCGGTCATGTCAATGGAGTAGGGAGAAAGAGACGGCGCGCTTTGTTGTGGAACGCGCGCCTTGGCAGGTTTTCGGGCCACGGATTATTTCTTCTTCAGTTCAGCCTCAATCTCATCCAGAGAGCGAACCCGTCCAGCGCGAATGTCCTCGAATGCAGCCAACAAGCCCTTGTGTTCCGATTCATTGGCAAGCAGCTCAATCATGCTGACCATCGCGTCAAACTCCTGCCTGATTTGCTGGAATCGCTTGTAACTCAAGAGCACAGCCAGCGGAATATCGTTCTCTTGAATCACCAACGTTTCGTCGGTTTGCTCCTTCAACTTGGTCGCGTTGAGGTCGCGCAGCTTGCTAACCCCGACGTGCTTGACGTTCGGATCAATGTTCGGGATTGCGTACGTGGCCATCGGTTCTGCTCCTTCTAGAGGGTCATTTTCTAGGTTAGATGTTTGTCCACAGAGGGGAGGTTGTCAATCAACAGTGATTATGATAGCAACAATATATCATATATCAAGCATAAAATGATGCATCCTAGTGACGATATATTGTCAATATATTGACAATATGGACACCGACGGTTGGCCCGACCGTAGCGCCGGCAACTTGCCGGCAGTCCCGAGGGCGCCCTCGCCCTCGGCGCGGCGGGGGGGGGGGCCCCCCGGCCGGCCCCGCGGGGGCGGGGGCC
>ORMF012618635.1_pt1 | contig 28310 bp, 22 predicted proteins | sample 1779871 | NCBI WGS metagenome assembly ORMF01 (sample SAMEA104232316, study PRJEB22302) | groundwater metagenome | biome: forest; feature: aquifer; material: groundwater | place: USA | collected 2011-08-07 | depth 5.4 m | reverse complement strand
TCATCGTTCCAGAGGGTCACGAATGACATCGATCAGGTACCGAGTCCGCGTTGCATGGGTGTTGATGGTTGTGACCGTGGCAACTAATCCAGTAATGGCTCAAGCTCCGACGCTCCCTGCGTTATCACTCGATGCGCGCGTCCGCGCTGAGATCACGCCCTTCAAAGGAAAGGTCTTTCTATTCGCAAAGAACCTCGACACCGGTGTCACCTATTCCTTCAACGGTGACGAACGGGTCCGTACCGCCAGCACGATTAAAGTCGCCGTAATGATTGAAGCCTTCACGCGTGTCGCTGAGGGACGGGCGAAATGGACCGACGAGTTGGTGCTTACGAAAGCAGCCAGGTACGGCGGGTCTGGAGTATTGCCGGAACTCGCTGATGGCCTGCGCCTGACGCTGCGCGACTGTGTAAATCTGATGATGGTGGTGAGCGACAACACTGCCACCAATATGGTGCTCGACTACCTGACGACCGATGCGGTCAACTCGCGGATGAATTCTCTGGGTTTTAAAGACACTCGGATCATGCGCAGGATTGGCGGCGGTGGCGAGAGCAGGGAAGGGAAAGAGCGTGACAACAAACGCTTTGGTCTGGGCGCCACCACCCCTCATGAGATGGTGCGAATCCTTGAAAAGATCGACGCCGGCGAGATGGTTAACAAGGCAGCCGCAAAAGAAATGATCGATCTTATGAAGCGCGAACAAGCGCGCTATGCAATCGGTCGCACAATCTGGGATGTGCCGATGGCCAGCAAGTATGGAGCGCTCGATCGACTGCGCAGTTGTGTAGCTATCGTTTATTCAAAGCGCGGCAAGATCGCCATAGCTATTACTGTCGACGATATGCCGGAAGTAAACTGGTCGGTCGACAATCCTGGTTACCTACTCATGTCCCACCTATCAGCGATTCTGATTGAAAGTCTCTGATGGGTTCCACTTCCTCACGCGATCATTCCATCGCTCGAACGATTCAAGTTTAGAAGGCAGTTGAATCCAAGAATTCGGACGGCTGGCTGGGTTTTTGGATCGAAGAGCATGGGCCCTAGCTGCCAGCTCTCGAAAACCTTTGAGTTTTTAGGATCGACTCCAAGCGCCTTCGCATGGAACAATAAATGCGTTATTCCTCAAACGAAAATGCATTCTTGACGGTCTGAACGGACCGAATTTCCCAGAACTCGTGTCGACCTGAGTCCCCTTGACCATGTCTCCCGAGAAATCCCAAGCGGAAAACCTTTGGTGGTCGTCTCGAACTATGCCATCAACCCTATCAAAACGCATCGCGCACTCTTTTGGAGGAACCAATGAAGCGACAACTCTTTCTAGCTAGCAGAATCGCATTAACCCTTGGAGCGCTTTTTGTTATCGCAACCGCGGCATTAAGCGCCTTTGGACAGGCAGGTACCTCTACGATCCGAGGCACAGTGACTGACCCTCAAGGTGGCGTGGTTGCCGGCGCTACGGTCACCTTGACGAGTGTTGCGACGAACACGTCGCGTACATCAACAACGGGCGATAATGGCACCTACGCCTTTGAGTTAGTTTTGCCGGGAGATTACCGCGTGGAGATCGAGGCCAAGGGCTTTAAGAAAGCCGTGATAAACGGCGTGCATGCGCTGGTGTCTCAGCCGATATCGGTTGACGCTCATCTCGAAGTCGGCAATGTCGCTGAAACAGTTACTGTTAACGCAGGGTCTGCCGAGATGCTCGTGAACAAAGAAGATGCGACGTTGGGCAACAATTTCAACACTAAGCAAATAAGTGAATTGCCCACGAGCGCCCGCAGTGTTCCGACCCTGATAACATTGCAGCCGGCCGTGACCAAAGAAGGATACGTCGCTGGTGCGCGCTCTGACCAATCGAATATAACGCTCGACGGGGTGGACATCAACGAGTCACAAACCAACTCTGTTGGCACGATTCAGGATGATGCAATCAATGCAAACTTGCCAACAAACAATACTGTGATTCGGTTGAATGCCGAGGCTATCCAGGAATTCCGTGTAACTACGACCAACGCTAATGCCTCGCAAGGACACTCTGCGGGGGCGCAGATAACGGTGATTCAGAAAAGCGGGAGTAACGACTGGCACGCCTCGCTCTTTGAGTTTTATCGCTCCAAGGGTCTCGCCGCAAATAATTTCTTTAACAACAGAATCGGCCTGGCGAAGCCGCAGTTGATTCGGCACAACTTTGGCGGCGCGCTCGGCGGGCCGATCAAGAAGGATAAGGCTTTCTTCTTTTATAGTTTCGAGGCACGACGGCAACTTAGCCAGTCCACGGTCGTCCGCATTGTGCCGACCCCCAGCTTAGGTCGCGGCGAGTTGCGCTATCGCGATACGGCAGGCGGAATAACGACTATAACGACGGCCCAACTAAACACCATCTTTCCTGCGGTCGGCATGAATCCGGCAGCAATTGCGGCCCTGGCTCAGGCGGCGTCGAAGTATCCATTCAACGACTTCACCGCTTCCGGCTCAGATAGCACTTCGAGCACAATACTGAATACGGCGGGATTTCGTTTCAACGCACCGACACCGGTAAACCTGAATTCGCACTACCTCAACGTCTCTTTCAAGGTGAATGATAAGCAGGAACTCTTTGTTCGTGGCAATGTCATCTACGACCTGACCAGTCTGGCGCCGCAGTTTCCGGACACACCGGCGCCAAAAGTCTGGTCGCATCCAACTGGAATTGCGGTTGGGCATACCTGGACGCTGAGCAACACTCTAGTCAACAGCTTCCGCTATGGCTATACGCGCGAAGCCTTTACTTCGCAGGGCGACTCAGCGGTCAATGCGATCTCTTTCCGCTTCGTTTTCTCGCCTAACACTTTCGCACGTACCTTGGCCAGAAAGACCCCGGTGCAGAACTTCGTGGACGACCTGTCCTGGATCCGGGGCAATCACACCTGGCAGTTCGGTGGTAACGTGCGCCTCGTCCGCAATCAAAGAGTCTCCTTTGGTAGCGCGTTTGATAACGCGATCACGAATCCCTCGTTCTATTCCGGTGGTGCCGGCGCCAGCACCTCAACGCCGGTGCAAAACTTTGCTATAGCCAATGGCCTTGCCCGGATTTCCGGATCGCGCTCTGGCGTTCAGAATGCAGTAACGGCATTAATTGGCAGGTTCTCGCAGTACACGGCGAATTTCATTTTCAACAGTGACGGTTCGCTTCTCTCGGCCGGCTCGCCGACGGTACGCAACTTTGCGACGGAAGAGTACGAGACGTACGCGCAGGACACATGGAAGATTAAGAGGAACCTGACGCTGACCGCGGGTTTACGATACAGCCTTAGCCGTCCGGTTTATGAGAAGAAGGGATTTGAAATGAAGAGCAATATCCCGCTCACTGATTTCTTCCAGATGAGACTGGCTGGGGCAGCGGCCGGAAAACCAGTCAACACTCCGATCACCTTCGACAAGTCGGGTCCAGCCAATGGCAAGGCTCCGCTGTACAATTGGGACAAGAACAACTTCCAACCGCGTATAGCGATTGCGTGGCAGCCTAATTTTAAGAGCGGTTTCCTCGGTAAGATTTTTGGCGCCGAGAAATCGTCAATTCGCGGCGGTTTTGGCATCAGCAACGACCAATATGGCGAGCAACTGGCCGTCTCGTTTGATCTAAACAACGCAGTTGGATTTACATCGAACTTCACGACTTCGGCCAACACCTTCTGCACGAACAGTGTCGCATGCAGAGCACCATTATTTACTGGGTTCGGTCAGACGGTACGAACTCTGCCCTTGGTTACGGTCCCTGCAAGACTGAATTTTCCGAACCTTCAACCCTCGGACAACTCGCGCCGCATTGAATCCACACTGGATTCCAAGCTGGTGGCGCCCACCAACTATACGTGGAGCGCTACGTTTGAACGTTCACTGCCCAAAGGCCTGTTTATTCAGGCCTCTTACATCGGCCGCTACGCGAAGAATCTGATTGCGACGCGCGATGTAATGGCGTTGAATAATCTGGTCGATCCAAAGTCGGGCATGGACTGGTACACAGCCGCGGGTATTCTTGAGCAAAAACGCGCCGCAGGAGTACCAGTCTCTGCCATCACGCAGATGCCCTATTTCGCTAATCTCCTTCCTGCCAATCTTGGCGATTTGATTTGGGGTGATCCAACTCTGAACCAAACCCAGGCGGTTTACCAGCTCGCTACTGACGCTTTCGATAACGACTGGACGGACAGTCAGGATGTGATCGATAGCGTACTTCCCACGAACCTCTTTTTCCACCCGCAATACGGTGCGCTGGCAGCGTTCAGCAGCATCGCCCACTCGTGGTACCACGCCGGCACCTTGTCGGTTCGCCAGCGGCTGGGACGAACGTTCCAGTTTGATCTTAATTACACACTCTCGCACTCGCTGGATGATGCTTCCGGTCTGCAGACCAGTGGAGGTTACGGCTCGGCGTTCATCCTGAATCCGATTCGGCAACACGATTGGTATTCAAACTCGGACTTCGACATCCGGCACATTGTTAACGTCAACGCCATTTGGGACATGCCCTTCGGTCGCGGCCGGCGCTACTTGAGCAGCAGTAACAAATTGGTCGATGCGGCGGTCGGCGGTTGGCGCATGACGGGCATTTTCCGTTGGAACTCCGGGCTACCGATCAGCGCGCCTTATGACGACGTTCGCTGGGCCACCAACTGGAACGTCCAAAGCTATGCGATCAGGATAAAGGACCTCCAAACCTGCCCGACGCGCGGCGGCGGTTCCACTGCTCCAAAGCTGTTCGGTTGCGATCCAACGGCAGCCTATCAAAGCTTCCGAAACGCCAGACCGGGCGAATCAGGCGATCGGGCTCCTTTCCGACTTCCGGGATATGTGGTGCTCGACATGGGCCTATCCAAGTCATTTACGATGCCCTGGAGTGAGAATCACAAACTTGAACTCAGAATTGAGGCTTTCAACGTGACGAACACTCAACGCATGGGCGCCATTGACGGCAGCCGCACTGGCTACGGCATCACAATCGATCCGTCCCAGGGAAAGACGCCACCGACAAACTGGTCAAACTTCACGGGCATTCAAGGACTGCCGAGGGAAATTCAGTTCGGGGCTCGTTATTCCTTCTAACAGTTGAGCTTTGGCTCTAGAATAAGCGCGGGTTGGCGGCCACCACCAACCCGCTCACTTATTTCTGGAGCGCCTGGTAATGCAGTGAAAACTATTCTTGTTGATAACAAGAAGCATTAGACTCGTCCGCGCAGCCCGACCAAACGGCAACGGGCTGCCGGCACAGATTACGGATCGTCGACGCCAATTGCGGCATTACAAGTCTTAGGGAACCGAAGAGCGACTGATGATGAAACGTGCGTCGCTTTATTGCTTTGGCATCCTCATAGTTAGCCTGTTGATTACTACTCCCGTCCCGGCTCAGGGCAGCGGTCAGATGCTTCACGGCGACGTGGTCGTTGACGAAAGCAAGGCCGAGGGCCTAAAGCCGCTCAGCTTCGACGTAATTCTTTACACCGAGACCGGAATCCTGGTCGCCAGACAGTCTACTCCGAGCAATGGGCGCTATCGTTTCAATAGTCTCAGTAACGGAGTGTACGAGTTGGTGGTGGAAATGGAAGGTGCCGAGATAACTCGGATCAGGGTCGATCTCAGGTCGCCGCTTTTACGCGACCTGCGGCAGGACATTGCTCTTGAATGGCGATCTCCAGGACGTAACTCAAAGCCTTCGCTAATTTCAGCCGCTGACAGCTATATCCGCCGAGCCGCAAATCAATCGCTATTCAATCAGGCGCAGCGAGCCACGGATGAGAAAAAGTACGATCGGGCCGTAGAACTGCTACGGCAGCTTCTCAGGTCGGACGCCAAAGATTTTCAGGCGTGGGCCGAGCTTGCCAACGTTCACTTTTTGCAAAAGAACCTTATCGATGCCGAGAATGAGTATCTTGCCGCCCTTGATACTCATCCGGGATTCTTTCTCGCCTTACTCAATCTGGGCCGGCTGGAGGTGTTACAGAAACGATACGATGTGGCTATCGAGGCTCTCACTAAAGCCGTCAAGATCCGTCCGGACTCTCCTGACGCAAACTACCTTCTGGGCGAAGCTTATCTGCAAATCAAGCGAGGCTCGATCGCCGTTGTCTATCTCAAAGAAGCTTTGCGATTGGATCCGCGAGGCCTGGCGGAAGTTCATCTGCGACTGGCGGCGCTTTATCATGCGGCCGGCGCGAGGGCGAATGCGGCCGCCGAATACGAAGAGTTTCTCAAGGAGCGACCTGATTATCCCGAAAGAAAAAAGTTGGATAAATACATCGCGGCGCATAAGGAACAGTAAGCTCGACTAGCCTGGAAGTGCCCGCAGCTAAACATTGAAGGAACCTGGTGGCTCCCAACTTCGTTCAGCAAGCAAAGCTCGCGCGAACGCGCGGAAAAGTCTTCAGGAGAAACTCAATGAAACGTGTATTAATCGTGGTGATCCTGGTTGTGGCAGCGGCGGCACTGGGGCTTTGGCGATCGCACGGCGGCGTTCGTGCCGGCTTGAACCAAGCCGTGGGCATGTCGAACGAGGATTCGCAGGGCGAGGCTCGCGACGAGGTTCGCAAAAGCTTTCTTCTTCAACCCGGCGCGCGACTGGAGGTGGAAGGGATAAACGGCAAGGTCGAAATCCAAACTTCAGATACGAAGACTGCGGAAGTTTATCTCCTGCGCACCGGGAAGAACAGCGAGTCACTCTCTCGCCGCGAAGTAACGATTGAGCAGACCGCGACCGGTTTGGTTGTGCGTGGAAGAGAGACGCGTCACGCTGGAATTTGGGATCATCTTTTTGGCAGCAATCCGAAAGAAGAGTTGACGATCAAAGCGCCGCGCCAGATCGCTCTGGCCCTTAAAGGTATCAACGGGCGGGTCACGACCGGAGACATTGACGGCGCGATTGAAGCAAAGGGAATCAATGGCAACGTCGAGTTGGGGCAGGCGAGCGAGTCGGCTGAGATTAGCGGCATCAACGGCAGGGTAGTGGTGAGTCTGAAGCAGCTCGGCGAGCGTGGCGCGCGCATTAAAGGCATCAACGGCGGCATCGAGTTGCGTCTGGCCAACGGCCTCAATGCCGATCTAAGCGCCAAAGGGATGAACGGCAGCGTCCGTTCAGAGATTCCGGAAGTTACCGTAGACAAAGAAGAATTTGGTCATGGCTATTCAGCTCGCATCGGCAGCGGCGGCGCGTCGATTACGCTGGCCGGCATCAACGGCAATGTGCGATTGACACGCGGCGAAGGTCCGGCGCCCGGTGCTGCGACAACTGAAAAGAAACCGGGAAGCGAGAAAGCAGCGAAGTCCGATTCTGAAACCACGAGCAGCAACAGAGCGCAGTGATCGGGTTCGAGCGAGCAATAAGGTAATAAGAAGAGGGCCGGCACGCACGCCGGGCCTTTGTATATCGGTTGCACCTAATAGGACTCCCAACCTTCGACCCACTGATCGAAGTCTGATCAATCGTTGCTCCGCTTGTTAGATCTACTGACAGGTGTGCTGGTGGCTTTTGTTTCTTTTAACCTTGCGCCGGTGTCATTACGAAGGTGGGCTGCCATTTCATCGCTTGCCATCTACGGATGCCTTTCCTGGTTCACGGTGTTCTGGACCAGATATATCCTGACGGAAACTTTGGCCCTGTTCCTGACGATGCTGGCAATAGCCGTGGGGATCATAGCCTTGAGGAGGGGAGGCTCGCTTTGGGCGATTGCTGGTGCGATTTGCGGGCTGGCACTAATGGTCCGCCCTGACTCGCTGCTGCTGGTTGTTGCATTCGGTCTGGCACTGGCCGTGAAATTTGTCCGCCACCGCTCCGCCAAGATGATCGGTCAGATGCTACTGTTTTCTTGTGGCTTGATGGTGATATTGAGTCCCTGGACCCTGCGAAATTATCTCGCTTTCAGACAGTTGCAGCCGCTCGCCTCGGAATTTGGCTTCGCGAAGTCTGGTTATATGCCGACTGGATATTTGCGGTGGATTAGAACGTGGATAACGGACGAGACTTACTTCGATGTATTTACGCCGGCGTTTTCGCCCCATAGCCAGCCCTTCGATCCTCTGAAGTTGCCGAGTAGTGTATTTGATTCTTCGGAAGAAAGAGCGCAGGTCGCTCAGTTGATGAACGACTATAAGAACGAGCAAGCATTCACTGTTGAGATGAACGACAAGTTCGAAGCAATAGCCAACGCTCGGATTCATCGAGCGCCGCTGCGCTTCTTCTTTTGGCTGCCATTGAAACGGATTCTTTCCGTCTGGCTGACGGGTTTTGCCACCACCAACCGCCTTCATCGAATCGCAAGGATGCTCCTGGTCCTGCCGATATTAATCGGAGGAATTTCCGGCTTCGCGTTTTACGTCCGGAATCGTGCCGTGGCCGGATTGCTGTTGCTGGTGGTTCTGACGCGAACCATATTTCTCGGTTACCACTATGCTCCTGAGTCACGTTATATAGGAGAAGCCTATCCGGCGCTGATCGCTGCGTGTGGAGTCACCTATGCGGCCCTTCGGTTTCACTTCAATCAGGGGTTGAGAAGAGGTCAGGGTGGCTAAATCTTCAAAGACTCTATGTACTGAATGGTCTCGTCTACGTCTCGGTAAAGAGCGCGCGACATCAAGCGATTGAGCAGATGGCGATGGGGCTGCACATAATTGGGATGTTCGGACCACCCAATATCGCCGTTGTGATAGTTCCAGACCGATAGGTTTGAATCCATGGTGGCCAAAATCTCGTAATCACGGAACGCATCTTTAACGTGGGTTTCATCCTGGATAATGATCAGCCTCAGTCTTAAGCTGGGATTACCGATAACCTCGATCACTTCCTCGAGATTCCGGCGACGGATACCCTTTGAGATTGCAGAATAGATGCCAGTGCCGCAGGTAGCAGTTTCGAAATCTGACTGAAAAACCAGGTTTGAATATTCAAACGAGCGGTCAGGGCGTAAGATCCACTTTCGTCTCAATCGAGCTACTCTGTTATGGAACTCAGCCAGGGCTCTGTTGGCAACACCAGGTTTTCCGCCGTAGTGTACCTGGTTAAAGGCGTGGGCGAAGGCCTCGCTACCATACCAATGCATCGGATACCTGCTCCAGACCATCGCTTCGTCACTCAATAGCTCGTACTCCTGCAGTAAATGGCAAAACGTCGTGGCGCGGTCCGGATTTGCCAGGGCGTTCCACACGACCGGATCGCGATTTCCTTCTTGTCCCGTTAGCCATTCGATTGACACTTGGAGCACGTTGGAAAGGACCATTAACTCTGCCTGAGAGATGATGCGAGCCGCGGATTTCGCTGGAACGTCCTGTCTATTCATCAGAATCTTGGAAACGCGGTCGCGGGTCAAGACCGGTGGGTCATCGTCTTCAAATATGTGAATTGCGGCGAGACTACATTGCTCGGATAACTCCGTCTCGTTGAGTCCCAGGGCCTCCATGCGGTTGTATATCCTGTTCGCTGTGCTTCTTAGTCGAGAGCGGCCAGGCGATCCAACGTGGTTTGCTTTCATCGTAGGTTTGTTCCCGGAAGTAGGCTGTATGGATCAAGGATCGACCCTTAAGCCTCTGACAATTTCCGAAGTCTGACGGCAAATAATTCTACCAGTGTGCTTACTATCGCACACGTCCGGACGGCCAGCAAGAGTAGGATTTGCATCTTTCGCCCTGAAGTATGGGATTTGGCCAGCGTGACAGTAGTGCGCGGCTTAGGTTATTTCGTACTAGGAGTTCCTATTTAGCCAAGTGTTTGATTGAACTGAGCGAAGCCAGAACCGTTGCAACTGCGCTTTCACCCGATCGGGTTAAGGATGTCAGTTTTTCCGGTAAGCAGGACGAGGTTCGAAAACAGGCTTTGGAGGTTACCCACCACTTCAGATTTTCCGCAATCACGGTCGTTAAGTACCGATCCAGCTTGCGGTAGCAAGCCCTTCGGTCAACAAGGAGGAATACGATGAGCTGCCCCCCCGCCTCGTCCCAGCCGATTCGAATTATGATGGTAGATCGGCATAAGCTGGTCCGCGAGGGCGTGCGAATGCTGGTTAGCTGTAACCCGGCATTTCAAGTCGTCGCAGAAGCCGAAAACGTCGACGAAGCACTCTCGCTGGCGGAAAGCGAACACCCGGACGTCATCTTGCTTGCTTTGGATCTAGGCCCGCAGACAGGGTTGGATGTCTTGCGAGGCCTGCTCACTAAGTCCAATCCATCCCGAGTACTGGTACTGACTCACATAGAAGACCCCGAACAACATCGCAAGGCCATGATGCTGGGTGCGATGGGTGTTGTTCAAAAAGACGTAGGTTCGAAGGTCCTTTTCAAGGCGATCGAGAAGGTGCACGCCGGAGAGATCTGGTACGACCGCTTTAAGATGGGGAGTGTTTTCAGAGATATCCTACAAAACGGTAACGGCAAGAAGTCCGATCCCATGGCTGTAAAGATCGCGAGTCTCACACCCCGGGAACATGAAGTCATTGCCCTGGTGAGCGAAGGGTTGAAGAATAGGGTAATCGGCGAACGCCTCTTTATTAGCGAAACCACGGTCCGCCATCATTTGACGTCGGTTTTTGAGAAGCTCGACGTATCAAACCGGCTAGAATTGATACTTTTGGCTTTCAGTCAAGGGTTGGCGACGCTTCCGAGTAAAGAGCATCATGGGAGCCCTCTTCCGAGTAAAGATCGCCATGGGAGCAACGGCCACACTACTACGGGTATTCAACATGGTGTGGTGCTGGATTAGGGAAAACAAGGCAAGATTGCCTCGTTCAAGATCGTCAGGCTTTTGCACCAGCTTAAGGCGTTGCCCACGGTTGGAAGCTCTCGGGTAAAGCTCATTACACAGTTCAACAAAGCACACCCAGCAAAACTCTGATTAATTAGACTTGGTTGTACTAGCCACGCGCTAGCGGCACAAATGTGCCACTCTTGTCTGGAGGACTGATGTAGACCAGCCACTACTAGAATGGTCATGCTCTCCTATCAACTTCTATCGCACCGACCGATGCGACTCGTCGGCTCATAAAGTAAACTCCGCCAGCTCTAGACTCCCGGTAAGCAATCTCGCTTCTGTGGTTACCATTTAGACTTATTGAAAACCCGCAAGGTCAGCTCGCAAAAAAATGCCTATAGCAACGTCCATCAACGAAACCGTGTCGCCAATCGATGTTCCTATATCCCTGCCTTTTGATAGTGATCACGAACATCCGAAAGTAGCCCAACGAATGGCATTACTTGCCCTGAGTCACACCGCTATCGAGCACCGACTCTATCAAGTGATGCATACCGAAACGCTTGCAGCCAGCCGGAATGCCGGAAGTTTCAGTATTAGACGTTTATTGGGATTATCCGGATTGCGCAGCTACGGCTCTGTGCGTCGTGGATGCTCAGGCCTGATCAGAAAGCTCAGCATTGAGTGCGTTGGTCAAGATGACGTGCAGCGGAGTTCTTTATACCGAGTGTTTCCGCCCGAGGAGATCTTTGCGCGTCGACGGGCTGCCGGCTTGGTGCCGTATCCGGACGAGATTAGAGGTTATGAGGGTAATCGAGCATTTAGTTCGCTGATCCAGCGTCTGATCGGGCGCGATGGCCTTAGTCGGCGCGAGGCGTTGGTTGTCTTGTGTTGCGTGGAGGGACTGAGCAATGCCGAGATCGGAAAGAGGCTGCAAATCAGTGAACAAACTGTGAAATCACATCTACGTCGAATCTTTGACAATTTTGGCGTCAAACGACGTACCGAGCTTGTATCGCGTTTGCTAATGAGACGAGGTGTCAGGAAAACCAGGAACGTTAATAGCTAGGATCGAGAGTCGAAATGGCTCCGGTCTCCAAAATTCGCTCGTTTGCCTGAAAACGAGGTTGTGTCCGCCTCTTAACTGGGGCTTCCCCTTACGGGGTACCAGCATAAGCCGGAAAGATCGGCTCGATGCTTAGGGCGTATCTGTGTGTGCTGAACAGGAGCAAATAGAATTGGACCCAAAGAAGCAGAAAAAATTGAAGAAGAAGAACAAAAAGAGAACCGCGCGGGTGATCTGCCGGGATCGTAAAGAGTTTTGGACGACGCAGACACAGTTTTGGCAGTGGGTCAGAGATGCAGTGGTCATTCAGACGGGTGATGCTCCCCCGACGGGCATTTTTGTTAGGCAGCACGAAGAACTAATGGTCGTCTTCAGTAACACGGTACTCAACCTGGCTCGACCGAATCATTTGCGTGAGGCGCTGTTGTCAAGGCGAAACGGAATTGGCCGAAGAGGTCGACGATGACTTTGGACGTACGCAAACTCACAGCAGCAGATCAAATGTCTCCCTTAACGGGCATCGAAGGAGATTTTTGTCACTTCCAATAGCTCACGCGTTCGTCGGAGCAAGCGTAGTTGTAGCGTCACGTTCCAGGATTACCCTCCACGAATGGAAGGCCTTAGCCTTCGCGGCATCGATAGCAATCCTTCCAGACTTTGATTTCTTTTTGACATGGTTTGGTAGCGGCGATCAAAGTTGGCATCGCGGGTTTGCGCACTCAATAGCATTCGCTATTATTATCGCCGTTGGCGCTGCCCTTTTAGCAGGCGAGTCGTTCCTTCGGAATGCGATGGTTTACGGAGCCGCAATTCTGTCGCACAGTGTCCTGGATGTTCTGACGACCAAAAGTCAGGGTGGAGTGGAATTGTTTTGGCCATTTTGGAATGAAAGGATGAGGTTCGGTCTCTTCGACTATCCTTTCACATTTGTTCCTCACCCGGAATATGAGTCGTGGACCTTCATCACTTTGTCTATCCTTAAGGCTAGCTCGATCGAATTGCTTATCTTTCCTCCGATGTTCGCATTATTACTCGCCTATAAACAAGTCCGCTCCTGGCGAAATGGTAATTTACAGGCTTCCTGATCCGGGACCGAATAAGTCACTTTCCTGATGACGGTGTTTCTATGAACAACATTGGATTTCCTGCACTCATGATCAACGGCGGTATATCGGTGATGCCAAGGCTCTTTATGCTCGGCGTTTTTCTAGCCTGTGCCTGGGTTCTTACCTCTGCGCAACAGCCAGTCGAAGTTAGCGCACAGACGCCTGTCACTGTGGCGACCGCTGGCCGAAGGCTGCCAGAGGGGGGATCTGATGAACGGTATCGGATCGGGCCAGGAGACCTGCTCGATATTCGCGTGTTCAAGCGTCCGGAACTGTCTCGCGATGGCGTACGAGTGGATGCTCGCGGGATGATTCGCATGCCCTTAATCAAGAACGAAATTATGGCTGGCTGTCGAACGGAAGGTGAACTTGAGAAGGAGGTCGAAACGGGCTACAAGAAATATCTGCTGGATCCCCAGGTCAGTGTCTTTGTCAAAGACTTCCAATCGCAACCCGTTGCGGTGCTGGGTGCAGTGAAATCTCCAGGCCGTTTCGTATTACAACGACGACTTCGGCTTTTGGAATTATTAAGTTTTGTTGGAGGGGCCACCGAACTGGCCGGGCGGAGCATCCAGGTGGTCCACGCGGAACAGGCCCTGAGTTGCGAGGGGACGGAGGATGCGACGAAAGCCACCGGCATGAGTTTTTACCAGTTGAGCGCTACTCTGCAAGGCGAAGGGCCCGCCAATCCCTATGTGCAGCCAGGCGACATAATTACGATTCCAGCAGCGGAACAGGTACTGATTGTGGGAAATGTCCTGAAACCCTCCGCAATTCCTTTAAGGGAGCCAACTACTTTGTCAAGGGCTATCGCCTTAGCCGGCGGCGTATTGAAGGAGACGAACACTCAACGGATTCGCATCGTCCGTCAGACTGAAGGAACGAACACCCAGGACATCTATGTGAATCTGAAGGCCGTAGATAAGCGTCTCGCGGAAGACGTCCTGCTGAAGCCCAACGACATTATTGAAGTACCGACTGTAACCGGTGCCGGCAAGGTGCTAAGAGACTTACTCCGTACTGTCGTTCCGACAGTGGCCCAGCTTCCGGTAAGAGTTATTCCCTATTGATCCTCGTTTCCATCGCGAAATCAAGAAACGACCAGTTGTCAGTGATCAGCAGCTCCTCATGAAACGAGAAAGGCATGGAGAAATGAACGAGTCTTTGGAGTTAAGTCGAAAAGAGAAACACTTGGCGCCAGAGGGAGCGCAGCGAGACTTTACATTCTCGATGTCACCGCTCATCAACGCCGATACCCGCCCGGGGTCGCGCGGCTCTCTGCATATTCACTGGCGCGCCATCCGCCAACGTCTCTGGATGATCATTGGGATTACCATACTGACCACGGTGTTGGCCGCCATTTATATGGCACGTCAGCGAGACGTTTACGAGGCGCAAGCACGGGTGCAAATCGATTTGGAGAATAATCCGGCAGTTGGGGTTTCCGGAAAAAGCTCAGGCATCGCGAGCAATACGGTGAATGATCCAACATACTTCAGTACTCAACTTCAAATCCTCACTGGGACAGGACAACTGCGACGGGTAGTGAAGACGCTTGATCTCGAGCACAACCAGGACTTTCTCCGTCCGCAGTCTAAGAATAGTTCTACCTGGCGTTCATTGCTGCGAATGGTCGGCTTAGCCGGGAATGAACGTGCCGACGGAGAACAACGACCTAAGAACGACTTGCCTTTGCCGGCCAGTCGGCTCGCGCCTCCGAGTTCCGCCGAAGATCTGGAGGAAGCCAAACGACTGGCCCCGTATGTCGGGGCCGTGAAGAAAGGATTGGTCGTCGAGCCGGTTAAGGATACGCGGGTCGCGGTTAGAGAGACACGGCTCATCGATATCCGGTTCACGCATCAAGACCCGCAAATTGCGGCCAAGGTCGCCAACGCTGTTGCAAACTCTCTGGTTCTTTCAAATCTGGAAAAGCGGTCGGAAACAAATGCGTTTGCTGGAGACTTCCTGGCAAAGCGTATAGCTGAGTCTCAGGCCGAGATCCGAAGTGAGGAAGAACGCTTGCTGAACTATGCCAAGAGTAACCAGATTCTCTCACTCGAGCCCGGACAAAACGTGGTGGTTGATCGCCTGGCTGGTTTGAATAAGAAACTATTGGAGGCCGAGAATGACCGCAAGGCGGCCGAAGCCGCTTACCGAACGGCTCTTTCGCCAGGAGCGGCTGAGGCCATAGTAGACGGCAAAAGTTCTCAAGCTACAACGGCTCGAGCCACACTCGCTACTTTGCGACTAAAGCGGGCGCAACTACTGTCGGAAACTACTGAGGAGTGGCCGGAGGTTAAGGAAATTGACAAGCAGATCGCCGAGCTTGAGAAGCAAATCAAACAAGAGAGCAGTCGCGAAGTCAACGTAACGATTACAAACCTCCAGACCAAATACCACGAAGCGCTCGCCAATGAGCAAGCATTGCGTGATGCGTTCAACAAGCAACGTGCCGAAACACTCACTCAGAACGAGGCGGCTGTTAATTACAAGATTATTCAGCAAGAGATTGACACCAACAAAACTCTGCTCGATGGGTTGCTTCAGCGCTCAAAGGAAAATGATGTAGTTCTTGCTGCCATACCGAATAATATCTTTATCACCGACTATGCGCTCACCCCAGACCAGCCCGTCGGACCAAAACGACTGTTCGGCGTGGGAGTGGCTTTTGTCTGCTCGCTCTTCTTCAGCACCGGGCTTGCGCTCATGATGGGCCAACTCGATGATGCTGTCTATTCGGTCGAGGAGGTGCAAAGGTTCCTGAAGGCCCCCCTCCTGGCGACTATTCCCCGAGCACCAAAACTGAGGAGCAACGTTTCTCATGTGGTAACCGCGCTGCAGAAACGCAACGGGCGAGTGAACGGTAATTCGGCATTGCTCGTTAACATCGAGGGTCGCTCCCCATTTTCCGAAGCCTACCGAAAGTTACGGGCTCTGTTGTTAAGGCCGGGAGCATCTGCGCCAGCGAAGACCGTGCTTGTCACTTCGAGCATTCCCTCGGAAGGCAAGACCACAACCGCCATCAACGCAGCCGTCGTGCTGGCGAAAGCAGGTCTTAAGGTGCTTGTCATTGATGCCGACTTACGAAATCCCTCGCATCACTCTATGTTCGAGCTCGGAAATGAGAGCGGGTTAAGCACTATTCTCGGAAAAGGCTTAACTGACGCAGAGATTCTCAACACCATCGCGCATGACAAGACTACCGGACTCAGTCTGCTTACCGCAGGCCCGCACTCCGATAATCCGTCAGAGTTGCTGAGTTCTCAGGAAATGGAACGTCTCATTGCCACGGTTGAGAAGTCGTTTGATTACGTCATTATTGACACTTCGCCGGTGCTTTATTTTGCTGATAGCCTGCTGCTCTCCTCAGTAGTTGATGGGGTGTTGTTCGTTGTAGGCGGAGGCAAAGTCTCAGGTAAGCTTCTGACTCGCTCGCAGAACGACCTGCACGAAGTGGGCGCGAATATTCTCGGCGTGGTCTTGAATAACGTTAAGACGCCCGAGCAAGATTACTACTCCTACTATTATGAGGGATATAGGAATGGAAACGCCGCTTAATTTAACTCCGGCGAAAATCGGCGGCGCGAACATTCTGCGCATTCAGCCTTTGAAGGGGTGGACCCCGGTTCGACTCCACGAGCTATGGGAATATCGGGAACTGCTATATTTCCTTGTCTGGCGAGACATCAAGGTGCGCTATAAGCAGACAATTCTGGGAGGCCTGTGGGCCATCATCCAGCCATTCACCACCATGGTCGTGTTCAGCTTGTTTTTCGGCAAACTGGGAAAAATGCCATCTGATAATATTCCCTACCCGATCTTTTGTTATGCGGCGCTGGTCCCCTGGACATTCTTTGCTAACGGCTTAACTCAATCGTCCGAGAGTCTAATCGGCAATGCCAATTTGATCCGTAAGGTCTATTTTCCCAGACTCACCATTCCTATTGCCGCGGTGCTTTCAGGCATCGTGGATTTCGGTTTAGCTTTCATCGTGATGCTGGGGATGATGCTCTATTACGGAGTTGTGCCGGGATTTAATTTGATCTGGTTACCACTCTTCTTACTGTTGACGCTGGTTTGCTCTCTGGGCGTTGGTCTATGGCTTTCGGCACTCAACTTGAAATACCGCGACGTACGCTACGTGGTTCCGTTCCTTACCCAACTATGGTTGTTTATAACACCGATTGCCTATCCCAGCTCGATCCTTCCCGCTCGCTGGCAGTTAGTGTATGGACTGAACCCCATGGCGGGAGTGGTGAAGGGGTTTCGTTGGGCGTTATTAGGAAACACACCGGCGCCGGGACCAATCATCATTGCTTCCTCGCTAGCTTCACTGTTGATTCTCATCGGTGGGGTGTTCTATTTCAGAAGCATGGAGCGAACATTCGCAGACTTGGTTTAGGTGAAACGCTTTGAGTAATCCCGCAATTCAGGTAGCCGGACTTTCGAAGCTATATCGGATCGGCGAAAAGCAGGAGAAGTACAAAACGCTGCGCGCTTCGGTTACTGATTCCTTTCGGCGATCTGCGCGAGGGTTGAGCAGAGTAGTTCGCCGCAACGGTCATCGACCCTCTCCGGAAAGATCAATCTGGGCTTTGAAAGACCTGTCTTTTCAAGTTGAGCCCGGCGAAGTATTGGGCATCATTGGGCGCAACGGCGCGGGCAAGAGCACGCTGCTCAAGCTTCTTTCGCGGATCACCGAACCCACGGAAGGTTATGCCGATATTGACGGACGTGTCGGGTCGCTGCTGGAGGTTGGAACCGGCTTTCACCCCGAGCTAACAGGCCGCGAGAACATCTATCTCAATGGCTCAATTCTGGGAATGAAACGTGCCGAGATCGAAGAGAAGTTCGATGCGATGATCGACTTCGCCGAAATTCCCAAGTTTATTGACACGCCGGTGAAGCATTATTCGAGCGGTATGTACTTGCGGCTGGCCTTCGCCGTGGCAGCCCACCTGGAACCTGAGATCATGCTGGTGGACGAGGTGCTGGCAGTAGGCGATGCTGAGTTTCAGAAGAAATGTCTCGGGAAAATGAGGGACGTAGCTCACGGTGGCAGAACGATTCTGTTCGTGAGTCACAATATGGAAGCGCTGCTGTCACTTTGTTCCCGCTGTATCGTGTTACGCGACGGTGGCCTGGCTTACGAAGGAACGCCGGAAGATTCCGTCAACTTCTATCACAAGACGTTTTCTTCCACTGCAAGCCAAATTGACGGGCACGTAGTTTACAACCGTCCTGCAGCCAGCCCTGATGAGACTCGCATCACGCAAATCGAAATTCTGGACGCCTTGGGTAACCCGCAGCCGATCGTACATACCTGGGATGATGTGCTTTTCAGAATTCACTATCAATCCGCTGAAGACGTCCGTAACGGATCGGTCATTCTGGATATCAGGGACTTCAAGGACCAACGCCTAATCGTTTTGGATTCCGGACTCAGAGTGCCGCTGAGAAAGGGCACACACGCCGTCGACTGCTTTTTGCCTCGTCTGCCTTTGCCCGCTGGTGAGTTCTTTTTGGCGGGTGGCTTGAGTGTTTCCAGTTACACCTGGCTCTCGCGTGACTCTCATCTTGGCGCTCTACAAGTTTATGGCAGCGATGTGCTGGATTTGGGCCGGCCCCCCAGCTATTCACGCATGATGTTTGTAGCCAACCAGGAATGGTCTGTGGCGCAACCTTGTGTCGTGGGAGTTATGTGATGCAGAAAATGGCAGCGGTAGTTGACACGACAACGCCACACATCGAAAGCCAGCGTGCGTTCTATGAAGAGAGATGGCGCTCATTTGGATTTGCCAATCGCTTGAAACTGGAGCGGTGTGTGGCTATTTTGCAAGGTCTCGCGGCAACCAGATTCTATCAACCAAAAATCCTCGATCTTGGATGTGGGACGGGCTGGCTCTCCGGTATGGTTGGTAATTTTGGACCAACCACGGCTTTAGACTTGTCCAGCTTGGCGGTCGAAAGCGCGGCAATGAAGCATCCCCAGGTGCAATTTATCCAGGCAGATGTTCTTAATTGGGAGCACCGGGCAGAAGAGTTTGATGTTGTTATCAGTCAGGAAGTAATTGAGCATGTTGAAGACCAGCGGGCGTATCTCCAAGTCGCAAATCGTATGCTGCGCCGAGGTGGGTATTTGATCTTAACAACGCCCAATGCCCGCACTCTTAATGCAATGCCTGAAGAGCAACGTGATTCCTGGTCGCAACAACCCATCGAGAATTGGGTCACTGTAAGTGAACTGAGAAAACTCCTGAAGGATCATTTTGAGATTGTGCGCCTCACGACGATTATTTCCGGCTATGGCGTCAAAGGAACCTACTTGTTAGCAAACTCCAGACGCCTGCGATCAGTCCTGGAAAAGGTCAAGTGCGGCACTCTGTTTGACGAACTGCGATTGCGGCTCGGTTACGGTCTTCATACCTTCGCCTTGGCGATCAAGAAATAGGCAGACGGCAGAATGCAACGGAGAGCTTCACGCCCGCGCAATTAGAGGTCAAAAGCATGGGTGACGGCTCCTCCTTTTGGCTCGATGTTTCGAGAGCATATTTATCTGGCCTGTTTGGCGACGACAAGAAGAGGAATTGGATCAGAGTTTTCTGCTACCACGGCGTCGTTGAGAACAAAATCGATTCATTGATGGAACGTAACTTCCATCTGCTGTCAGAATTCAAATCGCATATTCGTTTCCTGAGCCAGTGCAGAGTTTTGGGTCTTCCCGAACTCGCCGACGAACTCTCCGCTCCCGGGAAAAACAGCAAGCCGGCCGTGCTCATCACATTTGACGACGGGTATGCCAACAACCTGCTTGCCGCCGAAGTACTATCCGCCGCCCATTTGCCGTGGACGGTGTTTGTGGCAACCGGCGCTATCGGGCGCGAGAATTCAATCTGGGCAATCGAGCTTTCTCTTCTCTTGCTTCATGGTCGGGTCGACAGTATCGAGGCATTGGATCGGGTGTGGAGTTTAAAAAGCGATGAAAGCCGCAAGGCTGCCTTTCAAGAGATTCGCCAGCCACTGAAGCTTATGCCTTCAGAGCAACGGCGGCGGATAATGGAACATATTCGCCAGCAGTTTCCCTCCGGAGAAACGAGCAGACTGTTGCATCTCTTCCCATCAATGCAAATGCTAGGTTGGGATGAAGTGGAGCAATTAGCAAATGCCGCAGTTGAGGTGGGCAGTCACGGCGTCAACCACGAGATTCATCATAGCAATCAACTCGCGTCAGTCCGCTGTCAGGAACTTGTTGAATCAAAGTCAGAATTAGAGAGACGACTAAAACGTCCGTGTCGTTTCTTTGCTTTTCCCAACGGGAACTTCAGCTCAGACTCTGCCGAGGAAGTCTGTAATGCCGGATTCCAACTCGCTTTTACCACCCTCTCCGGTACGGTCAAAGCAGGATTGAATCCTTACCTGCTGCCGAGACTGTGGCCGCTCAACTCGCTTCAAGGATTCGTGCGAAACTTTTATTGGGAACCGAAATCAACGCCTGACGAGACTTAGACTCGCGCAGCAGGATTCAGAGAGCAAAGCGGATGTGCGGTATTAGCGGACTGTTAACTTTTGACAACACGAGCGAGCGGCCAGAATTCTCCGCCGCGGTTCGGAAGATGACCTCTCTGTTAGCGCGTCGTGGACCTGACGATGAAGGTTTTTGGAATGATCCCCAAGGGCATATTTATTTGGGCTTTCGGCGCCTCGCGATCCTGGATACCAGTCTTGCTGGTCATCAGCCAATGATTTCCAGCGACGGTCGGTCCATCATAGTATTCAACGGAGAAATATATAATTTCCTGGAACTCCGTCAGGAGCTGGAGCAGGCTGGTGTGCGCTTCCGCTCGAGAAGCGACACTGAAGTTCTACTCGAAGCGCTAAATAATTGGGGAGTAGACGCCATCTCGCGACTGAACGGCATGTTCGCACTTGCCTGGTATGACACGATCGAGCGCCGACTGGTTTTGGCACGGGACCATGCGGGTATCAAGCCGCTTTATTACTTCGTCGATTCGGCGGGTCGCGGTGTGGCCTTCTCGTCACAATTCAACGCTTTGTTGCACACACCATGGGGTACACCGGGCGCAGCGCGGTTGGACGTTCTGAAGCTTTACTTGCGCCTTCATCATATCCCACCACCTTACGGATTACTTGAGAACACTTATCAGCTTGAGCCAGGACATATCTTAATAGCAAAGCACAATGGGTCGCTCGAAAAGCGGGCTTGGTGGAAGTTACCAAGAGACCCCAAGCCAAGCCTCAGCGCGGACGCCGCGCTCGAAGCTCTGGCTGAAGCAATCCAGGGAGCCGTGCGACGGCAGCGCCTTGCCGACGTCCCGCTCGGCGTTTTCTTATCAGGCGGGGTTGATTCGCCGCTGGTCACAGCAGTAGCGCGAAGCCAAACAGGATCGAGTTTGAAGGCCTTTACTCTCGGCAACCCGGGTTGGGGTCAGGATGAGTCCGCAGCTGCGACCTCCTATGCCAGCCATCTGGATGTCAATCACTGTCTTCATTCCGTCACGGGTCAGGAAGCGCTGGCCGCGATCGATGATGTAATAGCGGCTCAACACGAACCGTTTGGTGATTTTTCGATTCTCCCGACGCTCCTGGTTAGCCGTCTTGCGAGATCGCAGGTGACTGTCAGCCTGAGTGGCGACGGCGGTGATGAGTTGTTCTTTGGTTATGAAAGGCCGGTTTCACTGATGCGAAACGGCACAGATTTTCGTTGGCCGATGTCAGTGCGGCTAGCGCTCTACGCTGCGGGCAAATACCATCTCGGGCCTCGTCGCTCAGAGGCGATCGTCTCGCGTACACCCGGTCATTATTATTTCGAAGTTAACTCACGCTTGGCGGACAGAGACCTGCGAAAGCTGGCTCCGCAGTTGGACTCGCTGCCCTCGGATTTCAGTCTGTATGCCTTCGAGGGATATCGGGACCTGAGGGGCCTGGCCAATTATTCCCGCTGGGTTGAGTTCTACGGCCAGCTGCAGAGGTGTCTAAAGAAGGTCGACATGGCTTCAATGCACCACAGCCTTGAAGTTAGAGTGCCGTTGCTGGACCGAAAGGTAATCGACGTCAGCCTTCAGACAGATCCATTTCACTGCAGCCGTAACGGAACGCGTAAGCTTCCGCTCAGGAATTTGCTGGCTAAGCATGTGCCGGCAGAAATTATTCCCAAAGCGAAGCGTGGTTTTGCGGTGCCATTAGGGGATTGGTTGCGTGGGCCCTTACGTGATTTGGTAGAAGATACTTTGTTCGGCAACAGCCTTTATCCGGAGGCAATCTTTGACCGCCCAAGCCTGCGACAGTATTGGCAGTCCCATCTTTCGGGACAGCGTGATTTAAAGTGGGGGATATGGACGTTATTGAGTCTGCAATGGTGGGCGCAGAAACATCTCAAGACGGCAGTCGGGACTCACCCGCGGACTGAATAACGTTACTCCGATTCGTTTCGCCACAAGAATTGCTCGCCTGGCGAGATTTGCAACCCGGGTTAAGCTCAAATTACAACGAATGCCCATCCCAATTCTATTTACCATCCCGAACTTCATTACCGCAGGTTCAGGGCGCGCGATGCTAAATATTATCGAGCGATTGGATCGACAGAATTTCGCCCCTGCCGTGTGTGTGTCGCGTAAAGGCGGTGATCTAGATCGGGTGGTGGAGCAATTGGGAATACCGCTGATTGAGGCACCTTTTGCTATTCCTGCCCGTCCTTATCACACACTCTTGTTTCGAGCGCGAAAAGCAGCGGAAGTCTTTCGCCCTTATCGATTCGCGATATGGCATTCGTTCAACTATTCAGATGATTACACCGAACCGGTCATTGCCAGAATGGCAGGAGCCAAGCGCTGGGTCTACACCAAGAAGAATATGGGTTGGGGCAGTCGGGCGTGGCGATTGCGCACTTACCTGGCCCATCGCGTTGTAGCCCAGAACAAGGAAATGTTGAAGCGCTTCTTTCCCAGACAGAATAATAAGGTGCGGCTTATCCCCAGAGGCGTAGATGTCGTGAGGTTCGCGCCAAACGGTCACAACCGGAAGTTGCGAAGCGAATGGCAATTCCCTCAGCACGCCACCGTGATTGGCCATGTAGGCCAGTTGGTTCCTGTAAAGAACCAACAACATTTGTTACGGGCCCTCGCAAAGACCAGGACGGATTTGCGATTGGTATTGGCTGGCGATTTTTTGGATCGCCCTTACGCGGCCGGGCTGCAACGGCTAGCCGAAGAACTTGGCCTAAAGGACCGCGTTCGTTTTCTGGGAAAGGTCAGTGATGTGCCCGGTCTTTTGCGAGCGGTCGATATCTTCGCTTTCTGCAGTCACGCGGAATCGTGCCCCGTGGCGCTGCTGGAAGCAATGGCCCAGGGTCTCTCCTGCATAGTTACTGATATCCCGGCAATGATTGACATTCAGCAACCAGGAAAAACGGCGTTCGTGGTCCCCAGAGATGACGTCGATGCTTTTGCGGCCGCTCTCGATGAGCTTGCTCTCGATCAGGGCCAGCGCCGGCGACTCGGGGAGGCCGCTCGCAAACAGATCGAGGATCTCTTTACTATCGAGCGCGAATCGTCGGATCACCAACGACTTTATCTGGAGCTGGCAAGTTGATTGGAGCTGTTCAGGTGCAGGGTGTCTCGTCGAGATCGCAAGCGGAACGTAAACAATGCCAGGGCAACTTAGTATAAACGACCGCGTGGTCCGCAGGCTACGCAGTGCCGCAGACTGGCGGTGCAGCGAGGCTGTCGTGATTTTTGAGGCCGACGATTGGGGATTGGAGCGGCGCGCTTGCGCTGACTTTATTCAGACCTTTGCGGTGCCCGGCGGTTGGGCAGATGAAGAGCTGGAGACCGCGGAAGATTTGCAGCATCTTTACCGGGTGCTGGAACGCCATCGCGACGTCAATGGAAGGCCGGCCTGTTTTACCGCTAATTTCGTGGTTGCTAATCCCGATTTTGAAGCGATTGCCCGCGATCGATTCCGGCGGTATCACGACATTCCGATTAGCCAAATGACCGAACTCAAAAGCCAATGGCGCGAGGGACTCGAGCGAAAGGTCTTCTTTCCGCAATATCATGGCCGATCCCATTTTTGGTGCGACGCATGGCTACGCGACCTTCGAGATGGAGTCCCGGGAGCACGCGAAATGTTCGACCGCCGCTTTCATGGCGGCCTGTCATTGGCGCAGGGCGAAGACTGGCGCTACCACTCTGAATACACGTCCTGGTGGACAGGCGAGGAAAAGACCGGAAACGAACTTGTTACCTGGTTGGTGGAAGGAATCAAGATCTTCCAGGAAACCTTTGACTTCTTCCCCCGTTCGACAATTGCGACGCACTACATTCTGACCGACGCACTGGCTGCTGCCTGGTGCCGTGCTGGCGGCGAGTTTATCCAGGGAACAAACTACCGAATCCTCAGAGGAGCGAAAAGCCAGCCCCATTTTTTGGCGCACACCTTGGGTGAGCCTTATGCCGACGGTCTACTACTGATGGGCCGAGCAGTCAAGTTCGATCCGCGGCCTCAGCGGGCGGAACACGGAGTCAGATTTGCTTTCCGCCAAATTAAGCGCTGCTTTGAAAGCCGCGTGCCCGCGGTCGTTGACACTCATCGCATCAACTATACCGGTCGCTGGGGCAAGGCAAGCATCGAACAGTTGGACGCTCTGCTCTGCGCGCTGAAGCCTTACCGGCCGCGATTTCTTACGTCCGTCGAACTCGGCGAAGCGATCAGAAATAACGGCGCTTACCGGGATCACTGGACAGGTGAGATCGCGCACTTAACCCCCTATCAACAAACATGGCGTAAGCTGCTGCGGGCACGTTTCAACGCCCACAACAGAACTCTGGCAGGACAGCAGAGCACGGATTTAGTCGATGCAGGCTCAGTGGGGCTACCTGGATGAATTGCTTGCTGCCGACGACAATGGCTGAGACGGGTTGCCCGCAAATTGATTCAATGGGAACGTTGGCACATTGGCCCATCCGTTTAGCTGTCAGTCTTCCAGCAAGTGTCGACTGAGGGTGACTCATGCCTTCGGCCAATCAAATCGATTACGTTTCGCAAGTCAAGCATCGCTTAGCTGAACCCATCCTGATTGTAGGCGCGAAGATTTACGATTTCGATGAGGATAGCTTTTTGCCGCACTTGCGTTCCTGGGGATTTAGAGACATTACGGGCATTGATTTGGCGACAGGTCCGGGTGTCGACCGGGTTGTAGACATCTGTGAAGAGCATTCGGAATTTACCAAAGTGGCGCATGGTAGTTTCGGGACGGTAATCTGTATGCAGGTCCTCTATTCCACGGCAAATCCTTTCATGGCAGCGCACAACATTCAGCAGCTGCTGGCTCCGAATGGGTGCTTAATTTTTTCCGATGTGTTCAGTCACAGAATTCATCGCATCCCGAAGGACTACTGGCGTTTCACCTACGATGCCCACAAAGTTTTGTTCGAGTCGCTGACCTTCGATGATGCCGACGCCCGTGTGTGCGTAACGCGCAGTCGCCAGATGCTGCCGCTGCAGTATCCGTTTCCTGAAGTGCTACAGCACAGTCGTCATGACAACGAGACGAAAGCGGGCTTTTTCTTAAGGAGAGTTCATCGCAAGCTCTTCGCGACAGGAATTTTCTGTGTGTCCAGATTCTTGCCTGAGCTGTCGATCTTCTCTTGCGCCCGAAAAAACATAGGAACGGCGCCTAATGGCGATAATCGGCCCGCAACAAATTAATGAATAGCACGATGGATCTCGAGAGCGTCAGGGTGGCTGGCGAGGAAGACTGCATAGCTTCTGGCTTTGTCGGGGATTTCCTGCTCAGCTTCAACGCATCGGGAGCGGTGATTCCAACGCGCAGTACCAGCAGACGCGCGCGAGTTGTGGATGGTGAATCTGCCACGACTCTGACATTTCATTCTCCAACTAACGACTGGCGTGGATTTCCAGTGATCACAGCTAGCGCGGGTGATTACCAGGCCTGGTTAATCGGCGAGATTTTCGGCTTGTCAAAAAATCAGACAAGACAACAGACGCTCAGGAGTGTGATCAGCAAAGAGACCTTTGCAGAGGAACTCAACGGACACTTTCTGCTGCTGGTACAAGATCATTATCGCAATCAGTGGCATGTTTGGACCAATCGCTTCGGGACGGTTCACGCGTATTACTGTACCGACGGACAGAAGGCAGCGGTTGGTACGTTCTCTCCGTCCGTTACGGCCGTCGCTTCCAAACGCCGCCTCGACTGGATCGGACTCACGGCCTTTTTTGGGTTTGGCTTCTTCCCTCAAGACCGAACTCATTTTGAAGACGTTCGTATCCTGCAACCGGCCACGCACTCCACTTTCGACGACCAGGGAAAGCTGTTGACTCAGCGACGGTATTGGCAATGGTGGCACAAACCGGATGAAGCGCGCAGCTATGACGAAACGGTAAACGACTTTGGCGACGTGTTCAGCGAAGTAATGACAGATCACCTGAACGACGGCAGAATTGCGTTACCAATCTCAGGTGGCCTGGACTCACGTTGTACAATCGCAGCTATAGATCGTCAGGATCCGTCATCATCCGGCAATCGTTTCTGGGCGTACTCTTACGGATATTCAACAGACTCGGTCGAGACCCGCATCGCCACGAAAGTCGCAGCGTCACGGCGCCTTTCCATTAAGACTTTCGAGATCAAGCCTTACCTGTTTGAGAAATTGGACGCGGTGTGCGCCAGCGTCGAGGCTTTTCAAGATGTTACTCAATGCCGTCAGGCGGCAATTTGCGACGAGGTCGCTGGGCGCGCGGATTACCTGGTGGCTGCTCATTGGGGTGACATCTGGCTGAATGACATGGGGCTGGTTTCGCCGGCGCCGCAAAGCCTGGAAAACGGGCGAGTCGTTGGTCACCTTCTCCAGGGAACTCAAAAGGGCGGAAGGCAGTGGTTGTTGGATCATCTCTGTTCGACCCGACTGGATGGCGAACAACCCGACGCCGTGCTTAAGCAGGTCACAAGTGATGAAGTTTCGCGGTTGAGTCACCTGGAAGATGCCGATTTTAGAGCAAAAGCTTTCAAGACTGACCAATGGTCCTTTCGTTGGACTACCGCTAGCCTGCGAATGTTCCAACCCGGGGCCTTTCCACGTCTTCCTTTCTACGACTCGCGAATGGCCGATTTCTTTTGCAGCGTGCCTTCACAATTCGTCGTTGGTCGAAGGTTGCAGGTGGATTACTTGAAACGTTTCGCGCCTGACCTGGCGCGCATCCCCTGGCAAGCCTTTGATACGAATCTTTTTCGCTACCAATACTTCGGCTCGCTGCTGCTTCCGAAGCGCGCGCTGAAAAAGAGCTGGCGGATGCTAACTCGACAACACGTGATTGAACGCAATTGGGAAGTGCAATTCTTGAACAGAACTGGGCGCGAAGGTTTGGCGCACTGGCTGTTGCGCGTCGGCCTGCGGCTGCACGAGTTTGTTGCGCCGAAGGCGATACGCAAACTGCTCGATGCGTTTTACGACGCGCCTTTCGAACAGAAGCGCGGTTACACCGTTTCCATGTTACTGACGTTCTCGATCTGGCTCGAACAATACGGCTGAGCGTGAATGGTAACAATAGTTGACGCAGGGCAATCACTTACTTGACTGAACACGAGACTCAAAAGTGGTAGAGGACTGAGGCTATGAATCTCGTTCCAAAGTCTTTGCGATTGGTAATCGGAAACCCCACACCTGCGCCTATCTGCCAGTGTTCGCTATTAAGTGGGCGGAACTTAATACCGGGGGAAACATTCACAACCGTATTGCCTCGCCCTGGTCCGTTTAATTCTGTCCTGCCGTCCAATTCAATTAGTGGTTGAATAGACGTAGTTGGCTTGATCAGGAACGACAGTTGATAGCCAAGCGTGGTCGCGTCCTCGTCGCCGGTGCGCTTGTTAGCCGGAACGCTGACAGATGAAAAGCCTATTACCTCAAGCTTCTCCCTTTTGAGCCCTGCGCCAAAGAAGGGTGAAACGTCGACAATATGGCTAGTGCCGATAGCTTTTGAATCGCTCCCTGTCGGCAAGGCAAACTCGACGCCGTAAACCAGCAGAACGTGATGCTCTTTAAAAACGGGATTAGCGAACTTCAGAGCCACGTCCATGCTATCAGCATGGTTGACTCTTGGATCGCCTTCAACGTGCCGAAACGTATAGGGCACGTTTATTTCGATACTGAAAGTCGGACGAAAAGCGTATTCAAATTGTACCCGCGCAGTATTTTCGGTTGCTCTCTGCCCTGACCTGAACCTTCGATAAAAATAATCAAACCGAACTTTGGTATCCGGGGACGGAGATTCTGTGATCAAAGGGTGCGAAAAATGAAACCCTTCATCGTGGTGATTCTGGGCTTGAATTGAGGTTGCTAGAATGACGATTAGAGTCAAGAAGGACAACTGGCGCAATGAATTTGCTCTCTCT
>ORMF011351159.1_pt1 | contig 28357 bp, 37 predicted proteins | sample 1779871 | NCBI WGS metagenome assembly ORMF01 (sample SAMEA104232316, study PRJEB22302) | groundwater metagenome | biome: forest; feature: aquifer; material: groundwater | place: USA | collected 2011-08-07 | depth 5.4 m | reverse complement strand
GACCTGAAAGCCCGCGCCGGCCTTTCCGAGATCGGCGCGCGCGGGCAGCACAACCGCCGCGTCCGCGGCTGCTTCCACTCCATCCGCGAGTGCGCCAAGCCGGTGATCGGCGCCCTCAACGGCCCGGCGCTGGGGGCGGGGCTGGCGGTGGCGGCCTCGTGCGACATCCTCGTTGCCGCCGAGGAGAGTTCGCTGGCGCTACCCGAGATCAACGTCGGCCTGCTCGGCGGGGCCAAGCATGCCCAGCGCCTGTTCGGCCACTCGACCCTGCGCCGCATGATGCTGACCGGCTACCGCGTGCCGGGGTCAGAGCTCTACCGGCTCGGCATCGTCGAGGCCTGCGTGCCGGGGCCTCAGCTGATGGAGTGCGCCATGGGGATTGCGCGCGAGATCGCCGCCAAGAGCCCGGCCGCCATCAAGCTCGCCAAGCGCACGCTCAACACCATCGAGGACATGAGCCTGCGCGACGGCTACCGCTACGAGCAGTACATCACCGCCGAGATCGGCGAGCACCCGGATTCCAAGGAGGCCGCCGCCGCCTTCCTGGAAAAGCGCAAGCCGGTGTTCCGCGACTGATCGGCCGGGCGCCTTGCCGCGCCGTCGCATGCCATGCCGGTGCCGCAGCGCCCCGGAAGCTGACGGTCGGTTGAGGGATGCAAGGTGACAGAACCCGCCTAATGCCGGGGAGTTGCGAGGGGTCGAGCGTCATGCCCACGCACGATACCTGCTTCGCGCCGATCCCGAGCGCAGGCGTGCCAATAATCCGGGGGACGAGTCGTTGCGGCCACACAACGCCAGGCCCGGGAAGCCCTTCCTCATATCGGTGTGGCCGGTCGCCAGCCACACGCGCACGCCCGGCGGCAACGTGATCATGCGCGCCTCAGGACAGAGACGATGCGCACAACCAGGCCGGCATCGGCGCAGCCTTCGACGCGCACGTGCTATCTGGGCCACTCGCCCGTCTTCGGCACGGGGCCGGCTCGATTCGAGGTGGCGAGCGTCATCTTCTACTTCGCGAAGCCCCAGAGAACCTATACGCCGCGGCGCTCGAGAAGTGGCCGCACCTCAGCCTCGCTGTCGAGGAAGCCGCTGCAATTCTCTGTGGCCCAACCCGATGGCGCAATGCAATCCCCCGTTTTCGAGCGGCGCCGTGTCTGGAGGCCGTGGCGGCCGGCCGCTACCGGCCATTGAGAAAGAATCGCACCATTTCGGTAGACGCGTCTGGACCCTTGGCATCTGTGTACGATCCGCTGGGATGACCTCCGGACCAGGCATGGCCGGCACCCTCGATCAGCCAGTACTCCAGGACAGATGCACCGTCAGCACCCGCCACGATAGATCGGGTATGAGAGCGGCCGTTGGTGCGAATGCGCTCCTGCCGCGAAGATTTCGGCGAGGTATCGATGGCGGCCTGGGCGACGATCCGGTCAGCATTCGATGGATGAACAATCCGGTCCGCACTTCCCTGGAAAACGATCGTGCGGAGCCGATCTTCGGCTCCGGTGACGGCGCGGGGCCTTGCACGGGGCGCGAACGCGGTATCCCCGCGCATGGCGGCAAAAGCCGACATCACGTCGTTAGCGGAGCCATAGGCAAGCCCGGAATGAATCCCGACGCCCGCATAAACATCGGGATAGGTCTCGCCCATGATCGCCGCCATGGCACCGCCTGCCGATAGGCCCGCCACGTAGACGTGGCGACGATCGATGGCGAATTCGGACACGATGGCGCGCGTGATGCCCGCAATGATCGCTGGCTCTCCGGAGTCGCGCTGCTGATCCGCCGGATTGAACCAGTTCCAGCACGAGGCGGTGTTGGCCGACGATGACTGGCTCGGGTAGGCCACCATGAGACCATGCGCCTCGGCGACGGCGTTCATGGCGGTGCCGGCGGCAAAATCGTCCGGGTTCTGCTTGCAGCCATGCAGCATGACGATGAGGCCACGCGGGCCATCCGAGGCGCAGGCCGGAATGTACAGCTTGTAGCTTCGCCTCCCGGCCGCACCGGTAAACGACCGGGTTACAAATTGTGCGCCATCTGCAATCGGGGGCGGCGGACAACGCGGTTTGGTTCGGAGGGACTCCAAGCCTGTCAGAGATGCGAACGCCTCGGTAGACAGCCGGCCTTCCCGAAGGATCTGCAGCACCTCGCCGAGCGGCTTGCGAAGGCGCTGTAAGGGCCTTTGCGATCCGCCAACACCGGCGGTTGAGGGCTCCGTCGCCTTGCAGGGTTCAATGATCTCTGCGTTGGGATCGGTCAGCCGGAGCGCCGGGCGGCTCTTCTGCTCCCGCGACGACATAGCAGGCCGTGGCGCGCGGTAAGTCCCTACGCCCGCTTGTCGCGCAAGGGCGTCTTGGATAATGCGCGTCGCCTCGACGAAGTCGTAGGCACGCGTCGAGAGCGCCGCCCGGCGCATGGCCGCGGCAAAGTCACTGGTCATTGAGCTGTCCTCGGTGTGGGTTTGCGGTCTAGTGAATGCGCTCGGCCAGCGCCGATTTCACCTCCGCGCTGGCATGAAGCGCGCCGAGCACGCTGATCGATGCGATCGTGGCAAGTGCGAGGTCTGGGGCGACATCGGCAGCGATGCGCGCAAGGCCCACCACTTTGATGTGAAGCTTTTCCCCTGCGGTCCGGACCGCCTCGAGATCCGCGCGGCTGAAGTCGCGAAGCCCCAATTCCAGCGTATGGCGAACCATGGATTGCGAGACGACTTCAGCTTGCGCTGCGAGCTGATTGCGGATTGCCGTTCGGATGAAATCGCTGCGGCTGGAGTAAAATCCCTCCTGCACCAAGAGGTCCACCCGTCCCAGGTCGACAAAGCCAAGGTTGATCGTGATCTTTTCTGAATCGCCCGTCTTGCCGTGAAGCGCAGTCACGTTGCCTGCCATGCGGCCTCTCCATCCATTTGGATGGTATATAGATGTCTTCTGGCTGGTTACAAGGGGGCGGGTGCCCATCAGCAACTTCACGGGCAATCACCCAGCTGGGAGCAGGCACAGGGCTGCCGGGATCGTGCGGGCTCGTTCGATCGGAAGTTCAACTTGGAGGCGTGTGCCATGCGCGCGATCTACAAAATATGCCACGCAGCGGAATGGGCCGAAGCCCGCCGGGCAGGCACGTTCGTTGGCTCTGATGCCGATCGCCGCGACGGTTTCATCCACTTTTCCACCCGAGATCAAGTGGCCGAAACAGCCGCCAGGTACTTCTCCGGCCTCGAAGACCTCGTTCTTGTGATGGTGGATGCAGACCTACTGGGGCATCGGCTGAAATGGGAACCGGCGCGTGGTGGAGCGCTCTTTCCGCATCTTTATGGGCAGCTCGATACTGCAGCAGCGATATGGGTCAAGGACCTTCCCGCCGGTGATGCTCGCGCGTCGTACTTTGGCAATTTGCCGATCGAGTGACCTGTCAATAAACAGCGCGCGACGGATTGCGGCACGGTAGTGCGTTGTCGGAATTCTGCGCGACGATTGCTTCGCTCCTTGACTAATTTTGGGAATTCAGGCATTCACCCGCGCTCTTCGTCCGCCCGCCGACGGGTTTTCGGCGACCAAACTGAGGAACCCGATGCGCATCGCATCACATATCGCCACCGCGCTCAGCGCCGCCACCGGACGGTCGGATCGACCGAACGGTTGGCAGCTCGTGGGCGCGCGCGGCTATTGGGGCGTCCCCAGTTCGTTCAATCGGTCCGAGCAGAGCTCGAGGCTGAAACCGGAATAACCGGCGCAGGGTCCCCCACCGCCGCAAGGCAGGAGGGCAGATGGCCCGCAGAACTAACCGAAGTGCATCCAAAAAAACTCGTGTGCCGAGAGCGTACGCGCATGCGCGCGCGCCCTCGTTCCATGAGCCCGTATGCCTATGACTACGGCGCCGGTGGCGTCGCGCTCTTTGACATTGTGAACGTCCAGATTTGGACGCGGCGCCGAGCCTCGGCGCCCCCACAAGTTCGCTTCCACTCCGGGAGCGGCGCCGCGATCCTTTTGTCGATTTACACGCTGGCTTAGCTCATCGGGCAGAGCACTCGCCTCGTAAGCGAGAGGCGGGAGGTTCGAGTCCTCCAGCCAGCACCACACACTGAGCCCTGGGCCGCAATCGTCCAGTGGCATCGGTAGAGCGGCGGACTCCAACCCCGCGCCAGAGAGGGTTCAATTCCTTCCTCGCCCGCCACCATCGATCTGGACGTTCACATCGTGATGCCGTTGGACCGCAACGAAGCAGAACCTGTTTAGGGCCTCTCACAAATCTTTGTTCGTTTCCCCGGTCTCCCGGCATTTCGACCACAAGGAAGAGCGGCAGACCGGCAGTGAGGCGCCGTAAGGGAGCGCGTCGCGTCATGACCGGACGTGTCATCCATGGTGGAAGTGTATCAGCAGGGAACGGTGTTCAGCAGTGTTATCCCCACCGAACGTTGGAACCTATATGGAACCTCAAACTCAGGTGTATTTTCCTAAGTATCTGAATTTATTGGTCGGAGCGGGGAGATTTGAACTCCCGACCCCCAGTCCCCCAGAACGCGGGTTCTCATTTCATATCGAACCATGCTGTCCTCTAAGGCATTGATATTCCTTGCTTGCTAGAACATGCCACACCATATCGCACCCCTCAATGTCGCCATTGTCTGAGGATAGGGAGAGGATAGCTTTTGAAGACTGTGGGTAGGGAAATGCTCACCGATTTGGCGATCCGGACACTGCCCGCGCCGGAGAAGGGCGTGAAGCGCTACTGGGACAAGGACGGTCTCTGCCTGCAGGTGTCGCAGGGTGGTGCGAAGACTTTTTATTTCGTCCACGGCACCGAGCGCCGGTTCCTGAAGCTCGGCCGCTATCCGGTGATCTCGCTCTCGCAAGCACGTGAGCGCGTGCGGTCGATCATTGCGAAGCAGACGCTCGGCATCCAAGATGAGACCTCGTCGGTCATCGTTCAAGACGCGATCGATCGCTTCCTCGAGAAGCACTGCGATCAGAAGAACAAGCCGCGCACCGCGAAGGAGACGCGCCGCCTTATGACCTACTTGCAATCGCTTGGTCGACGAAAGCTCACTGCGATCGATACGCGCGATCTGCTCGACCTCATCGATGGCTCATCTCAGAGCGTGAGCGAACGTAGACACATTTTCTCTGCAACGCGCACCTTCTTTCATTGGTGTTGCCGCGAGCGGATGATCAAGACTTCGCCGCTCCAGAACCTGAAGCCGCCTGGACAATGTTCGTCACGCAATCGCGTTCTCTCGGATGAGGAAATGAGACGCATCTACAAGGCTGCCGTCCAGCTCAGGCATCCGTACGGGTTCATCTGCCTCATCGCCATTCACACGGGGATGAGGCGAGGCGAGGTCGGCGGGCTGGAGTGGAGCTTCATAACGCCGGAGACCTTCACGCTCCCACCAGCGCTCACGAAGAACAAACGCGAGCATGTCTTACCGAACCTCATCAACGAAGAGCTGCAACAGATCCCCAAGGTGTCGCACTACCTGTTCCCATCATCGGTGGGCACGCCGTACTCAACGTGGAGCGACGGGAAGGAAGCGCTCGATGCGCTGTGCGGCGTCGAGAATTTCGTGATCCACGATTTCCGTCGCTATCTCTCGACGACGATGGCAAAGCTGCGCGTGCCAATCGACGTCACCGAGGCGATACTCAATCACGTCAGTGGGTCGCGCTCGCCGATTCAGCGCGTGTATGATCGGTATGACCGGCTTCCGGAAATGCGCGAGGCGCTGACGCTGTACGAGAAGCACCTCGCCTCGATCGTTGCTTGAGACGGGACAAGGTGAGGCGGGCTTCATTGCACGAGAGGGTCTATTTGCTATAATCTGTTCTATGACGAAGCTACTGCAGGATGCGATTGAGAAGTTGAAGGAATTGCCCGAGAGCCGGCAGAACGAACTTGCCGTCGCGCTGATAGAAGTCGCGGAGGGTGACCAGGGTGAATATCATTTGACCGACGAGCAAGTTGAGGAGGTCCGCCGGAGACGAGCCAATCCCAATCGAAAGTTCATCTCGCTCACTGAAGCACGGAAACGTCTACGCCACTTTGGCGTATGAGAGTGATCATCGAGGAGAGCGCCGTCGCCGACATCGACGGGCTTGCTGCATGGGTGGCGAAGGAGAGCCCGCAGGGTGCGCGATCAATGGTCGAGAAAATTTTGCAGACCATTGAACGATTGGGACTGTTCCCGGAGATGGGGCACAAGGGCAGAGACGCGGGGACATATGAGCGAAGCGTATCGGACACGCCGTACATTGTGGTCTACGAGGTGCGCAAGAAGCCGAGCGCCGTCCTCGTGATCGCACTCGTGCACGGTGCGCGCGATCGGTAACAGCAGCTCTGTGCAATCGCGTGAAATGATTTCTTGACTGCAGTATCTGATGTTTGCAGAAATAAGAAAGCTCATCCAAGGAGAGTAAGCAATGGCAAGAACAACCGACCTAGAGAAAATGTCCTATGTCGAACTGGCTGAAATGGAAGGCGAGATCCAGCGGCTGAAGATCGAGAAGCAGAATGCAGAGCGCGTCGAAATACGTCAGCGCCTGACTGATCTGGCGAAGCAGCACGGGTTCGATATCCGCGAGCTGTTTGGCAACGCTCGCAAGGGGAAGGGAACAGTGGCCATCAAGTACCGCAATCCGAAGAACCCGGAGAACACATGGACCGGTCGCGGTCGCCCGCCGCGCTGGCTCGCTGCGGCGACAAGGGGTGGCAAGGCCAAGAAGGAGGATTTCCTGGTCTGAAAGGATTGCATGGGCTGCTGACTAGTAGCATCCTCGACGCGCAGCGGGCGCGCGATCTCAGGCCCGTGGCGCGGTGACTCTGCACACTTGGCGCATAGCGTAGAAAGTGCCGGGTCAGTGGAAACGAAAACCATAGTATGGTTAAAGCAATTCGTATGATCATGTTGCGCCGTGTGGCACCCCATGCAAATGGCCTGGGCTTGACCCATCCAATTCATCGGCAAAAGCTGGTAAGACACTTGATATCAAACTTCCAATGCGCCGAAGTCCAAGCAGAAGGAATTGGCGAACTTTCGCCGTCCGCCCAGTACACGAAATCCTGATTTACCAATAGAGCCGTCTGCGCAGTTAGGATATCGATTTTCCACCATCTCGATCGTGGAGTGTCGTAAAGAAACACGTAACGTTCGTCGCGAGCCACCTCTCGAAGAATTGCGAAGGGTTCTTCCCCTCGGTATTGTGTCCAGTGGTATTTGCCGCCTTCTTTTTGCCTGACAAAGTCCATTCTACCTGGGAAAAATTCCCCCACTGAAGTTGAGACCATGAACACGACGTAGCGCTCTTCCTCGCCGGTTGCCTTCTTCCAGCCCGCCGTAACCGCCGAAATGCGTTGAGCTCTGGGAGGATGTGTTTCAGAGCCAGCCTCTGACATTGACTGGAAAACCCTGGTAGCCTCGAAGAGACGTCCGCCGATTCTGGCAACTGCGAAGCCAGCGAAGAGATCGGCCTCAAGCTCTATGGGTGGGCGAGAACCGCTGCCAATAGTTAATGTGTGGCCATGCAAATGATGGCCGATTTCGTGTGCCAAAACCGTAAGGCCACTCCAATCTCTGCTTCCCTTATCGGCGATCCCATTCATAAAGTCCTCATCGTATACAATATAGCGTTTTATGGCGATGAGCTCTTTCTTTTCGTTCATTATCGGATCTATGACTGCATAGGCATTAAACCGCGGGTCTCTAATTGCTTTCACCTCAAAGTTTGGAGCCAGACCAACCGAGCTGCATATGTCCGCGACGACGACCCGCGCCGCGGCTGACGATTCAAAAACCACAATCTCACGTCCGGCGGCAGTAGAGCCGAACATGCTGCATCCGGTGCCCGCTAACGTCAGTTTCACCTGAGCTCGAGCACTACTGGCAATGGCCAACGTGCCAAGAGAGGTAACTGCGCCGGTTAGCACCTGTCTGCGAGACACTTTACACAGGCACATCGGGTGCTCCGAGCAAGCAAGAGGACCAGATCAACCAGCGTTGGTTGTTGCAGTCATTTCTGAAGTCTGTCAAATTAAATTGCATCTACATTGAGGCCGACAAAGCCGGCCCGCCCCTTGGCCGAGACGCGCAGCTGGTGGACGATGGTGTTGCGCTGGTCTTGGCCCCGGCCGCGGTCGTGGGCATTTGGTGAGATAGAAATGGTCCAATGGAGGCCTCGTTGGCGCATGTAATCGGGGGAACCATGCTTCACAGATCGGCACGCGCCACTTGTTCGGCTTCGGATTGGTCGTCTGAAGCATGACCCCTTCCTCCGCGATGATGGCTCTACCTTGCCGATGACTTTCGTGCCGGCTCTCTGGGAGAGTCGATGAGCAATCTACCGACTACTAAAAATCTGGAACACCGACGTTCCATACCATATAACGCATAGAATGATGGCTACGGCTGCCGCCAATGCAGTGCTTAATAGGGAGGCCCTCAACGAGGATGTAAGGCTCCCAAGTTCCAAATATTCCAGAACAGTCGAAGACAAGAAAAATGTTGTCGGGAAGAATATCCAAAGAATGACATTTAAATCGACACCGCTGCCCATTTGTTGCATCACTGAGATTACCGTTGCGCCGAGCAGCATGGTCAACATAAATGAGGCAAGGCTCGCTATCGCGATGCGAGTTGCTAGGGGCACCATGGCCGTCACCTCCGGCGTATGAAAGTGGTTGTGGGTTGTGCGCGCTCGGCTGGCAGCGAGCACGTACCGGGGAATTGGTGCGATCGCATAAAGGTCGCGGAGAGAGGATCACTTGGCCCCCTCTTTGCGCTTCTGCAGCTGATCGAGCGACAAGAAGGGTACCACGCCCTGTGCGTTCTTGCTGTCTATGATGATCTTGTCAGTGCCGCCGAGCACGCGCTCCATGGTCTCCAGATACATGCGCTTGCGCGTCACCTCGGGCGCCTTCTTGTACTCCTCATAGACCTTGAGGAAGCGGGCGGTCTGGCCCGTCGCCTCGGCGACGGTCTGCTCCTTATAGGCGCGTGCGCCTTGGAGGATTCGCTCGGCCTCACCGCGCGCCTCCGGAACAACCTTGTTGGCGTAGGAGCCCGCCTCGTTCTGCAGGCGCTGCTGGTCGGCGCGTGCGGCTTGCACATCGCGGAACGCGTCGATCACTTGGGTCGGCGGATCGACTTTTTGCAATTGTACTTGGTCGATGCTGACGCCAGCACCATAGGAGTCGAGCACGTCCTGCATCAGCTTCTGCACCGCCTGCTCGGTCTTCTGCCGCGCGCCTGTCAGGAGCGGCTGGATGTTCGATTGTCCCACGATGTCGCGTATGGCGCTCTCCGCCACGTCCTTGACGGTGATCTCGGGGTTCTGAATGTTGAAGAGGTAGTGTTGGGCATTCTTGATGCGCCAGAACACGACGCAGTGGATGTCGATGATGTTCTCGTCGCCGGTCAGCATCAGGCTCTCCTGGAGCACCTCCGTTACGACTCGTGTCCCTACGCCGGCGCGCATGCCGATCTCGATGATGTTCTGCCGCGTCACCTTCGGCAGTCGCACTTCATCGATCGGATATGGCAAGCGGAAGTGGAGTCCGGGCGGCTCCTGTTGGGAAATTTTGCCGAAGCGCATGACCACGCCGAGCTCATCGGGACTCACGCGGAAGGTGAAAGCATAAAAGGCGAGGATCGCGGCCAACACCACGACGACCAAGAACATGAGCGAGCCAGGCAGGCCTGAGCCGCCAGGCATCATCTGCTTGAGCCTATCCTGACCTCGTTTGAGCAGCTGTTCGAGATCGGGCTGTTGGTGAGGACCTCCCGAAGGCCCCGGACCCCACGGGCCGCCGCCATTCCGATTTCTTGGAGCCATCGAGATCGCCCTTGCCTGTCACGATCGAGGTCGCGCGGGAGTATCTTGCTGTTTGATCGGGCCTTGCAGTGAGGCGAGCACCGGACGTGTCCCTCTGCGCAAGACGCTTTCCGGAAGAACTATGATACACTGAAGGCTCATGGAAAAGAAGGCACTGACATACACACTTGAGATCGAGCACCACGACGACGGGTATCTTGCGTACTTCCCGGCACTGCCGGGATGTCATACCTGGGGGAAAACATACGAAGCCGCAGTGAGGTACGCCGAGGAAGCGCTCTCGGGATACTTGGAAACGCTTGCCAAGCACGGCGATCCCATCCCGGTCGAAACTGACATCGATGCGCCCGTCTCTTTGGGTATCACAATTCGGACGGCCGTCATTGCCTAGGTATGCTCGCGCGTCTACCTGGCGCTCGAGCGAGAGAAATTCTCAAAGCGCTGGAGCGCGGCGGGTTCCTGTTTGATCATCAGCAGGGCTCACACGCGTTCTATCGGCATCCGCAGACCAGGCGCACCACCGTCGTGCCAATGCACAGCAAGGAGATGCCGCGCTGGCTCTTGAAGAAGATCATCAAGGAGGCGGGCCTTACGGAAAACGGGTTTCGCAAATTGTTGTGAGCGATCAGCAAGTGCCGGGCTCGCGACGGATATCGAACGTCAGCCACGTAGTGTTTGTTCGTTCTTTGGGAGAGCTCGAGCTTGAGGAGCCTCGCCATAGTTGCCTTGGTTGTTCTTGCGCATGCTGCGGCAGCTTGCGCAAGTCATGAGATATTGTCTCCACAGCAAGGCGCGATCCTGGTCACCAAGATCCAGGTTGGAATGGGCCGAGAAGATGTCATCGGGCTGCTTGGTAGACCGCAGAAGCAAGAAGTTCACGGAACAACGGAGTTTTTGTTCTACCTTACGAATTGGCTGATGACGGAACCAGCCTCACAGCGTAGCCCGGTTGCGATCAGCGATGGCAAGGTAGTTGGCCTCGGCAAGGCCTACTACGAAACCTTCGTGAAAGCCCAGACTTCAAAGGAGAGTTGGAAAGGGGAAGTCAACACCAGCACGGAAACCGAACGGTCCAAACCCTAAGTGGCTGGGTTCCGCACTGTTGCCCTATTGGCTTGCGAGCTGCGCGAAAAGCTAAGGGGGTTCGTTGCACCGCAGCGGTGCTCGGAGGGCTCTCAGTCCCAGCGCGTCCCCATCATAAGTAGCCCCCTGGCGCTTTGGGCGGCTCACTCCGCTTCGGGTCGGGCCACGCTCCCGTCCGCGGCAAAGGCGGTCGCGCAGCCTACTCGGTTACTGGGGGAAAGAATCACGCAAGTCGCATGACACTAGGAGATCGGTTGCATTTTCAACCCTCAGTCAAGCTCTCGGGGCCCAATATCCACAGTTCATTCCGAAAGCAGATCGCGTTTATTTTTTTTCGCGTTCAATCTTGTCGGCGGGTTACCAACGACCGCCTCTTCGGAAAAGCCTTAGGACGAACAGCAGCAACACGGCCCCGATGGTGGCGGAAGCAATCGCGTTGACAATGCCGGCGCCAATTCGGATGCCGAGTTGAGGCAGCAACCAGGCGCCGATGAACGCACCGATGATTCCGATGATAATATCGCCGATGATTCCGAAGCCCGTCCCTTGAACGAGCTGCCCGGCGAGCCAGCCCGCAATGAGGCCGACTAGCAATATGACGACAAGACCTTCATTGGAAATGGCCATGATGTCTCCCTCCTGTTCACATTCGTCCGTTGAGCAGATGGTCTATCCAAGGATCATAGCACTAGCAGCGGCGACCAGAGGTACCACAAATGAGCGACGTCTTTCGGAAGTTTGCGGAGAGAGCAGCGAACGCAGTGGGCTCACCGTGGGCGTTTGTTGCTGCCGGTATCACAATCATTTTTTGGGCCTGTCTCGGTCCCGTTTTTCGTTACTCCGACACTTGGCAGCTGGTTATCAACACCGGGACGACGATTGTCACTTTTCTAATGGTGTTCCTGATTCAGAACACGCAAAACCGAGAGATACGCATCGTTCGGCTGAAGCTTGATGAGTTGCTCCGCGGAGTAGAAGGAGCTCGGACCGGCTTCGTGGATTTGGATAAAATGTCGGACGAGGCGTTGGAAGCTGTCCAGAAGGAATTCGAGCGTCTGCGCGAAAAATACGCGCCGCTCGTCGATGACGATCTGGCTGCGATCAATCAGGAACGCAAGGCACGTCGGGCCGGGCAGCGCAAACGGAAATCTAACTAACTTGGCCGTTCGCACTTTGAACAATAGACGCTACCCGCGGTGAGCATGCTATACTTGCAGCCTATGGATCAGAACACCAAGGACATCCTTGATACCGTCAACTTCATCAAAGATCGCATGCTTACGAAAGATGACGTGCGAGAAATTACGCGCGAGGTGATCCGCCAAGAAGTTTCCGCCATGATCCGCGAAGAGATCAAACCTCTCCATCACGAACTCAGAGAAATTAACCGACGCCTAGATACACTCGACGAACAATACAAGAACCTCAGAGGTGTGACCAAAGAGATCGATGAGCTTCGCGTCCAGGTACGCGCGATCAAGAAGCACCTGGGCCTCGACAAGAAGATCGCTGCCTAATTCACCCGGTGGATATCCCTTCACGTCCCGAGTAGCAGTATCACGCCAGCGACTGTGATCGCCACGCCGATGACGAGCGCAGCCGAGCCGCACGGCTATTAGAACAGAGGGATCGGTAACAATGACATTGTACGAACACATGCCGGACGGCATGCGCCAGGTGGTGGACGACATCGTCGAGGTACTCCGACACGAGCCATGGCCGGATAGGTTCGCGGCGCTGTACGGTCTCTTGTGTGACAAGCTGGAAGAGCGGACGGGTTCGGACCGGTTGCCCCTCCTTCAAGAGTGGTCCGGCATCGTGACGGCGGTGCTGGAGCAGCTTCCTCCCGATAGCTCGGTCGTCGATTGTCTAGCCTTGATGAGCATCAGCTTCAACGATCAATGGCGTGCCCAGGCGATCGCCCGGATGGATCGCGATCCCAATGTCTTCGACCGGCTATGTTTGATCTATCCTGATTGGGGCGCCATCGTTGATGGTCTTGCGGAGGCGCATCGGAAACGGCCGTTCAATAAGACGTCGTGATCGATGTGCGGCTCATGGCTTCGGTACGGTGAATGCGCCCAGCGTACCGCACAGCTTCTTGTTGCGTTTCAGACTGGAATTTACCCTCAATCGCACTTTATACAAAAGACGCTATCTGCGGTGAGTGGCGAGACGTCTCGCCGCTTCGCGTTGCAAACGTTAGTTGGCGGTATATAATCCCCGCATGGCAAAGAAAAAGGTCACACTCGAAACACTCGACGCGCGCTTCATCAAACTCGAGAGCCTTATCGAACGCGGCTTTGGGGCAATTGCCAATGACATGGCCACCAAAGATCAGGTCATCGCTCTTCACACGCAAGTGAACTCTGTCGAGCGACAGCTCCGTGGTATGAAGCACGTCAAGCTCGAGGACCGCGTCGCTGCCATCGAGCAAGAAGTATTCGGTGAAGTCCGCGCCTAGTTGGTATGACCCTCGCACACATTCAAGACGAACTCCTCGATATCAAGCGCGAGCTTGACCGCCTCGAAAAACACGGTGCGCCAACGAAGGAAATCGAGCCGCTCCGCAAGCGCATCACGGCCATCGAGAAACATCTCGGCATGAACAAGAAGATTGCCTCGTGATGACCATGATCGCGTGTCATGAGTGTGGGGAGCCGATCGATGTGCCGGTGAGAGGTGAGCTCGGCACTCCCGAGCGCGGCGCTCGCGTCTGCGATGACTGCGGTCTACTGCTCGACCGCTTCATCGAGCAACGCGGGCCAGCAAACGACATGCATCTATGACCAGCAAGAAGGTCAACTTCTCGGGAGCGAACCTGAGGCCCGGTCCCATCCGTCATCCCGTGCTGCCTGCGGACACGATTGAACGCATAGCAGCCTTCAAGAAAATTCTCGCGGACGTCGATACGACGACGCTGGAGATGACCGTCGAGAACTTCAAGCGCGACCAGCACCCAGAAAACGAAATAGAAGTGTGGGAGCGCATTGCCAAAATGTATCAGCTAGTTCTTACGCACAATCCCACCGCCGATCTTGCGACGAAGACCGAGGTGTTCCGGGTGCTTTTGGGCGCATCGATGGGCACGGAGGATTTCGGTGAGAGCGTTCGTCACCTCACGCCGGCGCAGGTCAAGCATCTCGTGTTCAACTTCAACCTGATCACGTGATGCCCCCCACACCCACACGATGCTCAAGTACGTAACAATGCTCCGCCCCCGCGGAACGCAACGGGGCTGAGACTGTGAACACTTGGCGCATTTCGTAGAGAGTGTACGATGTTCACGATAACGTCGGCTGCCAGGGTAGAGCAGTCACGGTCGCGAGTGCCCGCGTCGCTATGTGCCATGTACGGAAGTCGGTGAACGTTGCCGGATCGTTGTCCAGTGCCCGAAACCGGACGCAGCGTCCTGCCGGGGCACCGTTCGAAGCGCGCCGAGGCCCTCTCTCTTACGCCCGGCGCCCATGCTAAGCTGCTTGGTGCCGAACCGGAGGAGGGAGGGCTGGCAACCATGGAGCCCGTCAATTCGGTCCCCGACAATGCGAGGCTAATTGAAGAGCTTGCCGAGTCCCGTCGGCAGCAGGTGGCAACGGCCGAGATTTCCTGCGCGTCGTTGCGAGGTCGAGCCCATCCTCCCGCGCCTTCTGCATCCGCAGTAAGTGCCATCCATTGAACCACGCCGAGTCGATTATGCCCCGAATGCGATAACTGCGACGAAACAGCCATTCCACGCATTAATTATGAGGGCCGGTGGAATTCGATTTGCCTCTTTGATAACTGGTCCATGTCGCGGTCGCGTTGACATTTTCGACAGTATGAGTCAAAATTAGTTGACTTTAGCGCCAGAGTGGAAGCGCTCCCGTTGTTCTGTGCCCGAGCTCCAAGGTGAAAACGCGCATCTTTGTTGCAAGTGTCGTGTTGTTGGCCGTCATCCAGTCTGCCGGTGCAACTACCTCGGGCGCCATGCGCGACGTCATTGATACCATCATCATTCACGCCATCAGCGGGCCAGCCTGCTCGAACGGACAACTTATATTTTCGGGGGCCCCCGGCGACGCCGAGCGCTGGAAGAGGTTCTTCGACACCCACCCTTTTCTTGGTATACACTATATAATTGATCGCGAAGGCGTCACTCTAGCTAGCACCCCCGAAGAGCGCACAGCTAATCACACTCTTGAGGATAACGACACTTCGATTGGCATAGAGCTGGTGCACAACGGCGATGGAATAGAACCGTTCGGAAGCAAGCAGATAGACGCGCTAATCCAGTTGATAGGTTCGATCCGTTCGCGACACCATGTGCCTGTTGAAAACATCATCGGACATAGCGACGTCGATGAGCGCGAATTTTCGTGCGGAGGTAAGTCGTACAAAACGAAAATGGACCCCGGAGCAAATTTTCCGTGGGAACGTGTGCGTGCGAGCCTCCAGTAACAAACTAAACTACTTCTGGGGGCAGCCTCCCCATCAAGCGCTGCTTGTCGTTTGCGAAACCCATCAGCGCACTGAATCAGGTAGGCAGCCTGAGAATCGACCGAGCGCAAATTCCGGAAATACCGCCAGCAACGCTCCGGATCGCGCAAACTCTTCCAACAAAACAACGCCCTCCTCTGGTAGCGTCACACATCCGGCTGTTCCTTTCTTCTTGGGATCCAAAATGTGAATGAAAATACAGGAGCCACGGCGGTTCTGACGATCGGTAGGATATTCAACAAAAAGTCCCCGACGGTAAAGCGGGGAACGTCGCATATCGTCAGCATGGACACCGGGCCCAATCTCTGCACGCCTAGTAATCGTATTATAAGATGGCGAGGAGGGGTCCTCCACACAAACGGTCTCGCCAGCTTTGATCAAAACGTGCCCTGCCAAGCTTGACTCCTCAAAGCCAAAACTCGAACCTAAGGGAAAAATACCAGCAGGCGTGCGTCGATCGCCTTCGACTTTCCGGGGTTCGCCTGCTCGCGCTAGGTGGTCGAAAGTATACCCCCAACCAAGGCCTGCTTCTCCGACGGCAACTGGTTCCACCCCGCCGAACTGCTTCCACGGTGCCCCAACAGCAGTTCGAGTGAAAAGCCGCATACTAGCCGATGAGGTGTGCATAGAGGGCGTGGTGACCAAAATTAGACGCAATGCTGCATCGAAAGGAGCCGGGCAGGCCGGGGCGTTAGCGGGCATAGCCCACAAGACCTGTACTGCAAACAGCGAAGCGATCGGCCACAGCTTCCCCATAAGTTCCTGCTGCCAGCTACCGCGCTATCAGCACACGTCTGATCAACGTCCAGATTGCGAGAAATGCTGGTAGTCTTTAGTGCTGCCCCACGTGCCTCCCCATTTCCAACCAATACGGGCGAACGCCTTGGTGACCACGTCTCCTTCTTGGATGAGGCCAGGATGGGAAACCGCCCGTTGGGTTGAATTGCTGAACTGGGACCCGGCGGTTGGCATGGTTATCATGCGAGTAACGAAGGGATTTTGGATTGGGTTGATATCGATGGCTTTCCCGAAGGAGTGCTCGGAAAGTTGCACCCCACCGGTGATAGCCCTACAATTAAATGCACTCGTGTTGTTAGCCGCCATCGACTTTGCGTCATCGCCGCCAAACTCATCGATCAGTTGCATGGTTTTGATGCGAAATTGCCCGCTTCGGTAGATTTCCGCGAACACTCGCAGCACTTCGGCCGACACAGATCGCGCCACTATCATCTGGCCGCTGTGCGGACGGTCGTCATACCCGAGATATGGCACTCTGAGTAGTGCCAACTCCTCACGGCGTGGGCAATTCAGCGAGGCGTGCCACGACTTGCCTTGCATGTGGCGCCAAGTGTCCTCAGGGATGGGCTTTGCATAGCCCTTCGTAAGGCACTCTTCAGCGACCCGAGGCGTTTGTCGCATGGACTGGGCCGCCATCGCCCGCAGCACGGCAAGACGGTGGCTCGCCACCGCAGCCAGCCGGGATTCTTGAGCGGCCAGTGCAATAGACTCTGCCTGCACTAAGGCCCTCTCGGCTCGTTCTGGCGTCGCATAGTGACCATTAGCGTACGCGCAGGCCAGTACTTTTCCGGTTCTTAGCAGAAGCCCGCTAGCTACCTTGTAGTCTTCCCGCTCTTGTGGCTTTTGGTTTTTTAGCCCTCTTTGGGGCCACCTGCTCCTCCCCCTTGTTGCGATCCACGCGTCGCCGTTCGCCAGCCCGACATCGGAACAGTCAAGCGCCGAGGGCTCCTTGCCCACAGCCGCGGCGTCTATCCGCGACGCAAGAAGGCTACCCTCGCGAGCTTCGTAGCGGCACGCACTTCCCCGAAAGGCCCTCACTCCGAGGAATGCCGCTGATTCTAGCGTGCCCGGGTCGCTCGCGAGCGTTGGGAAGGAGGCGCTCACGACAACCATCGCGGCACCAAGCCTGAGGAACCATCTCATGGGTTTCCACTGCATCGCAGCGCAGTCACTATCGCGGGGTTGTGGCAAGATTGCGGTACGCGTGGGGAACCAGCCGTGATAGTAGCTCGTAATACCTTAACGGCTGGTCAAAATTGCATCAACGGGTCGCGGCTGCTGGCACCCCTCCTCGTTGACCGTCGCTCGGAAGGGATAATTGATGTTGGTCAAATGGTTAGGTTTGTGTGTCCATGCGGCAGCGCGGGCACGCAGGCGTCGTGCCACGCGGGATACGGCGTAGACCAACCAAAGGCGGAATCATGGCGCCGCCTCTTCACGTTGCTCCGTCCCGCCGCCCGCAGCACCGAATCTTAACACCCACAATCTGGAACAATCTGGCCAACAATCTGGACAAGATGAGAGCCCAGTGCTAGCTTGCCAAGTGTCTGCGAGCGCTTCTTTTGGTGTGTGCTGTGGCCCGATCAATACTTTCGTCGGCTATTTTTGCAGTTGCGATCCACCTTTGTCCCGAGCCTGCTTTAGCCCAGAGCAATTGCGGGCATCCGCATGGCGACTACGTGGTAATCGAGGTTAAGTCGGGGGATCGTGATGGCGGGTTGGTCGTGCGCGCTGGGCCTAACAACACGGCAGATCGGCTAGGTGTCATACCAGCGAGCGGCACAGGCATTGGTACCGCGAATTGTGCCGACAGCGGCTGGTGTCAGGTGAAATACGCCTGCATTAGCGGCTGGTCTTATTCAGCTCGATATTTCTCACCGCGCACTAGACGCTTATATCGCGTGACAGGGGTGGATGTGAGCGATCCGGACGGTCTAAATATGCGAGCTGGACCCCATAGTTCACATCCAAAGAAGAATTCGATTCCTTATAACGCTGCCGACGTAATAAATCACGAATGCGAGCCAAGCCCAATTGACCGCACGGAATGGTGCCTGGTGACTTATCGGGACGCTTCGGGTTGGGTTGCTGGTCGCTTTTTGACCCGCGTCACAGAACCCCCCCCTCCTCCACCCCCTCCTCCCTCGCAGCAACCACCACCTCCCACACCCCCGGAGGGTTTGACACAGCGCGCCTGTAAGCTTTTCCCAAATCTTTGCCCGGTTCCGTAGCCGGGAAGTCTCCCCCCTGAGGGCAACGCGACATGTCCTTGCATCGACGCGAAGTACTGATCGGTGGCCTGCTAACAGTCGTATGGCTCGCTAATGAGGAGCACTGTCACGCACAAGGTCAAAGGATCGAAAAGGCGCCCGGCTGCATCATCCGTGACGCCAGCGTAGCCCGTCGGCTGGTCAGCGGTCAGACTGTCTTGCGACTTAGCGGTAATGAGCCTGTCATCGCCAAGTCCGGGGACGCCCTATTTGACCGTGCGTTGGCCGAGACGCTTCTGATGCTCACCAACGCGTTCAACGCGTTGCCCGATTTCGGCTATGTCCGGGAGTGGGAAAAGAACGAAAGAGGACAGGTTGTCAGCAACGCGGTCGCGGTGCCAACATCTGTCCGACCGTCCCGCAATCCCGATGGGACGGTCCTGTTCGGCACACGATTGTTTGCCGAACTTCGAGCGCTCCGTGAGCATCCCGAAGTTGCCGTCACGGCTGTTTGTGCCCATGAATGGGGGCACATCCTTCAATTCAAGCGTAACCTAACGGGCCGGTTGCTGGAGAATAGCAGGACAGTAAAACCCGTAGAGCTGCATGCCGATTTTTTGGCTGGGTACTTCGCGGGCATGAGGCGGCGCCAGAAAGCGGATTACCCAGCGGCAGTCGTTGCCCTGACTCAGTATAATATCGGCGATAATGAGTTTCAATCGCCCGACCATCATGGGACTTCGCGAGAGCGAGGGGATGCTGTGGCGGCTGGATTTCAGGTTGCGTATCGGGACCAAAAGTCCATCGATGAAGCCGTCGAAATCGGGATCAGAATGGCTCGATCCAATATGTGATTTGCTGCACCAAAGCCGCCGTGAGGTGTTTCGGTCTGTCGCTGAACCTGTAGCGATCCGAGGGCGCCGGACGCATCATCTTCCGGGGGCGAACTGGAAATTGCCAACATGAAGGGATTCGCCGTTCCCCGATGCCGTTCTCCCTTTGCGTGCGCCCTAAAGCGAACGCTTCAAAGTCAGTACGGCTCCGGGCGATATTCTCGAGGTTTGGTTCCAGCTTTTTCGGCAGGCACTCGATCAGCGGGATGCGCCGGAAGATGGCACCGGACATCGCGGAAACGGTACGGTTGAAAGGTTTATTGAGTCCGGATTGTGGGTCTGCTTTCGAGGCGGTGTCATCAGAAGGTTGAACCCCTCACCGTCTTCGTGTGGGAACGCCACACCGAGGTTCAGCCAGTAGTCGTCCTTGTTGTCGCGCTTGATAACGGTGTAGGCGCGATGGGATGGTTTCGCCATGATGGCTACTCCTCCAAGCTAAGGGTTGGACATGACCCTGCGCATGGGCATCACACGCAGGCCGCGAGGTACGGTGCCTGAGGCACCCCACGGCCTGTTCGTGAAAGGACGCTGTCGGAGGAAGCTGCCGGGCACTCTACGTGCCATCGGCAATCTGCGCAAGCGACGGGCCCAACAGTCACCGCTGGTACGTGCGGTGACTGCCGCGCCACGGATCGAAGCCCGAAGGGCGGAGACGGAACGGCTCCGCGCGCGAGAGCCGGACACAATGCACGCGAGGCGCCAGCATCACCTGCACAGCAGGAAAAAACTTCTGCCACCGTCGATACTCTGCACGGAAAACCAGAGGGAGGGCGGGTGGGGTGTTGAGTACTTGCCCTCGCCGGTATCGCATCACCATTGCATTCGTTTACGGATCGCGCATTTTTCTTGGTGGGCCATGGCGCCATTTTCCTCGGAGCCGCCACGAGCTTGCTCGTCCGCGCCCGGCCGACGGGGTCAAGCTTGAGTACTCACATGTCGACAATGACCTGCGCTTGACGCCGGCGGCGCGCAGCGAGGGCGCGGTACACTTGCGAAGAAATGGCGTTCAGCTGTCGAGCTGATCTAAATGAGCGCGTGTGTCTGCCCGCGTGCATTTCGCCAAGGATGCGAGAAGATGTCGGCCGTTGCCAGCGACAGGCGATCAGCTACCAAGAACAAGGCACGATCGTGCTCGTGAACACATTCGCGAATAGTCGCCAGAATGTTGTCAGCACGTTGCGCGGTGCTGGTGACGACGAGCACCCGAAATGCTTTCCAGCCGTACTGTCGCGTATGCTCCCCACGGTGCTTTGCTGCGGTGTAGGTGAGGAATTTCCGCTTCAGGCTGGTCTGCATGAGGTTCCCGCGATCGACCGGCATGGTGCCGCGATCACACTCGACGAGGAAGGCGCGGAACCTGCGGTCGGGGTAGCCGACGGCAAAAACATAGTCGGGTGCAACACCGAGATCATACACGCCGTCATTGCAGTAAACCTTCGAGCGCATCATCCACGGCCGGGCGCGTCGTCGCGTTTCCTCGGGAGAGCGTTGCAGAAGAAATTTTGCGTCAAACAACTCAAAGCCGGGTCGCTCCCGAATGGCGCGCTGCAATTGAACCCGCACGTCAGAGATCGCCAGCGTGTGCTGGATGAACTGCCGGCCGGCCAGATCATTCTTGCGGGTCCAATCCACCTGGTCGGCGTCGAAACCGTGGTCGATGAGAAGTCGCACTCCGCGATTGCTGAGCGCGTACACCATCGCCGCTGAGCCGCCACCATCGCGAAAGGCTTCGAACTGCGCACGCGGCCGGTCGAGATATCCGGCATGAAAGAGACTGGTCAGTCGATCGCACACCTTCTTGTGCGAGGCCTGGCACAGATCGGACAGATGCGTCGAGCGCAAGAACCGGTGCTGCGCGACCAGCCGCACGAGCGCGATATCGCGATCGGTCAGTTGAAACGGGTTGGGAGTTTCCCGGACATAGCGTCGCTTGCGCCGCGACATTGCAGTTTGTGAGATGGTGGTTGTTGTCATACGCGAAATTAGTGGCCAAGAAATCGCGCGATCTTCTCCTCGACCGTCGCGCGCTCGCGCCCGAAGCGCACGCGGCTGTTGGTGATGAGGCGGTGCGGCCGATGGTTGATTGCTTTCGGCGGCGGGAGCATCTCCACGAACGTGGCCTCGCTCGGTGTGTCGTCGATCAGGAAGCGCATCCAAGCAGCGTAGTTCGGGAGCGTCAGTAACAGCTTCTCCGGCGGCGTTTCGTGCGTCCCCATACCGGAGGTCTGCACGTCGGGCTCGAGTCCGAGATGCGCGGCGATGAGCGGTGCATCCTCCGCTCCCACTCGCAGCGCGATGAACGAGGCTGCGTTACCCAAGACCGCCTGCCGCAACGCCTCCGAGAGCTGGCCGAGGTACTGGTGCGCAAGCGTGAGGGCCAGCGCATAGTTGCGCGCCTGCGACAGGATGCGCGTGAACCCGGAACTCGCGTAATCCTGGAACTCGTCGGCGTAGAGGTAGAACGGCCGCCGATCTGCCTCCGGCGTATCCGCACGCGAGAAGGCGGCCTGCGCGAACTTGCTCACCAGGAACGCACCGAGCAAATGCGCGTTGCCCTCGCCGAGGACGCCCTTGCTCATGTTGACGATGAGGATGCGTCCCTCGTCCATGATCTTCCTGAGATCGATGGTGCTCTTGGGCTGGCCGATGATGTTGCGCAGCGCCCCGGCCGACAGGACCGCATCGAGCTTGTTCAGGATCGGCGCGATCACTTGCATTCGGAAGGTCTCGTCATACGCGCCGAACTGGTTGCGCCAGTAGGACAGCACAATCGGATCACGGATGCGGTCGACGATGCGGGAGCGATAGTCGGGGTCGGTCAGCAACCGGGGGATCGCCAGAAGCGTCGTCCCTGGGGAATCCATGAGGGCCCGGATCGAATTGCGCAGCACCTGCTGCGAGCGGTCGGCGACCGCCGTGGCGCCCCAGATGTGCACGAACGCCGACACGATATCGTCGGCCACCACCGCGTGCTTGTCGGGGTGCACCTGCTCCAGCACGTTGAGCCCGATCGGCCGCTCCAGATCGGTCGGATTGAGATACACAAGCTCATGGGCCCGGTGGCTCGGCACCAGGCCGAGGACGGCCTGCGCCAGATTGCCGAGTGGGTCGATGACCGCCACGCCCCGACCGGCGGCCAGGTCTTGCGCAATCATGTGCTGCAACAGCGTCGACTTGCCGGTGCCGGTCTGCCCGACGACATGCAGATGCCGGCGGCGCGTCGCATCATCGAGCGCGAGAACAGCGCGAGTACGGGCATCGGTGATGCCGACGATAAGGGGAGTATGTGCGTGCATGTTCATGGGTCAACCCGAACCCCTAGGTCGTACCGTCATGTGCCGTGACGGCGCGCTTTGTGCTGCGATTGCAGACCATTGCGCTCGTCGCCACTTGGCTGTGCCTTTGCCTGGGCGACGCGCTCCATAGGAGCTCGATTGAGCCACAACGGCTCCTGCCAGGATTGTACGCGATGGTTGCAGATGGAATGCGAGGGGTGTGTGGATATCTCGCGGCGCTAACGCGCCGGAGATTTTCGGCCCGACTGGGGCCCCAAATTTGCGCATCCGCGATCGTCGATTTTCTGGCACGGAAAAATCGACGATCGACAAAATGCTTGATCGCGAGCTTCGATCAAACGCTCGTCGCGAGTTCCGATTTCTTGTGCCCCCGCGTCGGGCGGGAATGGCGCCGGTCCATGGCCTATCGTGCTGGCTCTGGCGTACCCGCCCGACTTCGGGTCTGGGCTGCTCTCGCCAGCGCTTCCATATCCCTTCAGTACATAGGCCAACCGGCCGTACAACGCCCTGAGCCTTGTGGCGGAGCTGGCGCCGATGAGCTTGTCGAATTCGGGGGAGGAATAGAGCATGGTGTAAGGCAAAAGACACTAAGTCGGGCGGGTACGCCCGACGCGGGGGCCTTACTTTTCAACGTGTTATTGCTTTCAGGGTGGGGATATCGGGTAACCCCGGTCGTATCCCCGGATAACTCGCCCTTCGGGCTGTAAAGGACAGTGTCATTCGAGTGGTTTGTCCGATGGATACACGGAATAGTACTGCGGTATCTTGCGGCGCGTGCATTCACCTTGGATGGTTGTAGAAGTTGTTTTGACACACATTTCCTAGAAGTCAAGGGTTCGGGTTTTGAGTTATTTTATAAGTGCATTTGTATTACTTGGTCTTTTTTATTTGTGTATTCTTAAATGCGTATTCTTATATTGAGTGAAGTCAACCATATGACTACAGGAGGTCAGTCCTGTGACATCCAGATGTCAACGGGCTGACATCAGGCCGTCCGGTTTTTGGGGTTTTTCGTTTTGATCGTGGCGTGCAAGGTGTAGTAATTGGTCTTGCCGAGTCCCCTGCGCTCGATGGTCAGGAGCCCCTTCTTCGCGAGACCCGCGACGAATTTCGTCACGAGCGTTCTGCTGACGCCGAGGTTCTTGGCGATGCGATCTTGGCTCGGGAAGCAGTAATTGTGGTGCCAGGCATACTGCAGAAATTGCGCGTAAACGGCCTTCTCTCCCAGTTCTAGGTCAGGGTCATTCTGGATTACGTTCGGAACCTGGGTGAAGCCGCCTGCGGTGATTCGATCGAAGCCTTCGAGCTTCATGTTGCGTTCGATCTCATCGAGGCGCTTGCCGATGTGCTCCATGGCGCCATTATACTACGGCAAAAGAGATGGGAAGATGCGTCTCCGTCATGGAGTGGATTGTCCGGGCGGTGTCTCCGGCGTCACGCTCGTTGCCTTGCCCTTGTCCAACAACAGATACTTGGCCAGCGTTTCGCTCTGAGCGACGGCGTAGGTTTCGTGCAATTTGATGAGGTCGGCGCGCGCGGCCATCTGCAACGTATCGTATTTCTGTTTGTAGTCGTCTATCTCCCTTTCGAGACGCCGCACATAAGGGTGCTCGTAGACATCGTAGTCGTCGCGCACGTGGGCGCGTCCAGGCGCGTTCGGTGTACGCGAGACTGGAAGCGGATCGATCTCATCGGTTTTGGTTGGAACCTTTTGGCCCTCGCGCGCGAGGAACTCTTCGATGGACGCTGGGTCGATGAAATACTTGAACGTATTCTTGTCGGTTACCGCCAGCGTGCATCGCAGCTTTCCGTTGAGGCAATACTTCTGCACCGTCCGCAACTTGAGCGGCAAGCCTCCGGCCACGAAACGCGGGATGACTTGATCGATCACGAGCCAATTCTCCGGCGGCGGCTTTCGGGGTGCGCGCATACGTGCGTCTCCATACGCGTCCATACGCGTATGGACGCGTTCCGAATTGTCTGAAGAAATTTCGGATGCGGATTCGCGTACGCTACCGTGTGCGTCTCCGGACGCGTCCATGTTCGTTGGTGTACGCGTCTGTTCGTCTCCAGGCGCGACTGGTGCATTCGAATTGACTGCCTGATCTGGCATACGTACAGTGTAGCAGACCGGAGGGGAGGGGCATGTGGTTATCCACGGAACTCGTTCGATCTCTGATCGAGAAATTTCGATTCGTCGAATTTCATTTTTTGCAAAAAACACAATCGCGTCGATGATGAAATTGAAATTCACGAAGATCAAACAACGAAGTTTGGACACGCGGCGATGCGTGATCGAGTGAGTCGTCAGTCGAAGAAGGCAGGTCCGAAGAAGGGCGACTGGCTGCGTATTGAGATGCGCATGCGTCACCACCCACAAGCACCAACACCACTACCTACCGAAGCCCCGAGCTCTGTCCGTCGACATTAAAGGACAGCATTCATCTCGGGCGAAGGGGCGTCAGTCGGCCGCTGTAAGAAGTGAGTAACGGTAAGGCCGAGGCATAGGGTAGCAAAGCACGCGCTAATGGCGGCGGGCGAAGTGGCGCGAGATGGTGCGATATGGCGATGCGGAATTTGCCTTGCAGCTTGCCTTACAGAAAGGCAAGCGTGCCTCGCCTGCAAGGCACGAGTGCAAGGCAAGGAGGTGAGGAGCTTCTAACGCAAACACGTGCCGCGGCGACCGGCGCGGGAAGCGCGCCGGGCAGCGCCCTAGCTCGCTACAGTCTGAGGATAGGAAGAGGATAGAAGAAGTCGTCGTTCTGCTAAGTCTTTGATTTATTGGTCGGAGCGGGGAGATTTGAACTCCCGACCCCCAGTCCCCCAGACTGGTGCGCTAACCAGGCTGCGCTACGCTCCGGACCTTAGATTTCAATGGCTTAGTTCTCGGCCTGCTTTCCTCTGGGCTCGCCTCTGTCTCGTTGGACCGTCATGGAGGCGCCGCTTGTACCACGCTGCCGGCAACGGTGCCACCGACAGTTCCCGATTTGGAAACCGACCCCCGCAACCTTCCTTCGCCTATCCGGAGCCAGCGGGTTATGGCGAGACTGCGTTAGCCACCGCCGGAGCGTTCTACGACAAGGGGCTGGGGCAGTTCATCCTGCCCTATGACGACGTGCGCCAAGCCACCGATCCGCCAATCTTGCGGGCTGGGATCGTTCAAGTCTCGAGCGGACAACGAAGCAGCAAGGTTAGCGCTCGGATCGCGATCGGTCGGACGCCGCAACGGCCGTCGTGCAAGCGGCACAAACACGCCCGGCGCCGCCCGAGGCCGCGGCGCACCGGCTGCCGATGGCGGCAGAGTGAAGGCGGGCAACGTTATCCAACGGGCGGCACAGCCAGCGTGTCGGTGTGGCCGACGACCGTGCCGGTGCGGGCAATCGCACGCCAGGCGGCAATGGTCTGCGCATCGACTTGGCCCGTCTCGCGCGCGGCTTGCGCAAAGCCTGAGGCCAGCTCGGCAATCAGCGGCCCGTCGCCCGATCCGAGCCGCCAGGCGCTGTCGCCTTCCGACACGGCGTAGCCGAGCCGGCTGAAGGCCTCGCTCAGCGCATCCGGCGCATCGGGGCCCGCCGCTGGGCCGAAGCCCTTGTCGCGCCTCTGGTGGGCATGAAACGCCTCGAGCAGGCCCGCATCGGCCTCGTCCTCGGGCGTCCAGCGCTGGTCGCCATCGTAGGTGAGAACCGCATAGAACGCCGACTTTCGAGCCGCGATCGCCGCCGCAAAGCGCGCGATGAACTCCGCCGACACAAGATCGAACAGCGCCGACGCCGTCGCCAGGTTGGCGTTGGGCCCGAGCGCGGCTTCGAGATCGCCGGCGAGATCGGCGCGCCGGAAGGCAACGTTGATGCGCTTCGCGCCCTTGAACAGCGCGAGCCGGCCCTCCCGCCGGTCCGCGCCGTCGGCCCAGGCGGCGAGCCGCGCGGCGGCGGCGTCGAGCAGGCGCTCATCGCGATCGACCAGCGTCCAGTGCTGCTCTGGCCCGAGCAGCGGCGCGGTGGCGCGCAGGTTGGACCCCGTGCCGCAGCCCAGATCGACGACGGTGACGGGGCGCCAGCCGTCGAAATGCTTGGCGAGCGCCCGCTCTAATTTCCGGTTGCGCGAGCGATGGTCGACGGGCTCGCGCAGGTCCAGCCATGCGGCGCTGAAATCGCTCATGGGGCGAGCCCCTCGATGACGCCGGCAATGCGGCGCGCGGTGTCCTCCCAGCGCGGCAGCGTCTGGCCGGCGGCCCAGGAGGCATCGGCCAGGCGCCGGCGCAATGCGGCATCGTCCAGCAGGCGGCCGATCGCCGCGCTGAGCGCGCGCTCGTCGCCCGGCGGCACCTTGATCGCCGCCGCGTCGGGCACCGTCTCGGCCGCCGCGCCGCCGGTGCTGCAGACGATGGGCAGGCCGCGCGCCATGGCTTCCGCCAGCACCATGCCGTAGCCCTCGTAGAGCGACGGCATCAGGAACGCATCCGCTGAGGCATAGAGGTCCGCCAGCCGCCCCTGATCCACGGGACCGATGAGGGTGACGCGACCTTCCAGCGCCGTGTCGCGCAGGGCCGCCCGCAGCGCCGACAGCGCGTCAGGGCTGCGGTCGACCGCGCCGGCGATGGTGAGCCGCCAGTCGCGATCCTTCACCGGCGCCAGCGCCCGCACCAGGATGTCGTAGGCCTTGCGGGGGATGATGGAGCCGACGCTCAGGAGCTGCATCGCCCCCCCTGCCGAGCCGCGTGCGCGGGCCGCCGGATCGGTGCCGGGCTCGGCGACCGCGATCTTGCCGGCTGGCACCGCGAAGTCCGTTGTTAGAGTGCGCGCCGTCCTCGCGCTGGTGACGACGACGCGCCTCGCCAGCGCCAGCGCCGCCTTCTCCAGCACGTGAAGCTCCTCCTGCCGCGCCTCGGAAAGCCCGGCCTCCAGGCAGAGCGGATGGTGCACGAGCGCGACGATGGGTGGTCGCACGCGCTGGATGACCTCGGCCGGCATCGCCCCGTAGGCGAGCCCGTCGACCACGACGGCAGCCGCCGATCCCGCGCTCTCGAGGCGGCGCGCCGTCTCGGCCAAATCTGCGGCGCTGGGAGCGGGGAACGATCCCGGCAGCTCGAGGTGCCGCACCTGAATGCCGAATTGCGGCAGCAGCGCCAGCACGTGCCGCGCGTACATGTAGCCGCCGGTCGGCAGGTTGATGTCTCCGGGAATGGCGAACACCGCGGCGGTCACGTGTCATACCGGGGCTTGCCTGCCCGGGCGAACCGGCCGGGGTACCCGGTATCCAGCCAACCGCGAGCGCCGGTACCTTTGGCGCGCTGGATCCCGGGCACAAGGCCCGGGATGACAGCGCCGGCGGTCTGTGCTGGCTCTGCGAGAAACATCACACCGGCCCCTGGAAGGAGGCGCGCGCGAGGTCCGTCTCGTGCAGGATGACGCGGATCTTGGTGAGACCCTTGCCTTCCTCGCCCAGCGCGCCCGTTTTCGCTGCCTTGGCCATGGCGTCGAACACATACCGGCAGAGGAATTCTGTGGTCGTCAGCGTGCCCTTGAACTGCGGCAGGGCATCGAGGTTCTGGTAGGCCAGGGGTTTGAGCGTCTTGTTCAGCACCTCGAGTGCGGCGCCGATGTCCACCACCACGTTCTGCTTCGTCAGCGTCTCGCGGTAGAAGGCGACGTCCACCACGAACGTGGCGCCGTGCATGTTCTGCGCCGGCCCGAAGAACGGATCGGGCAGGCTGTGGGCGATCATGATCCGGTCGCGCACCTCGACGGCGTACATGAGTGTCTCCTGGGTAGGGTCTGATG
>ORMF011659438.1_pt1 | contig 28391 bp, 30 predicted proteins | sample 1779871 | NCBI WGS metagenome assembly ORMF01 (sample SAMEA104232316, study PRJEB22302) | groundwater metagenome | biome: forest; feature: aquifer; material: groundwater | place: USA | collected 2011-08-07 | depth 5.4 m | reverse complement strand
TCGTCGGGTGCCGGCGGCGATTCCTGGTATCGCAATTCCGGCGGCATCTACGACAACCCCATCAAAGGCAACTACGCCGCCCATACGTTCCTGCACGAATTCGGCCATGCGATGGGCCTAGAGCATGGCCACGATCCGTCCAATACGTGGGGCGTGCTGCCGGCGGCGCATGACTCGCTCGAATATTCCGTGATGACCTACCGGAGCTACGTTGGAGGTTCAACGGATGGCTACACATATGAGAGTTGGGGGGCGCCGCAGACGCTGATGCAGAATGACATCGCGGCCCTGCAATATCTTTATGGCGCGAACTTCAACACAAACAATGGCAATACGACCTACACCTGCAGCCCCACCACCGGCGAGATGTTCATCAATGCCGTTGGGCAGGGTGCGCCGGGCGGCAACCGCATCTTCATGACGTTGTGGGATGGCGGCGGCAGCGACACCTATGACTTTTCCAACTACAGCACCAATCTCTCGATCAATCTTCAGCCGGGCCAATGGACGACCACGTCGAGCGCCCAGCTCGCGAATTTGGGCAGTGGTCACATGGCTAGGGGAAACATTGCCAATGCTCTGCTCTACAACAACGATCAGCGGTCCCTGATCGAGAATGCCATCGGGGGGTCCGGCAGCGATACGATCATAGGAAATGAGGCAGATAATTCGCTGAGAGGCCATCAAGGCAATGATACCATCGACGGCCTTACCGGGACCGACAGCGCGATTTTTTCCGGGCTGCGGTCGGCTTATGCGCTGACGAACCTCGGCAACGGAGGCGTTCGCGTCGCCGGAATTGACGGCACCGACACGCTGTCCAATGTCGAAAGACTGGTTTTCGATGACCAGACGGTGATCTGGCCTACCATTACAAGCCATGTGGAAAACGATTCAACCGGAGACGGCAAGAGCGACATCCTGTGGCGCAATAGCGGCGATGGCCGTGTCGTGCTGTGGGCGATGGACGGCCTGAATCTCATCCCGGGAGGGGGCTTGGTGCCCTCGGCGCCGGACCTGACCTGGTCGCTGGCTGCCACCGGCGATTTCAACGGAGACGGCAAGACCGATATCGTCTGGCACAATGACACCGACGGAAGAGTAGTGATTTCTACGATGAATGGCACGACCCTTATTCCTGGCGGAGGAACGGCATCAATGGCGCCGACACCGGATTGGAGCATTGCCGGAACGGGGGACTTCAACGGAGACGGAAAGTCAGATCTTCTTTGGCACAACTCCGCCGACGGCCGCACCGTCATCTGGATGATGGATGGCGCCAATGTCATTACCGGAAGCGGCTTGGCGCAATTTGCGCCGACGCTCGATTGGACGATCGCGGGCACCGGCGACTTCAACGCCGACGGAAAGACCGACATCGTATGGCGGAATTCCGTCGATGGGAGGGTCGTTCTTTGGGAGATGGATGGCTTGGGTGTGATACCCGGCAGCGGCACAGCGCAATTCGCGCCCACACTCGACTGGTCGGTCGAGGCGACTGCGGATTTCACCGGCGACGGCAAGGCCGATATTTTGTGGCACAACACAGACGGCCGACTTGTCCTCTGGGCGATGAATGGCCTTAGCATCGTTGACGGTAGTGGCAACTTGCCGATTCAAGAAAGCTCAGATTGGAAGATCGCAGCAACGGGTGATCTCAATGGCAATCACGCCACCGACCTGATCTGGCACAACAACGTGGACGGACGGGTTCTTTTGACCGAGATGAATGGAACCAGTGTCACCGCGTCAGGCTTCGGGCCATTTGCTCCCTCGCTGGACTGGTATATCGTTTAAAAAACAATGCTTGGGGCGCACTCCATTGTCCACGCCATTGTTCCGAACACGTCCAAGCGCGGCCTAGAGCATTTTCAGGATTGATTTAATCGGCTGAGTTTTCGCTGAGCCGGATTTGTAATTCAACCTTCGAACAGGAGCGCGCCGCGGTCGCCAAAGTCCGCGAGGAGTGGCGTGCGAGCCAGGCTGACCAGAACCCGGAATAACATGGCGCGGCGCTATGGCCGTTGCCCGCGCGGACACCCAGTCGGCGAGCGTCGACACATCGAGCTCGATGCCTTCGCGCGCGTAGGCGGCGCTCTGGCGGTTGAGCGGCAGATGCAGGCCGTACTTGGAGAACAGCACATGCGCGAGCAGTCCTGGCCCGGCCCGCCCGCGCGCGATCGGATGCGAGGGGGCGGGCGGCTGCCCGAACCGCTGGTGGCGCAGCTTGGCGATCGTGTATTTGAGCTTCTCGATCAGCAGCGCGCGGTATTTGGCCTCGCTCTCCGCCGCCAGCCGTGCCGCGCGCTCGCTGAGCAGCATCGTCTGCAGCGTCGCAACATCGTTGGGAAGAGGAGAATCAGGGGCGGACGTCATACGCAAATTGCAGCACAGATCGCAGATGTTGTGATCCTCAATCGTCGTCGTGAGTCACAATGTCGCGCTCAGCCGGCCGCTTGTGGGCGCCACGTGTGTTGCGGCAGACGCCAATCGATCCCTTCGAGAAGATAGCCGAGCTGCGCCGGGGAGATCGTCACCACTCCATCCGTGGTCGATGGCCAGACGAAGCGACCACGTTCCAGCCGCTTCGCGAACAGGCACATGCCTTGCCCGTCGTGCCAGAGCACCTTGATCAGGCCGCCCCGCCGGCCGCGGAACACGAACAGATGACCGTTGTGGGGATTGCGCTTGAGTGTCTCTTGCACCAGCAGCGCCAGGCCGTCGAAGCCTTTGCGCATGTCCGTGTGGCCGGTCGCCAGCCACACCTGCACGCCGCTCGGAACCGGGATCATCGCCGCTTGGCCTTTGCCAGCGCCGTGACCATCGCTTTGACCGTCGAAGCATCGACCGGCCCCATGAGCCGCATCCGTGCCCCGGTCGCAAACTCGATCTCGATGGCGCCCTGCGCCGTCGGCAGCGCCGGTGCCGCTCCTGGCCCAGGCGCAATCGCCACCGGCGAAAACACCGGCGCCGCTGGCGCTCGACTACAGAGCTGCTGCCGCCATCGAAACAACTGGCTTACGTGAATCCCGGCTGCTCGCGCCACCTCGGATGCGATGGCACCCGGTTCGATCGCCGCGGCGACAATCCGTTCCTTCTCGGCGCGCGACCAGCGCCGGCGACGCTGCACCGACGTGATCACCTCAACCTGCGTCTTGGTCATAGGACTATCCCTAGGATTAGTCCTATGACTTCCCGCTCGCCCTCATCCCCGCAAGGTCGCCTTCACCGGACGGGTACTCGCCATCAACCATGAAAATGTCCCAGAGGCGCGCTGAAGAGGAAGTCGCCGACACTCAAAGGGACCGGTAGACCTGTTCGTAGGCTTTTGCGCACTTGTCGATCGAGAGCGTGTCACTGAGGGTGCGTGCGATGTGGGCGCGGGTGAGAACCCTTGAACCATCGCGCCACGCACGAGCTTCCCGCACCAGCGCTTCCGCGAAAGGCTCGACCTCCGGAGGCACGATACTGTCTGCCGGGAGTCCCAGAGCGTTGATATCTCCCAATCGGGTAGCAACGATCGCTTTCTCGCAGACGGCGGCCTCGATCAGGATCATCGGCAACGCTTCGCCATAGCTTGAGCCAAGGGCAATAATGTCAGCCGCATTGATATAACGCTCGACACCAGAAACCTCGCCCAAGAGGATCGAATCGTCCAGAAGCCCGAATGACGTTAAAAGTTCGGCTAACGTGGCGTTTTCTGGATCCGCACCGCGACCGGCAAATAGCAATTTGAACGCTCCAAGGCGCGAGCGAGCACGCGCTACCGCGGCGGCAATGAGGCCGACGTTCTTCTGCAGGTCGAGCCTCCCAATGATTCCGATGACGACCTGGTCGACTTTGAGACCATAGCTCGCACGAATGTCTTGGCGGCACTCCTCGCGCGGCCGGAAGGTGGCAATACAAATACCATTCGGGATCACGAGCGATGCTGCTGCGGAATACCCGTAATCTTCATGCAATTCACGAGCAGTGGCGGCGCAATAGACAATTCGATCGGGGATTGATTCCGATATCAGCCGAGACAGCCAATGTGCGCACTGAAGTACCGGTCGGTTCTTTGGCAACGTCGTATTGTGAATGGACCAAATGATTTTTGGTGCGACCCCAACCAGCAGCAGCGACAGAACATTCCCGTAATAGAGCCAGCAATGCACGATATCGGGCTTGTGCGCCGCCACCGTCCGGCGCAAACGCCATAGAGCGCGGAGCACTTGCCGAATCCCGCCGGTACTCACTTGTCTGGGAAAGCCAATAGTATAGACCGCTGCACGGCGAGGTTTGAAGAACACGTTTCCGAACAGCGTCACAATGACATGCTCAGTCGAATCGCTCGTGTGATCGCAAAGGTCCGCCAGAAGCCGCTCTGCACCTCCCTGCTCTAGCGTCGGAATAACGTGCAGTACTTTCATCGCTGGACCGCGTCTACCAGTTCATGCAGATTGGCATTTTCAGTCATCATCCGCCCAGGAACACGGCCGCCACTAGAAATAACAAAAGCGGCTCGTCCGCAAGCTCAATACTCGGCGCACCCACCGCCGAATACTCGACGGCAGGACGCTTCGCAGCGATCTCCATAAGTTGCGGGATAGTATGCGCCAGATGAGCCGGGTGCTCACAAACTCCGAATCGGAGCACAAAGCTCTTACAGCAGCCCGCCCATAGTCTGGCAGTACCGCAGCGATCCGGAAGGCAGTGCGTGCATCCCAATCTGTGGCCTCCCGCGTCTTTGCAAGCCAAGCTTCCAACACCTCCACCTGAACTTCTGAGTTAAACCGAGACGATGAATAGGAGGTCGCCGATCGGCGAAAATAGCTATGGGCACCGGGAACATAGGTCGCGCCATAAGCCATACCGACGCCATAGGCCGCATACAGATCCGCATGCCAACGCAGGCGCTCGTCAAACCCGCCAAAGGCACGCAAAGCTGTCGCTTTGAACCAGACGCTTTCCGTACTGATGTAAAAAAAACTAGAAGCGAGAAGACGCTGAAACTCCTGCGGTGAAAAATGGCGCGAATGGTCAGCCAGCCAAAGCGAATTCAGTAGCGGATTTTCTCCGCCCTCCTCCATCTCTGCCGCGTCGGAAAATACTAATCCCGTATTGCCGTGGACCGCAAGCACTCCCGCTACCCGCTCGATTGCGCCCGGAGCCAGACGGTCGTCCGCTGACATGAAGGCAATGTATTCACCGGTGGCCGCGGCAAAACCGGTTTCACAGGCGGCGAGAACGCCGCCATTCGATGCCCGGGGCAAAAAGCGGACCGTTGGATAGCGGGCAAGGACTGTTTCGACGATCTTCATGCTTTCCGCCGAAGAAGCGTCGTCAACCAACACGACTTCATCCGGCGTCCTCGACTGCTCCATGATCGCCGCAAGCGCCTCTCCAAGAAAGCGCTCGTGATTATAATGTGGGATCACCACCGACAAACGTGGTTCGTAGGCACGGAAACCTGCCACGGCGGATCGATCGAAGCCCGATGATAAGGAATCAGCCATCAAAACTGCGGATTGTTGTCACAAGCCAAGAGATAAGCCGCTCCAACTTCCCCAGACCCCATCTGGTTCAGCAATGCCTGCCGCTGCTGAGCCGAATGCGCAACACGGATGCCACGACTTGGCAACGGTTTGCGACAGTATGCCTTGCTATTGTCACTTTCTGCCCGCTTGACGCTATCTTTTCAATCTCATTTTGATGGTTCAGAAGGTAGCTGACCTTATCAACGCATTCACCGATCGACTCGAAGGTGACGATGTCGCAGTCTGGATCGAAAAATTCCCTGAGTTGACGGCCCCGGTCGGTAATCAGACACGATCCCAATCCGGTCACCTCAAAGCAACGAACGTTTCCGACATCCGCTTCTTCGTCTCGATGAAAATTGAGAACGAGACGACTTTGCGCGACCAACCGACAGTAGTCGCTGCTATTGACCAGCGGCCCGCTAACGCGGCCTGGAAATCTGAGCGTTAGTGGTTCGAGATCGTCGAAGTAGCGGCCGTTTGGATGGGCGATTCGTACAAACAGATGCTCTGGATCGATACCGGTTTCCCTGATCGACGTCGCCAATTCTGCGAGCCGTTTGAACTTCCCGCCCAATGGGGCAAATGCGGCATGCAAGGCGCTGCCGGAAAATTTTGATAGCAGCTTAAGAAGCGCAATTTTAGCAGGATCTGTCACGGGGCGGAAGCGCGCGGAGCGCTCTCGCGCCCAAATTTGGAGAGGCGTCGCTGCCAGCAATTGCGCTAAAGCGTTGTACCGCTTCACATGATCGGGAAAGCCATAGCCGGTCGTTCCAGAAAAGGTTAAATCGTAGATCTTGGGCGCGCGACGATCATATGAGATCGTCGGATCGAAACAGTTGCCAATCGAAAAAGCAGGAATACCGATGTCGTCGAAATGCGCCTGATACGCTGAAGATGAGCAGAATACGAAGTGGAGATCGCCAAAATAGGATTGGTATGTATGACGTGGCGGCAGTTCGTCACCCCAGAACCCTGTTACCAGCGCGGCGCGGCTCAGGGCATCCCGCAACCTCTGCCGCGCCTCCCGCTGCACCAGAAAGAACCCGCCGGCATATAGAAACACGACGTCCGGCCGAAACGCCTTTGCCTGCTCGACCAATATCTTGAAGGCGAAATTCGGCTGTTTGACGAGCTTGCTGAAGCCGTTTTCCTCCGCCCACTGCCGTTGCAGTCTGAGATCGTCGTAAAGGACATCGAACACCTGGACGCCATGGTCGGCCATGGACTTGGCCCAGCCACCCGGCAGAACCATGTTCTCGGCTCTCAGGACTCCTATCTGCTCATCGAATGTCTTGCCGTCGAGGCCGTGAAGCTCGCGAAACGCGCCAAGCATGGCCGGCGCCGCGCAAATCCGAATCATTCTCATGGCGGCCGCCCACGGCTGATACGATGATTCGAACTAATTTCACCGGCGATGAACAGGCGCCACCAGGGGCACGCCTCTAAATATCCGTTCTTTTTCTCGGCGGGCTCAACCGCAATGACCGAGCCTATCACGTATGCGAGAGAATCTTGCCGTGCTCCAGATGGACCACGCGGTTGCAAACCATCTCGATCAAACTTGAACTGTGAGACGCGATGACGAGAATTTTTGCGTTGTCCACCAGCTTCCGGAGTCGCGCTTCGGCCTTTTTGGAAAATTCGGCGTCGCCTACACTGAGCCACTCGTCCATGAGCAGGACATCAGCGCGAATGCTTGTGGAGATGGCAAAGGCAAGGCGCATGGACATGCCGCTGGAATAAGTTCGCAGCGGCATGTGAATGTAATCACCGAGCCCAGAGAAATCAATGACCTCATCGATCATCTGGGTAATGGCCGATCGCTTTATTCCCAGGACGGTATATCGCATGATGATATTTTCGTAGCCGCTGACTTCGCTATCCATGCCTAACGTGATGCTGAGCATCGAGGCGATCGATCCTCGAACATTCAACGAGCCACAAACGGGCTCGTAGATTCCAGCGATCGCGCGAAGCAACGTGGTTTTACCCGAGCCGTTGTGGCCGACCAATCCAATCCGGTCCCCTTCCCGCCACTCAAAGCTTATGTTGTCGATCGCAGTCACGACGATGTTATCTGACTCATCCGTTCCCAAGCGACCGCCGGTTGCGAATCGCAATGATGTGTTCTTCAGCGACCGACCACGGGAACCGTAGACGGAAAATTTAATAACTAGATCCTCAGCTTTGACAAGGCCCATGCCATTCCCCTCATCGTCCCAGAAACATCACAGCCAATATGCAATTCGGGCGCGATGGCGTTGAAAAACATAGAACATAAGCGCATATCCTACCAACGTGCTGATGCAGACGATCTGAAGTGAATTATAGTTCATGGTATTATAGATCAGCGGGCCTCGGACGATTTCCATGAAGTGGAATAGGGGATTGGCATTCATGACCCACTCACGACCGACAAGCAAACTCGGCTGCCACATCACTGGCGTGATGAAGAACGCAACTCCCATAAAACTGTTGACGATTTGCGGAATGTCGCGAAAGCGGGCAGAGACGACGGCCAGGATGGTGCCGAACCAGATCGCATTCAAACACACAAGCAGCAGGGTGAACGGCACGAGGAGAACGTGTATGCCGATATCCGGCGGAAAAAAGAAGAAGATAATGAGTACGACCAAAAAGTTATGGAAGAAAATGATGATGTTCTTCCAAACCATTTTGAAGATGAAGAGGGAAAAAGGCAGCTTCATCTGTTTGACGAACCCCTCAGCACCGATGAAAGCGGCGCAGGACTCGTTGACCAGCGCGGAAATGAGCCCCCAGATCACAACGCTCGTTGAAAGAAAAACATAATAGGTCTTTAAGTCCTGCCCAAACAAGCTGCTGTATATCGGGCCCATCGTGAAAATCATGATGGCCATATTCAGAGTAATCCAAAACGGGCCGAGCACAGAGCGGCGATACCGCGCCACGATTTCTTGCCAAGCAAGAAACATCCACATTGGATAAACTCGCAGCCCGTCAGAAAAATCGGTGACAGCGAGTTCATAACTGCTTTTCTTAGGAAAACTTTCTGTCATTGGGGCTAGCATACGTCGGCCAGATTCTTCGAGTTCATCGCGTTGCCATTTGACGGAAACTCCGGACTGTGACGAATACCATTGCTCCTTCCAAGGGTTAGTTATGTTCAATATGTTGAAAATATGCGAGGATAGTGGTTTATAACCGCCTTTGACGCCGATGACAACAACCATCGCTTCCACGCGAGGGTTCGGCGCTGGCATGACTAGGCCTCATGAACAAATTGCCAGGAATAGCATGCCCCCGGAAGGTCTCGGCGAGCTGGTCGTATCAGTCAGACGATAGCGCGATTTTTTGAAACAGCTAAGCTCGCGCTCGATGCAGTTGCGCTCGCGAACGGCGCTTGCTGTGGTGGGCGCCTTCTTGCGGTTCGATTTCGGCGGAATGACGGGCTTGATCCCGCGGCGCTTCATCACGAGGGCGTCGGCGTCATAGGCCTTGTCGGGGCGTCCGGCGCCTGCACTGGTGAGAGTTCCCGTTCCATGCTTCTCCGGCAGATCGGCACGCGCCATCGCATACCCCCCTGCGCAACCGCCATAGAACGTCGTTGATGACGTTGCCATTCACGCCGTCAATGATTTGTTCTCGCCGCCTTGTGTCTGGATAGCTGCACCAGTTCCACCCGCTCATTGTCCCGACCGCCACCGGTAAATTCTTCTATCAAGGCGGCTGCGCATCCCAAGTTCATACCTGCTTGCACTGAAATCCGTTGAGCATAATGGTCCGCTCCAGTGCCCGCGAGCTTCTCCATGCGCTTCGCCTCATTTCGAAGCCACTCGATCAAATCATCATACTGATCGATCGCCGGGGCGGTCGGTATATCTTCGAAGGATTGCATTATCTGTCTCCATCTTCGCCCACCCGCTAACGCATAACGCATTTCTGGTGTACCTGTTCCCGATGTTGAACGCTGGAGCGACCGGCGTCGAATCAGGCAACTCAACCTCTGGTGTGGCGAAACGCTGAGTGTTGTTGGGCCGCCCTGCGCAAATCAGCATCCGGGTCAATTTTGCTAGAATTTGCGTCGATAAAATCGCACATCGCGGTAAACTCTCTCCAAAGGACGGCGCGATCGTCCCTCTCCCACACCCATTTCTTGAATTTTCCGCCGTAGTGAGGAGTCTTTCCGATTTCAAATCCCATCCAACGCAAAAAGTATTCGGTACACGTGGGTACCTTAGGAAGCATGATTTTAAACATCAGATATCTGATTGCGTTGTTCAAAGTTGCGGCAACAGATGGCCCATTGTTGACGAACATGTTTAAATAGGCCGCCTCGTACATGGCCATCCGAAGATCGACATCGAAGCACGCCGGCTCGAAGTACGGATAATCTTTAAGTTCGGACTTCTTGAACTCATTGATGTGGTCCGTATCCGGCAAAATGACAACTGCAAAGCGTTTCATGTCGACCTTCTTGAGGAAGGCGGCCCATTCACGGACATTCGAATTTCTCTCAGTGTCCACCAAGTACTGCCGCAAAGTGACACAGATGACCTTCCGGTTGCCGGCAAACGTGGACAGCCACGTTTTAACAAAACGCTTCGCTTCGATGCTCGCCGAGAACCCGGTCACCAGGGATGGGTTGTTATTGACGATCCGATAATATTCGGAGTGGTGGGGTATCCCTCCGTTCGGAAACGGAATGATGTCTCTCTGCTGCACGAGACGTTCAACGTCGTCACGGTCTTTCAGATAGATCACCGTCGCGCTTGTCAGATCAGAGAGCTGAAGACAGATATGTGAAATCCTAAACTGTCGAGCGTGTTGATCGACAATCGCGTCAACCGCAGCGGACACGCCTGGTTGGTTCTTCAGATCCGTCGGCGGGATGATGACAACGAAAAGCCGTTCAGCACCCATTTGCTTTCTATACACTTCCGCCGCCTGCAAGAAGAAAGCAAAGTCAAACGAAATTGGGTGCCGATCCAAATCATAAGTTGCCATTACTGCGGACCGCGAGGAAGCCCTGTGAGTGTGGTCGGTCAGCAGAATTTCCGCGATTGCCTTGCAGCGATGGCCGACAGTGTGGCGCTCCAGAGTAGCACGCTGACCGTTCGCTGCAATCCGGGCCATTTCGTCCGGGTTGGCGAGGAGAAAGTTGATCTTCTCCACGCACTCGTCCACCGAGTTGAACGTGACGATCTCATTCTCCACATCAAAAAATATCTTCAGTGCCTCGCCGCGATCCGTCAATAGAACAGACCCGACGCCTGTCGCCTCAAACACCCTGATATTGCCGATGTCCGCGTCTTCATCTCGATGGATGTTGAGAACGATGCGCGAGCTAGCCAGAAGATCGTGATAATCGGCAGTAAGCAAAGGTTGGTCGAATATCCTGCGACGAAAAAGAGACCTGAGTGGCCTTTCGCGTTCGAACAGCCATAGTTTGGGGTGTCCATCAATGGCGAGGTGCCGTGCGCTGACGCCGGTTGTTTTGGTACGGAGCGCCCTGCTGGCAACATACCTCACACGATGAAACTTGCTCCGCGTGAACACCCGCAGGACAAAGCTCGGCAATCCTTCCGCAAAATTGAAAACCGAATTCTTGATCTGCAACCTCAGACTCTGCCGCATCGGCTCATTGCTAAAAACGGCCAAAGGAGTGCGAGGGATGAGAGCTTTTAGCCATTGAAAGCGATTGAGGTGTTCAGGAATTCTAAAACCCGATGTCCCGCAAAATACGACGTCATGCTTCTTGGAGACGTCGCGGTTGTATTTGATGGACGGATCGAATGCGTTTCCGATCATATGCGCGTCAATTCCCGCCTCCCTAAATTTTTCCTGGTAGATGGGAGAGCTGACGAAAACAAAATCCAAGTCGCCGAAATATCCAGAATAGGTATAGCGGCCTTCGAGTAGCTCATCCCCCCAAAAACCCGTCATGATCATGCCGGGGGGACCGGCAGCCCGCAATTGCGTCCTCAGTACGCGGCTGATCAGGAAGAAGGCGCCCGCGTAAATGAAGAGCACATCGGGCTTGAACTTCCTGACCTGCGCTAAAAGGACCTTGACCAGGAAATCGTCTTCAAACGACAGTTGCGTCAGGTCGTTCTCTCGAGCCCATCGCGCTTGCAAAAGATAGTCATTAAAAACGGTTTCGAAGACTTGGAAGCCCTCTGCCTTCATCGCAGCGGCCCATCCGCCAGGCAAAACAAGGTTTTCTGCTCTGTAGATGTCCAACTGCTTGTCGAAGAAAAAGATTTTTTTCTTGTCAAGGCCATAACGGTTGCGTACCCGCTGCACGTGGCCGGGGGCCATACAAATTCTAAAGATTTTCATTGAAGCCCCCTGATGCGTTTCCTTTCGGAGACTTAATCTAAAAGATTAGTAGATTCAATAGCGTAGCTGCTTACGCCTCCGTCCACAAGGGGCCTTTAGACCGGGATAGTGGTCAGTTTGAAATGCTTTAGACAATTTGATTTTTCCAATTTAAGGGGATTAAGCACCCTAGGTCGGTTGCATGCGCGCCGGATTGCTCGCTATAAGTAGGAAGCGAAAGAGGAAGTCCCGATGAACGATCAGGTGCGGGTGCAATTGATGTCGCTGTGGGCCGCCGTGATCGTCTTCATTAGCGTGTGCTATCTCACTGGCGGCTTCATTAAATCGGTTCTGGTTGCGGCTTTTGTGCTCGGCTCATGTCTCCTGGGCTTGGGTCGGCGCTGGCTATTCCAGGGAGCATTCGCAATTGCGATCCTAGCAATTGCCGTCGCGCTTGGCATACCCCACCCTGAACGATGGCCTGATCTCTTTCCCGGTGCGTTCGAAAACGCACGAGCCCTGGTTTTTCGCTGACTTCCCGATGAGCAGCCCCCGTTGACGACAGTACTGGAATCGCCATTGGCGTTTTCGAAATTTAGGATAGTTTCGTTCGAGCTCTCGTTGTCCACTTGGCCAAGCCGGTGACCAGATTCAAATCTAACTTTGAATACTGTGAGTAATCACCGTGTCGGTACGTACTGCTGATATCGAAACACCCTGAATCACGATCACCTAGGCTCCTGCGGTATCGATTGGCCTTGCCTTGCCCGAAATCAAAGGCTAGCAGGAGTTGTGTACACACGGCGTCGGAGCCCGAGATGGGGATCAACTTAAGTGCCATAAAGGTGTTTCTTCATGAAACGCAGAGGCTTGCCTTCCATGGTCGGCTGCTAACACTGGGACGTCAGGATGTCTTTGTAACCCAGCCGGAGATGCTCAACGCGTTTGCGGAATTCAAGCGCAAGCCGGCACGGGAGGTTTCTCCGCAGCTTTCCAGAAAGGAGTCTTTTTCCGAACATGGCTTTATTTCAGATGATTATCTGTTTTCAGCCCTTGGATTTTCCGAGTGTAAGGCGCTTGATGCGTCAACCTATGAAGACGCGGACTACGTGTTCGACTTGAACAAACCAAACCCGCCCGATGATCTCTTGAATCAATGGGACGTAGTGTTCGACGGAGGAACGGTCGAACACGTGTTCAATATTCCAAATGCGTTCGCCAACATTTTTTCTCTACTCCGGGTCGGAGGGCGCATTATCCATATTGCCCCAAGCTCCAATCACATCGATCACGGATTTTATATGTTCTCGCCTACCCTCTTCTGGGACTATTACAACGCGAATAGTTTTGATGTGAATATTTGCCAAGTCTTTCGATACACGCGAAATCTATATGCTGGTGCTTGGGAAGTCTGTGATTACGTTCCGGGAGGCTTGATTCGTGTGAGCATGGGTGGGTTGGATGATGCGCTCTACGGCGTGATCTTCATTGCCACTAAACGTCCCGACTCTACATGCGACGTCGTTCCCCAGCAGGGCAAGTATCTTAGTGGTTTATGGAAACAACGCACGGGCTCGGAGATCACGAGATCCGTTGAGGATCTTATCGAACCGAATTTTTCCGGCCAAGGGCTCGGACTCCGGGTGAAGTACCGATTGTAGTAGCGGGCTGATCCAGCCCCCATTGCGGACGCGCTCTTCCGCTTGACCTATTTCTCTACGTATTCGTTCCGCAAGTGGCTAGACACGGCGAAAAGGTAGTGCGCCATTTTTGAAAAGCCCGTGTGTACCGTTTCATCGTTCATCGAAAACATGAACGTCGTGTGGAAGAAACGCTCCATTAGTTTCCTGAAATCCTCGCCGCTTTTGCAGTTCACGTGACCCGCTTTGCTCTGTGGAGAGGCATGAACCTGGGACTCCAAAGAAGGCATTCCAAGGATCAAAACACCATGCGCTTTTAGCGAGCGGAGGATGTTTTGAATAAATGCGACCTCCTCCTTGGTCTCAATATGCTCGAGGACGTCCAGAGCGAAAGCAGCGTCATACTTGCCAGGCACCGGTCCCTCTAAAACATCATGAACAAATGCATTGAGCTCCCATGCCGGATTCATTCGATCTTTTACGTCCTCAATGAACGCTGGGTCGAAATCCACCGCCGTCACCGAGTCTACGTATTGCTGAACGATGCGTGTCCCGAATGCATCCGCGCAGCCGACCTCGAGAACGTTCTTACGTCCTTTCAAGAGATGGGCGACGAACTTGTAGCGCGCCAACGTGAACAGCGTCCGTTTCGGGTCCCGGTTCCACGATTCGTTTGCCATCAGGCCAAAACGCGAAATACCGTGCTCGCGGACGACGTCATACAGAAGACTGTATTGCGGCTCTTTCGATACCGGATCGTTGGACATCATCAAAGCCTCGCTCTAAAGGGCACGCGGTGGGAAGCCCCTGCCCTGCCCACTGGTGCATATGAAGCATATCCAGTAAGGTCAAGGTATCCGCCATATATTTCCGATCGCAATCACCGGCGGCACCCGGAACTTGACTTATGACTGACCTGTTCAATGACGAATGCCATATCTGCGGTGGCCGGGATTTTAGCCTGTGCCTAAAAGAATTCAAATTTCCTTTCATCACTTCAGACTGCCGCCCCTGGAGCGGCAGCGTCGAACTTCGCCAGTGCTCCGCGTGCGGTGGAATTACCAAGCGGCCCAGCGACGATTGGAAAGTCGGGGTGTCCGCAATCTACGCTTCCTATCAGCCGTATTATCAGGCGGAGGGAACCGAGCAAAAGTTGAGAGACGGAGCATCGTTTCGGCCAAGATCGGCTGTTCTAGTCGACCATATCCGGCAGACAGTAGACCTGCCGGAGCAAGGCACCGCGCTGGACATCGGGACCGGAAACGGCGTTTTTCTCCGTTCGTTCGCTGACAGGTTTCCGAATTGGGATCTCGCCGGAAATGATCTCGGCGGGCACTTTCGATCTGTCATCGAAGGCATTTCAGAAAGAGCGCGCTTCATTGCCGGCCGGATAGAGGACATTCCCGGATGTTTCGATCTGATTTCCATGGTTCATATGCTTGAACATGCCTTCGAGCCCCGTACTTTTCTTGCGCAGGTAGCTCGAATGCTGAGCGACCGTGGGCTCTGCTTCGTCCAGGTACCGAATCTCGCCAGCAATCCCTTCGATCTCGTTATCTACGATCATGCGACGCACTTCACGCCCTCTAGGCTTCGCCAGATAGCCGCCCACGCCTTCGCTGGGGCCATTTGGCTCGAGACAGATTGGAACCCCAAGGAAATCTCCTTGCTGGGAGGTCCGGGTGTTGGCAAAGCCGCCGCGGAGCCACGCCCCGACGATCAGCCATCTGATGATCAGCTAAGTACATTGATCGGCTGGCTGAATGGTGTGGTGGAGCAGGCCCGCGCCGCAAGGCATTCCGGGCGGCCATTCGGCGTCTTCGGTACCTCAATTGCGGGGACTTGGCTGGGAGCGGCTCTCGAGGGCGATTTCGACTTTTTCGTCGACGAGGACGAGGCACGCGTCGGCCGCCATCACATGGAACGACCCATCTGCCGTCCAGGCGAGGCTCATGAAGGTTCCCTTGTGCTGGTTCCCTTCCCACCTAAGATCGCGCAGGAAATTGCCCAGCGATTTTCCCCCCTACCATTCGAATGCATCATCCCGGGCCCGATCGTGCCTGCGGGGTCGGGGTAACGATGTCGGCGGGCAAGCCTGTCCTCATCATTGGCGGCAACTCGACGATTGGACGGGCGCTCTCACGAGAACTCCGTCACCGCGGATTTGAGGTGCTGGCAACCACACGCAGGCCCGCCACAGCCGGTCTGAGGCACCTGACGCTAGATCTCGGTTCGCCTAGTCCCCCGCTCGACAAGCTGCCGGGGGATGTCAGGGCGGTCGTCGCATGCGCGGCAATAACGCGCGAGCAGGACTGCATCGAAAGTCCGGAACTAGCTCACCAGGTCAATGTCGACAATACTGCCCGCGTTCTCAGGCTTTATTCGGAGCGAGGCGCTCGGGTGATGTTTCTGTCGACCAATTTGGTGTTGGATGGCAACGAGCCGGCGGCCACCGCTGATGCAATCCGTCGCCCTGCGACAGTGTACGGTTCGCTTAAGGCCGAAATGGAAGAAATCTTGCTGTCATGGAACAGCAATGCCGCCATCTGCCGCCTGGGCAAGGTTCTGCATGCCGAACAATCGCTGCTGCGCGAATGGCGGGAGCGCCTTACCACCCGCCCACCCGTGCGGGCCTTTTCAGATTATTTCCTGTCCCCGGTATCGCTTGGTTTTACGGTCGAGGCGCTCACCAAGATACTCGAGTCACCGGGACGGGGCGTATATCAAATGACCGGTTCAGAGACGATTAGCTATTTCGAGCTTGCGCAGCTTTGTGCAGCAACGCTGGATATCCACAATCCCAAAATCGTCGCCGCTTCGTACCAGGAGGACCAAGGATCAGTGGCCCTCGCCCACAACCCTCGCTATACCCACCTCGATGGAGAGCGGTTGGAGGCGGAGTTCGCGCTGTCGCTGGAATCGCCTGCGGCAGCAGTCGCAGCAGCGCTCGGAGTGCCCGCCTCACCCCTTCAAGAATGAGGTTTAATCGACACTGCCGCTGCCAAGCGGCACAGAAACCAGCTACGAGGCCGCGCGCTTGGCCGTCAAAGGGATCGAATATCCAGCTGATACGGCGTCCTTGTAGAACATTATCACCGTCTCACGCGAATACTCGTTCAAATCCTTGGCCACCAGAGAGAGCTTTTTGAGGTGATCGCCGGTCACAGTGATGATATGACAGCCGATCTCGTCGGCCTGGAAGATGTTGAGCACTTCGCGCGGGCTCGCCCACAGAAGTTCTGCCTTGGGACGGTTACGCAGCACACGAAGCGAATCTGACATCACGGGCACCGGGTCGCGGCCTGTATCAGCGATGCGGCCGGCAAATACGGAAATAACCGCGACAGCATTGTCTGTCAGCGCTTCGCAAACCCGTGCTACCTGATCCACGGTCATAATTGCCGTGATATTGAGCTTCACGCCAGCGCGGGAGAGCCTAGCGATCAAAGGACCAGCAAACTCGCCCTTGGTGTTGCTGACCGGAATTTTGACGTAGACATTGCTGCCCCAGGAGGCGATCTCCCGCGCCTGATCCTCCATCGTCGGAAAATCGTCGGCGAATACTTCGAAAGAGATCGGCCGATCCGAGACAACCTTCAACGCCTCGATAGCGAACGCCTTGTAATCGTTGACTCCCGCCGCACGCATAAGAGAGGGATTGGTGGTGAAGCCCTTGATGAGTGGATTGGCGGCGGCCTCTCGGATTGCCTTGATGTCAGCACCATCCGCAAAAATCTTCATCTGGAGACGGTCTACGCTGGGCATGCTCATTGTTCCACCTTTGATTGCTCGACGGTTAGAATATACGCTACTGCTTCAGGCACCGATGTAACGGTCTTGTCCGGCGTGCTCAAACTGGACTGTTGATAACCATAGTCGACAAGAATCGTCAGACACCCCGCGGCCCGACCCGCTTCGATGTCCCGCCAGCGGTCGCCGATCAGGTAGCTTTGCGATAACTCGATCCCTCGCTCCGCCTTAACCTGAAGCAGCATGCCAGGCTTGGGTTTTCGGCAGGCGCAGCTATCCGCGTCGACATGATAACACGTCTTGATGTCATCGACCGGAAGATGTTCCAGGATCTTGGCATGCATCGCTTCCACCGTTTCCCTCGGCGTGCGGCCGGTGGCAACATCGGGCTGGTTGGTTACCACGATGATCGCAAAGCCGGCCGACTTCAGCTGGAAAATAGCTTCCCGGACGCCCGGGATAAACTGAAAATCTGCAAGCATCGTCGGGGCAACGGGTTGACCGTCTCGCTTCACATTTGCATTGATCACGCCGTCACGGTCTAGAAAGATTGCTCTGTTCACCATTTCGTCGCGTTCTTCTGCAACCTGGGATGGGAGACGAGGCAATGCCACACAACAGCCTGAAAGGCTTCGGCGTGCGGAGTCACACGTGACGCCTCCACCGTGGGGATGACAACCACCACATCGCCAGCCTGTTTGGTAAATCCGCCGTCACGTCCGACGATTCCAAACACCTTCATCCCTCTTGATTTCCCTTCCTGAATGGCTGCCACAATGTTCGGACTGACATTCTTTTCAAGATTGCCGCCGCCGACCGAAAAAACCAGAATCGCGTCTTTGGCATTAGCCCGGCTTATCTTGAGCCATTCCGAGAAGATCGTTTGCCATCCCTCGTCATTGGCTCGAGCCGTCAGTTCGGAGACGTTGTCGGTAGGAGCATAAGCCTCAATCCCGCACAGCTTGCGAAAGTCGTTCACGGCGTGGCCGCAGTTGCCGGCACTCCCGCCCACGCCAAGCAAGAAGAGCCGTCCTTCCCGCTCCCGAAGTTCAACCAATTCAGTACAGAGATTCTCAACGATGTCAGGCGAAAGACGGGCGGCAATATCCTGAACTTCTTGGAAAAAAACGGAGGCGTGGGTCATCAGAGGGACTCTCCATTGCCGCTGTTTGACACCTTCCCTATGGCATTTTTCCCGAAAAATTGCACTAAGAAAGCAGCGCAATATATTCGGCTTGCCTGCAAACAAGGGTATCTCGAATTGTATCCTAACAATCAAGTTTTGCCGGTTCCGTTTAAGCTCACCGCCTCGCCGCAACGCGCCGCGCGCGACAGCTTCACACGCTATCGCTACCGCGCTTGAGTTGACCTCAAGTGACCGTGAATTGATCCGTCAAAGTAGCCGCCCAATCATTCAATACTCTCAAGCGGCAGCCCCGCCGCGTCGGCGGGCTACCGCTTGGAACTGAGAAGGCGCCACCGGCGTCAAGCCATAAGCGGGACGATTTTACTATTTCTAACGATTCGAGGAGAACAAATCAACCTCCTTCCCCCAATAGCACGCTCATCCACAGCGTTTGGCTTTGGCGGTCCGGTAATCTGAGGGCCGTCTTCAGCCCCACTGGCGCGTCGGCGGCCCCTTGCTCTATGTTGGAGTGGGGGCTGCAGGTCAAATCATTGTTGCCCGGGCACGGCTGCAGCTACCCCAGTGTTGCCTGCGGTATTTCCACCAATCTTGTTGTTGCCGTAAGAGAGCAACTGGCCTGCCACAGGATTGACACCCGTCCCGTTGTTCCAGATCACACAATTGGAGAGCCGGGTGATCGAGGCACCCGGGCCATTCTGAACGCCAATGGTGTTGTTGAAAGCAGCGCAGTTTTCAAGATTGGCTTCGACAGCACCAGCCGGTTGGTCTGTATAAAAGCCTATATTGTTTCCCACTGCCGAGGTGTTGCGCGCCACTAAGCGGCTACCTGAAGATGTGATGACGCCAGCATCATCATTACCTTCGACGCGTACATTATCCAGGAACGCGTTGATCCGTGTCGAGCCCGAAGAGGGAAAGATTACTATTCCGTTGGCGCTGTTCCTAACGATGGTATCGGTGATAAAGAGCTCGCCACCCGTGGTCCGTTCATCGCTGATGCCGCGGGAGTTGAAGTCCGTGATCAGCGTATTCTCGATGTAAACGTTCGCTGCACTGATAATCCTGATGCCTTTGGTGCCCGTTCGGGCATTACTTCCCGTGCCGTTGATCGAGAGATTGCGGATCCTTACTGTTCGGAGCGTGTCCGTCGCGCTACTTGGAATATTGATAGTGATTCCGATCGTTCCACTTGCAAGAATAGAGCCAAATCCCGACCCGTAGGTTCCATCGAGGGTCATTGACTTTGTGATAGTGACAGTGCCGAAACCGCCCGGATCGAGCACGTCGATCTCACCGTTGATCGCTGTCTTGCTGATGGCACCGGCAAATGTCTTGCAAGGCGCCGTGCGGCTGCATGGATTTACATCATCTCCCACGCCGGAAACCCAAGTTCGCGTCGCTTGAGCTTGCGCCGGCAAAGCCTCCAAAAGAAGGAATGCTGAAAACAGCGCGAGAATACCGAGTCGCCTCTGGAAAGTACCCATGATTCCCTCCGTCGTATGTTAATTATGAGCCATCAACTGTACGCTTCCGGTTCCCTCGTCACCCATCGTGATAAACTGAGCAACCTGCCGCGTTTTCAGAAGAAAAGAAATGATAGGTCGCTTTCCCCCTGGTACAGAGAGGCAGAAAGAGAGAGCTTATCCCCGCCATACATCCATTGGTCGCATTTTACTTGGAGTTTTGTGAGGGTCAATATGGTTGGGGGCTCGAATCCACACAATCGGAGAGCGACATAGCCGCATCGGGCAGCCGCGGGCGTCGCCACCCTGCGCGCCAAAGCATCGATCATTGTCTGCTCAATTTCCCGACGGGCGCCATCAATCGCCCGCGCGACCAATCAATTGAGCTGGCGCCGCACGAGGTCCACACACTGCCGGCTGGACACGCCACCTATTCGAATGTGATGAACTCATGATCGCCCGAGTACCCGGTCTGAGCAAATATCCATTCCCATTCCGTCGGCGTATGAAAAGCTCGACATGTGAGCTGCCAATACATCAGGTTCACTTTCTCGCGTTCATTTCGATAAGCTTCGACGCAAACATATTTCGTTCCCTTGCCGACCCGTTCGATCTCCCGAAATGCCGCCCATAGATCGTAGATGTACAAGTTGTGAAGCGTATTGATGGAAACAATCAGGTCAAAATGAGCGTCGGGATACGGCAAACTCGCGGCCGTCCCCGCGTGAACGAACGGCTTTACGCTGTCCATCGTGTGTTCGATGGCATAGCGTGAAATGTCGATACCCGCCACTTCGACGCCGGGGCAAGACTGCATGAAGTCGTGCAACAAAAACCCCTTACCGGAGCCGATATCGAGAATACGCATTCCGGGCTTGATCTGGTAGGCGTCAACCATGGCATCGGCGACCTCGCGCCAGCGGCCGTCGTACCGGTAGCCGCCGTAGCCTGTGTGCCGGCTGCCATCCCAGTAATCGTACCCGAATTGGACCGCGAGCTCGGCGACCTCGGCCTTGTCCCGCTCGGTCACCCGCGCCAAGTAATCACGCTTGGTTGAGGTATGAACGAGATTCACGAACTGGCGGTAAGACATTAGGGTTTCTCCAGGATACTGCGTGCTGATCGTTCAGGTCGCGATTTGCCTGATCTGCTCACTTGCTTTCACAAGCTGTACTGCGCGGCGCTCTTCAGCACTGCGGCTGTCAGCGAAATTGCGCCGCGCACCATCACTGCGCAGAAAATCATTTAAAATGATGCAGATCCACTTCACTCGATAAACATCGAGGAGAAGATTACACCGCGCGCCGTGCGTCTCATCAAGATCAAGACCTTGAATCAGCCGGTTGAGGAAGTAGCCGTGATAGGCGAGCGGCACAGGCACTTCTGGTTGACAAAAAAAATCGCAGACGAGTTTGACCGGATCGTCGCGCCCTGCATATTCGAAGTCGATGAAGCGAATACGTTGCCCATCTTCAACAAGGGCATTGTGAAAGCCGAAGTCGGAGGGAGAGAGGCAAATGTCGCGGGCGGCGATTTCCTTCGTGAGAGCGAGGCCCTGCGCCTTGCCCTCACGTTCGGCCCGTTCCCTGACCACGGCCCAAACCGGCAACAGTCGATCCTTCACAAAGCGCTCCGCATCTCGACCGGCCGCCCCGACCGAATCCAGGGTCGTGAGACGGCGAACTCGGCTGTCCACTGCCGACAGATGCTCGCTAAGTGTGAAGCATGCTTCCGAACCAGCTGGCATTGTCTCCAATTCACGCGGACGCACATTGATCGCACACACAAATTCGACAGCCGCCTTGACATGCTGAATGCCTACTTCGCCAGCCACAAGCTTGCGACCCGGCACAAAACTGTACAGACCGGTATGGGTTTCGGGTTCGCAGGCAAGCGGGCGGGGAAGCCCGTGCACATCCCGCTCCCAGGCATAGGTCATGAAGCTCCACTCGCGGGCGAGACGGTCGCGCGGGTCGCGAGGATCGGTGAAGTAGCTTTTCAAGATTACAGGTTCACCCGACTCCAGTGTGATCCTGTACACCCGATTGTTCTTGCCTCCGTGGATCCGTTCAAAGCCAATCGGGGCAGGCTGGCCGGCAGCTTGCGTCAATCGCGCCGCTATCGCGAGGAGATCGGATTCGGTCAGCATCATCAGCGAGCGGTGCCCAGCACCGCTGATATGATGGACGGCCACGATGCGTATCTCTCAAGCGGTCGGCCTTGGCAGGTTGCGGCTTCGTAGTGGTTTTCTGGATCAAAGAGAATAGCTCTGGTACTCGGGGGAAAGGATGGATCGGCAAGCAACTCGGGGAGGTCATCAATGAAAATGTCGCACTGCTGGGACGCAATGCGCTTCAGCTTCTCCGGCAGCTCCAGCTCAAAAAAAAGATGCTCCAGTGCGATCTGGCCAGATGACGAACCGACAATTTTGCGCTCTTCAAGAAAGCGTTGCGCTGCGAGGTGCAGATCATGCTTGGGACCAAGGTAAGGATGTCTGGTCTTGTGGCTGATGATGAAGACGCTGTGATCGGCAGCAACCGCAGCCCGCAAGAAATCCCAAAACCCAGGGAAAAGCGCGACCAGATCCATTCGCGTCCCGTAGACGTAGCCCTGTAATTTCGTCCAATCGTCCTCGCGGCCAATCTCGCGCAGATAATTTCTCACGCTGGTCTTATCGGTTGCAACGTCCGCTGAGATCAAGCCCTGCTCCACGGCGGCGGTGTAAAACACGCCGTCGTAGCAAGCGATTGTATTGTCGAAGTCGATGCCGATCCGCATGCGCTGCGACCCCTCAGAGACTCATGTCGATGAGCGGCCGCCCGACTTTTCCGGAGACGAGATCCTGCAGTGCCTGGTCTGCTGCCGATAGCGGATAGGGTGTCGACAGCAGGTCACGAACCGCAAATCGGCCCGATGTCAAAAGCCGACTGAAACGGGCGTAATCCCGATCGGGCACGCTGTCGCCTCCCCACGTCCCCATCAGACTCTTGCCCTGGTTGAACACACCAGGATTGAGAGTGAGAGTGAGGCCTAGTTTTGCGTTGCCGATCACAACGGCGCGGCCTCCCTGCATCCGGACGGCGTGAATAGCCTCACTCATGACGCTCGGAATACCGGTTGCCTCGACCGCGATATCGACGCCGCCGGGTACCCGCCGTTTGATCTCGGCGACAACGTCGGAGCTGGCCGGATCGATGACCTGGGTGGCGCCATACTTTTGGGCGAGCGCGCGACGCTGCGGACTCGGATCGATTCCAATGATCACTGTGCTGCCGGCAAAGGCCGCAGCCATGCAGGCGCTCAAACCAATGCCGCCGGTGCCAAAGATCGCCACGGTATCGCCCGGCTTTGGCTGCAAGACGTTAAATATCGCCCCCATGCCGGTGGGCGCGGCGCAGCCGAGGAGGATGCCGACGTCCATCGGCATGTCGTCCGACAGGGGGGTCAACCGGTTCTCGCTAACGACGGAGTGGCGCTGGAAGGTGGTCACGGCGCCCGCGTTGACCTTGCGGCCGTTCCATTCATACACGCTTCCACCAGCTTCGATACCGGTGCCCTTGATCCAGGACAATACCACCTTTTCGCCCGACTTTACCTTGGTGATAGCCGCACCCACATCGAGAACGGTGCCTGTTGCTTCGTGGCCGATGCAATGAGGCACCCATTTGTCTTCGCCCTTGTCTCCGCGGACCTCCATCACCTGCGTGCCGCAAGCACCGGAATAGGCGATCTCCACTAGCACCTGTCCCGGCTTGAGCGCAGGGATATTCAGCTCCGCTATAACCAACGGCTTTCCGGTCTCCACCAGGATGGCGGCTTCAGTTTTCATGCCAGCAAAACTTCAGTTCAAGGCGCGAAAGATTCTGTAGGCGATCTGATGGCCCGTCAGCCCGAGTTGCTCGCGAGCGTATTCTTGTCCGCCGGAACGCTTGAAGAAAGCGTCTGGCGTACCAAAACGCAGGAGGGTGTTCGGGACCACCCTGTTGTCGATCATCCATTCGCAGACGGCCGAGCCGAAGCCGCCGATCAGTGAGTGTTCCTCGACGGTCGCCACCAGTCGAAAGCGCTTGAACACGTCCGCGAGCGCTGTCGTGTCCAAAGGCTTCACAGTATGAAAATTCATGACCTTGGCGGAAACGCCGCGTTCCTTCAGGAGGTGTGCGGCCTCTACCGCTTCGGGCAACATGTTGCCGGTGGAGAGCAAAGCCACGTCCGTACCATCCTCGATCATGATCGCCCTGCCGATCTCGAAACCGAGTGGAATCCCTGAATGAACGACCGGTTCCCCCTTCTTGCCCATACGGATATAGACCGGTCGATCCTGCTTCATCGCGGCACGAAGCGCCGCTCTGACCTCCCACTGATCGCCCGGGCAAATCACCACCATGTTGGGGATCGAGCGCAGAAATGAAATGTCTTCACAGGCGTGATGGGTCGGCCCAAGGCCGGCATAGGCAAGGCCGGCACCGACCGCTACGATGGTGACGGGCACCTCGTGATAGCAGACATCTGTTCGAATCTGCTCCAAGCATCGCGTGGTGACGAAAGGTGTAATTGTATAGGCTATCGGGCGCAGACCGCTGAGCGCCATGCCGGCGGCAACGCCCATCATATTCGCCTCGGCCACACCGCAGTTGAAGAACCGTTCGGGCTGCGCGGCGCGGAATTTGTCGAACAGCTTGTTGCCGATGTCGCCTGACAGCATGACCACACGAGGGTCTTCTGTTCCAAGCTTGGTCAGTTCGTCGGCGAAAGCATTTCTCATACCAGCCCAAGCTCCTTATAGGCCTTCGCGACTTCTTCAGCGGTCGGTGCGCGATAGTGCCAGTTGTTGTCGTCCTCCATGAAGGACGCGCCCTTGCCCTTGACGGTGTGAGCGACAATCGCCACCGGCTTACCGCTACCATTCGGAACATTGTGCATCAGATTGGCGAGCGCTTCGATATCGTGCCCATCCACTTCGACTGAGTGCCAGCCGAAGGCTTCCCATTTGTCGCGTAGCGGCGAAAGCGCCAGGGTCTCGTCCGAGCGGGCCGTCGCCTGCCACTTGTTGTAGTCGACGATCACGCAAACGTTGTCGAGCTTCTGCGCGGCGGCAAACATCGCTGCCTCCCATACCGAACCCTCATTGCACTCCCCGTCTGAGAGCAGCGCGTAGACCCGGAACGCCTGCCTCTTGATGCGGCCGCCCAGCGCCATGCCGCAGCCGATGGGCAACCCGTGCCCAAGCGACCCGGTGGCAGCCTCTACTCCAGGGAGAAGATTGGCAGGCGGATGTTCGGCGAGCTTGCCGCCGTTCTTAGTGTAGGTGTCGAGCAGATCAACAGGGAAGAACCCCTTAAATGCGAGAGCCGAATAAAGCGTGGTGGCGGCATGTCCTTTTGATAGGATAAAGCGATCACGTAGCGGGTCTGTTGGCTTCGCCGGATCGACATTGCAGACATACCAATAGGCTGCCGCAACAATATCGCAGCACGACAGCGAGGAGCCGAGATGGGCGCTCTGAGCCGCATGCGACATCTCGATGACCCGACCGCGCAATCGGGCCGCAGCCGCCTTCAAAGCAGCGACGTCAGGACCTTTTCTGCGGGTCATTATGTTCATCGTCGACCTCCTTCACCGATCCTCACCACGCAAATCAGAAGACCGAAAACACTGATGGTGCTGTCCTTTTTGCCTAAGGCTTATGGCGATACTCCCAGGGGAGATTGGCCAAATCATCCTTGAATTTTTTCACCCAAGCAATCGTCTCCTCGATGCCCTGCTCCAGCGAAATACGGTCGTTCCAACCGAGCTCCGAGCGCAGCTTTCCGCTGTCCAACATGTAGGCGGTGTCCTTGCCGGTCCGCTCGCCGACGATGTCTACGCTTTGAGCAAAATCCCTGCCAAGTAGCCTCAATATCATCTCCACGAGCTCACGGATCGAGATCAACCGGTCCGTCGAGATGTGGTATGTCTCACCTGGCTTGCCGCAAAGAGCGATCCGCAGCGTGGCATCCGATACGTCGCGCATATGGATGAACGAGCGGACCGAAACTCCCCCGCCGTGCAACTGGAGTTTCCGACCTAGTACGGCAGCTGCGACCGTCCGTGGCACGATGCGATAGAGTTGCTGCCCTGGACCGTAGACATTCGCAGCCCGAGTGAACACCACAGGAAACTGATATTGGGAAAAGTATGTCCGCAAGCTCATGTCACCAGCTGCCCGCGAGACCGCATACGGTGTCGAGGGATTAAACGGCGCATCTTCCTTCATCCAATTTTCGGTGCTGCCGTAGACTTCCGGCGTGGTGATATGGAGATACCGTTGCACTGAATCGTGGCGACGCAACAGCTCGTGAAGCCGCACCGTCGAGACTACGTTGGTCATCATCCAATGATCAGGGTTCTTCCAGCTCTCGCCAACCATGCTCTGAGCAGCGAAATTCACTACATGACTCGGAGTTTCGCGCGCCATTAGGCTGGCAAGCTCATCAAGGTTGTGGTTGATATCGATGACCTGGAATCGAACGCGCCCCGGCCTCGTCTGCCATTGATAGGGAAGAAAAGCGCGATGAGGCTCCGGAGACCGGCTGGTCGCAATTACGTCAAAACCCTGCGCTGCAAGAAAGTCTGCAAACGTTGCCCCTGAAAACGAATTCGAGCCAAGGATCAAAAACTTCTCTTTATGTGACATTGGGTCCCGGCACACCATTCCTGCCGCTCTGATGATGCTTTGAAAGCCATTGCATGATCATGTGTCCAACGATGAGCTGCATATCTTCGGCAATTTGCATGTCATTGATCGGAAAATGGATTGCACATCCAGCAAGCGCTTTAGCCTTGCCGCCACCGTATCCAAGAACCGCGTAGCTGCGCATTCCGATATCTCGCGCCTTTTCCAGCGCCTTTAGAATGTTTGGCGAATTGCCGCTGCCCGAGAAGACAATCAGCACGTCATCAGCATTTGCCTGGACCGCCAACTGTAACGAGAAGATCTCGCCATATCCTTCGTCGTTAGCTAGGCAGGTGATCACGGCCTGATTGGCCGGAAGGGCGTGGACCTTGAGGCCCGATCCACTTGTCTTCGTGAAGGCGTAAAGAAAATCGTTTGCCAGGTGGATCGCGTTACCAGCGCTACCGCCGTTACCGGCAAAAAACACCTGCCGTCCGGTCTGCCAGCAACCAAGCATTTCTTCGGCAAGCCGCTCGACAGGCGACCAATCAAATCCGTTCAGTAGGTCGCCAACCCGGCGAGAGTAGTCGGCAAAATGCGAATCGATGGTCATGGTGCGGTTGGAATCCACTATAGCACCTCACGCTGCATCCATCTCAGATTGTAGTATCTATCTTCATTCTTCAACGCGCCCTGCCGGTAAAGACCCACAATCTCGATGATGGCATCCTCGACCGTCTTTTTGGGCCGGAACCCGGCGGCAACCAGCTTGTCGGAATTCACGCGGTAGGAACGCGGATCGTTAGACGGGGTCACGACGATCTCAGCCGGAACGTGTTTGGTGACCAGCTTGGCAATGTCCATGATCGAAATATTCTCGAACCCGGCGTTATAGACGCCCGTGCACTCCGGGTGTTCCAGCAAGAACAGATAGAGGTCCGTAATGTCATCGATGTGAATGTTCGGACGGGTCTGATCCCCTCCGAAAACAGTGATCTTCTGGTGGGTCAACGCCTGCATGGTCAGCATATTGACGGACACGTCGAGACGCATACGTGGAGAATAGCCGCAAACTGTGGCCGGACGAACGACTTGGACAACCATGTCGTCCCGATACGACAGCACGATGCGCTCTCCACACATTTTCGTCTTATTGTATTCGGAAATCGGAAAAAGCTCCAAATCTTCGGTCACGTCGTCTTCATTCTTGACCCCGTAGACGCTTCCTGACGACGCGTAAATTAGGTGCTTGACGCCGGCTCGCGTAGCTTTGTCGGCAATTTGCATCGTTGCAAGACAACTGACTTCCCACGTCAGCTTCGGATCGAGTTCACCGCATGGGTCGTTAGCGATGCTGGACAGATGAATGACTGCGTCATGATTTGTCAGATTAACGTCGGCCATGCTGCGGACATCGCCTTTGACAACTTTCAACGCCGGATGAGGCCGCAGAAAATTGCCAAACCACTGAATGTCAAACGCGGTGACCTGGTGACCTTTGGCGAGGAGCTTAGGAACAACGACGCTACCTTTATAACCACACGCCCCCGTTACGAATACCTTCATATATCCGCATCCCGATCTGTTTCCACTGGCCGCTACACCTTATGTGCTATTTTACGATCGTAAGATAGTCCACTAGCACTTGCAGTGCAACGTATATCCAGAAATGCAATTGTATTCAGTTGCGGCGAAGCTCCTCATGTCCATGTTTTGATCAATTCCGGATTCCCCAGATGACTCACTGAGTTGCGCAGCCCGCACGCCGCTTCAGATATAGGTGTCAGAACCTTATGTCATCGGATCGAGGGCGATATGGCGCACCCAACGGGTGAATCGGAATCGGACGCTGCTCGGCTCGATTTCGACCGCCGTGTAAAGCTGGAGTTCCACGGTTCCAGCGTCACGTCGGAT
>ORMF010647880.1_pt1 | contig 28408 bp, 27 predicted proteins | sample 1779871 | NCBI WGS metagenome assembly ORMF01 (sample SAMEA104232316, study PRJEB22302) | groundwater metagenome | biome: forest; feature: aquifer; material: groundwater | place: USA | collected 2011-08-07 | depth 5.4 m | reverse complement strand
TTATCGCCCATCTTCAGGAGGACCTCGCCCTCGATGGTGGAGGGGAGCTCGCCCCGGATCGGGACCGGCTTGATATTGGGGCCACGAATGATCTCGACCTGTTCCGGGTACGGCGAGGGTGGGACGATCAGGTTGTCGTCGAGGACGAACTGCTCCGGCAGACTGATCGAAACGGGTTGGCCGACACGCTTCGGGTGAACAATCTCGCCGGCCAGGGCGGAGGCCGCGCAGACCTCCGGGCTGGACAAATAGACCTTATCGTTGGGTGCGCCGCTCCGTCCCTCGAAGTTGCGATTGAAGCTTCTGAGCGACGCCGTCCCGCTGGCCGGCGCCTGACCCATGCCGATGCACGGGCCACAGGCCGATTCCAGGATCCGTCCGCCGGACGCGATCAGATCGGTGAGCGCCCCGTTAGCGGCGATCATGGTGTAGACCTGCTTGGAGCCTGGCGTGACCGTGAAGCTGATGTCCGGATGGACGGTCTTTCCCTTCAGCATTGTCGCGACCGTCATCAGGTCCCGAAAGGAGGAGTTCGTACAGCTTCCGACGCAGACCTGAGAAATTTTGGTTCCCTCGACCTCGGAGATCGGGCAGACGTTGTCCGGACTCGATGGCCGCGCCACCATCGGCTCAAGTTGATCCAGATCGATCTCCAGCACCTCATCGTAGGTGGCGCCGTGGTCGGGCGCCAGGGGAACCCAACTGCTCCCCCGTCCCTGGGCCACGAGATAGCGACGGGTCTGCTCGTCGCTGGGGAAGATGGATGTCGTCGCGCCAAGCTCAGCCCCCATATTGGTGATCGTGGCCCGCTCCGGCACGGTCAGATCCTGTACTCCCTCCCCGCCGTACTCCAGGATCTTCCCCACGCCGCCTTTCACGGTAAGCCGCCGCAACACATCCAGGATGATATCCTTGGCCGCCACCCAGGGGCCCAATCGACCGTTCAGCCTGACCAGCAGGACCTTTGGCATGGGGAGATAGAAGGGACCGCCCCCCATGGCCACGGCAACATCCAGGCCGCCTGCCCCGATGGCGATCATCCCGACGCCTCCGCAGGTCGGGGTGTGGCTGTCGGAGCCCAGCAGGGTCTGTCCCGGCGCACTGAACCGCTCCAGGTGGACCTGATGGCAGATGCCATTGCCAGGACGCGAGAAGTAGATCCCGTACTTGGCCGCGATGCTCTGCAGGAACCGATGGTCGTCGGCATTCTCGAAACCGGTCTGCAGCATGTTGTGGTCCACATAGCTGACCGACAGCTTGGTCCTGACCCGCGGGATTCCCATCGCCTCAAACTGTAAATAGGCCATCGTCCCGGTCGCGTCCTGAGTAAGGGTCTGGTCGATCCGGATCGCAACCTCTTTCCCTGGAACCAACTCCCCGGCAACCCGGTGAGCCTCAAAAATCTTGTGCACCAGGTTCATGCTCATCGTTTCACCCTATCGGTCAGTGGCATAGTCACGCTCGAGATATATGATCTTGTAACAGCCAGTACAACCGACCACGCACACATTTCACGTTTATCGTAATTGCAACCGCCCACAGCGTCAACGAAAAAGGGGCAGCATCTTGTGCGATGGGTTATTTCGAGCGTGTCGCGTTGTCCTGTCGCCTCACCCGTTTGCCACGGCGCGGAAATAGGACATCCGCGTCGCCCTTAGCCAGGGCCGCGAGTGGTACCACATCCACATGTTCGGCCAGCGTATAACATCTTGTACCAGGATACAGAACGGTGAGGTGGTCGAGCCGCAGGTCATGAAGCGCAATGCGCATAGACGGCGTCAAGGTGGGCGCATCTGCGCGTTTCACCTCCACGCCAAGCCGCCGCCCGGCCTTGAAGAGGAGGAGATCCAGTTCGGCTCCGGTATGCGTCGCCCAGAAGTACGCCTCGTCCGGCTGCACAGCCTTGAGTGTTTCTTCGATAGCATAGCCTTCCCATGATGCGCCGCACTTGGGGTGCGTAAGCAGATCCTTTTCCGTCCGAATGCCGAGAAGCTGGTGCAACAGGCCACTGTCCCGAAGATAGACCTTCGGCGCCTTGACTTGGCGCTTCTTGAGGTTCTCATGCCAGGGATGCAGTTGCCGCACCATGAAAAGCCCAGTTAGCAGATCAAGGTAGCGTTTCACGGTCGGTTCGCTTACCCCCAGTGATCTCGCCGGCTCGGCTGCGTTCCAACGTTGACCGTGGTAGTGGGCGAACATGGTCCAACATCGTAATAACGCGGGCGCGGGGATGGTGATGCCAAGCTGTGGCAGGTCCCGCTCGAGAAATGCCTGGATGAACTGCTGTCGCCAGGATAGGCTGTCTGCTTGCGAGCGGGCGAGATAGGCCAGCGGAAAGCCGCCCCGCTGCCAGTGACGTTCAAGTACCTTGGCCCCGACCTCGGCAAGGCTGAAGCCCGAAAGCGGGATCGTCTCGAGTCTTCCTGCGAGCGATTCGGAGGATTGACGAAGCAACTCAGGTGAGGCGCTGCCGAGGATCAGAAACCGAGCAGGCAAGGGCGTTCTGTCAGCCAGTACCCGGAGAACTGTGAAGAGATCGGGCAAACGCTGCACCTCGTCAATCGCCACCACACCGCGCAGAGCCGCCAGTGCTGTCATCGGTTCGGCAAGCCGTGCGAGGCTTGCCGGGTCTTCGAGGTCGAAATAATTAAGGGAATCCGCTGGGACGATTTGCCTGGCGATTGTTGTTTTTCCGCACTGGCGCGGCCCGATGAGCGCCACCACGCGGCTTCGCGACAAGGCGCGCCGGATCCGTGAGAGGGTGAGCGGCCGTTTGATCATGTGCGGAGTATACCATGAAAATCAAACACTGAATATTCCTTTTTCATGGTACTTGGTCTTCGGCTACTAGCCAGGCGGGCGCCCCTCATACTTCTCCTGGCGCTAGGCGCAGCGCTGGGCGATTGGCAGGGCCTTGAGGCAGTGCACCACTCGGGCTTGCGCCCGAAAATGAAAATAGGAAAATAGTGAAAATAGGGACAGACACTATTATCGTGACAATTTGTGGTGTTCGCGGTCATGATCGTGCATGCCACGGATTCCCCGAGCCGTTGCACCCGGCCACCCGTAGCATGTAATACAACGAGGGAATGATCACCAGGCGGCCTGTCGGAACGACAGCGATTCGAAGGCACACGATGACAGAGCGGCCACTGCAAAGAGACGGGTTCATCTGGGAGGTGTGCAGGAAACTGGACGAGTAATACACGTGTTGCAGAGTGGAAGACCAAGAAAGGATTTCAATAAATAGTGTCTGTCCCTATATTCCTTACAGACCGCCCGCCCCGATGGCGATCATCCCGACGCCGCCGGAGGTCGGGGTGTGACTGTCGGAGCCGAGCAGGGTCTGTCCTGGCGTGCTGAACCGTTCCAGGTGGACCTGATGACAGATCCCATTCCCAGGCCGCGAAAAGTAGATGCCGTACTTGGCCGCAATGCTTTGCAGGAACCGATGATCGTCGGCGTTCTCGAAACCGGTCTGCAGCATGTTGTGGTCCACGTAACTGACCGATAGCTTGGTTCTGACCCGCGGGATGCCCATCGCCTCGAACTGCAGATAGGCCATTGTCCCGGTGGCATCCTGCGTCAGTGTCTGATCGATCCGGATCGCGACCTCTTTGCCAGGGATCAGCCCCCCAGCGACCCGGTGGGCCTCAAAAATCTTCTGAATCAGGTTCATACCCATCGATTACCCTATCGGTCAGTAGCATAGTCATGTTCGAGACATATGATCTTGTAGCAGCCGGTACAACCAACCGCGCATACATTTCACGTTTATCGTAATTGCAACCGCCCACAGCGTCAACGAAAAAGGGGCAGCATCTTGCGCGGGGGGCTATTTCAAGCGTGTCGTTTTGACCTGTCCCTTCACCGGATTGCCCCGGCGCGGGCCGGAGAAGCAGTTGCCGCACCATGAAGATCTAAAACGCTATATTCCTTCGCGGGTTTACTACCCACCGGCCTACCCCTATCCCGCTCCGGCGCGTGGCTACCACCAGCCGGTCTACCGGGCCTATCCGTCCTGCGCACAGGTCTGGACCCCGGGGTACTATGACCCCTACGGGAACTGGATCTTCGGCTACTACCGGTATGCTTGCACTCCATACGGCTACTGACTACGCGATTTAGACTTGACGGCTACTCGTTGGCATGGCGTTCATCGACTTTCAGGAGGTCACATTGATGGACAAGAACAAAGCTGTTGCGGTACTACTGGCGGCTGCCTTCAGTCTCTCCCTCCCGCTCTTCGGCATCGCGGATGCGCAAGCTCAGGCCCCCACGCCAAAGACGAAAGTAGGCCGGGCCCCGACGAAGAGCAAGCAGGCGATCGCAGCAAAGAAGGGCCACAAGAGAACCGCCAAGAAGAATGTGAAAAGAGCGCCACAAAGGAAGACAACGAAAAGAAAAACCTGAGGGACGCCAAATTCCTATTGCTGTCGCCCATCATATCATAGCCTTGACAATGTGTAGCCGGCGGGCTACACTCTTCACATGATGGAGCTTCGCAAGATCGATCTGTTCGCCCAGTGGCTCGACGGGTTGCGCGATATGCATGCAAGGGCGCGCATTCAGGCCAGGATCGAGCGCCTGTCGGCGGGAAGCCCGGGGGATGCCAGGCCGGTTGGTGGAGGCAACTCGGAGTTGCGGATCGAGTAGAGACCGGGATACCGGGTGTACTTCAAGAAGTATAGCGGTGGGGTGGTGATTCTCCTGGCAGGCGGTGACAAAAGCACTCAAGCCAGCGATATCAAAGCCGCCGTGCGCCTCGCACGCAACCTATAGGAGCAGACGATGAGCAAAACCGTGACCAGTCGCTACGATGTGGCCGAGCACCTTCGAACCCCCGAAGAAATGGCAGCCTACCTTGAGGCGTGCCTTGAGGAGGCCAAGGGCGATGCAGCCTTCATCGCCAAAGCGCTGGGAGACATTGCGCGCGCCAAGGGCATGACACAGGTCGCCCGAGATGCCGGCCTCTCCCGCGAGAGCTTGTACAAGGCGCTGTCGGGCGAACGCAGCCCCGGCTTTGACACCATTCTCAAAGTGGTTGCAGCGTTAGGATTGAAGTTGCACGCTGAAGCCGCTCATGGTTGAGGTCGCAATGGGAGCCATCAGCGCACAACCAAGGCAACGTAGGCTGAAGATTGACCAGCGTTCGTCGGCAACGGTGGCAAGTGGAAACCCTTGACAAGTCCTTGGAACGGCTGGAGAATCGCGGCAGTCGTTGGATTTCCAGAGACGTCGTAGGCCGATCAGCCTCAGGCTGATAGCCGTTGGCTATTTTTAGAGGTGACACGCCCGAACGGATTGTGGCCTTTGCTTGAGTTTGGTTCAGCTAGCGTGTGCGTGTAAGATGCCTGCAGGAGGTTCGGTATGATCGGAATGCTCGAAAGCAAGCGCAAAAAGATTGCGGAAGCCTGCGCGCGGTACCATGTGGCGCGGCTGCACGTTTTCGGCTCAGCTCTCCGCAATGACTTCAAGCCCGATGGGAGCGACTTGGATTTCCTTGTGGAGTTCGCACCTATGGAGCCGTATGCAAGAGTCGATGCCTACTTCGGTATACTTGAGGAACTCAGGGCGCTGCTCAATGTGAAGGTCGACCTTGTCATGGCAGGAGCGGTCAAGAACCCATACATTGCTCGAGAAATCGAGCGAACGAAAGAAGTGCTCTATGCCGCGTGACGAGCGCGCCTATCTGGCGGACATCATTGACTCGTGCGACGCAATCGCCGTTGCAGTGAGCGGCCTCGAACTTAAGGACTACGAAACCAACCGCCTCGTGCGCTCCTCAGTCGAGCGCGAGTTTATCATCATCGGTGAGGCGATGGCAGCTCTTTCCCATGTCGCCCAGAGCACCTTCGATTCCATCACGCGTGCGCGCAGGATTGTGGACTTCCGGAACCAGCTTACCCATGAGTATCCAACCGTGGATAACGCTCTTGTGTGGGCGATCATCAAACACGATGTTCCGCTGCTTCGCAAAGAGTCAGTGGCACTGATGGAACTCACGGCCGAAAGCGACGAAGAGGGCTAACAAGGCCATGAACCCGCTGACCGCCGCCTCGCGACACCAACGCGAATAGATTGTGTTTGTCGGCCTCGTGTACGCCCATCCTGCCTGTCAGAATCGCGATCGGCGAATGTATTAGCCGTCTGGAACTGATCGCCACGGCGTGCGAGCCGACAGACATGGCGAATCGAGTGGAGTTCTTACCCTTTCAATAAGCTACTATCGTACGCGCAATACTCGACCCGCTTCGCGTGAAATCCTATTGGGGGATACATTGAAACACTTTAGGCGGATGTAATGAGCAACGGGAACGCTCGATTTGTCGCGCCGACCACCGGCCGGCTGCGAGTGATGCGCGACGGAGGGAATATCATCCGTAGCGCGCGCATTCCCAAGCCGGTCGTTCTGGTGGACACGCGGGAGCGGGAACCCTTTCCGCTCCACGCGAACCACCCGAACTGGATTGGCGGGGAAAGGCGGGCCACGCTGAAAACTGGCGACTACACGTTGGAGGGGATGGAGAGCCTCCTCTCGCTGGAGCGAAAGAGCCTAGCGGACTTAGTGGCGTGCACGGTAACCTACCGGCGGAGGTTTATTGCCACCTGCGGTCGGCTCGCTCGGTTTCGCTGGAAGGCCATTCTGGTCGAAGCAACCTGCGAAGACATCAAGGGCGGGTTCCGGCAGTTCGACATCCCCTCCGAGGTCCATCCCAATTCTATTTGCGGAACCCTGGACGCGATCGAAGCAAAGTTCGGTATCCCTGTCATCTACGCTTCTACCGTACAGGATCTTGCGACGGAGCGCGCCGCGAGCTGGCTCTCAAAGCACTTCACCTACTGGTGGTTGGAGGAGCATGGCTACGGCCGGGTATTGATCGACTCGGACAGGCTGTGACCGGGAGGGGACAATTCCATGCCCAGACGCCGATACCATGAAAGGGCGGGCCGCACGAGGGTTCGGGTAGAGGTTAATCGGAAGGGTTTTGGCTCCCGCTAACTTCCACAAAAAAGGTGATCGTGTCCTCCAAATCGTATTCTACCGTTTTGATGAATACATGATCCAGATCTCCGAATTTACCTCTAAGTTCGTCGATTGCTTTCCAGTCCAGCGCCGGGAAGCTCTTGGTTGTCTCGCCGTCCTTGGATCTCTAAACAAGGAGGGTCGACCGGCGAAAATAACGGGCTAATAGGCAATTGCTGGGGCCAGTTTAGGGTGCAAGCGAGATTTTGAGGCGTTCGCTCAGTTCCGTAATTCGTTCAGGCGCCACGGTCCGTGAGAGGTACGAAAGCAACTCTTCCTGCCTTGGTTGCCCAAACACCATTCGGTACAGCGCAAGCGACTCACGGAGTGCCTTGAAGCGCTCGACGTCGCGACTCAATGGGTACATAGGGACATGCCGCTCGATCGCCGAACCATCAACCACAGGATAGACCCAGTATGGTACAAGGTCGTTGTCGGTGTTCTTCCGTCCCTTTTTCGCATCTTCGAATGTCGCCTCCCACGGATCTCCCCGCTTAATCGAGTGCCAGATGCTGGCATGCTGCTTCGCGACATTTTTTCGAACCGCGTGCCCCTTGAAGCGGTGCACCCTGCCTTCCCGTTGCTCCAAGTCTACCGGATTCGGTGGCAGGTTCCAGTGAATGACCGCGTGGCAGTAAAGATGAAAATCCAGTCCCTCCTGCCCAACCGAAGTCGTCGCGAGAACAAATGGCCAGAATGGTGAATTGAAGGCTCTGCGTACATCGTCTGCTCGCAGTTTGTCGCCGGACTCGTCGGCGCGTTCTTCTCCGTACCGCATAGCGAAGCGGCTACGCATCTTCTTGCTGCGACTTCGTACCTTGCCATTGCTCACGGAGATATCCTGCGCGCCGACGCTCGCACGCCGAAGCCCAACGGTCGCGATGACATATTCGGCAATACTCGACACCACTTTCTCAGGATTCTTCCCGAACACGCCCGCTTCCTCAACTAGCAGGTGGGTGTACTCATCGAGGACAGCCTGCAAACATCCGCATGTGCAGTACTCAAGACACTGCATCCAATAATCACCTCCTCTGCCGGCTTCCGTTGCCGTTGCACGGACGATCGCGGTTGAGTCAGGCTGATTGAATAGCGTACGGAAACTCGCTCCCACCTTTGCAGCATTGTCCCTTGCCGAGAGACTGTCGATCGCCTCCGGCCCGGCCACCCGAGAGAATGCGCGAAGCGTGACTGTTGCAGGCCCAGCCACTGCCATAAGCGCCAGGGTGCGCAAGAGGTCCTTCGGAGGACTTCCTCCTGGCATCAGGTTGCCCGAGGAAGTCCTCCGTGCGCGATCGATGAGATCACTCAGGGCGGACTGGTCGCCATCACCGTCAGAATCTTCCGAAAGAGCCCCGTTCTCTTCATCGGAATCCTCCTGAATGTTGGGTGCCTTGTCAGCCTTGATGCCCCAGAGAGTGGGCAAGTCCCTTGCGAACCATTGATCTGTCGCTGACTCGTGCTGAAGGCGGTCCAGGAGTATTGGTGCGGCCCAATACCATGACTCATCTGGCGTAGTTCGCGCTACTTCAGCGTCCGTGAGTCGCTTGAGCGACGGCCGAATCCGATTCTCGACCTCCTCCAGTATTTCGTCGATTGTGGGCGCCCGCCCTTTCGACCTGACGATTTCAGCACCGATCAACATCGGATCGCACGCTCGTGCGAGCCAACTTGATGGGTAGATCACGGACAGCACTGTCAAGCCGGTAACGCGGCTGTCCTTTCGGGATACCTGCAGTAGGTTGCCGAGCCGATCCGGAGCGTCTGTAAGGTTCTTGCCATCGCCCTCTGACGCCTCGTACATCCGCCGCTCAGCCTCATGACTGAGAATCGATGCAACCACGCGAGGAACGACACGCCATGCCGAAAATAGGAGCGCCTTGGTAGGCGAGTGACTGGCGACTTCGCGAAACGGTTCGCCGAGTTCGTAATATTGCAGGCCTGGCGGTAGCCAGAGCAACTTCCACAGGCCGCTGCCGAGCGTGTGGTCAATCAGCCAGCGAAGGCGGCCATGCGCCGGATCGAGTCGACGAAATGCTTCTACGTCAGCCCATGGGAGCAGCGATCGCCCGGCGCCTTCAACCGCCTTCACGAACTCGCGTGACTGCTTGCCATCTTCGATCAGCGTACCAATGTCTCGGCTCAGCTTGTACTGGTCCATGAAGTTGAGCAACCACGGTGACGACTTCCAATACTCGATCGTGTCTGAGTGCTTGACGAGTCGCGCAAGTCGCTGCACTTGGGTGTAGCTCCTCGCATCATCTGGGGCTACTCCAACCCCGCTTGAAGGCTTCTCGACCAGCATTCCATTCCGATCCGGCGTCACGGCGAGTCGCTCTGTTCTAACCATGATTCTTTGCAGGATGGATTCGATGCCCGCCCGTGCAACCTCCAGCCCCGAGCCGTCTCCCTGCCCAAGCCGGAACAATTCCCGTCGATATTGCTTCAGAAAGCCAGCGAGTTGCTCCGCTAGCCCTGTTTCCTCGCCCAGGAGAAAACTCGCGGTACGAACGAAGTCTGCGTAATGGTCCTCTCCACTCGCTTCGTCTGGGACCGTGTACATCTTGTAAGGGGTGGCAGAAAGCAGGAGCACGCGTGCCTCCGTCGACTTGTCCTTGTACTCGAAAAGCTGTTTTGCCATTTCGGCGGCGGCACCCTGCCCATCGAGAAGCTCCTTGAATCGCTGAAACTCATCGAGGATGATCAAGTCAGGCTCGAGAGCATTGATGCAGCTCCTCGCAAGCACTTGCCGAAGCTCGCCGATAATGATCGTTCGTTGCAGTAGAATGTCATTGGTAGGCTTGGGATCAGTTCTGAATTCCGTGACGAGTGCCTCGACTCGCTCTCGAAGTGTCGTTTCCCCTCGATCCTTCGCTGTGTTGCAGATGGTATCTACCGCGTCGAGGAATTTCCCTCTCAGATCTTCGTCAACCTTCTCGGTCGCGGCAAACTCGCGCACCTGAGTTTTAAACTTCTGCAGCGACGCGTTGCCTGCGAATAGACGGCATGCCGCGGTGAAGTCGAGATCCCAATGGCTGCTAAGCATGTGAAACAACAGCGCGCGCTCGCGCTTGACCCCTAGGTTTCCCTTGAGATCGAGCGACGTTCCTGGAGTCAGGGCAATAACGTTGACCTTCCGGCTGTTAAGATCATGCGCTGCAGGGGGTAGCAGCGTGATCCGCGAGGCGATAGAGACTCCGGCGATGCCGTCTGGAGTGAGTCTGCTCACGTTTTGGCGCGCGATATCGCTGTTCGAGCACAGGTATACGACATCGACGCGATCGACTTTGTCCCACAGATGGTCGATAGTCCGTGTGATCACGCCTCGAGCCACAAGCGTCTTTCCAAGGCCCACCTCATCCGCCACAAGAAAACGTCGGGACGGCTTCGTGTCCAAGTACATCCGCTGAAAGACGGTATCCAGCGTGCGACGCTGAAAATCCTTCAGACGTTTCAGTTCCTGATCGACGTTCGGTCGCTTGATCTTTTCGTCGCTCATGACGTGCTTTCTGCGTTGGCAGCCCAGATCGCTGCGAAGAGCGCGGGCAGACCATCCGGCATGAGCTTCTGGCCATCCTCAGTATTGCCCAACTCCTTGAGTAGGCTCGAAATCGCGTTGAGCCTGGCCGGACTACGGTCGAGGGCTCTCAGCAGCGGCTCCAGGAGCGCCTCACTCGTTTCGGCGGAGCGCGACGCCGCGTTCCAGCTTGCTGCCTGCCCACTGGCCGCAATTATCGGATCATCAGCAACATCCGCGAGGAGCAGCAACAAGAAGCGCATCAGGTCGCGTTGATTACGAAGCATGTGCTGGAGTATCCGATCCTTCCGATTCGCCGGTGCACCGATAAGGGTGGAATTGACCGCAAATTGCAGACCGCACTTTTTCCCGGCTCGCCGAGCGGTAATCTCGATCACAAGGAACGAGGTCAAAGATTCCAAGGCAAGGGCGCCGAACACCACGTCCGCCACAGCGCCGGAGGTAATAGCCTGCGCAGCCGTTTCAGCGACGGACAGCGGCCGACACGAGATAGAGATGTGCTCGCCCCAGTGCGGTAGATTCAAAGCGGAGCGTACCCTCGGTACAAATGTCTGTACCGTCTCTCCCGCGGAGACAGCAATCGTCCAATTCGCGCAAGCTATAGGTAGGCGTAGATCGTCAAGCTCGCGTTCGAGTGCTTCGAGCTCGGTGTCCCTCTCAAGGCTCTCTGGGCGTTGATAAGGTTCGAGCAGATCAGAAAAGTTGGCGCTTCCTTTCACCTTCTCCAGAAACGCGGAGATGCCCACTGCTGACTTTCTCCCTCCGAGCTCAACGAGGAATTCGACGTTGCCATCGAATGCACTCATTGTCGCATTCGCCGAGCCCGTCCATACCCGCGCATTCCAACCGTCGTCTGCCACGTAGAGCTTTGCATGCAATCCTTGCATCGGCACCTCGGAGGCTGGCAGTGCATCGCCGTCCTCCGGCTCATGCGTGGTGCTCTGGCTAGTTAACTGACTGCACTCATGGAAATCCTGAAGCGCCTCGTCTGAGACTTTGTCCATGCTCTCGCGTCGTGAGATCAGGACGTTGTCCGTTCCCATCTGACACAACTTCTTCAGCGCACCGTCGCTTACGAATGGCGATACGACCAGCAGTCTCTCAATTCGCCCTTTGAAAGGCCAGGTCTTCCGCTCGGCGTGCCCAAGCGGCCAAAACGAGAGCTTGTCGAAGGGGAAGTTCTTTATGTCCCACTCGACACGGCTGATCTCCTTTTCCACCGTTGAGATTTGGCTGCGAATACCGGGAGCCACTTTTGCGACGGCCATACCCGGCAGCGCCGCAATGAACTCCCGTAGGCTGGCGTTTTCGCCGAATCCCTTTTCCCGGTCATTTCTGAGACGCCCATCAAGCGTGAGAACCGTGTCCCAGCTGCGGTCGAACGTGAGATTGCGGCTCAGGCAGAGAAGTCGATACGCCACCTCCTTCGCTTTCGTTGCATTCACGTACCGGATGATCCACACCTTGGGATGAAACGCGTGTCCGTGTGTGGGTGCTTTCGCTTGAACGACCCTCTCCTCGAGGTACGTGAGGAGAGGGCGGTGATGCCTCGGAACCGCGATCCGGCCCGCCTCGCAGAATAAGACAATCTGCGACGCATGCCGTCTTATCGCCTCGAGAATCTCCAACGGATCGTTCTGTAGGAAGTCGGGCGCATTCGGATCAACGTCGAAGAAGGTAAATCCGACCGGAGCCACCATCATCGCAATCAGATCGAGAGAGTAGGTCGTCCCGATCGCCGTCTCGAGCTGATAATCCGCTGGCGGCCTTAAGCTCTCCAGCAGTAGCGTCCGATCCTGGGGAGTCAGGAAGCTCACGGCTCCTCCAACGCATTGCGCATGTCAGCCAGCATGCTTTTCACGGACCGATTCCAGCGGTAGTCCAGTCGGCCACTCGATGACGCACCTCCCCAAAGACCCAGCGCGTGAGCATTTTCCAATCGCGCGAGCGGGCCCTTGAGGACGTGTTCACGCCGCGCGATCAGATCTCGGGCCGTCTTGGATGCTCGCAACGCGCCGGGATTCTTGGCAATGGCGTTGTCCAGCCATGTGCTGATGAAAGCTTCCGTTGTCATGGCTAGGCGGGCGCCCGTCGCTCGCACGAGTGCCCAGAAGTCGGAGCGAGACCACGCCTCCAGCTCTGCCATGCGGTCTGACATCCGTACTGCCCAATCATCGAACAGGTCGGTGTACTGCTTTACGCGTTCCTCGTCCTTCTTCTTCTCACCGAGCATCAAATTGTAGAGCAAGGCAGCGCCGTGCATCGTTTCGGAGAAATTCCGAGCATGCTGCAACTCCGACTTGTTCCTGACCGACATCCTCGGATACAGCGGATGCTCCCAGGGAAAGTCGATGGCTGAATCGTCGACCAGATGATCTACCAGGAATGCGAATAGACTGTGAGGCGCGGACTGCATGATCCTTTCGCGAAGGTAGTCTGCCTCTCCTTGGCGCAGTTGTAGCGTGGCTTCCCAGGGGAATCCTTTAGGAATTGCCGGCAGTGCGGGGTCCCAGTTGCGCAGATTCCCGCCGGCGATCACATGCCCGTCATCGCCCCGAACTGAGTCTCCGCCATTGCGGTAGAACGCATCGAGCGCGCGATGGTAGCCCTCAAGGGCGCCCAAATAACGACGAATTCCGAGTTGGCCGAGCCCTTGCCAGTAGATCGTGCTCGGAAGCCGTTTGAGGCTAGCGCGAGCTTCGATGCCGATGACGCCTCGAATGTCTTTCGATTTCGCAAGTGCCTCGATCAGCGCGATCTCATCTTTGCGCGAGGCCTGTGTGATTTCGTTGGAGGGGGTCTTCTTCCGTTCGTGTCGCTGGTACATCCAAGGCACGAAGAGATAGTACCGAGCACGCGTCATGATTGTGCTCGTTCCCGGAAAGAGCAGGTCGGCGAACGTATCTCGCACCGTACCGATGCCCAGCTCGTCTACCGTTCCCTTTTCTCGGAAGAGATCGATAACGTCAAGTGCTTTCTGACGATCAGATTCGCTGAAATCAAGCCACGCAAAAGAGGACATCGCGTTGTTCACCGCGTTTGGGTTCCTCGCCGCGATATAGAGGTCATACTGTTTCTAGTTGAAATTGCAAAGAGTGGCTCCCCCCTGGCATAATCCACGGAACCAAAATCAACGTCAGAAAGGAGCCATTGATGAAGAATACCACAAGGAAGAGGAAAAAGGCACTACGGGGATTTGAGGCGGCATACGGGAGGCAAGAACTCATCGATCAGATGTACCACCTTTTTGTAAGAGGCAAGCAGGGAGCCGTTGGCCGTCGACGTGCCGGATCCCCGTCGGAACTGCTTTCGGTCGTGCGGGGCTTCCTCTGTGGTCGTCAACGCCAACCCAATGTTGTCAGCCGCTATTTTCACAAAGATTCGGTCCAGTATGCGGCGATCTGATGGCAAGGTATATTGTGCTCCCCGTAATAATACTTGGGCTCGATCACCACTCGGACATCGAGATTGTCCCTTATACAGGATAAATCGTTTTCAAGCCCACGTGGATTCTGAAGTCTTTCTTCTGGGTCATAGACAAAACAGACTAACACTTTGCAGCGAGGATGGGACGCATAGCGGCCGATGTCTTCAATGAGCTGGCTACCCACTTCGCGGTCCCGCAGGTTCTGCTGCCGTTTTTCTTAGTGCTTAATTCGCGACCGACGTGGCGCACCATCTGGTCAGAAGTATCGGTGAATGGACTTGGCTGGCTAGCCGGCTGCTGGGCGGCAAGAATCGACTTGGTGATCTTGCCGACGGCGACCTTCTTGCCCAATCGGGAAGCTTAGCGGAGGAGCAGGTGCAACTGGCGTTGGATACGATCGGGCTGAAGGAGCGGAAGGCGTTGGAGAGGTTTATGGGCGGGACGCTCCCACGGGGCCTATCTTTGATCCTGGGACTGGGCAGATGTCTGGTACGCCCACGGCTGCGGGTTCCTTCGACTTCCAGGTGCGGGTTACCTCTGGCGGCGGCTCCAGCGATCAGAAGGGGATGCGGGTCACGGTAAGATGGGGTCTCGGCACGACAATTGACACTTGTCACTATGCATGCTACGTTTAGCCATGATTCAACGCTTCAAGCATAAGGGGTTGAGGCGGCTGTTTCAACAGGGTGATGTCGAGGAAGGCGACGTATATGATGTAGATCTGATCGACTACCACTAGTATGGAAAAAGGAGAAGACGGCATGCGCATGAAGAATCCCCCCCATCCCGGAAGGATTGTCCGCCAGGAGTGCATCGAGTCGCTCGGAGTGACTGTTACAGACGTAGCGAAACGCCTTGGTGTAACGCGGCAGGCCCTTAACAACCTGGTGAACGAAAAGGCCGGAATCTCTCCGGAGATGGCGATCCGACTTTCTAAGGCCTTCGGCAGCAGCCCAGAGGTGTGGCTCGGTCTACAGATGGAGTATGACCTTGCTCAGGCAGAACGACACGCTGCGAAGATCAAGGTGGACCGAATTACCGCCACGCATTCTGCCTCGCGCTAGGGGACGCAGGTCTCTGTCATCGACAGAGCGGGGCCTCAGCAGCGCAAGTAGCTTGGCCTTCGCCGCACCTCTTTCTCGTCGCAGCCCAATCGACGAGTCAACTCCGTCTGCTTTATGTTGGTATCGCGCATGCTGAGTTAGAGCGCTACCCGCCGCAGCGGCCAGGAAGAAATTCATGGAGACTGAGACGCTGCCCGGGCCAGAGCGGAAAGCTCGGCACGACTTACTCGCCCGGCGCTGTGGCGCGATGTGTGGTTTCCAAGCACAGAGATAGGAAGTCGTCATTGGGAACGCAGTGAAGCAATCTCGCATTATTACGCTGAGATTGCCACGTACCTTCGGGTGCTCGCAATGACGGGAAGAATCGAGTGGTTGCGAAGTCTATCGCTGCTCTTGGGTGGTTGCAGCGAGATGACAAGCTGCACCGAGGCGCGGTATGATCTGATGTAGTGCAGGGTACGGTCTCTGGACCGTGATGGGGATGGAAGGCCGCGCGAAGGGCTCTGCCGCCGAGGAGAGCAGTGAGGCCCATGCAGGCTTATGGCGATCGAACAGGGGAGCAGATCAGGTGGATCCTCCATACCGACATGGACGCCTTCTATGCCTCTGTGGAGCAGCGCGATTACCCGGCCTCTCGCGGACGCCCCGTGATCGTGGGGGCCGATCCCCACGGCGGCAGAGGCCGCGGGATCGCCCGGGGTAGAGCGCGAGCGCGTTATGGAGCGAGGCCGAAATACTACTCACGCCCCAGTACCGACCCTTGATCTTCCACTGCGCACCGGCGGGTACTCCTCGCAACCATTGTAGAAATACCTTTTAATTGCAAGATAGATATTCTATTCTATTTTGCATGATGATCGTAAGAAGGATCACAACGCTGGTACAACAGCGCCTGAAATCGTATCCGGCAGTGGCGTTAATCGGACCTCGTCAGTCCGGAAAAACCACGCTGGCCCGCTCTTTGGCGACTGATTATTTCGATCTGGAACAAGAACCGGAACGACTGCGTCTGGACGTGCAATGGCCGTCGTTGATCAAGACCAAACGTCTCATCGTGCTCGATGAAGCCCAGACATGGCCGGAATTATTTCCACGTTTGCGTGGGGCAATTGACGAGGAACGCAAGCGGCATAACCGCTTCCTGCTGTTGGGTTCCGTCTCCCCATCGCTCATGAAACACGTGTCTGAATCCCTGGCGGGGCGTCTTTCGCTGGTTGAGCTAAGTCCCTTTAGTCTCAATGAGCTTGCTGACACCCCACCGACGGAACTGTGGTTGAGAGGCGGCTTCCCTGATGGCGGAATATTGACGCCTGCCCGTTACCCCCAATGGCAAAAGGACTATCTTGACCTCCTGACGCAGCGCGATTTGCCAAACTGGGGGCTGAGCGCCAAACCACGCGTGATGCAGCGCCTGCTGAAGATGTTAGCAGCCGTTCATGGCCAGTTGTGGAATGCCTCGCAGATTGGCCAAAGCCTCGGTCTTGCGTACCACACGGTCAACAGCTATGTCCATTTTCTGGAAGGGGCTTTTCTCATTCGCAAGCTCCATCCATGGTCGGCCAATCTGAGGAAGCGGCTCGTCCGAAGCCCCAAGTGTTACTGGCGTGATACGGGCATTCTCCACAGTTTGCTCGGCGTTCAGGATTATGACGCGCTCTTGAACCAACCGTGGGTAGGAGCCAGTTGGGAAGGTTTTGTTATTGAGCAGATATTGGACACGTTGAATGCCACCGGACGGCCGGTGGATCCATGGTTTTTCCGTACGGCTGACGGCTCCGAGATCGATCTCTTGTTCCAGTGGGATCATAGCTTGTGGGCCATTGAAGTAAAGCTGACATCGCATCCTTCCCTACAAGATTTTGACAGCCTCAACCGTGCGGCAGATCTGGTTGGAGCGGACAAGCGCGTACTGGTCTCCCAGACAACTCAATCGGCGATAGGCAAGGATCAGATCTCATGCTCGTTACCAGAGTTGTTGAAGATATTCGTTCAACCCACGCTGTATCGGAAGCGTAGGTTGCGGGGGATGTCATGAACCCCAACCAATACGGCGCCATAGCCATAGTTTCCCACGAATGGCTTCGGGTAGGGGGGTAAAATAGGGACAGACACTATTATTGCGGCGTTTACGGTCATGATCGTGCATGCCACGGATTACTCGAATCTACACATGCAGTTGCGTGAGCTTCTCTTCGCGTTGGGCATCGTCTGGTTCGCTCGGTGGATCCATGCAGGCGATCACGCACCGAAGGTGCCCCGGGTTGGCTAGCCGGGACAAGATCGAAGCACTCATCGAAGCCCCGCAAGTGCGCGCAGCCTCTCGTACAGCCGCACCATACCGAGCGTATCCCGCTCGCAGTAGCGAAGCAGCTCGCGCCGTACGCTCCGCTGTTGCTCCGCGGTGAGGGTGTCGGCGCCGAGCAGCAGCGTCTCGAGTGCCGCCGCCGCCGTGCCGCCGTCATGGATCTCGAGGTCGTCGTAGCCGAGCCCGGGTACGAGCGCCGGCAGTACCGTCTTGATGCTGAAGCTTCCCCCGAAGTCCGGGTGGTAGACGTGGTCGCGCACAATCGGAAGAAGATCGCGGATCCGGCGCGAGAGCGCCACCAGTTCGCCCTCCATGTGCGGGAGCGCTTCGATCAGTCCGTCGATGCACCGGCACTCGAATGGCGCGTTGTAGGCGAGCACCGTGTTGACGCCCGCACACGCCGCGATGAGCGCGTGCGCGAACTGCTCACGCGGGTCGTTGGGACCCTCAGCCAACCATGCGCGGTGTTCGACTCCGTCGGCCTTGAGTACGTGGCAACTGAACTGCACCGGCACCTGGGCGTAGGGGCGGCAGCCAGGCCAGACCGGGATGGCGGGATTCACGGTCTCGAAGTCGAGGAAGGCGATCGGCGGAGCCAGGGAAGCGAGCGCACGGCGAAGGCCGCGCTCGACGATCACTTCGCCCGTCCGGACGCTATGGATCTGCCGGCGCGCTGCGGGTGAGGCAGCGAACTTGCGCGGCAGATCGAAGAGCGTCTTGTAGCCGTTGGCGACGTACTCCTCCGCCTTGGCCTTACGGATCCCGTAGAGCGTGCTGACGTGATGATCCGGGAGGGGATGCCAGCATCGTTCGATGAACGGGCAGGCATGCGGCGTCGTGCAGTGCGGACCGGTCTTGACCTCCGGCAGCGGACCCGCCAACGTCGACAGAAGCTCCCCGGCCTGTTGTGGCACGGCCCGCAGCGCGGAGCGGATCAGCGACGTGACGTTCTCGCGCACGAACAGGTTCGAGAGGTCGGGGTGACGGCACTCGCGGTTGAGGTGCATGACCTCCGCACGTTTGACCGCGAGCCCTGCGCGTCGGACGACGTGCGTCTGGACGGCGACATCAGGGATATGCTCGTTCTTGACGTCGAGCGTGGCCTTGACCTCGACTACGACGAACCCGTCGCGGTGCCGTTGAAGAATATCCACGGCGACGAAGATGCCGTCCTCGAGGAAGCTCGCCTCGTAGATAACCGGCGCTCCATCCGTGATTGCCAGCGCCGTGTCGGCCAGTCTGCGCTTGATGTCGTGGTGTGGGATGTCGATAAGGACACCGCCTGGCACGAACGTGCGCGCGAGCTCGCCGACGCGCCTGCCTCGCTCTAAGATCACCCGCAACTCCTCGTCGACGGCGAGCTCCGGCGCCTCGGGCTCGTGCGCCATCCACCAGAGCATCTTCGGGCACTGCAGTCCGGATACGAACTGGGACTTTGAGAGCCGTATGACTGGTCGCATGCTGGTCCCCCTTAACTTTACCACTGGAGTGCGCCTGTGTCTTCCTCCCTGCGGGGGAGCACGGAAAGAGTCTGTCCGCGCTCCATAGTTTCTACCTTCCCCGTGGCAGTTAACGTCACATTATCGGCGGTAGAGGCGACTCGTGGCCCGCAGCCCTCTACCGGTGAAGGGAATGCTGACGGTCTTAGTGAACGAGTCGGCGAGAACCTTCGCGCCAGGCCGATCTCGTCGTCGTGGATCGCGCGGGGTGTTGCCGCCCGTCAATAGCTCAAGGGGAAGTTCCACGTCCCCACATCATCTCTTTTCTGCTTCCCACTCCTCCTGACAACCTGCGCAACGCTGGGCGAAGGGTAGGGCCTGGAGGCGTGGAAGGGGGATCTCATCGCCGCAGCCGACGCAGCGGCCGTAGGTCCCGGCCTGGTGGCGCTGGATGGCCGTGTCGATCTGGGCGAGCTGCTGCTGCTGCTGGGCCACCATGGCCAGGCTGATATTACCCTCAGGGGCCGCCCCCCAGCCGTGAGAGCCCGGCGCGTCCCGCATCTGGGACTCCTCCCGCCGCTCAGCGAGCGCGCGACGGATCTGGGCGGCAAGTCGCCCACGCCGTTCAGTCAGCAACCCCAGGAGCTGCGCGCCCCTATTCGCTAAGTCGGTCTCTGCCTGATCTCGCTCGCTCACCGGTGACCTTTCTTGACGGCTTCGCAGCCACAGCCCTTCCTTAGGAAATCCCCCCACCTTTATCCTCCCCCTCCGAGGGGGGAGGAGTCCACATGAGGTGTTCCTCCTCCCCCTTGTGGGGGAAGGGCAGGGTGGGGTGATGGGGTGAAGATGCCTTTTCGTGTGCCGTGGTGCAGCCTCGCCTCATGGGATGTTACTCGGGAAGCGCCAGTGAGAGCGCGGGCTCCTGACGGCCTCTTTGGAGCCGGTCGACGAGGCCGGTGTAGCGAAGCTGGATCTTATGATTCTTCACGGCGATGGCGATCGCCTTCTTGGTCCCCACCAGGACGGCCAGGCGCTTGCCTCGTGTGATGGCGGTGTAGAGAAGGTTGCGCTGAAGCATGACGTAGTGCGCTGTGTGAACCGGGATGACCACGACGGGGTATTCGCTGCCCTGGCTCTTGTGGATCGTGACGGCGTAGGCGAGCACCAGTTCATCCAGCTCATTGAAGTCGTAGGTGACTTGGCGGTCGTCAAACCGGACGGTGACCTCGCGGTCCTCCAGGTCGAGCTTGACGATCCGGCCGATGTCACCGTTGTAGACGTCCTTCTCGTAGTTGTTCCTGATCTGCATCACGCGGTCCCCAAGCCGGTAGAGGCGACCGGCGCGAAGCAGCTCCGGCCCTGACGGGTTCAGGAGCGCTTGCAGCGCCTGATTCAGTTGCATGACGCCGATCGGCCCCTTCTGCATCGGGCTGAGGATTTGCAACTCCTCCAGCGGGTCCACGCGATGCCGCTGTGGCAGACCGCTCGATGCCAGCTCCAGGATCGCCGCCTGGACCTCCTCAGCCTCGTTCTTGGCGAGCAGGTAGCAGTCGCCTTGCTCCCGGCTCTCCCAATCAGTGCAGTACGGGAGATCCCCATGATTGATCCGGTGGGCATTGACGACAATCTGGCTCTCCCGAGCCTGTCGGAAGATCTCGGACAGTCGGATGACCTGGACAAGGCCCGATGCGATGATGTCGCGCAGCACGGCGCCCGGTCCTACCGATGGGAGCTGATCCACATCACCGACCAGAATCAGACCGGCGCCCACTGGGATGGCCTTCAGGAGGGAGTTCATGAGCACCACGTCGATCATCGAGGCCTCATCGACAATTACCAGATCAGCCTCGAGCGGTCTGTGCTGGTCCCGCTTGAACCGGCCATCCTTGGGGCTGAACTCCAGGAGGCGGTGGATGGTCTTGGCCTGCCGACCCGTGGCCTCGCTCATTCGCTTTGCCGCCCGTCCCGTGGGAGAGCAGAGCAGCATCCGGCGGTGTTTCTTCTCCAGGATCTGGAGAATACACCTCAGGATGGTCGTCTTGCCGGTACCAGGCCCGCCGGTGATGACCAGCACCTTGCGTATGAGAGCCTCACGAATCGCCTCCTTCTGTTGCTCCGCCAAGTGCAGCCTATTCACCTGCTCCGCCCAGAGGATGGCGCGTTCAATGTCGATGTCCGCAGGGGGCGCGTCACCTTCTTCAGCCAGGGCCAGCAGACGTCGAGTCACCCCTTCCTCCGCCGCATATAGCGAGGCGAGGTAGACCGCCACCCCTTGCGGCCCCGGTTCACAGATGACCCGCTCCTCGCGTCGAAGTCGTTCAACCGCCTGTGTCACCAGATCCTCGTCCACCTCCAGAATACCGGCGCTCGCCTTCGTGAGGCCGTCAAGGGGGTAGTACACGTGACCCTCCCCGGCCAGCTCGTTCAGGACATGGATCACGCCAGCCTCTACCCGGAGGGGCGAATGCGGCTCGATCCCAATCGCCTGGGCGATTCGGTCCGCGGTCTTGAATCCGATTCCGTAAATATCCTTGGCTAGCCGGTAGGGGTTCTCCTGGACTATCGCGATCGAGGATTTTCCGTAGGTCTTGAAGATCTTGGCGGCATAGGCGGAGGAGACGCCATGGCCCTGCAGGAAGATCATGACCTCCCGGATCTCTTTCTGCTCATCCCAGGCGGTCCGGATTCGCTGAAGTCGTACCTCGCCGATCCCATCCACCGTGAGCAGGCGGGAGGGCTCCTCCTCAATGATGCGCAGGGTGTCGATGTCGAAGGCCTCCACCAGTCTTCTGGCGAAGATCGGGCCGATCCCTTTGATGAGGCCGGAGCCCAGATACTTCTCGATGCCGGTGAGCGTTGCGGGGGCGATAGTCTCGAACGCCTCGACCTTAAACTGTTCGCCGTATCTGTTGTGCTGGATCCACTCGCCGGTCAGCTTGAGGGTCTCGCCTGGCGTGACGGTTGGCAGGTTTCCTACAATGGTGGCCAAGTCGCGCCGCCCAGGCACCTGGAGCCTGGCCACCACATAGTGGTTCTCTTCATTGACATAGGTGATCCGCTCCAGCGTCCCCTGGAGTGTATCGTATGACCGCGCAGGCATCAGGGCGCCGCTCCGACTTGAGGGTTTAGCCCGTCACCTCCTCGTACCAGGCCATCTGAACCGCCTCCAGCTTGGCCTCCGAGACGCCGTTAGGATCGTCGTCGAAATCCGCGAGCTCGGTGATCCACTTGTGCAGAGTGGTGAACGGGACCTCCAGGGGATCCTGCTCAGGATGAGACTGAATCAGGGCTTGCGCAATCTCGTACGTGTCGTTCCAATACAGGCTCATCTTCCTCAGCCTACCTCTACAAGGTCACCTTCGGGGCGTTAGCGTACCGCGCCGTCACAGTCGACCAGTCAATGACTCGAAAGAAGGTCTCGATATAATCGGCTCGCTTCAGCCCGTAGTCAATCATAAACGCATGTTCGAAGACATCCATGATCATCAAAGGGATTCCCCCGGCCAAATGCCCCGCGTCGTGCTCATTGATCCAGACATTACACGTTCGATTGGCGACCGGGTCAAGGCACAAGACCACCCACCCGATCCCCCTGATGGCGCCTGAGGCTTTAAAATCCTTCTGCCAATTGTCGTATGAGCCCCAGTCGGCTGCAAGCTTTTGAGACAATCCTGAGGCCGGGTCCAGCCCTTTTCCACCTTTCACCATATTCCCAAAATAGTACTCATGCAAGCGCATTCCGTTGAATTCCCAGCCAAATCGCCGCTTCAGTTCTGCGTATTCCGGAACGGCTATCTTGCCCTCTTTGAGCAGTTGATTCAACGCATCGGCTAGCTTATTGGTATTGGTCACATACCCCTGGTAGAGCGTAAAATGGTTTTTTAAGAGCTGATCACCCAATCCCTCGATCCCCAACAACTGCTCGTAATTCCTTGCCTCGTAAGCCATCGGTTGCTCCTCTCTGATGAACTGATAAGGGTTGACCCGTCTATCACCACGAGACGCTGCTGAGCTACCAGCGCGTGGGTAAAGCAACAAAAAGCCTTACTGGAAACGTGTTAGAATCTGCATTCAACCTCAATCTCCCGACCGCCCTTTCGGTCTCTCGCCAGCTTTATTGTACGCGAATGATACCGCAAAAGAGGAAAAAACGAAAGGGCGCAGGCCACTGATCACGTCATTCTAAGTGGGTGCTTCAGTTTGACGTGAGGGCACCTTTGTGTCTACCATATGGATGGTCCAGCTTTGACATGGGCCAGAGATTTGAACCAGCATGGGCGTAAAGCCCCACAGGAAGGAACAGATGCTCACGATCACTGAATCGGCAAAAAAGAAGCTTCTCGCGCTTATGGAGGCCGAGGGGCAGCCAGGTGTAGGGCTGCGTGTGGCGGTGACAGGGGGAGGCCCTGCGGGCCCCCGATACGAGTTGGCGTTCGCGACGGAGGAGGACAAAGAGGCCGGAGATACCGTGATCGACGCTGACGGTTTCAATGTGTATGTCGATGCGGAGAGCGCGCCCAAGCTGCAAGGTGCAACGGTAGACTTCCTCGATGGGGTCTACGAAAGCGGCTTTAAGATCGATAACCCGAACGTCGGGTGGAAGGATCCGATAGCGGCGGCCGTCCAGCGGGTGATAGATACTCGGATTAATCCGGGAGTGGCGGCGCACGGCGGATCCGTGACGCTCCTTGACGTTAAGGATGGCATCGCCTACATCACCTTCGGCGGTGGGTGTCACGGTTGCGGGATGGCCGACATGACATTGAAGCAGGGGGTTGCTGTAACGATCCAGGAGGCGGTTCCCGAGATCCGCCAGGTCCTCGACACGACCGACCATGCGGGTGGCACCAACCCGTACTACCAGGCGTCCAACAGAGGAGCTCCTCCCTGGTCTGACGAGCAACTAGACCCATTCAATCACTACTGACATTGCTAACCGGGCTTACCTGACATCTGGTCGACCGGCGGTCTTGTCGGCCAGCACCGTCTTGATATCGTTCACCATCACCTGGGGCACCAGGGAGCCCGTACTGTAGATGTTGCGGACATCTCCCAGCGGGTCCACCAGGAAGACCTTGAGGACATGACGGTATAGGCCGGTAAAGCGACCGCGCTCGTCGTAGACCTTGGCCCGATCCTGCCCGAAGCTTCTCAGCGTTGCCTTGAGTACGTGTTCCGAGGAGGCCGTCAGCAGATGCCAGAGTGACGACTCTGCCCCGAAGGCATGAGCGTATTTGGCAAGCTGAGCAGGCGTATCGCGCTCAGGGTCCAGGCTGATAGACAGCAGCACAGCCCTGTCTTGAAGGCCCTCCTGCACCAGCTTGGTCTGGAGTTCTCGGAGCGCCATACCGGCCAGTGGGCAGCCAAGCCGGTCGGAGCAGGTCGTGTAGATGAAGCTGACGACCGCCACCTTGCCGTGCATGAGCGAAGCGGTGTTGACGCGTCGCCCGGCGGCATCGATCAGAACGAAGGCCGGGACATGCCTGATCACAGGAAGGTCGTAGGTTCCGGCGGCCGGCGGGGTAAACTTGGGCGAGAACATACCCTGAATATAGGTATCCTCGATTCCCGGAATCTCGTGGGCCTTGACTGCCGAGAAATCTGACGAGATAAGGCTCGCCGCCATAAACGTGCCGATCAGCACAGACCAGCGCATGACTACTCAGCCTTGGCGCGCAGCCCCTTGCTCCCGAAGTTCATGAGGTGAGCCCGTCCCACCGAGTTGAAGTCCGTGGTGAACTTGTGCACGAGCTTCCCATTCTCCCACGCATAGGCTTTCAGCCAGTAGTCGCCCGGCTTGTCCCATTTCGAGAGCAGCGAGTTGGTGACGTAGAGGCGCGTGCCATCCCACGACTCGGACACCATGTTCGCCATCTCGCCAAGCTTCACCTGCTCGATCAGCTTGGCTTCGAAGGGATTGGAGATATCGTACGCTCGTAGCGCACCGTCCATAAATGAGGCGACATAGATCTTACTGTCGTCGGGGGCGATGCTGATATCGACGGGGAGCGTGTCACCGAGATCGGCGATGGCCTTGGTGGCCCAGGTCCCGTCCTCTTGCAGGTAGATGAGGACGAGCTGATGGGTGAGCGCCGTCGCCGTGAAGGCGTAATAGTGGTTCGGCATCAGCGCCCAGCGAAGCTCCAGTGGCGCGCCAGGAACCCGCAGGACCTGCAGCGGTTTCCGGGCATGGAAGTCCCAGACCACCACCGCATCGCCGAACTCCTTCATCGCGCTCGCATCCTTGACCAACTCGCCGAGAGGTCGCATGTAGTTCTTCTTGCCAGTGAAGGAGGAGGTGAGCATGCGGTTCAGGTTGATGTTGACCCGCACGTCATAGCCATAGGGCGCCTCCTTCGGCATCCAGATCGTCCGGATGAAACGCCCCTCGTTGGAGTACTCCGCCAGCCCCGTCCTGCCTGAGTTGTCCGTAGCATTCGAGAGGGCCGTGATGAGCATCCGCCCCGGCAGGGCATAGAAGGTGTGGGGGCCTACCAGGCCGCCGGTATCCTTTACGAAGCTCTTGATCGTTTTGATCAGCTTGGGCTTGGCCGGGTTCGCGGCTACGTCGAAGATGAAGATGAAGCTGTCGTCCAGACCTCCTGCCCACAGATACCGCCGGTCGTCGGTGAACCCGGTATGGTGAGCCTCGTGCTGCCCAGGGACGGGGGCCCGGTGGATGATCTGCCCGTAGGTCTTGGACTTGGGGTTCGCGTCAACGGTCACGAGGCTGTCGTTCCCATCGGCCACCCCCTTGACACCCAGCGTCCAGACATAGATGTAGTCCTCTTGCCCGGTGACCTTCGGGAGGAAGGGAGACTGGCAGGTTTCATCGGCTAGAGCAGGGCCACCCATCAGCATAACAGCCACGAGCCACAGCATTCCTGTCAGATGATATAGTTTTTTCATGCTCGTTCCTCTCTATCGGCTCTTTTGGATTGTCGCTACCCAAGCGTATTCTTTCATACCCCACCAACTCGGGTCAAGCCACGCTCCCACCATCGCTACCGTAGGCAACCTCACCGATCATCCCTTTTATAACTCCTTGATGCGGCAGGCATCGATTTTAACGGTCTTTTGATTTGACCGGACGCCTCCTCCGATCCTAAGTTGATACAAGGAAGGGGAGAGCGACGGAGGGAGATGATACTTGATCTCGTGTATCTGGGTGTGGCGCTCGCCTGCTTCGCGCTTTCGTGGGCGCTGATCAGGCTGTGCGCGCACCTGTAGAGATGGAGTGATACGATGCCTATGCTCGACGAAGAGATTAAATCGGCTGCATTCCAGCGGATTGCCGATTACCAGCCACCTCCCTCATGGCGCACGTGGCTCGTCGGCCGCCCGCTATCGAGCGCGGATGCGCCGCATCAAACCATCGGCAAGACGATCGGCCTGGCCGTCTTCGCCTCCGACGCGCTGTCGTCCACCGCCTATGCGACGGACGAGATTCTGTTTGTTCTGGCCGCGGTGGGGATTGCGGCCTTCGCGTACGCCCTCCCAGTCTCGCTGGCCATTGTCGCATTGCTCACGATCCTCACCCTCTCGTATGAGCAGACCATCCACGCCTATCCAGGCGGCGGAGGCGCGTACATTGTAGCCCGTGACAATCTGGGCGAGCTCCCGGCCCAGACGGCGGGCGCGGCGCTCCTCACGGATTACATCCTCACGGTATCCGTCTCTGTCGCGTCGGGTGTGGCCCAGCTCACCTCCGCCTACCCGTCCCTCTTTCCCTATCGGGTGGTGTTGTCGGTCGGTTTCATCCTCTTCATCATGCTGATTAACCTGCGGGGCGTCAGGGAATCGGGCGTCACCTTCTCCATCCCCACCTACTTCTTTCTTGCGATGATGTTCTCGACCGTCGGGATCGGCTTCTACCGCTACATGACGGGGAGCCTTGGCGCGGTCGTCAATCCGCCGTCCCTGCGAGCCCCCGAGATGGCCTCGGTGACGCTCTTCTTGATCCTCCACGCCTTTTCGAACGGCACCACCGCCGTCACGGGGGTGGAGGCTATCTCGAACGGCATCACCGCATTTAAGGAGCCCAAGAGCCGCAACGCAGGGATCACGCTGATTTGGATGTCGGCCATCCTGGGCACGCTGTTCTTGGGCATCACCTTCCTGGCGGTCAAGATCGGGGCCCTCCCTTCGGAAGGAGAGACCGTGATCTCGCAACTGGCCCGCACAGCATTCCAGGGACAGGGGCTGCTCTACCTGGCCACCATCGCGGGCACGACCCTCATCCTGATCATGGCCGCCAACACGGCCTTTGCTGATTTCCCCAGGCTGGGTGCCCTGCATGCCGGGGACGGCTTTTTGCCCAGGCAACTGACATATCGGGGGAGCCGCCTCGTCTTTTCGAGGGGCATCGTCGCCCTCGCCCTCATCGCCTCGCTCCTGATCGTGCTGTTCAAGGCGAGCGTGACGGCCCTGATCCCGCTGTACGCCATCGGGGTGTTCCTGTCCTTCACGCTCTCCCAGGCTGGGATGGCCCGTCGCTGGTGGAAGGTCGGCCACCTCGCACCTGGCCAGGAGGTGCAGGAGCGCGGCTCGACGCTCCGCTATGATCCGCGCTGGCCGCTCAAGATGGGGATCAACGGGTTCGGCTCGGTCTGTACGGCGGTCGTGATGCTGGTTTTCATCAGCACGAAGTTCCGTGAAGGGGCATGGATTGTTGTCCTGCTCGTGCCCGTACTGGTCGCGGTGTTCTTCGCCATCCACCACCACTACCGAGACCTGGCCGCGCACCTGTCGTTGGAGGACTTTGGCGCGCCCCAGCGCATGTCGCGGCACAGGGTGATCATGCCCATCAGCGGCGTCCACCGCGGCACCGTCGCCGCGCTCCGCTACGCCCGATCACTCTCCGACGACATCACGGCGGTCTACGTCTCCATGGATCCGGCTGAAGCCGAGCGGGTGCGCAGCAAGTGGGAATACTGGGGAGATGGGGTCCGCCTCATCGTCCTGCATTCCCCCTACCGGCTGTTCCTCGAACCTCTGGTTGGCTACATCGAGGAGATTGCCGCCCAGCGCCAGCCCAACGAGACCATCACCATTGTCGTGCCGCAGTTCGTGCCCCGCCGCCGATGGCAGAACCTGGTGCACAGCCAAGCGGCCTTATGGCTGCGAATGGCGTTGATGTTCAAGCAAGGGATCGTGATCACTGACGTCCCCTACCAACTCGAGTAATCACGTTGAGTCAGGAGGACCATCGTGCTGGATCTCATCTATGTAGGCTTGGCCCTCGCCTTTTTCGGGCTTTCATGGGGCCTGATCAAACTGTGTGAACGTCTCTAGGGAGGATGTATGGCACCACTCTACTGGCTGGGCGGGATTGTGGCCATCGGCCTGTTAATCTATCTCGTCGTCGCCCTGCTGAAACCGGAGGTCTTCTCGTGACCGCGAACGGCTACGCGCAGTTGGGTCTGTACCTCATGGTCCTGGTCGCCCTCGCCCGGCCCCTCGGCGCCTACATGGCCCGCGTCTATGAGGGCCGACCGTTCGGCCTCGATCGACTCCTTGGCCCGCTTGAACGGTGGATCTACCGCCTTTCGGGGGTCCGGGCTGACGACGAGATGCGGTGGCAGACATACGCATGGGCAATGATGTTC
>ORMF010607433.1_pt1 | contig 28414 bp, 22 predicted proteins | sample 1779871 | NCBI WGS metagenome assembly ORMF01 (sample SAMEA104232316, study PRJEB22302) | groundwater metagenome | biome: forest; feature: aquifer; material: groundwater | place: USA | collected 2011-08-07 | depth 5.4 m | reverse complement strand
TTCGCCACCGAATTCATCCCGCACCCCCCGGCGAGCGCCAGCGCATCCACTCGGTAGCGCTCATGTAGCCGATTGAGCAGATGAAAAAAAGCCTCCTCGTACATCCCCTGCACAGAGCGCGCGATGTCCTTGTGGCGCTGAGTCAGTTCCTCCTCCGACGTCCGCGCTGGCCCTAGCAATTCGGCGAGGCGCGGCGAATACAGGCTGGTAAAGGATGGCTCCCTGTTCTCCCATGCGTACGCGATCTTTTCCCGATGGTGCCGAAAATAATCCAGATTCAAACGGAACGCCCCGTCTCCCTCCAGCTTCCCGATCTGCCGCATCTCCGCCATAAAGCGCGGCTCGCCATAGGGCGCCAACCCCATCACCTTGTATTCGTCGCCATAGTTCGGAAAGCCAAGATACTGCGTCAGTGCCTGATAGAAAATGCCGAGCGAATGCGGGAAATAGACCTTATCCTCGGCCTCGATGCGGCTACCGCGGCCTACGCCCCAGGCGGCGCTGGCAAAATCGCCGAAGCCGTCCACCGACACCGCGATTGCTTCCTTGAACGGCGAAACGAGAAACGCCGATCCCAGATGAGCAAGGTGATGCTCCACCTCGCGCACCTCCGCTCGCAGGCTCTCCCCCGGAAACGCGCGCGCGAGTTCCTCCGCTACGCCCACGCGCTCGCGCTTATTACGGATGCGATCGAGCACCAGCGACAGATCCGGCCGGCGCATGACCATGTATGCCACCTTCTTCCATAAATTTGCGCCCACATCTTGGTTAATCGCGACCACGTCCACATCTGCGAGCCGGATGCCTGCTTCCGAGAGGCAGTAACGGATCGACTCGGACGGAAAGCCTGCCCAGTGCTTGATGCGCCGGAAGCGCTCCTCCTCCGCTGCAGCAATCAGCGCGCCATCCTTGACTAGGCAGATGGAGGAGTCGCCATGGTACGCGTTGACGCCGAGGATGATAGCCAATGAAGTATGTCCCCAATGCTTAATATGTGGCGAGGTAGTAAATTAATTTTGTGTATTCGGCAACGACGAACTGCGCGGACGCCGAATTGTCCCACCATCGTGCCGCATTCCAGGATTCCATGCGCGCAGCGACCAACCTGAACTCCTTCCCGCTGCCGGCAAACACCTTGCCCCATGTCACGCTCAGGCGCCGCAGATGGGGTGGATCGCTCACAATTAATACCCGACTGAGATTCGCTAACTGCATGAGTCGCAGCGTATTCACCGCCTCTTCCCATGACGATGCGGACAGCCGATCGAAAAGCAGCGCATCCTGCGGGATCCCTTGGTCCACCAGGTATTGCGCCCGCCAGTTGAGATAATGCAAACGGGTTTTCGAATGCCCGCCTTCCAAGCCCGTGAGCAGCAGCTTCGGCGCGAAACCCCTCGCATACAATTCTGCAGCCTTGTCCACCCGGCTGCCATTATCGCCGCCAAGCACAACAATGAGATCTGCCTTCTCGGGCTGCTGCGCCTGATTGACCAGAAAATGCCCGGCACCTAGAAAAGCGACGGCAAGTAGCGCAATACCCGCCAGTGCGCCCACGCCAACCCAACGTAATCGCCTATCGATCATGCTTCGACGCCATCGCCATGGTCAGAATTGGAAGTAAATGAACTGGTTGATGGGACGCAGGAAGATGAAAACGAGCATGAACGCGACCGCATATACCGGGACCTCCGCAACTGCCGCCCAAGACCGACCTTCCCGCAGCCTAATCCACGTTGCCGAAACCCAGCGCGCGACTAGCATCGCCACCAAAAGCAGGGCCGTTACGAGATAGAAGTTCTCCCGGAAATTGAGTTTTCCGTAGCTACCGAAATCGAAAAGTCTCGCATAGAGTTCGATCGCCACGGAGAGACTCCCGGCGCGAAACCAGATCCAACCCAGCATAGAAAACACGAGCGTCGCGCTCCAACCGATCACGCTGACCGCGCGCGAAGGCAGGGGCAAAGCGACACGCGACACCAATCGATACGCATATATGATTGCAGCGTGCCATAGCCCCCAGAACGCAAAATTCCAGCTCGCGCCGTGCCACAAGCCCATAACGAACCAGGTGAGAAAAAGCGCGGCAGTCATCGCCCGCGCGCCAGAGTCCTGCGCGAATTGCACCTCCAAACCACCTTCCGACCGATCGCGGAACGCTTTGCCGGTCAGCGGTAAGTAAAGGTAGTCGCGGATCCACGACGACAAGGTGATATGCCAGCGCTTCCAAAATTCCCTGGGGGATGTCGCGAGATAGGGCCAGTTGAAGTTCTCCGGGAACCACACGCCAAGCAGCCGCGCCGAGCCGACCGCAATCATGCTGTAGCCGGCAAAATCAAAGTAGATCTGAAGGCCGAAAGTGAACGCCATCGTCCACACATCCAGCGCGGCAAGCTTTGCTGGCTCCGTAGCAAAGGCTGCGTCCGCTAGCGGCGCGATGTTGTCGGCGAGCACTACCTTGAGGAACAAACCAAAAAGGATCATGCGAATCCCCTCCGCAATATCCCCCACCCGCAGTTTGCGCGCGCGCAGCAGCTGGGGCAGAAGCTCGTGCGCCCGCAATATTGGCCCTGCGATCATATGGGGCCAGAACAGAACGTAAGCGAGATACGCGGGGAAATGGCGCACCGGCTCGAATAATCTGCGATAGACATCGATTGTGTAGCTGATCGAGAGAAAGGTGTAAAAGCTGATCCCGAGCGGGAGCACGATGATTCCGGGATCCAAGCGCCAGTCCTGCCCCGCGATGGCGCCCGCCCTCGCGAAATTGTCAAGAATGAAGTAGGTGTACTTGAAGTAAAGCAACAGTCCCAGATTGATCGAGACACTTGCGATCATTAACCACCTGCGGCGACGGGTGTTTGTCGATGCGTAAATGCGCAATGAAAAGAAATAATCGACAAAAGCGGAGAACGAAATCAAAAAAACAAACTCCCAGCGCCATAACGCGTAGAAAAGCAGGCTTGCGCCAAGCACCAGCCAAACCCGCCAGCCGCGCGGTAGTACCCAGTACGCGCTGACGATCACGATAAGAAAGACGAGATAGCTGAGGGTGTTGAACAGCACGTTACCGCTGCGATACCAACTCGCGTACGTGGGAACCGATTGCTTCAGCCAGGCGCACATGGCCGGCTCCCCCGAAATGCATGAAATCGACCTCCCCTTCGGCGTACCATCCCCAATCGCTGCCGGGCACCAGTCCTTCCAGGTTCAGGTGACGTACGCCATCCTCCGCCGCGAGGCGTGCCATCTCCGCTTTCCAAGAGGAATACTGCGCAACGTCGTACGGTGCAGGTACATCGGGGCGCAAAGGCACGATATAGGTGATCACCGGCACGCCCTTCTCGCTTGCCGCCTGCAGTATGGCGCGTAGCGCCCCCATGTTGCGCTCGTAGCGGATCGGGATCATCCGCCGGACGGTCGTCGCCCTGATCCCGAGCACGTAGTTTCTGAACAGGAACAGATCGGTGAGCGCCCGTGCACGCAGGTTGGGGCGCTCGGCCCAAAGGGGCCACGCGGCGCCGAGCCAGCCATTCAGGCGGTCCTCCAGATACTTCTGGGCGAACCCCTTCAGCCCGGCGTCGTCGCTTTGCCCTCCCTCATCCGACGGCGGCGCCGCAAGACGGGCGAGCATGTCGCCGCCGATCTGGCGGCGCGAAAGTGCCATGCGATCCGGCTGCGTAAGGAAGCTGGCAAAGTCGCTCCGCAGATCGTCTTCCCGCAAGTCGTCGAAAACCAGACCGAGAACCAGCGCGCGCACAGGCACTTTTCCCAGCACTGCCGCCGCAATGCCGAAATATTCCTGCAGGTTTGCGTTCGGCAGCGAAAACCCGAGCGGAATCGTGCCCTCCGGAAGCCCGCCGGCGGCCTTCAGCCAATAGGGAGCGAGATGATCGTAGGGCCGTGGCTGATTAATAGTGTGCAGTTGTGAATTTCCGAGCCAGAGAACAAAGTCCTCCGGCCCGCCGCCGATGCCCTTCAGAACGTGCTGCATCTCCGGCACGCTGGCAGCCGTAATCTGCTTGCCGTTCCAACTCTCGTGCGCGCGCATATCCTCGCGCCGCAGCGCGAAGTCCTCCGGATTGATCTTCTTGCTGTCGTATAAGTGGAGGCTGCCGATACCGAGCAACGCGCCGAGGCAGATCATCCCAAGCAATGCGAACGCTGATCGGCGTGCGCCAGTTGGTAGCACAGTGCCGTGCTCTTCAAGTGCCAATCACAGACCCCGCGCCCAGCGCTGAAGCAGTTGATCTACATGCGCTACCAAGAGGGTCTCGGTTTCGCCATGCGTGGGAACAACGCCCTGACGCGCCAGCGCGATCGCGCGCGGCAGCTCGTCTGTGCCACGGGCAACGACCACCTGCCCGGTTCCCTCAAGTGCCTCGGCGAATTCTAGCTGATGATCGTCGACGTGCTCCCCCCAGTGTGCTCGCCGCGGCATAATTACTGGCCGCCGGCCGGCGGTAAGCGCGTGAATCACGGACCCGGCTCCGGCATGCATGATCAGTAACGTGCAGCCGCGGACCAATTGCCCGAAGGCTTCCATGTCCAGGAAGTCGTGCGTTTCCCATTCCGGGTGACATACCCGGCTCACGCCGCGCTGCACCACGACGGGCTTCGGCAGCACCCCCATGCTGAGAGCGACGGCGTCCAGCAGCCGGTCGAACGGCTGGGTCGCATTGCCTACGGTGACGAAAGTGCTCAAATCAGCCGACCGAGAAAACGACCTTTAGGGAAAAAATCTGCCAATGCCTTCCATTGATAGAAAAACTCATCCGAAAGTCGGTACATGAGACGCCCGGTAAGCGAAGGGCGTTTCACTCGCGTAAGCGTTTCAATAAACACCACACGAGTGCCGAAAAATAGCTTGCCGACGATCGCGAACGGAACCACCGGCCCCGCACCGGTGCTTAGAATGACCGTTGGATGGAAGCGCCGTAAGATGCGCCACGCTTCCCAGAAGTTGACGACGAAGCGCCAATCGCGCTCGGAATGCGTGATGTACATCGTCCGGCCTTCCATGTCGGGTGGAACCTGTGCCTTGTCGTTCAACACGTAAAAGTGCTCGTAATGAGCATAGGCAGGCCTGAGGCAGCGAACTTCAGTGAGGTGTCCTCCACAGGAGGAAACTATGCAGATCTTCACGAATGAACCCGTCTTGAACTTTGACCAATGATAGTTTCACGGACCGTCAGCATCCTGACCGCAATGCTTTTCCAACCATAATCGTCTTTTATCCCTGCTCTTCCTCGGCGCCCCATCGCTTCAAGAGCCAGACCAAAAATAATGGCAATCGCTTTCGCTAGCGTATCGCGGCCGCTTGCTACCCGCAGTCCGTGCAAGAAATAGTAACTCAATGCCTCGCGATCATCTAGCAGCGACACCTCTCGCTGTAAATGGGGACGCGCGCATGCGCGCAAATCTCGAACTCGTTCTGCGCGAAATGGTAACCATTCCGGGTGACGATATTCAGTTTTTGCCAGTCCTGCGTGCGTCGAGAATGAAAACTTCATTTGCCCAACCCGCGAGGAAATGAAAGGCCTGTACGATATTGGCTTCTTCATCGTAGGTTAAGAGATCGCAACCAACGAGCCTAGATTTCCGTCGCGATCAGTCATTCCCTTCCTTCCTCGCCAACAGGATCACTTCGTCCCCCTTCCCCAGTAATTGCTGAATCCATCGAAGCGGAAGGGTGATCAATCCCCATGTGACCATAGCTAGTCGGTACCCGTGCTCCACCGCAGAGCTCCGCTGCTTCACGCTCGCACGTAGGCAGTGTTTGGAACCAGTTGAATTATCGCTTCTCAACACTGTGCGAAGCACCGCGAGAAACCAGCCGGAGAACGATTCATGCGTCGAGAGACGCTGGACCTGTAACCCTGCCTTTTCGGCAGCGATCTGCAATGTTTTCGGCGTGAAATACAGCAGATGATAGGGTTCGTAACTGTTCCACCCTGATAACCGCGCTTCCCAAGCGGCCACGTTTGGCACGGCGAGATGTAGCACCCCGCCCGGATTCATGCGTGTTTGGATGGCTTTGAGCAAGGTCACTGGATCTGACACGTGTTCAAGTACGTGATTCATCACAATCACATCGAAACGCTGCTGCTCTGGCAGTGATTCGAGAGGGCCACAGTGCATGCTTATCCCTGTATCTCGCTCAACCCTGAGGCAAATAGTGGAAGAAAGATCGCAGCCGAGCGGGGAAAAACCATGCGCTTGCGAATAGACCAGAAATGAACCGCTCCCAACACCAATTTCCAGCAGTCGCCGCCCTCCCACAGAAACCATTCTAAGCAACCGTCTAACTGTCCGACGGTTATTCAATGTCTCAAATACCCGTACCCAGAACGATCGAATTGGTTCGTAGTTGTCGCCGAAGGAGGCCTCATTGAGTTGTTCGTTCGCACCCGAAATCCAAACTACCGCATCCACGACAAGACTGCATTGCTTGCACCGGATCAAGCCGAATCGCCACAAGCGGAAGTCCGTTCCAGCACATAAAGGGCATACCTTGTTCATATTCGCCCTGTAGGATTCAATCCAGCCGTACCCAGGGGGGAACCTCGCCGCCATTTAGCAGCCACCCGTAGGTCACTGACAATTGCACGCCGATCCGCTCCCAGGAAAAGTCGCACTTCATCCACTTGTGACCAGCCTGACCCATTTCCCCGAGACGCTGCGGCGATGTCGAAAGTGCCTGTTGTAGACAGGCGACCAAAGGATCCACCCCAATCTCTATCCACCAGCCCGCGCCGTGCTCCGCCAACCCCGCCCATGGCGCGCCGTGGGTAACGATGGCCGGCGTTCCCGCTGCTAGTGCTTCCGCCACCGTCATGCCAAAATTTTCGGAATGTGTAGGCAGCACGTATAGGCTCGCTTCGCGGTAAGCTTGTAGTTTTTCATCTCCATACAACGGGCCGCGAAACACGAAGCGCTCAAGCCGCAATTTTACGGCCAACGCCTGCATTTCGGCCAAGTAGCCATCATTGTCCGGGCCAGCGACATGCAGCTCCCAATCTGGAAATCGATGTTCCACTGCCTGCCACGCGCGCAGCAGAATATTTACGCCTTTTACGGGATGGATGCGGCCGAGAAATAGTAACTGCCGTCTGCCACCATTCGGCTTTTGCTTCAGAGGCGGAAGATCAATACCGTTGGGAAGAATGCAGACGGGTTGCCTGAACCCGAACCCTCTAATGTCTTCGAGTTCGCTTTCCGCCGTTGCATGGAAACAGGCTGCCGTAGCCACGGCGGGGCGCTGCAACAACTTCCAGAAAATCTCTTTCTGTAGTCGATGCCGCCCGAAGGCCCAACGGGATAGAGTGCCTCGTGGCGAAACCATCAGGCGACAACGCCCTTGCTGGCACGCGCGCCCCGAATAGACGCTCGGCATCATCCACAAGCCATGGTTATGAAGAATATCAACCCCCCCAAATGCGGCTTCATCTTCGAGCCAACTACGCATTTGCGGCGATACTCCCAGGCGGCGTGGCCCCCAACCTAGGGGGAAACTCCGTAAGTATTCCGGCTGAACCGGCATCTGCGCCCAGTCCAAAACCGCGAGACGCACGTCTGTACCTGTAGCTATTAGCGATTCGCATAGGCGGGTGACGGAATAGGAAGGTCCCATCGCCTCTTCCGTGATGGCCGGTACGACATGGATAACTCTCATTCGGTTATCTTGGCCATAACGGTTCGTGCCCAGCACCGCGACCAATGTGTCCTCGACGCCGTCATCAGGGGCAAGTCGGATCCTGCACCCCTTTCCGTCGAATTCGACAACCACGCCGCCATTGGCAAAGAGAAGCCAGACTTGGGGCGATTCGTGACGGTAATCGGCAAGCGCTTCTTAGGCGACTGCGACAACATCGCCTTGCCGGCACCGCCAGCGAATCCGGACAAGAAGGGCCCGAGGGTTTCAAGCAATTTCGCATCCACAAACGGCGTGCGCATTTCCAGCGAATGCTTCATGCTGGCCCAGTCGCCGTCGCGCAGCAATTGGTTGCGCAGATATTGCGTGGATTCCAGCAACCCCACTGCCGCGCCGCGATCCCTGGCTTGGGCTGGTGTCATACCAGGCGGGAACCCAGCGAGCCTAGCCAGTCCTTCCCGGGCTATATCGGTGCCCAACAGTGCCGGCAGTTCGGCGGGGAAAAACAAACCACGTCGCAAGAAATACACTCCCTCCAAAGAACCGCAAAATTCCGGCACACCGGCAAGCTTGGGTTGCGAGCGTAACCTGGAAAACGCCGCGCATGGCCCCGTCAACAAGGCCCTGGCGCCGGGCATGGAGGTAAGCACCCGACCAAGGACCGCTGCGGGTGGGATCTGCTGAAAAAATGAATAACCAAAAAAGAGCTCGTCGGCACCGACACCCGACAGAACAACTTTATAGCCGTGTTCGGCCGCCGCCTTACTGGCGAACCAGGTATTGACGCCATCGATGGAGGGTTGGTCCATGGCACCGAGAATATGAGGGATGTCGTCTTCGAATTCCGTACGGGAGACCATGCGCACATGATGTGGCAAGCTGTAATAAGCTGCGATGGCCCGCGCCGAAGGAACCTCGTCGTCATACTGGCCACTGAACTCCTCGAATCCGATTGTGATACCTTCGATGCTTGCACCTAACTCGGACGCCAGCCCGGCAATTACCCCCGAGTCGATACCGCCGGAGAGAAACACGGCCACCGGCACATCCGCCACCAAATACGCGCGCACAGAATCCGTCACTGCCTCCTGGACCAGTTCCCTTAATTCGTGGGCTGACGTCTTGCGCCCCTCGCCGCGCCAATGGGCGCGGATGTCGTGCCAGCGGACGGGTGTATCCGCCACACCGGCGCGCACTCGCAGCCAGTGGCCTGCGGGCAGCGCGAACACATCGCGATACAACGTCCACGGCTCTGGAACGCTGCCCCAGAGATAAAATCCAGCCCATCCCGCCGGCTCGCGTTCCGGAGCAATCAGACCCGAAGCAAGTAGCGCTTTGACTTGCGAGGCGAAGATTAGGCCGACTTTGGTTTGCGTGTAATAGAACGGCTTGATGCCATAAGGATCGCGCGCGAGAAACAGTTCGCGGGACAGCTTATCCCAGATCGCCAAAGCGAACATACCGCGAAGCCGCGGCAACATCCGTTCGCCTTCGCGGGCGAAAATCATCAGCAAGACTTCCGTATCGGACCTCGTACGAAAGGTGACACCGGCCACTTCCAACTCGCGACGCAACTCACGGAAGTTGTAAATCTCGCCGTTAAAGACAATCACGTTCCGGCCATCCGCCGACGCCATCGGCTGGTTAGCGCGAGCATCCAGATCGAGAATGGCAAGGCGACGATGGCCCAAGACAACGCCTTCGCCCGACCACAGCCCTTCCGCATCAGGGCCACGAGCGTGCATACGGTCGGTCATTCTCTGGACGGCATCGAGCGCTGATGCGCCGGACACACCCAGCATTGACACAAACCCTCCTATCCCGCACATGTTATGGATTCAAACATTTCTAGTAATTGCACCGTAAGTTTTTCTATGTCATGGTCTGTCTCAATCTTTTTACGGGCCATACGCAGCATTTCTAAGCGCGCAACGGTGTCCATTTCACCGCCATGCCTTATTTGTTGTGCCAAAGCGTAGGCATCATTCGGAGCGGCTAGTAGTCCATTCAGACCATTTTGTATCAGCTCCGGTATCCCACTGGTCGTCGTACTTACCACCGGTACGCCCAGTGCCATAGCCTCCATAAGGGCTACAGGTATGCCATCCTGCGTACCGGCCACGCCATCCCAGATCGCCGGCAGGACGAACAAGGCTGCGGCACGCAGTGTTGTTCGCACTTCGTTCGGACTGGCGTAACCCTTGAGTGCCACCACTTCATCAAGCTTCAACTCGCTGCGCGATCGTTCCAACTTGGTCCGCTCCGGGCCATCACCAAGGATGACCACGCTGTGCTTATACCCTTCGTCCAAAAGGATTCGGCTGGCTCGCAACAACACGTCGAAACCTTTTATCCGCACTAACCGTCCCACGGCCAGTATGATCGGGGTCCCATTTGCCGACTGAGCGGGCTGAAATTGGTAGTCGTGTAACGGGATTCCGCAAGCATGTCGATCTATGCGAAAGGCGCCTACATCTGGATAGTGCCTATGCATGAAGTTGATGTTGTAATCGGAGATGGTAAGTATACGCGCGGCTCTTCTGGTCTTGAGCCGGAATAGGCCAACCCGGTGGAAGACATCTGCGGCATGCATTTTAATGGCAAACGGAACTTCCGAAATCAGCGAGAACAACAATGCCATATTGGCCCGAGTACCGGCAAAGTGGGCATAGAGGATGTCGGGCTTGAAACGCAATACAGCCGGGGAGAACATACCCAAGTAGACCAAATCCCGGATGACCTGTGCCTTGCTACGGAATCCCGGACAATCGCTGAAAAGCCCTGCAAGTACGGGCTTGAGCAAGCCAAGTTTTGGCAAAATCTTTATGCAAAGTCGCGAGTCCCAGCGCAGTTCTGGCAGATAGGTAGTCAAGCCGATAAAGTGAGTGAGCTCTGACGGCACGTTTTTGGGTTTCGGGTGCGTTGCGAAAACGCGCACCGCACAGCCCAGCCTTTGCAGAGCAATGATTTCGTGATGCACCCAAGTCTCGCTTTCCGACGGGAAAATCTCTGCAAAGTATGCGACACGCACCGGACGACGTGGCGTCTCTGTGTGACTAGGCGCGGGTGTCATTTGAGCCCTGAATTCTTTTGCTAAGCAGTTTGTATAGTGCAATAACTTGCGCGGTAACCGTTGCGACAGAAAAATGCTCTTCAAAAACGCGGCGTGCATTCAATCCTAGTCGTGCCCGCTCTTTTGGAGAAATCAAGAGGTTTTGAATAACCCCGGTCAGCGCAGGCATGTCGCCTATCGGAACCACGATACCGGCATCGGCCGCCTTTAAATATTCGACGGTCCCTGACACGGCCGTGGAGATGACTGGCAATCCAGATGCCAGCGCCTCGACCATGGTATTGGAAAGACCTTCCAGATGGGACGGTATCACATAGACATCCGCCGCCCGATACCAAGTCGCCACATCGCTCCGTTCGCCCGCCAGATGAACGCTGTTTACCATTCTCGGCGTTTGCGCCCTGGCGTGTGCTTGATCCCAATCCGGTCCATCGCCCACCAGGGCCAGCAGGGTGCCCTCACGCGCCTTGGTATCGACGACGGCTGCCCAGGCGTCCAGCAGGCCGAGGGGGTTCTTTTCCGCCGACAGTCGGCCGACATAAAGCACAAGCCGTTCGCAGTCCAGCCCCAGCGAACGGCGGGCGGCGGCGCGTTCGCTCGGCGAGGAGGGATAAAACTGGTTGCCATCCACCCCGTTAGGGATTAGGTGTATACGCTCAAGTGGAAGGCCGAAATAGATCGCCTCATCGCGTGTCTCTTTGCTGGTCGCTATACACGCACTAACCCGCCGATGAAGAAAACCGAGCACGCGCCCAGCTATGCCGCGGCCCATGGCCTTTTCGATACCCATGGCGGCGGAACTTGTCAACTTGAGAACTACCGGGCGATGCAGCAACTTGCCCAGCGCAACGGCCAGTGCCGCGTGAAAACCATATTGATGCACATGCCAGACATCGAAATTGCGGCCGTGACGCAACAGGAAACCGACAAAAGAAAGCAGGCTGGTGATCGCATGGAAGTGGCGTTGATACAAACAGAATAGTCGCCGCACCTCATACCCGTCGATACGTTCCATCGCGGGCCAGGCGTGGTCACGGCGCTCGGTGATGACGACAACGCGTAGCCCGGCTTCGGCCAAGGCCACAGAAAGCCGTTCCGCCGCCCGCTCATAGCCACCGACGATGGGGCGAAACTGGGGGCTTAGCATGAGCACCCGAATCGGTTCGCCGCTACGCGACGTCATGGACTACTCGCCTTGACTGGATAAAGAATGAATCTTGTATGCGCGGGCTAACGCGAACCCCATCAATGGAAGAGTCACCAGAGTGTCCAGCAAATTGTGCGAGACGAAGCTAAAAATAACGAGCCACGTAACAAAAGCCCAAATCATTCCGGACAAATTGCGGTCAGCGCGTCGGGCAATCAACATTAGCCGGGCAATTACGACGAGATAGGCAATAAGTCCGACTATCCCGTAATCCACCAACATCGCCACGAACATGTTGTGCGGACCTTCCTCCATAGAGTAGATCGTTCGAACGCCGTTGCCAAACAGAAGATTATCGACGACAAGATCAAGTGCGTTAATAGCCGCGGCACCTCTTTCCTCCCCATAATCACCTATCCCACCGGAGTTCCGCAACGACAGCATGCGCGTTATGGCGTCTTCTGATAGCTCCAGTGTTTGAAGCATATACTGAGCCAGCGCGACGGTCGAAAACAAAATTATCGCCGCAACGAAGATCTTTCGCCCCGGGAACTCACTGCCAACCCGCGTGAACACTAAGGCCATGACCAAAACCAAACACGCCAGAATGCCCGCGCGACTGAACGTTGTGAGTACCCCGAGTATTAGAAGAGCCAGCAGAATCACGTCGGCCCTCCTAACTCTATCAAAGCGGGCCGTCAGATATACCATGGCATATCCAACCAGCGCTCCGGCAGTAATATTCGGATTGACGTAGAACCCGGCGGAACGGCCGGGAGCAATACTCCAAAGATTGTTATCAAAGAAAAGCTCGTAAAGGTTAAGTCCTGAGCCAACTACCACGATTGCATACGCCGCAATTAGAACGGGGCGGTTCAGTTCGGTTTGCATTCCTATGATCGATGCGACAATGAACACCAACGCGCAGCTAATCTGCGACGTGTAGTCACCGAAATCGAAAGAACGCTCAGAAAGGACCATTAGAAAAATCGGTACAACGAACAGTAGCAAGATAAACAGAAAATCATTGAAGCTAAGAAGACGAAGGAATTGGGTTCGGAATAACAGCAAAAAATACGCGGCGCCCAACAGAACTACATTGCGTAGATAGGCTCCGGTTTCTGCAGGCGCGTTTTCAGCAATAAAATCCTCAAAAGCGGTACCAACTCCCGAGTAATAAGCGGCGACACTTGTACCGATTAGGACCAGCCACACAAATGCGACTAATCTGTTCAACTTCATTAACGGATTCATTGGAGAGAGCGTTATCAGGGTGCGCGCAGTGACTCATAGAGCTCGACGTATCGATCCGCCACCGCCTTGATCGAATAGATGCACTCAGCCCTTTCCTTCGCCTTCAGTGCGAAATATCTCGCCGTTTTCTCATCTTCAACCATGTCCCGCATCGCTCTTTCAAGGGCGTCGCAATTTTCCACCGGCACCAGAATGCCGGCCTTTCCATCATCCAGCACCTCGCGATTTGAGGGAATGTCGTTCGCAATGCAGGGCAGGCCCACGGCCATCGCCTCCAGCAAGGCATTCGAAAGCCCCTCTCGTCGCGACGGCAGCACGAAACAGTCAGCCCAACCCAGCCATTTCTCAGGACGGTCGAAGCCCGGCAGATGGATGCGAGCCCCTGCAGCACAGGTCGCTGCCAGGCGTCGTGTATCCTCGAACAGGTCGCCGCCTCCGACGACGGCCAGTTCCAGGTCCGGGCAGGTCGTGGCCAGACGATCAAAGGCATTGACCAACGTGGGAACATCACGCCGAATATTTGTCGAGAGCCGCCCGAGGTAGAGGAAGCGTCTGACTCGGCTCGCTACCGCGCCCATGCGCGGATCATCCGGTAGATCGACGCCATTGGGAATCCGCACAATCTTCTCGGGTTCTACGCCGGCTCGGATCAGTGCCTCCTCCACGGCGGCAGTCGTGGCCACCCACGTTTGGATTAACGTCCGAACCAGCCAAGCCACCAACCATCCGCTGGCCCCAGCCTTCTCGATTTCACCCAGATCGCTACGATGATCCGCTATCGCTGCCTTTAGAAGCACCGGGACTCCGGCCATACGCGCTGCCAGCGCCGCTCCCGCGGTCTGCAGCGAGGCAATATGGCAATGTAGAATATCCGCGCCTTTCAGACGACGCCTTACCACCCGCACAACTTGCAAGAGCATGTAAGGGATGTTCAATACGGCCACGCCTCGAATAGGACAATGGCGCGATAAATCGGTGAGCGCAAAACGCTCGATAGTCACGCCGTTGGTCTCTTCCCTATCCGACGAATCGGGATCGATGCGCGGCGTAAGGATCGTGACTCGGCAGCCGGCCTCGGCCAGCGCTGCCGCCAGCGTTTCCGCCTGGCGCTCCGAGCCGCCGACGACAGGGCGAAACTGCGGACAGAACATAACCACATGAGGACTTGGTTCCAATTCATTTGGCCTTGAACAAGAATTCACTAATACCCAGTCCGCAATTTATATTCTGCTTGATTAGTTCAAAGTCAAAACGGTTTCTTACAAAATTAAGCACTTCACCAGGTGTTGCGGCCTGATATGGATACCCGCCCAACCAATCGGAAATGTCGCGCAACCAAGACATACCCCTATTTTTCTTATAGTCCCGTATATGGGTAATTGGATTTCTCAAAACCAGAGCCATATAGAGGAGTTTCCAGGAGATATAACCCCACTCCCATATACGGCGCTGCCACCCAGAGGCTGTGCAATACCATTGTTTCAATTTCTCCCAAGCCACTGTCCCTCGGCGTCCCCCTTGCCAGTTGTATATTCCGATCATGAACATCCCGCCAGGTGAAACAAGCGTCCCGGCATCTTCTATGGCCTGCCACATGTTGCCCGTATGATGCAACACACCCCACGAATAGACGACATCACATTTTGGAAGCTTGCTTATGAATTTTTGATCGAGGATAGAGCCTTGGACAATATTCCATTCACGGGCACCCTCCCTATTAACTTGGCTGGCCAGGTACTGACAGCACTCGACTGAATCTCTATCGACATCAATGCTTGTTATTTTCGCGGCGCCAAGCCGCCATGCGGCAAGGCTAAACAAGCCGCTTCCACATCCAATGTCCATGAACGTCTTGCCAACAAGCCCTTCTTCTCCAAACAGAGACTTCAATGACTTTTCTGCCTCTAACAGGCGTTCGTCTGAATAGTTTTCGTCGAGAAACTGCTTCCAGTTTTTGCCGAACCAATAGGCTTCAGTATTCGTCACAGACAACTCCATAAATGCGGGAAGAATAGTCCATCGTTCGCTAAGTGGTCTTGACACCCACCAAGTCGAGCGCAGTTGTTCTCAAATCGAATTCATCCATCGATCGAAAAATTCGATCAATACGCGAAAGCGGAATTGGCAACGTATCCTGGGTCTTCCGATTGGTGCTGAGAATGTTCAAACCACCTTCGACGAGGAACTCCAAGTGCATGGAGGCGCGCCAGCGATTGATGGCGCCTGGAACGAAACGCATCGTCAGCCAATAGCCGATCGGCGACCACTCAAGCATCTCGATGTAATTAGTCTCCCTGCGGCCATGATCGGCAAGGTCAATGCGATGGCTGTGCCAACCGCCCGGCCGCGTCAGGCCGATGATCGCCCGCCAGAATTCGACTACGTGCCAGATGTGCTCGATCGCCGCCTGGCTGTAGACCAAGGCAACATCGTTTGCCTCGCCTGCGACGATCAGTTTCGGCAAGGACTGAACTCGATAGCGAACGTCCGGACGAATCTCGCGTCGCGCGATCATGCCAAGGATCTGGTCCATGTGATCATCGGGAAGAGTGGCCAAGAGATCGTGAAACGCTGGACTGTCTAGCAAGGCTTGGGCGGCTTCGCTTAAAGTGTCGGCGTCAACGACCATGTTGGGAAAGACATCCCAAAGAATCACCGTTACTGCGTTACCCGATCGCGAATGATTGAGGACCCACATCAGCAGCGATGTCCCCAGGTTTCGGCCAGGACCAACTTCCATGATCTTGTCCACAGCCTGAAATCCGGCAGCAGACAATTGCCGGTAGTGATGGAGAAATACGGAGATAGCGTAATCAGCATCGCCGCGCCCAAAGCGGTCGGCAAGCGCCTGCGATGGGAACAGAAGACGTTGCCCCCAGGGGATGATGCAAAGCAGGTTTCGCGAGATCCTCCACGCAAATCTTACGGCCTTGTCAAACAGGTGGTTCACGGATTCGTGACGTCCTGGGTACGCCAGACCCCAAACATCAGCAGCGCCCACAGGCGAGATTCATGTTCGTTGTCACCAGCTTCGAATTCCCGCAGCGTTCGCTTGATCACTGCCGCGGACAGCGGGGCCATCAACCGAGCGTCCAGCAGCGTTTCACGTAATATTTTGCGCAACGGCCCACGCAACCAGTCGCCCAGTGGGATGCCGAAGCCCATCTTGCGCCGGTGCACAAACTCCGGAGGAAAGTAGCGCTCCGCTAGCTTCTTCAGCAGATATTTGCCCACGCGATCCTTGACCTTGTACTGTAAAGGCAAGCTAGCGCAGAACTCGATGACCTCATGATCGAGCAGTGGCGAGCGGGTCTCCAAGCCGCAGTGCATTGAGGCGATGTCCATTTTCACCATTAAGTCACCGGGCAAGTAGGTGCGGTTGTCCATCCAGAGCATACGATCGACCGGGTTGTCGGCATGGGCGAACGCACTTTCCAGCCAACCGCGACGCCAGTCAGACAGCAAAGTGTTCGAACCGGTTGGCAATAACTCTCTGCGAAGGGGGTCGTCCCAGAACCCGGCATACATTAGAACCGAACGCAGCTCGGGATTCGCATATTGGGTCAACAGTTTTCTCACCGCGCGCATGGGAATGCTCTTGACGGCGAGGAGCCGGGGCCCCAGCTTCGCCAAGTGCGCGGGGGGGATCCATCCGCCGAGCAGAGCCGATGTGCGCAGCGCCGACTCCGGCAGCCAGTAGCGCGGATAACCACCCAGAAGTTCATCGCCACCATCACCATTCAGTGCGACGGTGACGTGGCGGCGCGCGGTGGCGGAAACGAAAAACGAGGGCACCGCCGAGGAGTCCGCAAAGGGTTCGCCGTAGTGCCGGGCCAGCTTGGGCAACAGGTGCTCCACGTCGCCCTTGACGATTTCCGGGTGGTGCAGAGTGCCGCAGCGCCGGGCGGCCCGCTGCGCCCAATGCAGTTCGTTGAAGGCTTCTTCCTCGAAGCCGATGCTGAAGGTGCGCACCGGCTCTTTGCTCAGTTTGGCCATCAGCGCCACGACGACACTGGAATCGACGCCACCGCTCAGCAGCGCACCCAAGGGAACGTCAGCGATCATGCGCAGGCGGACGGCCTCGCTGAGCTTTTCCTCCAGCGAATCGAGCGCATCGGCTTCGCTGATCTGGATCTTGTTGCGGTAATCGACCTCCCAGTATGGTTCGATCTTCAGGCCGTTGCGGTCATATATGGCGTAATGAGCGGGCGGCAGTTTGCGGATGCCGCGATAGATGGTCCAAGGCGCGGCGATGAACTGGCATTGCAGGTAAAGCTCCAGCCCCTGAAGGTCCATCCCGTTATCGATGCCGGGATGCCGGGCAAGCGGATGCAGTTCGGAGCAAAAGACTAGTCCTGTTTTTGTGACCGCATAGTTGAGGGGTTTCTTTCCCACCCGGTCGCGAGCCAGGAACAGCTGCTGGAGATGTTCGTCCCAGATGGCGACGGCGAACATGCCGCGCAGAAACTTGAGGCAACCGACTCCATGCCGCCGGTAGAGCGCGAGAATGACCTCGGTGTCGGAGTGGGACTTGAAAACATCACCCGCCGCCCCGCAGTCCTTCCGCAAGGACTGAAAGTTGTAAATCTCGCCGTTGAAGACAATGGCGTTGCCCGTAATTGGATCAAGCATCGGCTGATGGCCGGCGAGGCTGAGGTCGACGATGCTCAGGCGGGCATGACCGAGGGCGCAAGCGCCGTTAGGAGACGACCAAAGGCCGCGGTCATCAGGGCCGCGATGCGCGATGCTGGAAACCATCGCGTCGAGCTTCGCCCGGTTCGCACGAGCCTGCCAATTTAGCTCGCCGGCTATACCGCACATAGGATTGCCACTAGCACCCCATTACATCTTCTCAAACACATACTCGTTACAGCCCAACTCACCGGCGCATGTTTTCAATTCAATCAATAGAAAGCCTCGTTTCCTAAAGAAATAAAATACCTGCTCCGGCTTGGATACTTCATAGGGATACCCCCCCACCCAATCGACCATGTCATGCCACCGACTCATGCCTCTCCCACTGTTTGTTCCATAGCGTGACCAGCTTTCAAATACAAACCCAAACTTACCTTTTAACAGCGGCACGGCCATTATTTTTAGCTCTCTGGGCGCCATAACAAGGACAACAAACAAGGGCTTTAAGAAACGCGGCAATTTATTGTAAGTAGCCTTGATTATTTTCCACACCTTACTCCAAACACCCTGATCGTTATAAAGGGCGATAATCACGAATCCTTTTTCGGAAACCACGCCAAGTAAATTGTTGAGAGCATCCCACATGTCTCCCGTGTGATGGAGAACCCCCCAGGAATAGACAAAATCGAACGATCCCAAGCCAGACACAAAAGATTCGTCTAAGACCGACCCCTGGTAAATGAGCCATGCGGGATCGTCGGGAAGATGCTCTTCCTTTAACTTGTTTGTGCAGGCAACCGAAGCCGGATCGAAATCAAAAGAGACCACGTGCATTCCAAGCTTTCTGGCCGCAAGGCTCATCAATCCACTGCCAGATCCTACGTCCAGAAATGTCTTGCCGGCGAATTCTTTGCCATAGAGTAGGTTTTGAATGGATAGCATAGCCTGTTGAATGCGGGCATCATCTATTTCGCGTAAAAAGCTAGTCCAATTTCTTCCGAATTCAAATCGTTCGCCAGCGGCTATTTCTTGATCTACAGAATTTTGAGTTCCCATGTTTTTCACATAAATTGACTTTGATATTATTTTCTTCACGACCATTCAAAATGGTTTGAGAAATAACCTTTGGCGTAGCCATTCAATCACCCTGCTTGACCAATCGGGGGCCATAATCCAAGAGACGAAGATTGCCACTAATATCCCGAAGGGGAGTTTCCTCAGGAGACTGAAGAGCGCGGTCCCATGCCAAGACGGTGCCAAGAATATGCCGGCAACCAGGATTATGGTCATGACCGTCACGAGGCGGGCCCAATCCAGTTGAAGACGGTACTTCGCTTGGGAAATGGTAAGGATGCCAAGGGCGATGAACGCGAAACTGACGCTCTGCGCAATCGCAGCACCCAAGCCGCTATATCTAGGTACCAGCGCTAAGTTGAGCAAGGTGCAAACTAAGCCGCCAACTAACCACCATAACGCTGCCCATTTGAATTGCTTTACCAACACCAGTCCATAGAGAGCAATTTGTGATGCCCCATAAAAGAACACGCCGCCCGCGATGAACGGCACGAATTCGGCGGACGCGTGAAATCGTTCATTGGCAAGCCAGCGCACGATATCACCGCCTGCCGCAGCCGCCATTAGCCATATAAGCGCCATCGCAGCCACCAGGCGCGACATCAGTCTGCCCAAGGTAGCCTTCGCCCGTTCTTGGTCTTGCTCGTATTCACGCGAGGCCTCAGGCAACCATACGGACATAACTGCAGTATTGACCATCATTCCGACGATAGCGACGCTGTAACCGATTGAATACACTCCCACAGCCGTCGCGCCATGATAGTGCTGCAAGAACCAGCGATCGGACGAGGACAACAGCCAATACATGGGGGCTGTTACGATGCCTGCCAGGCCGATCTTGATCAGCGCCACACCTTCGATCGGCATCAGGCCTGACGGTTTCGCCAACCTTGAGATGGAAGGCGTGCCGAGCAGCAAGACCGGGATGAAATAGCCAAGCAGCATCGGAAGAAGCAATGCCAAGGCATCCTGCCGCCACCAGACCGCGATACCAATGCTGGCTGCCGGCCCAATGATCCCGGCGGCGATCGTAGTCAGAGCTATAGCTCGGTATTTGCTGACCAAGCGCGCCCGGGTTTGCGCCATAGTGTGGGCCACCGAAACAATGATCCCCAGCGCCACCAGAATCGCCAGACGATGATCCAATTCGACGGAATCCCTATTCATGAACCACCACGCTATCGCAGCGAACAAGGCTGTTAGCGGTGCCGCCAAAATTGCGAAACGCCAGCAATAGTGTTCAACATCGGCGCCGCTCGGCGGCCGGGCGCTGTGGTAGGCGCGCGCATAAGACATGTCGATGCCGGCCAGCGCAAAGACCGACACCAGCGAGATTACCGTCCCTACCAAGGTCGCGACGCCGTAGGCTTGCGGACTGAGCAAGGCGGTCAGAATGGGCATGGTAACGACGGCGAGCAGCCGCACGATCCCATTGCTGAGCGTGAGCTGGAAGGTTCCTGAAACCAGACGGCGGACGAAAGTCATGGCTGCCCGCTGCGGTCGGGCACGTCAGCTAAGGTTATCTTGAACCCGTGCAAATCCGCCTTATCGAGCTGATTCAATAGTGCCTCGCTCATGGCGATCGTACCGGGATCCCTGGACTGACTGCCAACCGTCAGTAGTCGCGTGGCGGAATTGCAGTAGTGCGCCTGGCCTTGGAACTGGAGGTTCTGCCATTGGCTGAGGGTCCTTGGCACCAGTTTTCCATCCGGCGTAAACGCGCGCATCGAAACGATGTTTTTCAGTCGGCAGTCGGCATCGGCAATGTCGAGATCCATCCGGATGTCTCGTATCATGCCCAGATCGTCGGGGTGCTGCTGGTCAAGGGCGACGATGGCATCACCGCTGCGTTTTCCCCGGCTGCGCAATTTGACGACGAGGTTGGCAGTTTCGCGGCCATAGCACTTGATCAATACATCGGTGAGTCCGGTGGCATTGTTGTCGGCACTAAGCTCGATATAATGATTGGTGACACCGTAGGGAAAATATGAGCGTTTGACGTCGTCGCAACGGATGCCAGTGGCAAACACGTTGTCGCCATTGTTCTGGAAGCTCAGCCCGTAAAAGCTGGCACGAATGTTAAGGTTGGTAAGCCGTATGTCGGTGGCACGCTTGCCACCTCTATCATTGGCAGTGAATGCAGTGAGCACATTATCGAAACGGCAGTCTTGGATGCGAATGCCGCGGTTGCCGCGCTCTCCGTAGCCGGTGAGATAAATCGCCACGGCACCTTTCCAATTAATGGCGCGGTCCAATCCTTCGTCGTGAAAACCCAGGCCTTCGATGGTGATATTCTCGCAATCGGTAAGTCTGAAGATCGAGCCTGTTCCCCCCGGTGTGTTGCAACTCAATACAGCGTCCACACCGCGTATGTGCAGGTCCGTGATGTTCTCAAGTGGCAATAGTGCGCCGCTCGGGACATGTTTCAGCCTATAGCGCCCTCGCGGGAGCAAGACTTGGTTACCGCGATGTTGGGAGGCGACTTTGATTGCCGCCATAATGGCGGGCGTGTCGTCACTGATTCCGTCGCCTTTGGCACCATAGTCGGTTACGCTCACGTACGGGGGCTTGTCGGTATCAGCAGCCGTGACTGTGCCCTTGGAGCAAGACGCAAGGACGCCAGCCAACAGACGCTCCAGAAATCGTCTACGAGTTGTCACTGCCGCTTGAATCCCGAGACGGGTTTTTCCTGCAGGTTGATTACGCGGTGTAATAACCAAGATACCAATCCACGAACCGCTTTATACCTGTCTCAACCAGCGTCGCCGGCTTGTAGCCCACGCCCCGGACAAGATCCTCGACATCGGCGCAGGTGTCCGGCACGTCGCCTTGCTGCAGCGGCAATAGATTCCTTTCCGCCTTCCTGCCCAGGCAGTTCTCCAGCGCTTCGATATAGCGCGTCAGTTCCACCGGCTGGTTGTTGCCGATGTTGTAGAGGCGGTAGGGCGCATAGCTTGTCGCGGCATCGGGTTCGTCGCCTGACCAGGTCGCGTTCGGCGTGGCGATCCGGTCGAGGACCCGCACGACGCCTTCGACGATGTCGTCGATATAGGTGGAATCGCGACGGTGTTTGCCGTAATTGAGGACCTCGATCGGTTCGCCCGCCAGAATAGCTCTTGTGAACAGAAAGAGCGCCATGTCCGGTCGTCCCCATGGGCCGTACACCGTGAAAAGGCGCAGCCCGGTGGTCGGCAGCGCATAGAGCGAACTGTAGGTGTGAGCCATGAGCTCGTTGGCCTTCTTGGTGGCGGCGTAGAGGCTCACGGGGTGATCGACATTGTCGTGGACGGAAAACGGAAGACGGGTATTCGCGCCATAAACCGAGCTGGAAGAGGCATAGACCAGGTGCTCAATGCTGTTGCGGCGGCAGCCCTCCAGAATGTTGCCGAAGCCCACCAAGTTGGTGTCGATATACGCTTGCGGGTTCTCAATCGAGTAGCGCACGCCCGCCTGGGCGGCGAGGTTGACCACCCGCTGCGGCTTGTGTGTGGCGAACAACTCGGCCATGCGCGCCCGGTCGCTGATCTCTGCGCGGATTTCGGTGAATGCCGCGTGCGAGGTCAACCTTGCGAGGCGCGCTTGTTTCAGCCCGACGTCGTAATAGTCGTTCAGATTGTCAACGCCGATGACCTCGTCGCCGCGCGCGAGCATCCGCAGGGCAAGGCCGTTGCCAATGAAGCCGGCGGTGCCAGTAACGAGGATCTTCACGCTCAGAGCCTGCCGTCTGCGGCGCCTTTTGGCAGCAGCGACTTGACGTCGTAGAGCACATGCCCGGGCTTGCCCAGGGCGTGGATGCCGGCTGCGCCCCATTGCAAGAATTCGGGGTGGGCCACGGCGAGCACGATGGCGTCGTAGGTGCTGGCGGACGGTGGGGCGGGGAGAGGCGTGACGCCGTATTCTTGCTCGGCCTCGTTGACGTCGATCCATGGATCGTAGATGTCGACTTCGGCATGGTAGCTCTGCAGCTCGCGCACGATGTCGATCACTTTGGTGTTGCGCAGGTCGGGGCAGCCTTCCTTGAAGGTGAGGCCGAGGACGAGCATTTTGGAGCCGACCACCTGCTGCTTGCGCTTGGTCATCAGCTTGACGACCTGGTCGGCCACGTAGCCGGCCATGCCGTCGTTGATGCGGCGGCCGGCGAGGATGACCTCCGGGTGGTAGCCGATTTCCTGCGCCTTGTGGGTGAGGTAATAGGGGTCCACGCCGATGCAGTGCCCGCCGACCAGGCCGGGGCGGAAGGGCAGGAAGTTCCATTTGCTACCGGAGGCCTCAAGCACCTCGAGCGTGTCGATGCCTAGGCGGTGGAAAATCATGGCGAGTTCGTTCATCAGCGCGATGTTGAGGTCGCGCTGAGTGTTCTCGATCACCTTGGCGGCTTCGGCGACCTTGATCGAACTAGCCTTGTGGGTACCGACGGTGATGATGCTGCGGTAGAGGGCATCGACGGAGTCGGCAATTTCCGGGGTGGAGCCGGAGGTGACCTTTCTGATGGTGGGCAGGCGGTGCTCCTTGTCGCCGGGGTTGATGCGCTCGGGGCTGTAACCGGCGAAGAAGTCGCGGTTGAACGTCAGGCCTGAATGTCTTTCCAGCAGCGGGACGCAGACTTCTTCGGTGGCGCCGGGGTAGACGGTGGATTCGTAAATGACGACGGCGCCGGCGGGCATGACCTTGCCGACGGTTTCGGAGGCCTTGATGAGCGGCGTGAGGTCCGGCCGCTTGGCGTTATCCACCGGGGTGGGCACCGTGACGATGAAGACATTGCACGCGCGCAACTGCTCCGGGTCGGCGGTGCAGGTGAGGTGTTTGGCTTGCGCCAGTTCTTCAGGACCGACTTCGCGCGTGCGGTCGTGGCCGGCCTTGAGTTCGTCAATGCGGGCATGTTTGGTGTCGAAGCCGGTGGTGTGGAACTTCTTGCCGAATTCGACGGCGAGCGGCAGGCCGACATAGCCCAGGCCGATGATGCCAATGCGTACCGAAGCAGGGTCGAATTTCAGGGTCATGGTGGGCTTCGCATTTAGTCAGATCCGGTCGGGCTCGCTACCGCCCTGCAATACACTCGCGTGTTTCGCATAAGTTTGACGCCACTGCGTTGAAAGTTGCGACTCCACGCGGGTGTTGCTTTCGAATGCCGCGGTGGTTCCGGGGGCCGAGTATTGCACAATTATGTGGCAATCTAGCTGATACTCGGCCCCTCACCGCGTCCATCTCTTCGGACCATCGCCGCTCGCCCCAGCCCTCCCCACCTCGCTCCGGGGTCGCTCGGATGCGGCAGGCACGCGCCCGTACGCAGGTACGGCCGCGTGTCCAGCCTCATCCCCGCAAGCGGGGAGAGGGGGTCTACTCGCAATCGGGCTACATCTTTTGATTTGCTCGCCGGCTCGGTTTTATTGTTCGAAGCTTTTGGCCGGCTTGTTCTTTTTGCATGAACTCATCGAGGCGCTGTTCGAAACCCTGCGCCCGGTCCACCGGAACGACCAGCGGCATGGTTGCGGAAGCATTGATCAACGCATAATTGTAGGCCGGGTTCAATGCCTTAAATTCCTCGATCTTCATTTCGGCGAGGCGCGCCGCGTGGGCAAGGTCTACGTTGGTCGATCTGGCCACCGTGGTGAAGTATCTAAGGTTCGGCACGGCGGGCAGCGCGATGCGGAACGACGCTGGGCTCAGGACGATCTGTTTGACTGCGATCAGCCTCGGAACGTAATTTCGAGTTTCGGCGGGCAATTGCAGGCTCGGAAAATCCAGAGGCAGTCCTCTGGCGCGGTTGCGCTCGATCGCGCGCGCGATGTGGTTCTCGCCCCAGTTGTAGGCAGCGAGAGCAAGGTGCCAGTCGCCGAACTGCGCATGCAGGACTTCGAGGTAATCGAGCGCAGCCGTGGTCGAGGCGATGATGTCGCGTCTCGCGTCGTAACCCTCGTTTTGCGGCAGGTTGTATTTGGTTCCGGTACCGGGGATAAACTGCCACAACCCCGAGGCCTGCGCCGAGGACAGCGCAAACGGGTTGAAGCCGCTTTCGACGAAGGGCAGCAGCGCCAGTTCCATCGGCATGCCGCGCTTTTCAATTTCTTCGACGATGTGGAACAAGTAATAACGGCTGCGCCCGAAGATGTTCGTGACCAGTTCGGGGCGCGCCGCATACCAGGCCTCGGATTCGGTGACTTCCTTGGTGTCGATTCTTGCTATCGCGAAGCCGGCGCGGATGCGGTCCCAGACGTCGGCAAAGTGCAACTTCGCGTTGCGGACGTCCTTCTCGTCGGGGCGGAAATTGAGGACCAGAGCGGGAGGCGGCAGGGCTGCTGGCGACGCGGATTGCGTCTGGGATTCGAGCGGCGCGACCGGGCGCAGGGCGGCGAGTTCGGGGTCGGGGGCGATGTTGACGAAGGGGGAGGCGAGAGAGAGAGACGAGGCACAGGACAGAGATAGTGCCAGGACGGTTCGCGAGCAAGCTCGCTCCCACATGAACCCCCGCTCCCACGTGAACCCCCACATGAACCGAATAGAGCTGCGATCACGCCGCATGGTTCAGGACTTTCCGAACTTGAAGGGGTTGAAGGGATAGCGGTCGCGGTCAGCGGGGTTCATCAATCGTTTGATGACATCGTTGGCTTCAGCGTGGCCGCGTTCGGCGGCTTTTGCGTACCATTCCAGCGCGGCGCGGCTGTCGCGTTTCACGCCTAGTCCTTCGTCGTAAAGAACCGCAATCCGGTAATACGCATCCGCATAGCCGGCATCGGCGGCGCGCTCATAGAGGCGCAGCGCTTGCTCGTAGTTGCGCTCGACTCCCCTACCCGCTTCGTAGAGCAGCCCGAGGCGCAGGTCCGCGTCGCGCCAACCCGCGCTCGACGCTTTCTCGTACCATGCGGCCGCTTCCCTGGGCGAGCGCAACTCGGGCGGACCTTGGTCGAGCAGAATCGCAAGGCGCAGTCCGGCTTCGGCATCGCCGCGCGTCGCCGCCTCGCGGTACCAGCGCACAGCGGCGCTCAGATTCCTGGCGACACCGACGCCATTTTCCAGAAACTCGCCGACCAGGCGCTCGGCCGAGGGCAATCCTTGACGCGCGGCGGCCATTGCCACTCGCATCGCACGAGGCTCGTCGGCAGACTTGAATCCTTCGCCGGCGAGTTGCATAGCGAGCAGATGCTGCGCCAGAGGATTACCTTGGGCGGCTGATTTTTCGAGCCAGGCCTGTCCCCGAAGCGGATCGCGCTCTATTCCGTTGCCCTCGCACAGCGCCTTGCCCAGTTTGTATTGGGCCATGGCCTGGCCAGCCTGGGCGGCTTTTGCATACCAATCGAGTGCCGCCGCGAGCTTCGGCGAGCCGTTTTCCGGCGCATGGGCACGAGCCTTGTGCGGCAACCCGGGCGCTTGAGCGCCAGTCTTGTGCGGCAGCCCGGGCGTCTGGGCGCTGGTCGCGTCCTGCGCTCCAGGGGAATAGGCGCCACTCTCGTGCAGCAGGCCGATATGATAGGCGGCGATGCCGCTTCCGGCTGCCGCAGCCTTGGTGTACCAACTCACGGCCTGATCGACGTTGCGCTCCACGCCGCGGCCTTCCTGGTAGAGCCAGCCGAGGTTGTGTTGCGCTTCGCGATCGCCCGCGGCGGCGGCGCGCTCGTACCAGCTGGCGGCCTCCTGTTCGTTCTTCTCGACGCCGAATCCGTTCTGGAGCATGAAACCGAATGCGTTTTGCGCGCCCGCATGGCCCTTGGTGGCCGCGCGCTTGAGGAGATCAGCCGCTTGCGTCAGGTCGGTGCGAACAAGCTTCCCGTCGAACACCAGGGTGCCGAGGCGATAGAGGGCTTCCGGGTCGTGCCGTTCTGCGGCTTGCTTGAGACGCTCGAGTGCGCCGGCATCGCCGTTGGCAGGAGTATTTAGTGAGGCTACTGCCTCCTCCGGCGTTATCGCGGCCGCAATGACCGGCTGCCCAAGAAGCAACGCTGCGAAGATTGCGATGTTGTAAAAATACAACGTAGCCTCCCCCTTGAGCTGCTACGGGCCCAGTCGTCTTTCAGGAATGTGCGATCCTGCTCATTTTACGTATGGACAGTCTATGGTAATCGCGTTTGCACTGCGCTTTCTCTTGCAGGTATCGAACGGATAGAGGAACACCGGCAAATTTCAAAATTCTTGACTTTTGACATCAAAAATGGTTTATATGCTATTGAAATAATTAAACTATGGAGTAACCCAGCAACGGGTATGGATTTCAGCGGCAAATATGCGAATCAATCGAACCGGTTTCGAGAAGCGGTATTATGTCACAATCTTAATTCGCCGAATACGTGGTACGAACATGTGGCAAGGACTACGTAGTACGTAGATATAGCGAAAAACAACAAAATGGCGCTCGGTAGCGAGGAGTAAAAGAAGGTCACGGTAGGGGGAAACAAAAAATGACTCTAACAAGGGCGTCTGTTGCACGCCGCACTGTTTCACGTCTTGGATTGGTGTTGTGCGCAATTGCAGCGAACGCCACCGCACAGAGTCCGCCCGGTTCGATACCAGTCGGACCGATGTTCGTCTATCCTGAACTCGAAGTTGCGGTCAAGAGGGACAGCAACATCGCGCTCGTGCCGGACGCGCAGCGCAAGGCGGACACGATCTGGTATTTGCGCCCCACCGTGCGCCTCGAAGCCAAGCAAGGCGTTAATCTCTACGACCTGACTTATAGCGGCGAATACGGCCGCTATAACAGTCAGACCACCGATGATTTCGAGAACCATGATCTCTTAGCGCGCGCGGACCTTACCTTCGACGCGCGCAACAATCTCAAGCTTGGACTCCAGTACCTGGACAAAGTGGACCCGCGCGGCACCTTGAACCTGGCGGCGACGCCCACGCCGAACGAGTACCGGCAAAGCCTCGCCACCGGCCTGTATACTTATGGTGCGGTGGATGCACAAGGCAAGCTTGAATTGGAAGGCGGTTACTACGACAAGCGCTACGTCAACAACCGCGATCTGGGCACTGCGGCGCTCGACCACAACCGCACCGATTACGGTGGCACCTTCCTCTGGAGGTTGATGCCGAAGACCTATGCCACCTTCAATCTGAAGCAGTCGGTTTTCGACTACAATGAATCAACGGTCACCCTAGACAGCACGAACACCTATGCCCTCCTCGGCCTTCGCTGGGAAGCCACCGCGGCGACTTCAGGGCGGTTCGCGTTGGGCAATGTGCAGAAGAAATTCGATACTGCCGGGCACAATGCCGGGCGCCCGGACGTCTCGAAGTTTGGGTGGCAAGGCGGGATCAATTGGAAACCCCTGCGCTACTCCAGCGTCGATTTTATTACGCAGCGCATGCCGGTCGAGTCCACCGGACTGGGAAATTTCACCATCAATGAGGCGTATCAAGCCATTTGGACCCATGCCTGGACAAGCCAAATCAGCTCGACTCTGAGCGGCAGTTATACGACCGACAAGTTCGATAATGCGCCGGTCGCCGCCGCCGGTGGCGCCGATCGCAAAGACAACACTCAGTCCGCAGGGCTGCGAGTCACCTACCTGATGCGGCGCTGGCTGAAACTCGGCGCCGATTACACTTACACCACGCGCGACTCCAACGACAACAACTTCGATTA
>ORMF010524186.1_pt1 | contig 28444 bp, 30 predicted proteins | sample 1779871 | NCBI WGS metagenome assembly ORMF01 (sample SAMEA104232316, study PRJEB22302) | groundwater metagenome | biome: forest; feature: aquifer; material: groundwater | place: USA | collected 2011-08-07 | depth 5.4 m | reverse complement strand
CGGCTTCGACGCCTGGATGTACCACACCCAGATCGGCGACCTGATCGATCTGGCGCGCGCGTTTCCCGACACGCTGATCGTGCTCGACCATGTCGGCGGCGCGATCGGCCTCGGTCCCTATGTCGGGCGCCGCGACGAGGTGTTCGCCGAATGGAGCGGCAAGCTCCGCGAGCTCGCCGGATGCGCCAATGTGCACATCAAGCTCGGCGGGCTCGGCATGCGGATGTTCGGCTTCGACGTGCATCTCGGCGACGTGCCGCCGAGCTCCGAGACGCTGGCGGGGCTGTGGCGGCCCTACATCGAAACCTGCATCGCGGCGTTCGGCCCGGAGCGCGCGATGTTCGAGAGCAACTTCCCGGTCGACAAGGGCAGCGGCAGCTACCCGGTGTTCTGGAACGCCTTCAAGCGCATCGCCGCGGGCTGCTCGGCCGCCGAGAAGGCGGCCCTGTTTTCCGGCACCGCGAGCAAGTTCTACAAGCTGGGATGATCGCGGCGCCGCATCGGCTGGCTCGGGCGCTCCTCGGGGCGCTGTTCCTCGGAATATCCTTTGCCGGCTTGGCGCGGTCGGCCGCGGCGGGTCCGGACACGTCGAACCGGCCGATGATCTGCGAGATTATCGAGCACGCGGCGGCGGCGAACCGTCTGCCGGTCGAGTATCTGACCCGGCTGCTGTGGACCGAAAGCCGCTTCAACACCGACGCGACCAGCCCGGCCGGGGCCGAGGGCGTCGCCCAGTTCAGGCCGCGGACCGCGGCCGAGCGCGGGCTTGGCGATCCGCGCGACCCAGCCCAGGCGATCGCCCATGCCGCGAGATTGCTGGTAGATTTGGACCGACGCTTCGGCAATCTCGGCCTCGCCGCGGCGGCCTACAATGCTGGCCCGGCGCGGGTCGCGAAATTTCTGCAGGCCGCCGGCGGCCTCCCGCTCGAAACCCGGCGCTATGTCGAAGCCGTGACCGGCCGCCGGGTCGAGGAATGGGTGGGGCTCGGCAACGGGCCGCTGGCGGCGTCGCGGCCCGGCTCCTGCACGGTATTGATCGCGGCATTGGCCCGGCATGAGCACCAGTCTCTGCCGCCCGAGCGGATATTCCAGGCGAAGCTCGACCGCGGACTACTCAGCGCGATCGCGCTGCTGGCCAGCCTGCCGCAAACCCGCCCGCGCCCCGCTTCGGTACCTGGGAGCGCAGAAGCCTTGTGCGACAGCATTCGCTCCCTCGGCGCCGCCTGCGCCGTGCACGGGCGGTAGAGAGGCCCCAACAAGACCGCTTTGCCCGGGCTTGGCCCGGGCATGAGCCCGGCCAAGGCGATTTTCTTGAGGCGGCGAGGGCCTATTGCCCCGGCGGCTTAATGCCGCCCTTCAAATCGGCGAGGCGCTGTTCGAGTTCCTTGCGTTCGGGCGAGGCCGCCGGCAACTGGGCGAGCAGGCGCGTCCATAATTCGATCGCGGTCTGCTTGCGCCCCGACATCGCCTCGGCGAGCCCGACATACCACAGCGCCTCCTGGTTGGTCGGTATCGCCGCCAGCACCTCGCGCAGCACCGCGATCGCCTCCTCCGGCGGGCCGGCGGCGTTGCCGGCGGCGGTGACGATCGCGTCGGCATAGGCCTGCTTCAAGGCGATGTCGGAGGGCTTGAGCTTGACCGCGCGGGCATAGGCGTCGCGGGCCTTGTCGGGCTCGTTCAGCACCATGTAGGACCGGCCGAGCCGGGTCCAACCGTCGGCGTCGTCGGGGTTCTGCGCCATCTTGGCGGCGAGGTTGGCGACCATGCCGCGGATCATCGCCTGCCGCTCCTCGGGCGAGGCGCCGGCGGTAGCGCGGGCGACGGCGGCGACGGTCTCGCTATTCGGTGCACCAGAGGGCGCTGGAGTCGCTGTCGCGGCCGGCGTCGGGACCGCCGGAGCGGCGGCGGCGGTGCTCGGCGCCGGGCGTGGTTTCCCGGTCGTGGTCTTCAGGGTCGCCGGATCGACCCCCTGCGCGGTCGCCGCCTCGACGATGCGCTTGCGCAATAGGGGCAGCCAATCGGCGCCGGCCGGCGAATCCGCTTCGAGATCGACCCAGCCCTGCAACGCGGCCTTGGCATTGCCCTGCTGCAATTCGGCCAGCGCGAGGTAGTAGCGCGAGCGCGACGAGGTCTCGGGGTCCTTCAATCCGGCCGCGAAAGCCTGTCGCGCGGCCGGGGTGACGGTGCCCCCGGCGACCAGTACCTGCGCCTCGCCCCAATCGCCGAGGATATCCGGGCGCTGACCCGACAATTCGGCGCCGCGGCGATACGCCTCCGCCGCCTCCTGATAGCGGCCGAGCCCGACATTCGCTCGGCCGAGCAACAGCCAGCCGTTGAGATCCTCGGGATGTTCCTGCAGCCGCGCGGCGAGCTGGGTCACCGCCTGGGTCATGTCGAGATGGGGTGCGCCCGCGCCGCCGGCGGCGGTCGCCGCCCCGCCCGCCTTGCGCTCGGCCAAGGGCTGATCGGGCACCGATGGCGAGCCGATCTGCCAGTACACGCTCCACGCCGCAAACGGCAGCGACACCACGCACGCCGTCGCCAATACCAGCAGGGTCGGCGACAATGCCCGCGGCGCCGCCGCGATCGGCGCGAGAGCGAGAATGCGGCGGCCGATCTCGGCCCGCGCCGCCTCGGCCTGCTCCGCGCTCAGCAATCCGCGGCCGAGGTCGCGCTCGACCTCGGCGAGCTGGTCGCGATAGACCGCGAGGTTGTAGGCCTCGCTCGATCCGCCGAGCCGCTGGCGCAACAACAGCGGCACCAGCAGCAGCGCTACCGCCAGCGAGGTCAGTCCGATCAGCGCGAGCGCGAGCCCCATATTCACCGCTCGGCTCCCTCTTCGAGCAATTTAGCGAGGCGCTGGCGCTCGTCATGGGTCAGCGGCGGCGGCGCCTCGATCGCGACGCGGCTGCGATAGAACCGCCTGACGGCGACCATGCCCAGCACCAGGATCAACAGCGGCCCGCCCCACAACAATGCCGTGCCGAGCTCGAACGGCGGCGTCAGCAATACGAAATCGCCGTAACGCGAGCGGACATAGGCGATCACCTGATCGTTGCTGTCGCCGGCGGCGATGCGCTCGCGCACCAGCACCCGCAGGTCATGCGCCAGATCGGCGTCCGAATCGTCGACCGATTGGTTGCGGCATACCAGGCAGCGCAATTCCTTGCTGACCTCGCGCGCCCGCGCCTCGAGCGCCGGATTGGCCATCATCTCGTCCGGCTTCACCGCCTGGGCCGGCGATCCGGTCAGCGCGACGGCCAGGAGAAAGATGGTGGCGACCAGCCGCGTCATTTTTCGAGCCGCGCGACCATCGGCAGGATGGTGCGGTCGAGTACCTCCTGGGTCAGCGGCCCGACATGCTTGAAACGGATGCGGCCGGCGCGATCGATCAGGAAGGTCTCGGGCACGCCGTAGACGCCCCAATCGATGCCGACCCGTCCATTATCGGTGCCGATGCGGGTATACGGATTGCCCAAGGCCGCGATCCACTCGCGCGCGGCCTTTTCCGTATCCTTGTAATTGATCCCATAGATCGGCACCCGCTTGGTCTTGGCCAGCGCGTTGAGCAGCGGGTGCTCGACCCGGCACGGCCCGCACCACGAGGCAAAGGTGTTGACCAGGCTGACCTGGCCCCGCAGATCGGCGGACGAAAACCCCTTGTCGGTGCCGGCCAGCGCCGGCAACGAGAATTGCGGTACTTCCTCGTCGATCAACGCCGAGGGCAGCACCTTCGCGTCGATGCCGAGCCCGAAATAGAACGCCGCCGCCATCAGCCCGAACACCGCCGCCGGCAGGACGTAGACCCAGCCGCGCCGGATCATTCGGCCGCCTGTGCGGTGGGCGCGACGATTTCTCTGCGGCGGCGCGCCGGCGCGCCGACCCGGTGGCGCCGGTCGGTCAACGACACGATGCCGCCAAACGCCATCGTCAGCGCGCCAAGCCAGATCCACGGCACTAGCGGATTGTGGTACAGCCGCAAGACGTAGCCGCCCTTGCCGTCGGGATCGCCGATCACAGCGTAGACATCGGCGAGCAGATTGGTACGGATCGCCGCCCCTGTCGCGGTGCCGTTTTCGATCGTGTAAAAGCGCTTTTCCGGGTGCATCTCGCTGATCAGCCGGCCGTCGCGCAACAGCCGCATGTCGGCGCGCATCGCGGTGTAGTTCGGGCCGGGCGCGTCCTTGACCGCGTCGAGGATGATCGTATAGCCCGCGAGCGTCACCGAATCGCCGGGTCGGGCCGAAACTACCCGCTCCTCGGTCCACGCGGTCGAGCCGGCGATCCCGGCGACTACCGCCGCCATGCCGGCATGGGCGAAGGTCATCCCCCACGAGGCGCGCGGCAATCTGACGGCGCGGCGCAAGACCCCCCGCCACGGCTCGGAAAACAGGCGCAGGCGCTCGGTCAACTCGACCAAGGTCCCGGCCAATAGCCACGCCGCCAGAGCCAGCCCGCACGCTGCGCCGACCGACCCGACCCCGGCGATGACCAAGGTCAGCACCACCGTTCCCGCCGTCGCGATAAAGGCGAATTTGAGCCGCGCCAATGCCGCCCCCAGATCGCCGCGCTTCCACGGCAGCATCGGGCCGATCGCCATCGCCACCAACAGCGGCACCATCAGCGGCCCAAAGGTCATGTTGTAATAGGTTGGGCCGACCGAGACCTTGTCGTGCGTCAACACGTCGAGGAACAGCGGATAGAGCGTCCCGAGAAACACGGTCGCGGCGGCGCTCGCCAACAGAAGATTGTTGAGCAGCAGCGCGCCCTCGCGCGAAATCGGCGCGAACAATCCGCTGCCCTTGAGCTTGGGTGCGCGCACCGCGAACAGGGTCAACGCGCCGCCGGTGTACAGGCTCAGCAATAGCAGGATGAACACGCCGCGTTGCGGGTCGGAGGCAAAGGCATGAACCGAGGTCAACACGCCCGAGCGCACCAGGAAGGTGCCCAGCAGGCTCAGCGAAAACGTCACGATCGCCAGCAGGATCGTCCAGGTCTTCAGGGCCTCGCGCTTTTCGACGACGATCGCCGAATGCAATAGCGCGGTGCCTGCCAGCCACGGCATGAACGAGGCGTTCTCGACCGGGTCCCAATACCACCAGCCGCCCCAGCCGAGCGTGTAGTACGCCCACCAGCTCCCCATCGCGATGCCGATGGTCAGCGCCACCCAGGCGGCCAGGGTCCACGGCCGCACCCAGCGCGCCCAGGCCGGGTCGACGCGGCCTTCGAGCAAGGCGGCGATGGCGAAGCAGAACGAGATCGAAAACCCGACATAACCAAGATAGAGGCAGGGCGGATGAAACGCGAGGCCGCGGTCCTGCAATATCGGGTTCAGCCCGTTGCCCTCGATCGGCGCCGGCATCAGCCGCAGAAACGGGTTCGAGGTCAGCAGGATGAACAATAGGAACCCGAACCCGATCATCGCCTGCACCGCCAGCACCCGGGCGCGCAACGGCGGCGGCAGGTTGCGGCCGAAGCTGGCGACAGCGGCGCCGAACACGGCCAGCATGAACACCCACAACAGCATCGAGCCCTCGTGGTTGCTCCATACCCCGGACAATTTGTAGATGAACGGCTTGTTGCTGCTCGAATTGGTCGCGACGTTGATGACCGAGAAATCCGACACCGCATAGGCGTGCATCAGCGCGGCGAAGGCCAGCCCGACGAACACGAATTGCGCCACCGCCGCCGGCCGCGCCAGCGCGATCAGCGCGCCGTCGCCGCGCGCCGCCCCGATCAGCGGCAATGTCGCCTGGATCGCGGCGATGCACAGCGCGAGAACCAGGGCAAAATGCCCGATCTCGTTTATCATGCGGTAACCCCCGATAAGCCGCCGCCACTGCCGGCGGTACCGCCTAAGGTGCGGTGGGTCTTTGTAGCGGAACTTATTCCAGGGTCAAAATATGGCAGACCAGCGGCGGGCGATCACCCTTTGCGCAGCGGCATTTCCGCGCCGCGCCGTGCGGGTGTCGGCGGCCGGTTTCACCCTGCTCGAATTGCTGGTGGTGCTGGCGATTCTCGGGCTCTTGGTCGGTTTCGTCGCGCCGCAAGTGATCAAGTATCTCGGGCGGGCCAAGACCGACACCGCCCGGGTCGACATCCACAATATCGGCCAGGCGCTCGATCTTTTCCGGCTCGATGTCGGCCGCTACCCGACCCAGCAGGAGGGGCTGCAGGCGATTGTCGCAAAGCCGGCCGGGCTCGATCGGTGGCAGGGCCCCTATGTCAAGCAGGCCAAAATGCCGGCCGACCCGTGGGGCGAGCCCTATCGCTACCGCATCCCCGGCGAGCACGGCGAATACGACCTCTACAGCCTGGGCGCCGACAACACCCCGGGCGGCACCGGCGAGAACCAGGATGTGGCCAATTGGTGAGACGCGCGGAGGCCGACCCTCACCCGGCTCGCTTCACTCGCCACCCTCTCCCGCATGCGGGAGAGGGAAGGGGCCCATCCTGTTAGGGATGGGAAGGGTGAGGGCAGCCGCTATTCCTTCATTAGCAATGCGGTCAATTCGGCCGGCATGCTCAGCATCGGGTAATGGCCGGTGTCGAGTTCGGCAAAGCTGGCCTTGAGCCGGTCGGCGCAGCGGCGCTGATGCGCTTCGCCCGGGTTCGGCGCGCGCTTGCACCAGATCACGCTCGCCTTCCACGGCAACGACCAGAAATTGTCGAGCCTGACCCCGCTCTCGTAGATGCCGATCGGGTGCTGGGTGTAGCGCTCGAGCGCGTGGGCGCGGGCGGCCGGTTCGAGATCGGCGAACAGCCGGTTGGCGGCGTCCTCGCGGGTCGGCCCGGCGGTCAGCCCGCTCGCCGTCGCGGTCGAGCGGGTGACGATGTCGCGAATCTTCTCGCCGTTGAACAGGGCCAGCGCGTCGACGAACACCAGCCGCCCGATCCGGTCGCGCATCAATTCGGCGACCCGGCACTGCACCATGCCGCCCGAGCTGGTGCCGACCAGCACGACATCCTTTAGATCCTCGTAGAACAGCAATTGCGCGATCTCGTCGGCCTGGCTCTCGGTGGTGATGCCGGCGCGCACCTGGTCCTTGCGCTCGCCGCAGCCGTCGAGGCTCGGCGCATAGGCTGCGTGCCCGGCCGCGCGCAGCCGAGTCGCGACGTCTTTCCAGATCCAGCCGCCCTGATACGAGCCGTGGATCAGTACGTAGTTCGCCATGGTGCGTTTCCTTTCAATATCGCGTTTTGCAGCGCGGGCGTCCCGCCCGCTCCCGGTCAACTCCCGCCGGTCACGTCGATGGTGACGCCGGTTACGAAATCCGCGTCCCCCGACGCCAGAAAGCAGATCACCCTGGCCTGATCGACCGCCTCGGCGACGCGCCGCAATGGCGTATTGTCGATCGCGCGCGCCTGGTCCTCCTGGCTGCGCCGCTCCCAGTGCGGCCGGATGCGCTCGGTCAAGGTGGTGCTCGGGGCGATCGCGTTGATGTTCACGCCATAGGGGCCGATCTCGTGCGACAGTTTCTTGGTGAAGGCGATGATGCCGCCCTTGGCGGCGGCATAGGCGCTGCTGCTCGACGCGCTGCGGCCGCGCCCGGCGATCGACGACAAATTGACGATCTTGCCGCCGCGCTGGCGCTGCATCACCGGCACCACCGCATGGGTGAACAGGAACGTGCCGCTGAGATTGAAATCGATCAGTTTCTGCCAGTCGGCGAAATTCAATTCGTGGACCGGGGCGCCCGATTTGGCGATCACCGTGCTGCCGCCGACCGCGTTGACCAGGATGTCGATGCGGCCGAACTCGGCCGCCACCGAGGCGACCAGCGCGTCGACTTGGACCGGGTCGAGCGCGTCGCAGACCCTTCCGTGCGCTCGTCCGCCGGCGTCGCGGATCGCCGCCATCGCCGCTTCGAGCCGGGCCTCGTTGTTGTCGATTCCGACGATGATGGCGCCTTCCCGGGCCATGATGTCGGCGGTGGCGCGTCCGATGCCGCTGGCGACCGCGGTGATCAGCGCGACCTTGTCGGTGAACCGCATCGCTTCCCCCCTTTGCCTCGCCGGCCCTTCCCGGGCATGCTGGGGTCATTCTGATGGGTGAGCCAAACCTGTCAACGCGCGAGGAGAGAGGGGAGCGATGCAAATCGGGATTCACCTGCCGCATGCCGGCAGCCAGGCGACGCCGGCATTGATCAAGCGCCATGCCCAGCGGGCCGAGGCGCTGGGCCTCAGCGATGTCTGGGTCAGCGAGCACATCATCGTGCCGCGCGCGCAATTCCCGCGCTCGCCATTGTTTTACGACCCGGTATTGACCCTGACCTGGGTCGCCGCCGTGACCGAGCGGGTACGGCTCGGCACCAGCGTCCTGGTATTGCCGATGCGCCACCCGTTGCCGCTCGCCAAGGAATTGTCGACCCTCCATAACTTGTCGGGCGGGCGGCTGGTGCTCGGGGTCGGGGTGGGCTGGCTTGAGCCCGAATTCGCCGCGCTCGGCGCGCCCTTCCACGAGCGCGGACGGCGCATGGACGAGGGCATCGCGATGATGAAGGCGGTGTGGAGCCAGGACCCGGTGACCTTCGACAGCAAATACATTCCGTCCGAGATCAAGGACATGACGATGCTGCCGCACCCGGTCAGTCCGATCCCGATGTGGCACGGCAGCCGCTCGGACGCGGCGCACCGGCGCACCGTGCGGGTCGGCGACGGCTGGCACGGCAGCCAGGTGACCCCCGAGCAGGCCGCGCCGATCATCGCCCGATTGCGCCAGGACCGGCCCGAGCCCGAATTCACGATCTCGGTCCGCAGCCACTGGAACGGCAAGGATGTCGGCGAGATGAAGGCGCGGGTCGCGGCCTACGCTGCGGTCGGGGTCCAGCACATCATGGTCCACCCGCTCGACCGCGAAGTCGACGATTGGGACACGGTCATCGAAGGCGTCGGCAAGGTCGCGGCGGGTTAGCTTGCTCGTCACCTTCACGCGAGCAGGAGTCCAGGAGCCGGTTCTGGATGCCCGCTTTCGCGGGCATGACGCCCGAAAAGGAATTCGATAATCCCATCGGCGAGATCTAGAATCAAATCTGCGGGTGTAAGAGGGAATTACCCATGTCGATTACGGTGCGTCAGCTTCACCCGCTTTTCGTCGGCGAGGTCGGCGGGGTTGATCTGCGCTCGGTCAGCCGCGCCGAGGCAGGCGAGATCGAGGCGGCGATCGACCGCTACGCGGTGCTCGTGTTCCGCGGTCAGCCCGTTACCGACGACCAGCAGATCGCGTTCAGCGAATTGTTGGGTCCGCTCGAAACCACCGCGGAACTTTTGCGCAAGGACCACAAGGCGCGGTTGAAGCCGCAGGTCTCGGACATCTCGAATCTCGATCACAAGGCCGATGTATTGCCGCTGGGCGACCGCCGCCGCTTGCGCGGACTCGGCAACCGCATGTGGCATACCGACAGCTCGTTCAAGCCGGTCCCGGCGCGGTTTTCGCTATTGTCGGCGCGCTCGATCCCCGGTGAAGGCGGCGAGACCGAATTCGCCGATCTGCGCGCCGCCTACGACACCCTGCCCGAGGCGATGAAAGCCCGGCTCGAAGGACTCGTCGCCGAGCATTCGATCCTCTATTCGCGCTCGACCATCGGCTTCACCGATTTCAGCGACGAGGAGCGCGCCGGATTGCCGGCGGTGCGGCAGGTCGTGGTGCGGGTGCATCCCGGCTCGGGCCGCAAGACGCTGTACCTCGCCAGCCACGCCTCGCACATCATCGGCTGGCCGATTCCCGAGGGGCGCCTCCTATTGCGCGAGCTGATCGAGCACGCGACCCAGCCGCAATACGTCTATCGCCATCATTGGGCGGTCGGCGATCTGGTCATGTGGGACGACCGCTGCACGATGCACCGGGCCCGGCCGTACGATCTCAACGTCCCGCGCGACATGCACCGCACCACCGTTTCCGACCAGCGCTCGACCCTCGATCAGGCCCAGCCCAAGGCCGCATAGGGAGGAAATGCCATGCCCAGCTTCCGCCCCTCCGCCGATCTCGACATGCATTACGAGGTCGACGATTTCACCGACCCGTGGACCAAGCCGGAAACGATCCTGATGCTGCACGGCAACGCCGAAAGCGGCCTTGCCTGGTGGGCGTGGGTGCCAAAACTGGCGCGGCATTACCGCGTGATACGGCCCGACATGCGCGGCTTTGGCCAGTCGACGCCGATGCCGCGCGACTATCCGTGGACCCTGGACCGGCTGATCGAGGATTTCTGCCTGTTGATGGACCACCTTGGCATCGACCGGTTTCATCTGGTCGGCGCCAAGATCGGCGGCACCGTCGCTCGCGCCTTCGCCGCGCGCCGCCCCGAGCGGGTCAAGACCCTGGTCATCGTCGGCTCGCCGCCGCCGTTCCGCGAGGGCGTCGCCGAAAAGGTGCCCGAAGTGGTCAAAATGTTCGAGGATCACGGCGTCGAGCATTGGGCGCGACAGAACATGGCCAACCGGCTCGGCAGCGCCTTCCCCAAGGAGGGGTTCGACTTCTGGGTCAAGTACATGGCCCGCACCGCGGTATCGACCCAGCTCGGGTTCATGGGCACGATCGCCTGCGCCGACATCCGCGCCGACATTCCCAAGATCGCCTGCCCGACACTGGTCATCACCACCGAGGAAAGCGGGCTCGGCCCGGTCGCCGCGATGCGCGCCTGGCAGGAACAGATCGCCGGCTCCGAACTCGTCGTCCTCCCCGGCAACTCGTACCACGTCGCCGCTACCCACGCCGATGTGTCGGCCGACGCGGCGCTCGACTTTATCGCGAGACGGGGCGAGTAGCCCTCACCCTCCCACGGCTTCGCCGCGGGCCCCTCCCCCTCCCGCGGAACGGGAGAGGGGCTTTCAGAAATCGTCGCATCAAGCCCCTCTCCCGCATGCGGGAGAGGGTGCCGAGCGCAGCGAAGCGGGTGAGGGAAGCCTACGCCGCGCCGCGCCGGTGCGAGAACGCGGTCTCGGCGCTGGTGATGAATTCGAGCAGTGCCGCCTCGCCGTTCTCGTTCGCCTTGCGCGCCCGCAATATCGCCGGGCCGACCTCGCCGGGGTTGTCGACGCGCTCGCTCCAGCCACCCAAATCACGGCCGAGATTGGCGTAATTGCCGCCGAGGTCGCGGGTCTTGTAGCGCTCGTGCGAATAGGCCATCGCGTGGGTCTCGATCGCCATCGTCGAGTTGTTGAGGACGATCGTCGTGATCGGGATGCCGCAGCGCGCGGCGGTCTCGAAATCGAGCCCGGTCATGCCGAAGGCGGCGTCGCCCATGAAATTGACGCACATTTTGTCGGGCGCGGCGACCTTGGCCCCGATCGCCAGCCCGAGCCCGGTGCCGAGCTGGTGCGACTTGCCCCAGCCCATATAGCCGCGCGGCTTTTTCGCCACGTACATCGGCAACAGCTGGTCGCGCGGGCTGCCCGAATCGTGGGTCACGATCGCGTCTTCCGACGGGATCACCCGCATGAACTCCGACATCACGAAATACGGGTTGATCGGCCGCTCGGTCGACCGCAGCTTGCCTTCCCAGCGCGCCAGCCATTCGGCCTTGAGCCGGGCCATGACCGGCCGCGCGCCGGTGTCGTGCCGCTTGCCGCCGAGCCGCTGCTTGACCGCCTCGATCATCTGTCCCAACGCCAGCTTGGCGTCGGCGAGGATCGGAATCTCGGTCGGATGCGCCTTGTTGAGGTCGCGCGCATCATTGGTCACCTGGATGATCTTTTTCCCGTCCGGGATGATTGGGGTCGAGATGTTGTGCTTGGTCAACGAGGTGCCGACCGCGAAGATCACGTCGCATTCGTGCAGGAAATGGCGGCCGTGCCCGGTATAGACCGTGCCGCCCGAGCCCAACGCCAGCGCGTGGTCTTCGGGAAAGGCGCTCTTGCCGTCGGTCGTGGTCATCACCGGCGCGTCGAGCAGTTCGGCGAGCGCGACCAGCTCGTCGCTGGCCTCGGCATAGAGCACGCCCTGGCCGGCGATGATCATCGGGCATTTGGCCGCGACCAGCAGCTTGGCGGCGTCGTCGATGTCGCGCGGGTCGCCGGCCGAGCGGGTGCGGCGGACCGCCTGGTAATGCACGTCGTTGCCGGGGAATTCGGCGGTCATCACATCGGCCGGCACCTCGACCATGACCGGGCCGGAGCGGCCGTTCTTCAAAGCGTTGAACGCGCGGCGCACGGCGCCGACGGTGTGCTCGGGCATCAGCACCGGCTCGACCTGCTTGGTCACCGAGGCGTAGGTGCGGGTCGAATTGAACAGCGGAAACATCTGCGCCGTCTCGCGCGGATGGCCCAGCGGCAACAGCAGGATCGGGGTCGAATCCGAATAGGCCGAGGCGATGCCGGCGAAGGCGTTCTCGGCGCCCGGCCCGTACTGCATCGCGAACACGCCGGCCGGCTTGCCGTTCATCACCCGGGCGCAGCCGTCGGCCATGTGCACGCCGACCCGCTCCTGGCGGCAGATCACCGGGCGGATGCCGGCCGCTGCCGCCGCCTCGATGATCGGCGTCGTCGGAAAGCAGAACAGGGTCGAGATGCCTTCGCGCTTCAGGATCTCGGTAATCGCGTCCATGACCAGCATCTTCGTGCTCCCATTTCTGAATTGTCGGTCGAGCGTAGCGCCTGCGCCGACCCAGCGGTAGGGCGGAAAAGCACAGCGCCTTCCGCCAGCAACGGCCCGGCCGGAAGGTGCTGCGCTTTTCCACCCTACGCGGCGCGATTGCGGATGATGCCTAACCGCCTGTACGGCGGGGGCCAGCCACCCGAGAAGGGAGGGAATGCTTGATCGCCGCCTGGCACTGCTCGACACTGCCGCCGTCGCCGCCTGGAGGACGCCATGAAAATCGCCCGCATCGAAAGCTTCATTCTCGGCACCGGCAGCTCCAAGGACCTGCTGCTGTGCCGGGTCGAGACCGAGAACGGCAATCACGGCTGGGGCGAGGCCTATGTCACCCACGGCCGCGAAACCGTGATCGCCGATCTGATCCGGATGATGGGCGCGCACGTGATCGGCCGCAGCGCCTTCAACATCCGCCATACCGGCCAGATCATGTTCGACGATTTCGCGATCAAGCGCGGCTCGATGGAATTGCTGTCGGCGTGGAGCGCGATCGAGATCGCCTCGTGGGATTTGGTCGGCAAGTTCGCCGGGTTGCCGGTCTACAACCTCCTGGGTGGCGCCTCGCGCGAGCGGGTGCGCATCTATGCCAACGGCTGGGCCGGCCGCTCGACGATCGAGGAAGGGGTCGAGCGCGGCCTCAAGATCAAGGCGATGGGGTTCACCGCGGCCAAATTCGACCCGTTCCCGGGGCCCTGGCGCACCCATGTCGACCGCAAGGACGAGGATTTCGCGATCAAGTACGTCGCCGCGATGCGCGACGCGCTGGGGCCGGATTTCGAGATCCTGGTCGAGGCGCATCGCCGCTTCGCCCCGGCGCATGCGATCCGCGTCGGCCGCCGCCTCGAAGAGCTCGGCATCGAGTGGTACGAGGAACCGTGCCTTGCCGACAATCTGTCGCTGTTGGCCGAGGTGCGCGACAAGGTCAACATCCCGATCGTCACTGGCGAGGCGCTCTACACCAAGGAATCGTTCTTCGAGTGCCTGGCGCGCCGCGCCGCCGACATCCTCAACCCCGATATCTGCGCGATCGGCGGCATCGGCGCGATGCTCGACATCGCCGCGATGGCGCAGCCGCAGGCTGTGGTGATGTCGCCGCACAACTACAACAGCCCGCTGGTCGGCATGGCGGCGACGGTGCACGTGTCGGCGGTGATTCCGAATTTCAAGATCACCGAGTATTTCGTCAATTTCGACGCGGTGTGCCGCGACATCGCGATCACCGGGCTCAAGGTCGAGGACGGCTGGATCGACCTGCCGACCGCGCCCGGCCTCGGCGTCGATATCGATGTCGAGCGCCTGCGCGCCCGCCCGCATCACGAAACGACCGCGGCGGGCTTCCGCCAATACTGGGAGGAATACCCGCGAAAGGGCTACGTGCCGAGCCTGCGTGGCGATGCCGCCTCACCTTGATGCGCTGGGGGCGCTGTTCATGCCTTCGGCCACCAGAGCGGCGGTGGCGGCCTCGACGCGGGTTTCGAGTTCGGCCATCACCTGGCGGCGCGGCAATCCGGGCGGGATCGGTTCGAGAAATTCGAGGATGATCCGCCCCTTGCGTTTGACAAAGGCGCGGCGGCCCCAATAGAGCCCGGAATTGACCGCCGCCGGCACCAGCGGCAATCCCAATGCCTGATACAGCGCGGCGACTCCCGGCTGATAGGGCGCGATTTGGCCCGGCGCGGTGCGGGTACCCTGCGGAAAGATCACCACCTTGCGTCCGGCGTCGCTCGCTTGCCTCGCCGCCGCGACGATATGGCGGAGCGCGCCGCCCCCGCCCTGGCGGTGGATAAAGACCGACCCGCCCCGCGCCGCGTACCAGCCATAGAACGGCACCAACAACAACTCGCGCTTGATCACCACCGCCGGGTCGCCGAGCACGACCGGCAATATCAGCGTGTCCCAGGCGGATTGGTGCTTCATCGCGATCAAACAGCCGCCCGGCGGAATCCGTTCGCGGCCGCGAATCTCGCCGTCGAGCCCGACGATCAATTTAAGCAGGCCGAGCACGCATCGCGCCCAGAACCGGCCGAACCGCATCGCCATCCGCCGCGGCATCAGCAGAAACGGCAGCCCGGCGACCCCCATCAGCGCCGTCCCGACAAAGAAGGCGAGGTTGAACGCCACCGCGCGCAGCCGGCTCATGCTGGTGCGACGCGCTAGCGGGCGCTCGCCGCGGTCGCGGTCCGCTCCGCCGCGTCGGAGGGGTAGACCCCCGGAACGCCGGGCCATGCCGCCCGGGCGATCGGGCGCAACAGCACGGCGAGAAACTTGTTGAATTCGCCGATCGTCAGCAGCGCGGCACCGACCCAGGCCCCGGCGTGATCGGGGTCGTCGCCTCTGGCAAATACCGGCGAGGCGACAATCGTGATGCCCGGCATCGCGCGGCGGAATTCGATCAGGCTCCGCTTCATGTGATACCAGCTCGTCACCAGGCGCAGGCTGGCGAATCCCTCCGCCCGCATCCAATGCGCGGTCTCGCGCGCGTTGCCAAAGGTGTTGTCGGAATCATGGCCGAGCACGATGCAGCAAGTCGCGCGGTCGGCGACCGGTGCGAAGATGTGCACCAACGCCTCGCGGTCGACTCGTTGATTGACCCCCGAGATGAACAATTTGCGCGCCCTGCCGGCGCCGAACAAATCGATGCCGCTTTCCAGCCTCAGCCGCCCGCCGGTCAGGACGACGATCGCATCGGTCGAGACCGTCCGATCGCCGATCAGCGAGTAGCTGCTCTGCACGAACCACGCGAGACCGCCCAGCCACGCCATCGCCGCCGCGCCGACACCGGCGGCGAGCCAGCGCAACGGCCGCGGCAGGCGCCGCATCTAGCCCCTCACGGCATGCGCGCGAGCCCGCGCGAGACCGTGGTTCGCGCGGTCACCATCGCCACTACCCCGGCGGCGAGCGACGTCAATACCAGCAGCGCCCACAGGCGCCAATCGAGGAGGCCGCGCGAGACCAGCGGCGCCGGCAGGTCGACCGTGCTGGCGGCGCGGCCGAGCACCACGATCGTGATCGCGGCGGCGACGCTGCCGATCGCGCCGCCGCGCAGGCCGAGCCACAGCGAGTGGGTTTGGAACTGGCGCGCGATATAGCCGTCGGGCGCGCCGAGCAGATGCAATATCTCGATCACCGGCTGATGGATCGCGAGGCCGGTGCGGGCGGTGAACACCACGGTCAGTACCAATAGCGCCATCACCAGCGCCACCCCGGCCGCGATCACGCCCTGGACATGCACCGCGAACGCGCGCAGCCGTCCCAGGGCCAGCCGATGGTCGTCGAGCTGCGCCTCGGGCGCGATCGACGCCAGCTTCTGTCGCAGGGCGGCCAGATCGACCTTCGCATCGGGGTTGAGTTGCAGATCGATCAGGCGCGGCAGCGGCAATTTGTCGACCGGCGTCGCCGAGCCGAGCCAGGGCTCGACCAGCCGGGCGGTCTCCTCCGGCGGCAGCAGGCGCGCGCTGACGATCCCGGGGCTCTGGCGCAACAGCGCCATGGCCGTGTCAAGCCGCGCCGCCGAAGCGTCCGCCGGCACCTGCACGGTCAAGGTGGCGGTCAACGAGCGGTTCCACTCGGCTAGGGTGTCGCCCAGCAGCATCAGCCCGATCCCGCCAAGCCCCGAGAGATAGACCATCAACGCGATCAGCCAGGGCAGGAACCGCCCGGATGCGTCCCGCCCGAGCGGCAGATCCAGCCGTGGGGCGCTGAGCCAGCCGCCGATCATTGCAGCACGGCGCCGTTGACGGCCGACAGGATGCCCTGTTCCAGGTGAAAGCGCTCGTGCTCGAACTGGCGGGCGAAGGCGACGTCGTGGGTGGCGATCAGCACCGTGGTGCCGAGCCGGTTGATCCGTTCGAACACGCGCACCAGCAGCATCGCGATCTCGTCGTCGACATTGCCGGTAGGCTCGTCGGCGAGCAGCAGGTCGGGGCGTCGGACGATCGCGCGGGCGATCGCCACCCGCTGCTGCTCGCCGCCCGACAGGGTCGCCGGCCGGAACTCGATCTTGTCGCCGAGGCCGAGCCAGGCCAGCAATTCGGGCACGTTCTCGCGGATCTCGCGTTCCGGCGCGCCGGCCAGCCGCAACGGCAGGGCGACGTTGTCGCGCACGCTGAGATGCTCGACCAGCCGGAAATCCTGAAACACGATGCCGATCCGCCGCCGCAATGCCGATTGGGTCGCGCGATCGGCGGTCGCGGTGTCGGTGTCGAACAGGCTGACGATCCCGCGCGACGGCCGCTCGGCCAGATAAATGATCTTCAACAACGTGGTCTTGCCGGCGCCGCTGACCCCAGTCAGGAAATAGAACCCGCCCGGGTCGAGGGTCAGCGTGACATCCTGGAGCACCTCATTACCGCCGCTATACCGCTTGCCGATGTTTTCGAGCCTGACCAACGCGACCTCCGAAGCGGCCCCCGTGCCGGTTTTGCCGGTCCGATGGGCGCGACGACCTTGACATAGACCGCGCGACTCCGTCCAGACTGCGGCGCTTCCGTAGGTCGCCGATCGAATTCGACACGCCTTGCGGACCGGCTGCGCGGCGAATTCCGGGATCCGCGACGTTGAAAAATAACCCGGCGACTGATGCCTTCGGCGTCACCACCCGCGAATCGACCAGGGAAGTTCTCGGGGTTGTCATTTGGTCGCGCTCCTGGCGATAAACAGATGCAACGCCCTTCCCCGGTTGACGTATTTGTGGATCGCGCCGTTGGTGAAGGTGGCGAGCAGTTTTCGGATCACCGCGAATTCGCCGGATGACGAGATGATCCTGGTGTGCCCGGCCTGCGAGACCCGCTATCGCGTCGACGCCGACGCGGTCGAGCTGCCGCGCGGGCGGGTTGTGCGTTGCGCCGGTTGCGGCCACACTTGGCGCCATCCGCCGGCGCCGCCTGCCGTCGCCAGCGGCCGGCCCCGACCGCCTCCGCCGCCGGCCGCTATCGCGCCGCCGCGGCGCGGTCGGGCGAGGAAGCTCGGGCTGATCCTCGGGCTGGTGCTGGCGGGGATGGCCGCCGTCGGCTTCCTCGCGCGTGACCGCATCGTGATGGCGTGGCCGCTCGCCGACCGGCTCTACGGCGCGATCGGCATCACGGTCGAGCCGGCGGATTCGGGCGGAAAGTGAGCCGGATCAGTGCCGGCGGTGGAGGTATTCGGCGCGGGCGAGTTCGCGCAGCCGGGCCAGGCGCTGCCGCACCGTCATCGGGCGGTTTCCGTGCATCATCAGCGGCACCCGGCCGCGCCCGCCGGTCGAGCTGATCACCAACTCGCCCTTGCTGTTGAAGCGAATATGCCGGCCGCCCAGCAGCAGCGTGCCGAGCCCGGCCTCGTCGAGATCCCAGTTGCGTACCGGGCCGCTGTCGAGATGGATGAAGCGGGACGACGGATACCAGCCGACACCGCCGCGCTGCATCGCTCGCGCCGCTCGCATCGTCTCGACCAGATTGCCGCCGAAATGCACGTCGAGCGCGCGCCCGTACAGGTGCTGGCTGTTCTCGGCGACACCGAAATGGGTGCGCGCCAGCGTCGCGTTGGTTTCGGGCGTGCGATAGGCCGATAGGATCGTCGCCGTGGTCTGCCCGGTCGCGCCCATCACCGCGGCGAGAAAATCGAGCAGGGCGACGTCGATCGCGACCCGCGCGCCGGAGTGAAAATCGCGCAGAAACACCGAAAGCTCGTCCAGTACCGGCGCGATCGGCCCGCTATCGTTGCGGTAGGTGCCCTCGAAGGTCTCCGCGGTATGGGCGTTGACCAGGTGCAGCCGGCGCAACGGCGGCGGCGCGGGCAGCGCATGCCCGACCCGCGGCAGCATCACCGCGCCGGCGATCAGGGAAAGCAGCAGACGCCGGTTCATCGCCCCGCACTGGTGCCCTTGCCGCGACCGGTCGATACCCGCTTCATGCCCGCCGACAGTTCAAAATCGCTTTAACAGGCGGTCGATATAGTCGAGCTCTATGGTCGGGCGAAACCGCTCGCCGGCCCGGCGGCGCAGCTCGTCGAGAATCTTGCGGGCCTTTTGCAAGGTGTTCTGTTCGGGAATTTCGACGTCGCTCTGATCGTAGGTGCCGCTGCTCGACAATGGCCGGCCGAACGGGTCGCGCTCCATCTGCTCGCGCATCCTGCGGTCGGTCGGGCTGACCTCGCCGTCGCCGACCTCGCCCCAGGAATTGCCGAGGCGCTTCTGCATCCGCTGGGCGAAATCGCGCGCCGCCTGCTGCAACTGGTCGAGCGCCTGGCTCTGCGGCGCGATCGCGTCCCCCGGGCGGCCGCGTTGGAGAGCCCCGGCGGCGTCGCGCATTGCCCGCTCGGCCCGGCCGAACGGGTCGGGGATCTCGCCGGCGCCGTCGCCCATCTCGCGCATCATGTCGCCGAGCATGCGGCGCAATGCCTCCTGCTGGCCGGCGTCCTCGCCCATCTCGCCTTCGCCCATTTCACCCATTTCGCCCATCTGGCCGGGCTCGTCCGATTCCTCGCCGGGCTGCGGCGCGCGCTGTCCCTGGCTGCCCTGCTGCTCGCGCTGGCGCTGGGCGCGGAAGCTGCGGTCGAGCAATTGCTGCTGGCGCTGCATCATCTCCTGCATACCGCGCATCATCCGCTGAGCTTCGCTGTTGCCGCGCTGGCGCCCTTCGCCGGGACGGGCCGCGCGCAGGTTTTCCAGCATGTTCTGCAATTGCGATAGCATGTCGCGGGCCTGGTCGCGCGCGCCGCTGCGGGCGAGGTCGCGGGCACGATCGAGCATCCGCTGCAGGTCGCGGCTGGTCATCATGCGCGACCGCTCCGACGGCGCGGTCGCCTCGCTCGGGTTGCGGCGCATATCCTCGGCGAGCGCCTGCAGATAGCGGTCGAGCGCCTCGCGCAGCTCGCGCATCAACTGGTCGATCTCCGCGTCCGGCGCGCCCTTGGCCAGCGCCTCCTGCAAGGCCTGTTGGAGCCGGCGCAATTCGCGCTCGGCCAGCGACATGTTGCCGTCCTCGATGCGCAACGCGGTGTCCCACAGCAGCTGCACGACCGCGTCGATCCCCGCCTGGGTGTCGTCGCGGCGCAGCCGGTGCTGGGCAAAGCTCAGCGCCATGAACACGACCGTATCGTCGCGATAGAGCGCCGGCCGCTGGTTGAGGTCGCCGAGAATCTCGGCGACCGGCGCCCGCGATGCCGGATCCTTCACCAGCTCCTTGCGCTGATCGATGATCGCGCGCGCCATCGGGTTGTTGAACACGCGCTCGGGCAGGTTCATTCGCACCGGCTCGCCGTGGCCGGTCTGGCCGAGCGCGTCGGTGGCGGCGAGGCGCAGCTCGACCGGCAGCCCGGCCCAGGGATGCGGTGTCAGATCATGATAGCTGGTGCCCTCGCCCTCCTTGGGGCGGAGGCCGGGCATTGGCAGGTCGATCTCCATCGCCGTGGCGGGTTCGCCGTCGGGCCGGCGGATCATCGCCTTGACGCTCTCGATGCCGTAATCGTCGCTGGCGCGGTAATCGAGCCGCAACGCCGCGCGCGCGGTCGCCGTCGGAGGTTGGGTAAAGGCGATCACCGGCAATTTGTCGGGCACGATCGCGATCGGCCAAGTACCGAGACTGGCGCCGCCCTGGATGACGCTCAGGCTGGTGCCGGCGGTCAGGGTCGCCGACGCGCGGAAATTCTGCTTGTCGACCGCCTCGAACGCGTGGGTATCCTGGTCGATCTTCAGGCGCGGCACGGATTTGCCGCCATGCACTTGCGCCAGCAAAACGCTGCCGGTCGGCACCGAGATCGTCTCGGTATTGTCCGCGCGCAGAAATTGCGGCGCCAGTCCGGTATATTCGGGCGGCGTGATCCAGATGTCGAAGCTGGCCGCGATCGCGCCCGTGCCGGCGGCGAAGCTTGGATGGAGCGCCCGGAAGACCCGGTCGTGCCAATCCGCGCCGGCATCGATCGCGCCGACCAGTAGGAGGGTCACCAGCACCGAGCGCACCCCCCACGGGTCGCGCCGCGCCAGGCCGGCACTTGGCCACCCGACGCGTAGGCGCCGAACCGCCATCGCCATGCGCCGCTGATGCGCCGCCCACAGCAGGACCGCGCCGCGATCCATCGCCGCCGCCGGGCGGTCGCTCAGCGCCTGCAACGGGCGATGCGGCAACCCGCTCGACTGCTCGATCCGGCGCCGCGCGGCGAGCCGGTCAGGCCAGCCGACGCTCCACACCGCCCATCCCGCGGCGGCGAGCAGCGCCACCGCGAAGGCGCCGAGCGCCCCGGCATGGGCCGGACCGGGGAACAGCGGCAGCAGGTCGAACAGCGCGACCACGGCAAACGAGCCGAGTACGCACAAGGCGGGCCACGCGGCCGGCCACGCCCGCTCCCACACCAGGGCGGCGCGCGCGAGCTTGAGCCGGATGGTGAGAACGCGCTGGCTTCCCGTCATGCGGCACCTCGGCGGCGCGGCGGCGCGGCGAGGCAATCGCCGAGCCAGTCGGGCACCTTGTCGAGCGCCAGCATGTCGGCGTAGCTCGGGCGCTCGCGGATCACCGCGAAGCGGTCGCCGGAGACCAGCACCTCGGGTACCAGCAGGCGGCTGTTGTAGGTCGAGCTCATCACCGCGCCATACGCCCCCGCGGTGGCAAACGCCACCAGATCGCCCTCGGCCAACGGCGGCAGCTCGCGTCCGCGGGCGAAGGTGTCGGTCGTCTCGCAGACCGGGCCGACCACGTCGGCCGGGCTTAACACCGCATGCGCCCGCGGCAGCCGCACCGGCACGATGTCATGCCATGAATCGTAGAGCGCCGGCCGGATCAGATCGTTCATTGCCGCGTCGACGACGGCGATGCGGCAATGCGGCCCGTCCTTGACATAGACGATCTCGGCAACCATCACCCCGGCGGGGCCGACCAGGAAGCGGCCCGGCTCGAACGCCAGGGCCAGGTCGAGCGCCCCGAAAACCTCGCGCACGAGCCCGGCATAGGCAGCCGGGCTCGGCGGCACCTCGTCGCGGTAGGGGATCGTCAGCCCGCCGCCGAGATCGAGATGGTCGACGCCGAGCCCCTCGCCGCGCAACGCGACGACCAGCTCGGCCAGCCGGGAAAACGCCGCCTTGCACGGGCCGAGATCGACGATCTGCGAGCCGATATGAACTGCCAGCCCAACCGGCTCGACTCCCGGCAGGTCGACAGCGAGGCGGTAGGCGTCGATCGCCTCGCCCCAGGCGATGCCGAACTTGTCTTCCTTGCGCCCGGTCGAGATCTTGGTGTGGCTGTTGGCATCGACATCGGGATTGACCCGAATTGCCACTCGCGCGGTCTGCCCCCGCGCCACCGCCACCGCACTGAGCCGGCGCAGTTCCGGTACCGACTCGACGTTGACCTGATGAATGTCCGCGGACAGCGCCGCTTCGATCTCGGCGCGGGTCTTGCCGACCCCGGAAAAGATGATGCGCTGCGGCGGCACCCCGGCGGCGAGCGCGCGGCGCATCTCGCCCTCGGAGACCACGTCGGCACCGGCGCCGAGCCCGGCGAACAGGCGCAGGACCGCGAGGTTGGAATTGGCCTTGACCGCATAGCAGATCAACGGTCGTAACGAGGCCAGCGCCTCGCTCAGGGCGCGGTACTGAGCGACGAATCCGGCCGCCGCGTAAAGGTAGAACGGCGTCCCAACCGCGGCAGCGATGCGGGAGATTGGCACGCCTTCGGCATGTAATTCGCTGTCGCGATAATGAAAGAACTCACTCAACTGGGTAGGCCCTGGGATAGGTGTTGGGTTCGCCGGGCGGCGGCAGCGGCGAGCCTTTCTTGCCGCAGCCGGCGAGCATCAGCGCCACCAGCACGATCGCGAGACCGTGGACGACAACCGCGTTGGGGCGGGACCCCGCGAACCGCGCGCTCATCACAGATACCTTTCGCGCGCCGCGCGGATCGCGGCCTGGACCTGCTCCGGCGCGGTGCCGCCGAAACTCGTCCGGCTTGCCACCGACCGCTCGACCGTCAAGGTGTCGAGTACCGCTTCGGTGATCGCCGGCTCGATCTGCCGCATCTCCGCCAGCGGCATTTCGGCCAGGGTGCGGCCCAGAATCTCCGCCCGCTTGACGATCATGCCGGTGACATGGTGGGCGCGGCGAAACGGCAGCCCCAATACCCGCACCAGCCAGTCGGCGAGGTCTGTCGCGGTGCTGTAGCCGCGCTCGGCGGCGGCGCGCAACCGGTCGCGGTCGGGGCGGATGTCGCGCACCATCCCGGTCATCGCCTCCAGACACAGTTCGAGCGCGTCGGACGCCTCGAATACCGGCACCTTGTCTTCCTGCATGTCCTTTTGATAGGCGAGCGGCAAGCCCTTCATCACCGTCAATAACGCAATTAACGCGCCATTGAGCCGCCCGGTCTTGGCCCGCACCAATTCGGCCGCGTCGGGGTTGCGCTTCTGCGGCATGATGGAGCTGCCGGTGGTGAACGCGTCGCTGAGCGCGACAAAGCCGAACGCGTCGCTCGCCCAAAGCACGATCTCTTCGGCGAAGCGCGACAGGTGGGTTCCGGCCAATGCCGCGGCGGCGAGGAACTCGATCGCGAAATCCCGGTCCGACACCGCGTCGAGTGAGTTCGCCGCCGGGCGGTCGAAGCCGAGCGCGGTGGCGGTCATGTCGCGGTCGATCGGAAACGCGGTGCCGGCCAAGGCGGCGGCGCCGAGCGGGCATTCGTTGAGCCGGCGGCGGCAATCGGCGAAGCGGCCGCGGTCGCGCCCGATCATCTCGACATAGGCCATCAGATGATGGCCCAGGGTCACCGGCTGGGCGATCTGCAGATGGGTAAAGCCGGGCATCACATCGCCCGCATGGGCCTCGGCCTGGTCGATCAGCGCGGCCTGTAACGCCGCCATAGCCGGGTCGATACGATCGATCGCGGCGCGCACCCACAGGCGGAAATCGGTCGCGACCTGGTCGTTGCGCGAGCGCGCCGTGTGCAAGCGCCCGGCGACCGGGCCGATCAACTCGGCCAGCCGCGCCTCGATATTAAGGTGGATGTCCTCGTTTTCCTCGCGGAAGACGAATTCGCTGGCCTCGATCTCGTCCCGGATTTGCTCTAGACCGGCCGCGATCGCGGCGCCATCTTCGGCCGTCAGGATGTTCCGGGCGACCAGCATGGCGCAATGCGCCAGCGAGCCGGCGATGTCCTCGGCGTAAAGGCGCTTGTCGAAATCGATCGAGGCATTGATGCGACGCATGATCGCGGCGGGGCCGGCATCGAACCGCCCGCCCCACATCGCGTTGGCCTGGGCGTTACTCTGGGCGTTGGCCGGGGTGTCGAGAAGGGCCACGCTTTCGCTCAAGACGCGTCTTTTCGGCACCGCGGTGATCGCGCTCCTCATCGCCATTTCGGGCATCGCCCCTTCAACCAGGGTTGGCGCGGCCGAGCCCGGAGACACAAAACTCGGCCAGTTTATCCCGACCAGCCCGCCGCAGCCAGCGCCGGCGATTTCGTTTACCGACCTCGCCGGAAACGCGGTCGCGCTGGCCGATTTCAAAGGCAAGGTGGTTCTTGTCAATTTGTGGGCGACGTGGTGCCGGCCCTGCCTGCGCGAGATGCCCTCGCTCGAGGCGCTGCAGACGAGGCTAGGCTCGGCCTTGACCGTAGTGGCGATCTCGGAGGATCGGGGCGGGGCGAAAACGGTCGAGCCGTTCATCGCCAAGCTCGGTCTCGACAAGGTGGCGGTCTATCTCGACCCTCGGAGCGCCGCCACCCGCGCCTTCGCCGTCCGCGGCCTGCCGACCAGCCTGTTGATCGACGGCGGGGGCCGCCTCGTCGGCCGGGTCGAGGGCGCCGCCGAGTGGGATTCGGCCGAGATGCGGGCGGCATTGAAGCCTTTTCTGCCGCTCCCGGATAATGCCCCGGACGGTAAGGGCACCCGCGATGCGGCTAGGCGTGCGTCCCGCTGAGCCGCGCATGCAGGAACCGGCCGCCTCGCGCGAGCCCTTCCTCGTCGATCGAATGGCCCATGCCGGGACAGGCCAATGTCTCGACTGGGACCTCGTTCCGCCGCAGCACGGCCTCGGCGTCGGCCATCGACTCATACGGCACCACCGGGTCGTCGGTGCCGTGCGCGAGCAGCACCGGCGGCCGCGAGCGCAACTCGCTCGCCAGCAGATGCGCTCCGATCATCCGTCCGGAATAACCGACGATGCCGGCAAATGGCCTGTCGCGCCGCAGCCCGATATAGAGCGACATCATCGTGCCCTGCGAAAACCCGACCAGCGCGACACGGCTCTCGTCGATCCCGCGCGCGGCCAGGGCGTCGTCGATAAATCCGTCGAGGATCGGCGCCGAGGCGCGCACCCCGGCCAGGACCGTCTCGGGCCGACGGTCCTGGACGCTGAACCATTGATAGCCGTACCCCGCCAGATCGCACGGAAACGGCGCGTTCGGCGCGATGAACTCGGTATCGGGCAGCAGCGGAGCCCAGTACGGCGCCAATCCGATCAGATCGTTGCCATCGGCGCCGAGCCCGTGCAGCAGGATCACCAGTCGGCGCGGCTTGCCGCCGGCGGCGGGCGGTTGGGACGGTCCGGACAGGGTCAACGGGTTCATCGGCAGGGCCTCGCGCGGCAGCGATGTTGCGGGTCAAGGCAACCCATAGCCGATCCCCGGTGCGGCTGTCATCGGCGGAGGTGCGGGCGGTGATCGTCACCCGGTTCGCCCCTAGCCCGACCGGGTATCTCCATCTCGGCCATGTCCGCTCGGCCTGGGAGGGCTGGCTGGCGGCGCGGCAGGCCGGCGGCCGGTTTCTGCTGCGTCTCGAAGACATCGACCACACTCGCTGCCGCGACGAATACGCCGCGGCGATCGTCGACGATCTCGCCTGGCTCGGCCTCGCCTGGGACGGCGCGGTGCGCCGCCAGTCCGAGCATTTCGGCGATTACCGCGTCGCCCTGGGCCGGATCGAGGCGCAAGGGCTGCTCTATCCCTGCTTCTGCTCGCGGCGCGACATCCAGGCCGAGATCGCGCGGGCCGGCGATGCCCCGCAGGGCGAATTGGGGCCGTCCTACCCCGGCACCTGTCGCCGGCTGAGCCCGGCGGCGCGGGCAGCGAAGCGCGCCGCCGCGCGGGATTACGCGCTGCGGCTCGACATCGGCGCGGCCTACGCTCGCGTCGGCCCGCTCGAATGGCGCGAAGAGGGGCCCGGCGGCGCGCGCCTCGTCCCGGTCGACTTCGCCGGGGTCGGGGACGTCGTGCTGGCGCGCAAGGATTTTCCGGCGAGCTATCACCTCGCGGTCACGATCGACGACGCGTTGCAGGGCGTGACCCTGGTGACCCGTGGCGTCGATCTGTTCGCCGCGACCGCGATCCATCGCCTATTGCAGGCCTTGCTCGGCCTCGAGGGGCCGCGCTACCGCCACCACCCGCTCTTGACCGACCCCTCCGGCCGCCGCTTCGCCAAGCGCGACGGCGCCTTGCCGATCCGCGACATGCGCGCGGCGGGGAAGAGCGCCGCGGAAATTCTCGCGTTGGCGATTTCTTGAATCCGCTTGAATCCGCCCGGCTGTTTCAATCCTCTTCATTCGTCATACCGGCAGAGGCCGGTACCCATGACGGCGGTGGGTCCCGACCTTCGTCGGGATGACGGGAAAGCGGATGCGGCCGGCTTCCTAACCGGGAATCCTCGCTCAATCCAGCGGCCGGTGCAGCCCGTTCGCGACATCGAGATAGCCGGGATCATCCGGGCGCAGCAGCCCGTGGCGTAGGGCGAAATCGAGGATCACCAGGTTGACGTTGAACTTGAAATCCCGGCTCGTGCGAATCCGTTCGAGCGCGTCGTCCACCGGCATCAGTGTGAAGTCGACGATCTCGCCGTCGCCGTTGCGCGGCACGAATTCGGCAGGCACCTCGAGGTCGTAGACGAACATCACATCGTCGCGGATGCCGAGCCTGGTCTGCATGCAATAGGTGATCGCGCCGACCGGTACCGCCCGCGCGATCAGGCGCGGCGCGATCATCGCCTCTTCCTCGGCCTCCTTGACCAGGGTCGCGCCCGCGCCATAGCCGCTGCCGATGCCGCCGGCGACCAGATTGTCGAGCTTGCCGGGGGCGATCTGCTTGTTCGGCGCGCGCCGCCCGATCCACAGCGCGGGCTTGTTGCCGCTCTGGCGAAATCCGTTGAGGTGGACGCCATAGGCGCGCACCCCGAAAAACGGCACCGCGCCGCGATCGAGGCGAAAGATCGGCGGCTCGCCCCAGCGCGGCATCACGTCGAAGGTTTCGTTGCGCCATTTGGGCACGCGGTTCTCGGCGACCAATGCCTCGACCACGTTGTCGACCGCCTGGCTGATCGAGTCGACATCGCCGCTAGCCACCAGCCTGACCCACTCCGCTTCGACCGCGAACACGCGGTCGAAGCGGGCGAGCGCGGCGGCGTTGTCGCGGCGCACCCAGCCGACACGGTGCATGCCAGCGAGCAACGGCAATACCCGAGCCGGGTCGTAATCGTTGCAGCGGCTGATGTGGTCGGCGAACGACATGGCGAGACGCCCTAATCGGCCCTCTCCACGAGGGTAAACACGGTTTCGACGCCGGTGATCTGGCGCATGCAACGGGCGATGTAGTCAACCGTCTCGTGGGCGACCCCGATGATCCGGATCTCGATCGTCAACGCCGTCTCACCTGGTCCCGAGATGGTGCTGTGCCAGCGCCGCGGCACCAGACCGCGCTTGGCGAACAATTCGAGGACGCGCGGCATCACGCCGGGCTCGGCCCCAGCCTGGATCGAAAAACTGGCTTGGATCGAAAAACTGGGCTGGATCGGAAAATCGGCTTGGAGCGAAAGGGTGCCGTCAGCGACCGGTACGGCAAGCGGCAATGGCGACGACATGAGCTAAATCCTCGGCGGAATGGCGGTGAATCAGCACGGCCCGAGCTCCTGCGGAGCCCGGGTCGCTAATTCGCCGATCGCCGGCGCGATGGATCGTCGTGGTCACCGGCGGGGTGTATGCCGCCCCGCCGGTATCGTCAAGCCGACGTCAAGCCGGGAGGCCCATTCCGGCGATCGAGGTCCGCGGGCGACCAGAGCGGGCGTCCCGCGCCGCGTCCTGATTCCGTCGACCGTGTTGGTTGTCATTCTATTTGCGGTGGCCTATGTCTTGATGACCTGATCGGAGATGGTTGATGATGATCATTCGCGTCGGCGCGGTTGTCGCCATGGCCTGGGTCGGCGCGGTCGGGTGCAGCGTGGGAGGCCCCACGCGGGCCAGCGACATCCAGAACGTCAATGCCATCACCGACGACATCTCGGCCGTCCGCATGACCGAATCGGACACCCGCCGGGCGCGCGATCCGAACATCCATTCGACCCTGCCGCGCACTTACGAGACGTTCGAGCGGTAACCGTTCCGCGACGCGGAGAGGGGGCCCTCGGTGACGACCGATCGGCGCGGTCTGCTGGTCTCGACCGGAAACGCGGTCGACACCGCCGCTGCCTTTTTGGCGCTGGCCCGCGCCAGGATCGGCGAACTGGTTGCCCCCGAGGGTAAAATCGATCCGGCCCGCCTCGACCGCGAGCAGATCGCGGTGCACGGCTTCGCCTGGATGGCGACCTATGTCGAGGCACTGCGCCAGGCCCGCTTCTGGGCCGTGCGTCTCGACGAGGCGGGCGAGTTCGGCGAGACCGAGGCGTTGATCCTCGCCGTGGCGTTTGGCGAGTACCTGGCGCAGCTCGCCGGCGGCATCGCGATGGCGCAGAGCGAGATCGCGCGGCCGTCCGATCTCGGCCTCGACGATGCGGCCCTGTCCGGATTGCGCACGGGCGCGGCGGCGGTGTTGATCTCCGGGCTCGGGGCCGCCCGCGCCGGTCTCGCCGCGCTTCTCGCCGACAGCGGCGGCGACGCTTTCGGCCGCATCGGCCTCGCCGATCCGACCCTGG
>ORMF010339745.1_pt1 | contig 28519 bp, 19 predicted proteins | sample 1779871 | NCBI WGS metagenome assembly ORMF01 (sample SAMEA104232316, study PRJEB22302) | groundwater metagenome | biome: forest; feature: aquifer; material: groundwater | place: USA | collected 2011-08-07 | depth 5.4 m | reverse complement strand
GCGGCCGCCTCGCTGATTCGATCGAGACCGCACTGAAGGCGGCCGAGGGCGTCGTGGAAGTCGTCCGTCAGACCGGCAGCCCGCGCTCCCGTATGTTTTCCGAGCGCTACGCGTGTCCCAAATGCGGGTTGTCGCTGCCGGAGCTCGAGCCGCGGCAGTTCTCGTTCAACTCGCCCTACGGCGCCTGTCCCGATTGCTCCGGACTCGGCACGCGCCGCGAGGTGAACGCGTTCGTCACCGAGCACCCGGACGCTGACTTCGAGCAGATTCGCCTGCGGTTCTTCACCGGACGGCCACAGCAGCCGCTCCGCATCATCAGCGGGCCTACCGACATCGGCCCGCACGTCGTGAATGCCTACGGCGGGGGGTATATCAACGGCACTATCGTCTTACCCGATCGCAACGGTGCGCTCATCAATCAACCCGGCAGCACGCTGGTCTTGAGCAATGGAACGTGGACCGGCAATTCCGGCATCATCGCCAGCAACGCCGGGCGGATCATCAACCTCGGCACGTTGCGCAGCGTGGCGAATGACGGTTTTCTGGTGGATGTTCGCCTGCGCAACGACGGACGGCTCGAAGTCGCGCGCGGCAACTTGATCGCCGTGAGCGTGGAAAACGAAGGCGGGATCGATGTGGCGGCGGGCGCGAAACTGGTCCTCGGCCCGCGCGCGCCGGGCGGTGTTTCCTCCAGGATCACCGGCGCGGGGGCGGTCGAGTTCTCCTCGGCCACCGCCGAACTGCGCGGCGACTTTGCCACGACTGGGCCGCTCACCCTGGTCGGCGGCGACGTGACGCTCTGGCGTCCACTGGTGCGCCCCACCCAGGCGGTCGAAATCCAAAATGGCACGCTGCGACTCCTCGCGCCCTCCCAACTGGGAACAGTCACACTTGCTTCGGGCACGATTCGTTTCAAAGGTGACAGCCAGATCACCACGCTCTCGGCGGAACCCGCCAACACCGGCGGCACCATTGAAGCGGCCACCGTCACGCGGGTCACGGGCGACGCCGTGGTGGGCGGCTTGAACGTCGATGGACTGGGCGTAATGGAGTTCGCCGGGCTGACGGTGGTGTCGAACGGCGATCAGTTTGCCGCCGTGTCTATCCGCGACGCCACGGTGCGAAACACGGGCCGGTGGCAACAGGCGGGCGGAGGAACCCAAGGTTCCTCCATCGGCTCGGGCCGCAACAGCAATCAGGGTGTTTTTGAAAACGCGGGAGAATTCGAGCAGACCACCACGCGTCCCTTCATTGTTCAGGCACCGTTCCGCAACGCGGGCCGAGCCGTCTTCAGCTCCGGCACCGTGTCCTTCGATGCGCGCTCAGGCTTCAATCCCGTTCATCGCGGCGCGTATCTTCCCCAACCCGGCGGCGAACTGGTGCTCAATGGCACCCCGGTGGAACATCACTATGGCGTTCTGGATCTCGCGGCGGGCGTGTTGCGCGGCACCGGATCGATCCAGGCAATCGGCTCGAATCCAAGCCCGCACGTCATCAACCGCGCCGTGCTCCGTCCGGGCAATCCAACGGGCGACCTGACGATTCGCGCCAGCGACGGCTTCGAGCAGACAGCGACGGGCGAACTCGTCATCACGCTCGCGAGCACCGGCAACAGCCGGCTCATGCTGACTTCCACAGCCGCCACGCTGGCCGGCACGTTGCGCGTCGAACTCGCCGACGGCTTTTCGCCGACCATCGGCCAGACGTTCAGCGTGATGACCTTCACCTCGCGCACCGGAGAGTTTGGAACCGTGATCCTGCCGAATCTCGGAGCGGGCCAGAAGCTCGAGGTCGTTTACAGCGCCACTGCCGTCACCCTCGGCGTGGTGGCGGCGCTTTGATCAACCAAGGCAAAATCTCCACCGACGAGGCCGGCGGCACGATTCGCGCCACGGTCACAACCTTCACCAACGAAGGCCTGCTCGAAGCGGTCAACGGCGGCACCTTGATCGCGCCTGGATTTCCGTAAGAAGAGCAGTAGGACCCGCGAAATACACCAGCAAGGCAGGGGGTGCGGCCCCGCGGGCCTAGCCCGGCGGGAGAGCTGCGGTGCCGGCACGAGGTTGGAGTTCACGCTTCAGCGTGCGCTGGAGTTCAAGCCTTAGCTTGTCCGCCTGGCCAGACCGAGAGAGCCAGATGTGGAGTGATTTCCCCGAACACGCTCAAGGGTGAACTCCAGCGCAAGCTGAAGCTTGAACTCCACCGCGGACCCTCAGGCCGTCGTCACTGCGGGTGGCGGGAGCTCGCGCTTGATGCGTTCGAGTTGATAGCCGAAGCCGGGGCCTTGCACGGTGGACAAGTCGATCTTCCCGTCGCGTCGCGTGTAGAGGCCAGGGTGGACGGCGGCTTCGGCTCGCGAAGCTTCAGGGTAAAACTGCATCGCGTTGGTCTCGACGCCCATGATCGTGCCGGCGTGCGCGGCGAGCAGCGCGTGCGGGATTTGGGCGAGCATCGGGTTGGTGAGGTCCTGAACCATCAGCGTCATGCCGTGCGCCTTGGCCCAGCAGAGACTCAGCAAGGCGCCGGTCTGCGTCTTGCAGGTCTTGAGGGCGACGCCGCTCCAGCCGAGGGCGCGGCCGAGGCGCACCAGGCGCCAGTCGTGCGCGCTTTCGTCCATGAAGAGCGGCTTGCGGGCGGCGACGCTGCGCACGTCAATGCGATGCGCTTCGAGGTCGTACGGGAACGGCTGCTCGACGTAGAGGACCATGCCGTAGATACGAGGGTGCTCGCGCATGAGCCGGTCGAGGATGTCGTTCACGTAGGCCGGGTCGGTGACGGTGCAGTTGAAGTCCGCCGAGAGCCAGTGCGCGCCGTGGGCGATGGCGAGTTGGCCGACGCGGACGAGGCGCGCGTAGTCCCACGCTGAGTCGTTGCCGCGCAGCTTGACCTTGAGGCAGCGCAGGCCGTCACGCTTGATCCAATCGGCGAGCAAGACCGGGTAGCCATCGTTCGGCTCAGCGCCAGTCAGTTCGGATGGATCGAGCAGGTCGAGGCCGCCGACGAGGTGCCAGGCGAGCAGATCGGTTGGCCGCGGCTTGGCGAGGAAGTCCTCGGGGAACCTGCCACGGAGGAAAGCCGCGCCGCGCCCAGCTTCCTCGCCTGTAGCAGCCGACGTGAGGAGGCTCCTTTCTATTTCGGATTTCGGATTTCGGATTTCGGATTTGGAGGCAGGAGCCTCCTCACGTCGGCTGCCACGGGGTTCGGTGAAAAAATCCGCCAGGTCGCGGCTCATGAACTCGCGGTTGTAGGTCTCATAGACTGGCCGCTCGTGAAGCCGACCGTAGGCATCGTGCAGCGCGAGGTCGAAGGCCGAGCAGCACACCAGCGCCGCCAGCCAGGGCATCGGCTCTGTGCCCTCGCCGCGCTCGTGATTGAGCTTCGCGAGCAGCGCAGGCAAGACGTGCTCCAGGAAATCGCAGCCGACTTCCATCGGATGCCCGCGCTCGGCAAACTGCGCCCACGCCTTGGCGAGCATCGCGCAGAACTTCTTCAGCGCCTCCTCGCGCTCCGCGTAGGGCAAACCGCTCGGCCACACCCACTGCACGCTCAGCGGTGTCTCGCCCCAGCCCTCCGCGCGCCTGCCCTTGCTATCCTCCACCGTCAACCGCACGCGCGCGCAGGTGACCTCGGTGACAACGCCTGCTCCAAACTTCAGTGGCACGCGCGTCTTCACCGGCAGGAAGTAAAGCGTGGCGGCGACGGGTCGGATGTCGGTGGGTTTGAACATGGTTGGAATCGTCAAGCGCCCGCTCGCTCCGTCACCTTGGAGCTGTTGGTTCGAGGGTCATGGGCATGATCGTTGGAGAGAAACGGCGAGACCAGGATCCTTTGGCGTTCCTGAGTCGGACCATGCCTGCTTACGTCTCACTGCGCACCCAGCGCCTCATCGGAGGGGCAGGTACAGCACTCGATTTGCGAGGTCTTCCGGCATCCCGGCCTGCGCCACGATCGCGAGCTCTTCGATGCAGTGACCGATGGAGAGCGCAAGTTGCGGCACGTAGATCACGCCGCCAAACGACTGTCCCGTTCGCTGCCGGCGCGCCGCCTCTGCCAACAGGTCGTCGTCCTGTGAAAAAAGCACCCGCCCGAGGCCCGTCGCGCGATTGAGGAGGGCGTCGTCGTCCCAGCGAGCGGTCCCATCTTCTTGCGCGGTCAGCACGTCCACGCCAAACCGCCGCAGCCCTCGTGTGATGGGACGTGGAACGTGAACGTCCATATAAAGCGAAACGCTCACGCCGCCGAGAGCCGTGCCTCTAACTCGGCGCGCGTCATCTGGCCGGGCGTTTCGGCACGCGCCCTTCGGTAGTTGTCCATTTGCCGTTGAATCTGGGCGTCGTACTCCAGTTTGTGATCGTGATAGTACGCCAAGGCCGCGTGGATCTGGGCGAGCGAGAGGTGCGGATGCGCGGCGTGAATCTCCTCCGCGTCCCAGCCGTAGGCGATCTGGTCCGCAGCAACTTCGATCACTTTCGTGTTGGAGTCGGCGATCCAGGCGACGCCGCGCTCATCCAGGCAGATGTGCTCAATGAGGACCGTGGTCAGCATGGTACGATTCTAACTCCGGTGCGTCGGGGTTCAACTCGAAACTCGCATCTGCCTGCGCTCTCAATTCATCCCCGGATCCTCCGGCGCCTCGGCCAGCAGACGGTACTTCAAGCCTTTCTCCAGCAGGATCGTTTTCCAGAGGGTTTCCGGTTTCGCGTGAAAAACCAGGTCGAGCGCGGCGGGATGGGTGACCCAGGCTTCGCGCTTCATTTCTTCTTCGAGTTGACCGGGCGACCAACCCGCGTAGCCGGCGAAGATGCGCAGTTGGCACGTGGGCGAGAACGATTCGCCGAGATCGACCAACTCGTCGAGCGAGTGGCCGAGGGTCAGGTTCGGCATCACGTTGGCGTCGGCAATGAAGTTGTCGGAGTGCAGGTAGCTGAGCGCGTTGGGCTGGACGGGGCCGCCGAGGTAGAGGGCGTGGTCTTTGAGGCTCTCGGGCATGTCGGCGATGATCATCTCGCGGATGGTGTTGCCGGTGGCTTTGTTGAGCACCAGGCCAAAGGCGCCCTCGGCGTCGTGCTGGCAGACGAGCACGACCGTGCGGTCAAAGAACGAGCCGCGCAGTTTCCCGCCGTCCAACAGCAGTTGGCCTTTGAGTGAGTGCATGCTTCTACCCGGTGCAAACTTCGGACCTACTGTGCAACAAGCTTGCCCAACTGACAATCCCGATTAAGTTCCCGCCATGCGCAAAGTTTTCATCGTGGTTATGATGGCCGTCGCAATCGCGGCGGGCGGGTTGACGGGCTGCAAAACCAAATCGGGGAGCCGGGAGTTCATTCCGGGCAAGGGCTGGCGGCAGAACTGAAGGGGCGAACGAAGAAGGCAGAAGGCAGAAGGCAGAATGTCGAAGGGGGATGAGCGAGCCGGTTCTGAGATCGGGAGTCTTACCCGCGGATCAGGCGAATAGCGGTTGCTCGCCACTCCCAGTTACTCAACGTGCAAGCCTCCGGCAGTGAACCGCCTGCGAGGGCGGTCCGTGACTGTGTTGAACACACAGGGCGGCGCTGGCAAAGTCGCGGCCCGAATGAGAGCCTGCCTGCGAAAACCGCCGCTGGCCGCGTGGCGGAGTTGCCTCGCCGTTCTGCTTTTGGCAGCGCTCGCTTCCGACCCGGCGACTGCTGCGGAGGTGTCGGGCACGACGAGCGAACCCCTGCCACCGCAAGTCGCGGCGGCGCTGCTCGAACGGGCGAAGACCGACTCCGATCCCGAAGTGCGCGCGCAGCTCGCCGCGACGGCCCGCCGGCTGCCGCCGGAGCATGCGCTCCCCATCGTGGCGGCATTGCTCGGGCGCGACGAAGACCTGAGCGATCCGTACATTCCGCTGCTCTGCTGGTGGGTGCTGGAACATCACCTCGGTGAGCAGCGGGGCGACGTGTTGGCGCTCTTCAAGGACGCGGCGTTCTGGGACCGGCCGATGGTGTTCGAGCACATCCTGCCGCGGTTGATGCGTCGATTTGCCAGCGCAGGAAGGCGAGAGGATTTGCTCGTGTGCGCGAGGCTGCTCCGCGCCGCGCCGTCGCCGCGACACGCTGAGCAGTTGATGGAAGGGCTCGAGGAGGCCTTTCGCGGTCGCGCCCTCACTGGGCTGCCGGACGAACTTGTCACTGCCCTCGCGAAAGTCACGGGCGCGGCCTCGCTGGCGTTGCGTCTGCGACAAGCCGATGCTGCCGCCGTCGCCGAGGCGCTGGCCTTGGTGCGCGACCCGAAGGCCAAGCTTGAAGACCGCCAGCTCTACACCCGCGCGTTCGGCGAGCTCCGGCTCACGAACGCCCTCCCTGCTCTCCTCGCGCTGGCCACTGCCGCGCAAGAGGTCCCGCTCCGCAAAGCCGCTTTCTCTGCCCTGAGTGCGTTCGAGGACGACGCCATCGCGACGCGCGCGGCTGAGCTTCTTCCGCAGCTCTCCGCCGAGGTGCGCCCCACCGCCTTCGCGTTGCTGGCGAGCCGGCCCAAGTGGACGCACGTCCTCCTGCGCGTGTTGCACGCAAGTAGCGTGAGCCTCTCCAGTGTCCCCGCCGAGATGGCCGACCGGCTCCGAACGCATCCCGACGCGGCCATTCGCGCTGCCGCGACGAAGCTCTTTCCAAAGCCCGATGCTTCGAACGCCGATTTCGCCAAGCACCTGGCCGCCGTGGAAGGTGCGCTGCGCGCCGGGCCTGGAAATCCTTACGCCGGTGAGCCGCTCTTCATGCAGCGTTGCGCCGCCTGCCACAAGCTCTTCTTCAAAGGCGGCAGCGTCGGGCCCGACCTCACACAATATCAGCGCGACAATCTCGGCACGATGCTCCTGAGCATCCTCAACCCCAACGCCGAAATCCGCGAAGGCTACGCCGCCGTCGAAGTGGAGACCAAGGATGGTCGCTCGCTCACCGGCTTCGTCGCCGACCGCGACGCGAACGTGCTCGTCCTCCGCACGCTCGACGGCCAGGACACGACCCTGCGTCAGTCTGAAGTCCAGTCGCTCCAGCCCACCGGCCGCAGTCTCATGCCCGAGGGCCTGCTCGACGACCTGACCGACCAGCAGTTCCGTGACCTCTTCGCCTACCTGCGCAGCTCCCAGCCGATGACGCGGTAGCCCGAGCGCCGAAAACGATGTTCGACAACCGACCCTGCCATGGATGACTTAGCCGTGTCCCTGTAGTGATCGAGCATCGAGAAGAACCGCAGAGACGCGAAGGAACGCAGAGCAAAACGCCCCTCGTCCCAGCCCTGCAAACTCACTGTTTAGTGACTGGTCGGAGAGTTGGCCCATCACTTCTTCCTCTGCGTCTCTTCGCGTCTCTGCGGTTGTCCTGCCTCCGCGCATTGAATAGATACGGCTTAGGCCCCCTGGAAGCAGTCATAGAACGCCTAGCCCGCTCGCCCAAGCTGGGCATCACCTACTGTGATCTCACCGCGCTGTGGGAGCAGGAGCAGGCGGCTCGTCAGCGCTTCTATGAAGGCATCGAAGACCGCCAGAAAGTCGAATTCATCAACGGAGAAATCATCGTGCAGGAGAGCGGCGCGGCGCACTCGGCCAAATCCTGCGGGCCGTGCCCCACGCCGCTGAAGGCGGCCAGGGCCAGCCAACGGCCCTTGTCAGTGGCCACGTGCCGGAGCTGGTCGCCGACAAGGTGCGGGCTGGCAGGATCGCTCACATCATAGACCGCCAAGCCGCCGCGCACCGTGGAATCCAATCCTCGGACGAGGGAGGCGAAATTGCCAGCGACCGCCCCCTGGACTGCAAAGCCAGGCCTTGAGCGAAGCCAGCTATTTCAGCCCGAACGTCACCGATATCCACACGCTGCGCGCGCTGGCACACACGACGAACTCGGCCTACAGCCGCGAGGACCGCGTGCGTTCCTTTCTCGCGGCCAACTGCGCTCGATGCCACCAACCCGGTGGACGCGGGCCGGCGGCTTGGGACGCGCGGATCACGCCGCCGCTCTCCGAGGCAGGGATCGTGAATGGCCTTGGGTACAATCCCCTCGGCGATCCTTTCAATCGCGTCATCGCGCCGGGCGACTTAGAGAGAGGGATCTTTCGGCAGGCCGCAGGCTTGTGAAGTCTGCGGGCCAACAGCTCTGACCGGCTGAAGCCGCCCGGGACTACGCACTGCGAACACGTTTGCCTTGGCCGGGTGCTTTGCGATAAAATGCGCACCGAAAAAATCAATCGCCCGCATGAACAAGCACACTGATAGGCCCCTCGGCTGGACTGGTGGATCAACTTTGACGAGCTTCGGCGTATGGCTTTCCCTCTGCCTCGCCGTCGCACCTGCCGCCGACGCCGCCACGAAAACCGCAGACACACCCATGAAATCCCGCCTCCAGAAAACCGTCTTTGGCCAGATGCCCGACGGCGCCGAAGTCCACCTTTTCACACTCACCAACTCCAAGGGTGTCGTCGCGAAAGTCACCACCTACGGCGCGATCCTCACGGAACTCCACGTGCCCGATCGCGACGGCAAGGTGGCGGACGTCGTGATGGGCTTCGACAAGCTCGAAGAATACTTGAAGGGGCATCCGGGCTTCGGCGCGCCGATCGGACGGTACGCCAATCGCATCGGCGGCGCGAAGTTCGCCATCGACGGCAAGGAATACACGCTGGCGAAGAACAATGGCCCAAACCACATTCACGGCGGGATCAAGGGATTCGACAAGTATGTGTGGAGCGCGGAAGCCACCGAGACGAAGGACAGCGCGTCGGTGAAGTTCACCCGTGTCAGTCCCGACGGCGAGGAAGGCTATCCTGGCAACCTCTCCGTCAGCATCACCTACACCTTGACCGACGCCAACGAGCTGCGCATCGACTACACCGGCACCACGGACAAGCCCACGGTGATCAACCTCACCAACCACTCTTACTTCAACCTCGCCGGCTCCGGCGACGTGCTCGGTCACGAGCTGATGATCGCCGCGAGCAACTACACACCCGCCGACGAGGGCCTCATACCGACCGGCGAAATCAAGAGCGTCAAAGGCACGCCCCTGGACTTCACGCAACCCACGCCCATCGGCGTGCGCATCAACGACCTTCCGCCGCACACGCGGGGCTACGATCACAACTTCGTCATCGACGGCGGGGGCAAGTCGCTGACTCTCACCGCCCGCGCCCGCGATCCGAAGAGTGGCCGCGTGATGGAAGTCTGGACCACCGAACCCGGCGTGCAGCTTTACACCGGCAACTGGCTGGACGGAAAACGCACCGGCGTGGGCGGCGTGGTCTACAAGCAGCACCACGCCTTCTGCCTCGAAACGCAGCATTACCCCGACTCGCCGAACAAGCCGAACTTTCCTTCGCCGATCCTGCGCCCGGGGCAGAGCTTCAAGAGCACGACCGCTTTCCGGTTTTCGGCGCAGTAAGAAATCCCGCCGCGCGGCGAGCGCCATTTCTCCGCGTGCAAAATCCCAGCGCGCCTGCTTACACTCCGGCATGGCTCCGCTCCGCGAAACGCCGGATCAAAATCCCGCCGCCGGGCAGACGTTTGCCACGACGCACTGGAGCGTCGTGCTGACCGCCGGGCACGATTCAGCGCCCGGAGCGCGCGAGGCGCTGGAAACCCTCTGCCGCACGTACTGGTATCCGCTCTATGCCTACATCCGGCGGCGCGGTTATGGCGAGCAGGATGCCCAAGACCTGACGCAAGGGTTCTTTGCGCGATTGGTGGAGAAAAACTATCTCGAAGCCGTGGGGCGGCAAAAAGGAAAATTCCGCTCCTTCCTGCTGGCTGCCCTGAACCATTTTCTGTCCGACGAATGGGACCGGGCGCGGGCGGAAAAACGCGGCGGAGGACAAACCTTCATCTCGCTCGACGACCACACCGCCGAAGAGCGCTATCGCCTCGAACCGGTGGACCGCATGGACGCCGAGAAAATTTATGAGCGGCGCTGGGCCCTGACGTTGCTCGAGCAGGTGCTGCGGCAACTGGAAGCGGAGTTTGCCGCGACCGGCAAGCGCCCGCTCTTTGAACAGCTCAAAGTTTTCCTCCTGGATGAAAAGGGCGTGGGGTCCTATGCGGAATCTGCCGCGCGCCTGGAGATGACGGAAGTCGCCTTGCGCGTAGCGGTGCATCGCCTGCGGCAACGTTACGGCGAACTGTTCCGCGACGAAATTGCCCACACGGTCGCCCGCCCGGACGAGATTGAGGAGGAAGTGCGTCACCTCTTGAGGGTGTTGAGCGGATGAGGCCTGTTCTTTTCCCAGATCCTCCCGAGGCTACTGCCGACCAACGGCGCAGCGGTCGGCGTAAGTTTTCGGAACCGGAAAGCAACCGCAGAGGCACGAAGGCGCGCAGAGAAACAGCAGCGAAAACCTCCTCGCGGCTGGCGCGGGATCGGGCCAAGCCCTTCTCTGCGCTCTTCGTGTCTCGGCGGTTGATGAGGCTTCGGGTTTCAGTTGGGGCTCGGTTGCGCTGCGCTGTCTCGCCGCCCGCCCTCGGCTGTTCCTGAAGGAGATGTGCGGTAAGAGCAGCATGAGGCACAGTTTTCGTGTAACATTTGATCGAGTTTTCCTCTTTGTTAAGTAGAAACGATTTGCCGAGCACGCTGAATGACCATCGCACGAACATGCCCGTCCTGCGGCGCCGACCTGCCGGGCGACGCGCCCCAAGGGCTTTGTCCACGGTGTCTCGTGCAACTTGGCCATGATCTCCTGCCGGCCGAAGCGCGGGCCGTGGTCAAATCTCCCGCGCCGGTCGCCGTGGCCGCTGATCCAGTGCCAATCGCAAATCCACAGTCGCAAATCGGCGCGGCCTCGCTCCGTTCCTTCGGTGATTACGAGTTGGTGGAAGAAATCGCTCGCGGCGGGATGGGCATCGTCTATAAGGCGCGACAACGGAGCCTGGACCGAATCGTGGCGTTGAAGCGGCTGCTGTTCGGCGCGCTTTCCAGCCCGGAGTTTGTGAAACGTTTTCGCGCCGAGGCCACCGTCGCGGGCAGTCTGCAACATCCAAACATCGTGGCCATTCACGAAGTCGGCATTCACCAGGGGGAACATTATCTGGTGATGGACTTTGTCGGCGGCCAAACTTTGGCCAAGCTCGTAGCGCAGCAGCCGCTGCCGGCCAAACGCGCCGCAGCTTACCTCAAGACCATTGCGGAGGCGGTTCACTACGCGCACGAGCGCGGCATCCTGCATCGCGACCTCAAACCGTCGAACGTGCTCATTGACGAATTCGATCAGCCCCGCATCACGGATTTCGGCCTGGCCAAACGCCTCACGCCCGACTCGTCACTCGCCACTGGCCACTCGTCACTCACTCTCACCGGCCAAGTGCTTGGCTCGCCGAATTACATGCCGCCCGAACAGGCCGCCTCCGGCCGCGGCAAGGTGAGCCGGCGCAGCGATGTGTATGCGCTGGGGGCAATGCTCTATCACTTGACGACCGGCCGCCCGCCCTTCGTCGCTCAAACGCCCACCGAGACGCTGCAGCAAGTGCTCGAAGCCGAACCCGTCTCGCCCCGCTTGCTCACTCCAAGTGTGCCGCGTGACCTGGAGACGATTGCTCTGAAGTGCCTGGAGAAAGACCCGGCCCGGCGCTACCCGACCGCCCAAGCGCTCGCCGACGAACTCAGTCGCTTCGTGAACGATGAGGCCATCCAAGCGCGACCGGTCAACGCGGCAGAAAAGCTTTGGCGCTGGTGCCGGCGGCGGCCCGCCATCGCCAGTTTGTGCGTTCTGGTGCTGGCGACTGCCGCGGCGTGTGGCGTCCTGGCCGTATATGCCTCGCGGCAAGCCATCGTGGCACGGCAAAGTGCCCTCTCGGAAACTCACCAACGGCTGCGTGCCGAGCAAGCCCTAAGTCAGATACAAATGCAGCGCGCGGAAGATTTGTTTGCAGCGGATGACGCGGGGATGGCTTTGGCCTACCTGGCGCGGGTGTTGCGGGACAATCCTACGAATTGCGTGGCCGCGACGCGGATTCTCTCGGCGCTAACGCACCGCAGTTTTCCGCTCCCAGTATGTGAGCCGCTCAGCCACGGTGCTGCGGTCAACTCCGCCCGGTTCAGCGTGGACGGACGCTGGGTGGTCACGGCGTCGGCAGATGGCACGGCCCAAGTTTGGGACGCAAGTAGCGGTCAAGCACGGAACTCTCCACTCAAACACGATGATCGGGTCAATGCCGCCCACTTCAGTCCGGATGGACGCTGGGTGGTGACAGCTTCCAAGGACCGGACCGCCCGAGTTTGGGATGCGCGCACTGGCGAGCCACTCAGCCCGCTGCTCCGACATGATGACCAGGTCTGGTTCGCTCAGTTCAGTCCGGATAGTCAGCGCGTGATCACGTGTTCCGTTGACAAAACCGCCCGGGTTTGGGATGCGCGCACTGGCCAGGCACTGACTCCGCCGCTCAAACATGATCGTCCGGTTTACTCTGCCGAGTTCACTCCGGATGGGCAGCGGATAGTTACGGCCTCTCTTGATGGTACCGCGCGAATCTGGGCCGCGCACACCGGCGGGCCGTTGGCCCAACCGCTTCAAAATAGTAGATCCGCCCGATTTGATGCAGATGGACAGCGCGTCGTTACGGCTTCATCGGACGGGAGTGTGCGGATCTGGGATGCGCGGACCGGGCAGCCGCTAACCGAGCCGTTCGACCTTGGTGGCGCGAGTGAGTGGGCAGAGTTTAGCCCGGATGGGCAGCGGGTGGTCACGAGAGCCGGGGCTACCGCCCGGGTATTGGATGCTCGCACTGGGCAACTGCTCGCTGAACTCCGCAAGCATACTGTCGCCCTTCAGGTTGCCCGGTTTAGCCCAGAGGGGCTACGAGTGGTAACAGCATCCTGGGATCGGACCGCGCGAGTGTGGGATGCTTACACTGGGAAGACATTGGGCGAGGCGTTCAGACACGAGGACATGGTTGGCTCCGCCGAGTTCAGTCCCGATGGCGGCAGGATGATCACGGCTTCCGGCGACAAAACCGCGCGGATCTGGGATGTCGGCCCTGGGCAATCGCTGGCCGTTTCATTCAAGCATGATTCCGGGCTTGCCTCCATGCACTTCAGCCCGGATGGACAGCGGATTGTTACAGCCTCGAAGGATAGCACCGCACGAGTTTGGGATGTCCGCACCGGGCAGGCGCTGACGCCACCGCTTAAACACAGGAATTCTGTGACCACTGCCCGGTTTAGTCCAGACGGGCGGCGAGTGGTAACGGCTTCCGAAGAAGGAACCGCACGGGTGTGGGATGCGCGCACTGGCCAGCCCCTGACCGAGCCCTTACAACATAACGACGCCCTCATTGACGCGCGGTTTAGCCCGGACGGGGCGCTGGTCGCCACCGCTTCAGGGGATTCGACGGCCCGTCTCTGGGACGCGGGCACGGGCCAGCCTGTGACCGAGCCACTCAGACACGACGAAGGCAAGGTCCGGTCCATCGAGTTCAGCCCGGATGGCCAGTGGGTGGTGACAGCGTCGTGGGACGCAACAGCGCGGATTTGGAACGTCCGTACCGGCCAGCTCCGATTCAAGCCGCTCGAACCGGGTGGCGTTGTTTACAATGCCTGCTTTAGTCCCGATGGACAACGCGTCGCCACAGCCACTGCCAGCGCGCAGATTTGGGATGCGCGTACCGGGGAGCCGTTGACCAAGCCGCTCCGACACGATGCGGCCGTGGATTCAGTGCGGTTTAGTCCCGATGGAACACGTTTGGTGACCGCTTCCGCCGACCGAACGGCGCGGATCTGGGACGCTGTCACCGGCCAGTGCTTGACCGAGCCGATGCGGCATGGTGATCGAGTCCCGTACGCGGAGTTCAGCCCGGACGGCCAGCGGGTGGTGACTGCTTCGCGAGACGGCACCGCCCGGGTTTGGGACGCGCGCACCGGCCAGCCGCTGTCCGAACCACTGCGGCATGATAGCAGGGTGGTTTCTGCCCGGTTTAGTCCCGATGGGCGGTGGGTGGCTACCGCCTCCATTGATAAGACCGCACGAATCTGGGAGGTAACGACCGTGGCTGATCCGCCTGTTCCTCGCTGGCTGCCGGATTTGGCGGAGGCCGTTGGCGGGCAGCGTTTCAACGCTGAAGGCCTCTCCGAATCCGTCCCGCTGGCGGAGGTTTTGAAAATCAAGCGAGCACTTGGGGAGAGTTCCGCGGAGGATGTCTGCACGCGCCTGGCAAAGTGGTTCTTTGCGGATCGAGCGACACGCACGATATCTCCCTTCTCGTCCGTTACGATGCCGGAATACGTGCAGCGTCGCATCGAGGAAAACACTCTGGCGAGCCTGCAGGAGGCCGCGCGTTTGTCACCCACCAACGCCCTGGCTCTGGCGCGCCTGGCCAGGTGGCTCGTGAACCAAGACCCGCAAGCCAATCCACGCCAAATGGGCGAGGCCGCCTTTTATGTCCGACGGGCCGTGGAACTAGCGCCGAACGCTCTCGACATCTTGCGGATCAGAGACGAGGTCGCCGAGCGAATCAGCAAGTTGGGAAAGCCGTCAGGGCGTTGAACGGCCAAAAGCTTTGAAGCGTTAGAGCGGAAAAAGTCCTGCCGGGAATCCCTCAGTACACTGAGGCTCTTGCAAAACCCCTCCCGGACGCCGCGTGGGGGCACGCGGCCTACAGGAATCCGGGCGATTTCCGCAGTCCTGTAGGCCCGCTGCCCCCAGCGGGCGGGGGTTTTGCAAGTGCCTCCACTATGACCGCAAGCTCTCGCAACGGAGCTTCGCTGAGGACCGCACGCCCTGCCTTCCGTTATGAAATCCAACTCAACCTGGCACCGTATGAAAACACTCTGTCCGGTTGTTGCCCTCCTCCTCACCACGGTCACCGGCCGCTTTGCCCAAGACCCGGCGTTCACCGATCAAGGCCGCCTCACCGCGAATGGCGTCGCGGCCAGTGGCCGCTACGAAATGCGCTTCTCCCCCTGGAACGCCGCGACCGGCGGAGCGCCAGTCAGCGGCGTTCTCGGACCTTGCCATGTCCCCGTGGCCGGCGGGATGGTCGAATCTCACGACGCTGCCCAGGGTAGCTCGTTCCTCACACCGTTGCGGGGCTGAATGGCACCATCCCGTTGGGATTGAAAATCCGCATAAACCGTCGGCTCCGCAGAAACTTTGTAACAAACTTCCGACTTTTCCTCTGTATGAAGTGGAAGGCGTTCGTGTGAACGATTCTTCCAAAGACAAACAACAACAAGTCAGGCGTTCAGCGCCTGGAAAGAAAGGTAAATATGAAAAAGCAAACGCTAGTAACACTGCTGCTCGCCGTGAGCGCCGTGATATCAACATTGGTTGTGCAGGCTGCGATCCGCTACAACGTGCCGGAGGACAATGAGCCGCCGTTTTACGCTCGAATTGGCCAGGATGAGATCTACCACAACGACGATTGGGCCGCGATCGTGTTCTATCGTGATCCATCCTGCGTTCCGGCAGACTTCAATCTGCTCGAGTTCTTTGACTTCGAGCCTGATCCCGTTTTCGGACTGCGCGTGTTTGGCTGCCCCCTGACCATCGCGGGATTCGAGGTTTGGAAGAATGGGCTGGGTCTGGACCTCGCGCCAACTCAAGGGAAATATCATGGACTCGGCGCGGTGCCGGTCTGGTTCGTGTCGTGGCCCGAACTGCAAACGCTCAAGGCGGACAACGTACTGACGATTGGCGAACTCTCGTCGGCTAGCTCACTGCGAATCGGCTCCGCCAGTTTCTACAGTGAGACGCTGCACCCCACAGGGGGTGCCCAGGTGCCACACATAACGATTGATGCCCACGGCCAACTGACAGACGGAACGCGGTTTCAATTCCAAACGGCGTCATCCGGTGATGCCTTTCAGCACGTGCTGATCCGTTTCAGATAAGTTCGGCTCGCAGGCCCGGGCAAGCTGCTGTTCGGGTTCGCGGCGTTCCTCTGGTTCGAGCGCCGTTCCTCCGGGAACGGCGCTTCCTGATTTCGGAAAGTGGTCGGTTCTTGATATTGAAACATGAAGCGGCGCGGGCCACTCGCCCGTCATGGCCCGCAAGCTGAGAGTCGAGCATCCCGGCGCGATCTACCATCCGCTTGCGCTGAGAGAAGCTCACGGCGCGACAAACGTCATGAACTCCGACTCCGTCGCGAGCAGGTCGTGGCGACCGGCGCGAGCCGATCTTCCGGGACCATGCGGAGCGCCAGTCAGCGGCGTTCTCGGACCTGGCCATGTCCCCGTGGCCGGCGGGTTGGTCGCCGAGTCCCTGGAGGGTTCGTCCCACCCAACCAGCAAGCCCTGAAGGGGTTGTGGCTTGGAGGCCAGGCGTGGGACCCAACCCCTTCACGGTTGGTCGAATCTCACGACGCCACCCAGGGTGGCTCGTTCCGCACACCGTTGCGGGGCTGAATGGCACAATCCCGTTGGGATTGAAGATCCGCATAAACCTTCGGCTCCACAGAAACTCTGTAACAAACTTCCGACTTTTCCTCTGTAACAAGTGGAAGGCGTTCGTGTGAACGAATCTTCCAGCAACGAACCCATAAACAAGCCAGGCGCTGAGCGCCTGGAAAACGAAAGGTAAAACGATGAAAAGTCCAATAAAAACGATGAAAAGTCCAATAACGAACCAGCCAGGCATGCCGGTCTGGAGAACGTGCGCTGCCCGATTGGCCGTGGGCGCCCTCACCCTGCTCCCCCTGCTGCCGGCCCTCGGCCAAAGCACGTTCACCCGCATCACCACCGGGCCGATTGCCACCGAAGGCAAGTATTCGAACCGGGGGACTTGGGTGGACTACGACAATGACGGCGACCTGGACCTGTGGGTCGCCAATGGCGGGTGGCTCCCCGGCCTCCCTCCCAAGGTGAATTATCTTTACCGCAACAACGGATCCGGCTCGTTCACCAAGATCGCCACCGGACTCCTGGTCGAGGACATCGAGCAATCCGTCAGTGGCGCGTGGGGGGACTACGACAACGACGGCCACCTCGACTTGTTCGTCGCCAATCTGGGGGCGGGCGCGGATGAGTCTCTGTACCGGAATTCCTTCTACAGGAACCAGGGCGATGGCGCGTTCATGAAGATCACCAACACGCCGCTGGACAAAGACGGTGGATTCCACAGCGCCGGGAGCTGGGCTGACTACGACAATGACGGGCATCTGGATTTGCTGGTGGCGGACTGGAACAGTCCACGACTGCTCTACCACAACAATGGTAACGCGAACTTCACACGGATCACGGACGGTCCCGCGGTGACCAACGTGACGGCGGCCCAGGGCGCAGTGTGGGCGGACTACGACGGCGATGGGGACCTGGACCTGTTCATCCCGAACTCCGAGGGTCCCCCGGGATCCCCCACCGTACGAAACTCGCTCTATCGCAACGAGGGTGGCGGAACGTTCACGCCTATCACCACCGGTCACCCCGTCGCGGAGGCGTCCTTCTACTTAAGCGGTGCGTGGGGCGACTATGACAATGATGGCGACCTGGACCTGTATGTGTGTTACGGCTTGGATAACAACCGGAATTTTCTGTTCCAAAACAACGGCGATGGAACATTCGGCAAGATCACCAGCGGCGTCGTGCTTTCGACGCAGGGGGCCTTTTCCGCCGCCTGGGGCGACTACGACAACGACGGTTTCCTGGACCTGTTCCTGGCTACCGGGACGCTGGGCAATCGCCTTTTTCACAACAGCGGCAACGGCACCTTCACCCAAATTGCCACGGGGCCGGGCGCGGACCGCGGGTCCTTGTCCTTTGGCTGCGATTGGGGTGACTACGACAACGACGGTTTTCTGGACCTGTTTGTGGCCAACGGCACCCTGTTCGACCCCCAACCCACGCAGTTGAACAACTTCCTCTATCACAACAACGGCAACACCAACCGCTGGCTCAAGGTCAAGTTGGTGGGCACGGTTTCCAACCGGGCGGCGATCGGCGCCAAGGTCCGCGTGCAGGCGTCGCTCGGCGGCACCAATCTCTGGCAACTGCGCGAGATCAGTGTCGGCTGCAACTTCTCTGGTCACAACCTCCTCCCTCACTTCGGTCTGCGCGACGCCCAGCAGGCCGACGTCGTGCGCATTGAATGGCCGTCAGGCATCGTGCAGGAGCTGCGCGACGTGCCGGCGAACCAGACGTTGACCGTGACCGAGCCGGCCCGGCTGCAAATGACCCAACCCGGGCAATTGCAAATCCAATGCTGGAAGGACATGGTTTTCGGCATTGAAAGCTCGAGCAACCTGCTGACCTGGACGCCGCTGGCCACGGTGACGAATCTCAATCTGACGGGCGGCGTTCAGTGGACAGATGCGGAGGCGCCCGGCCCGTCAATACGCTTCTACCGGGCGGTGAAGCAATGAGAACGCGCTGGCTCGTGGAGTCGCGGGAGGAAACCATTCCCACCCAGTGAAGCTGCGCCCAGGCCCGGCAATGGGGAAGCGATGGTTGCTGGGCGAGGTTGGGGAAAGGAAAGTGGTCGGAAAGTCGGAAAGTGGTCTTGATATTGAAACATGAAGCGGCGCGGGCCACTCGCCCGGCATGGCCCGCAAGCTGAGCGTCGAGTATCCCGGCGCGATCTACCATCCGCTTGCGCTGTGAGAAGCTCTCCGCGCGACAAGCGTCATGAACTCCGACTCCGTCGCGAGCAGGTCGCGGCGACCGGCGCGAGCCGATCTTCTGGGACGATGCGGAGCGCCAGTTCCTCGCTCTGACGGTTGGAAGAGGGGCGTTCCAGAACTCACCCGCCTGGCCGCGTGATGGAAGTCTGGACCACCGAACCGGGCGTGCAGCTTTACACCGGCAACTGGCTGGACGGCAAACGTACCGGCGTTGGCGGCGTGGTGTACCAACACCACCACGCCTTCTGCCTCGAAACGCAGCATTACCCCGACTCGCCGAACAAGCCGAACTTCCCCTCGCCGATCCTGCGCCCCGGCCAGACCTTCAAGAGCACGACGACGCTCCGGTTCTCCGCGAAGTAGGGCAGGTGTCCCGCCTGCCCCTCTGCACGCGGTGGAACCGGCGGAGGTCTCGGAACTTCGCCTTCGGTTTCCCACGCTTCTCATTCGCATCTATCCGCGTGATCCACGGGCGGGCTCGACTCTGTCCGTGCAGCCCCAGGTAGTCGGGCGCAAGTGGAGCGGAACGCCGGATTCATCCGGCAGGGCGGTAGTCAACCGAGTCTGCTGCCGGATGAATCCGGCGTTCCCGTCGCCGACGGGACGGTGGCGACACCGACAACTTGAGGATCCACGAATGGCTGTGCTGGTCGGGATTCTCCGCGTGCAAAGCGTGTGGCGCTGGTTTAAGCTTCCGCCATGCCCTCGGCCGCCCATCAACCCGACTCCAAAGCTTCTGCCGCGAGCGTCTTTGCCACGACGCACTGGAGCGTGGTGCTCGCGGCGGCCGATGTGGACCCGGAGCGTCGGCGGGCGGCGTTGGAGGAACTGTGCCGCAGCTACTGGTATCCGCTCTACGCCTTCGTCCGCCGGTGGGGACATGCGTCGCACGAGGCGGAGGACCTGACGCAGGAGTTTCTGATGCACTTTCTGGAAAGCCCTGCGCTGGGCAAAGCCGGTCCCGAGAAAGGCCGGTTTCGCACTTACCTTCTGGCGTGCCTGAAGAAATTCCTGAGCAACGAATACGACAAGAGCCGGACCCTGAAACGGGGCGGCGGCCAGGTGATCGTGTCGCTCGACGCGGAGGCAGCCGAGCGGCAATACGCGCTGGAGCCGGACCCTTCGATGAGTCCGGATCGCTTGTTCGAGCAAAACTGGGCCGTGGCCCTGCTCGAACGCGCCCAGACCAAGCTGCGCGCCGAGTTTGAAGCCGACGGCAAGCTCGGACTGTTCGATCGACTCAAGGTCTATCTCTCCGGCGACAAAGGCGCAGTGTCCTATGCCGAAACCGCCTCGGCTCTCGGCCTGAGCGAAGGCGCCATCAAGCAAGCGATCCATCGTCTCCGGCTGCGCTACCGAGACGCCATCCGCCGCGAGATCGCCCAAACCGTGGCCACGCCGGGCGAAGTGGAGGAGGAAATCCGCTATTTGCTGACGGTGGTGGGCAGTTAAGGTTCCGCAAAGTTCTCGGCGGACGCACCGCGAAAGAATTCAAAGCATAGCCAAAGGAATTTGAAATTCTGCCATGCCAAGCCAGCCGGTTGGCCAAACAAGACCCTGTGAAATGAATGATTCTGCCCTCAATGATTCTGTCATTCCGAATTGGGCGGCTTCGTCGCCGTGCCCAGGTTGGCAGAATCATTGATGGCAGAATCATCATTTCGTTAGGCCCGCCCGGCTTCTCCGCGGGCTGGGCCGATGCGAAGCTGCGAGACTTTTTGCTGAGATTTGAGGAGTAGAAACTCAAAGACTAAAGTTCAAAAGAAGCTCCCACCGACCAAGCTCCAAAAAGGTCGGTGTGGCAAGGCGCGCCGCGCTCAGCACTTGCTCGGGCTTCTGGGTCGCGCGGTAGTCGGACGAAGCCAATGCCTGAAGCCCGCTCGCCACGCCAGGGCGACGGCCTTCACTGCGGCGACCGCCGTGACGACGCGCCGAACGTGCCGAAAGACAGGCCTTGCCCGCGGGCCGTTCCTCGGCGGGAGTCTTGGCGGACTGAGATTTCTCGGTGGGTGGGCGTTCCCTGGCATTGGCCGGAGACGTCCGTTTTCGATCCGAGGGCGTGCACCGGGGCAGCCGACTCACGACTTTCCGGCGTTGCACGAACCTACAAGGAATTTGTATATTCGTGCCGTGACGAAGCGGGGAAAGCCAGACCTTGCCGCCCTCTACGAAATTGCCGAGGGTCAGCAAGGGCTATTCACCGCCAGGCAGGCAACGGCGCTTGGCTTCCTGCTCGGCAGCCAGGCCCACCACGTCAAGGCGGGTAACTGGATTCGTGAGCATCGCGGCATCTACCGGCTGGCGCGTTTCCCCGTCAGCAACGATGTCCAACTCGTCCTTTGGCACCTCTGGTCACAAAACCGAACCGGCGAACCGCAAGGCGTCTATTCGCACGAGACGGCGCTCAGCATCTACGAGCTTTCGGACGTGATGCCGGCGAAGCTGCATCTCACCGTTCCACCGAAGTTCCGCCGCAACAGCGCCATTCCGAAGGTGCTGGTGCTTCATCGCGCCGCGCTGAAGGAACGCGACATCGAGTCGATGCGCGGGTTCCGAGTCACGCGGCCACTGCCGACGATTCTCGGTCTGGCGCGCGAGCAACGTGTTTCACAAGACGTGATTGCGCAGGCGCTGGCCGAAGGTCGCCAGCGCGGGTTGATCCTGCTGGACGAACTCAAGAAAGCGAAAGCGGACCCCATGCTCCCGCCGTGGTTTACCGCTCTGCTCAACGAAACCAGCGCATGAAGTCCTCGCGTTACACCACGGCGACGGCCTTTCGGCGTGCTTTGGAAGACCGGCTCCGACGAGGATCGCTCGCTGAGAACGTGGACGTTCAACGCTTGCGCCGACAAGTGACGTTCGACCGGCTGCTCTGCCGGCTATTCCACGACCCGCATTCGCCGTGGGTCCTCAAGGGCGGCTACGCGATGGAGCTTCGTCTCAAGTCCGCGCGCACCACGCGCGACATTGACCTGGCCATGCGACCGCGGCTGTTGCTCAAGGGCGACTGGGAGCGGAACTCCACCGCCCATCCTCGAATTGCTGCGCAAAGCCGCCAGCTCGGACTTGGACGATTTCTTTGTCTTCTTGATTGGCGACTCGATCTTGGATCTCGACGCCGCGCCCTCCGGGGGCGCCCGGTATCCGGTCGAGGCGCGCATGGACGGCCGCACGTTCACGAAGTTTCACCTCGATGTGAGCGCGGGCGATGTTCTGCGCGAGCCGTAAGACAACTTGCAGGGCCGCGACTGGCTGGCGTTCGCCGGCATCAGTCGCCGGACATTTCTGACCGTCTCGCCGGAGGAACAGTTCGCCGAAAAGCTTCACGCCTACACCCTGCCGCGGCCCGAGCGTCCGAACACTCGCGTGAAAGACCTCGTGGACCTCGTGCTGCTCACCGGGCTTGGACGATTGGATCGCGACCGGCTGGCGGCCTCCATCCGCGACACGTTCATGCGGCGCAAGTCCCACGCCGTCCCGCTGACGCTTCCCGAGCCGTCACCTGCATGGGTTAGGCCGTTCGCAGCGATGGCGAAGGAGTGTGGACTCGCCGAAGACATCAAACCGCACTTCGAGGCAGTGCGCGCCTTCCTCCAGGAGATTCTGGCGAGATCGCAGAAGCGCGGGTAGCGAGTTCCCTCGCCCGGCGGACCACTGCCGTCTCGTTAAGCGAGGGCCGCTCTGTCCTAATCTTAATCCTGCTCTTAATCCTCATCTCCCAAACCATCGCCGGGCGAGATGAAGGGCAGGATTAAGAGCAGGATTACGATTAGGATTAAGAACCCGAGATCTCCGGCTGGCCTTAACTTAATTGCAGTGGCCGCTCCGGCGGGCGTGAGTGAGTCCATCGCCCTGTCGCTTGGCAGACCGGCGACACAGCAGGTTTGGGGGAACCAGCGTTATGGCCTTCGTGGCGCGTTCGCTTGAGATGCCTCAGAACGCAGCCCGCCACTTTCTTCGTAACTTTCCTGCGCGAATCCTGATTGCCTCGGTAGATGCAGTCGCGCGAGAATCCTCTCATGTCCGCCCAGAGAACTTGCCCGCAATGCGGCACGCCCTTGCCTGCTGCGGCCACGGAGTGGCTCTGCCCCAAATGCCTGCTGGCAGCAGCGGCAGCCGCACCCGCCGAACTGCAAGCGACCGTCGTCGCCGCCACGGAGTTACCCGCAAAAGGCGAACCGCCATCCCCCGTGCGCGTCCTCCATCGCGTCGCCGATTACGAACTGCTCGAAGAGATCGCCCGCGGCGGCATGGGCGTCGTCTATAAAGCGCGGCAAGTGAGCCTCGACCGCATCGTCGCCATCAAGATGCTCCTGCACGGCACGCTGGCGAGCCAGGCGACGGTGCAGCGCTTTCGGATCGAAGCCGCCGCCGCCGCCAGCCTTCAGCATCCGCACATCGTCGCCATCTACGAGGTCGGCTTCTACGACGGCCAGCATTTCTTCGCCATGGAATACGTCGCGGGGCGCAGCTTGAGCCAGATCGTGCGCGACGGTCCGTTGCCGCCCAGACGGGCCGCCACGTATCTCAAGCCCATCGCCGAGGCCATTCATTACGCGCACGAGCGAGGCATCCTCCATCGCGACCTCAAGCCCTCGAACGTGCTCCTCGACGCGTTCGACCAGCCCAAGGTGACCGATTTCGGTCTGGCGAAGCGACTCGAAACCGAGATTGAACTGACGCTGAGCGGCCAGTTGCTCGGCTCACCGAACTACATGTCGCCCGAGCAAGCCGCGGCCAAACGCGGCGCGGTGGGCAAACGCAGTGACGTGTATGCGCTGGGCTCGATCCTGTATCACTTGCTGACGGGCCGTCCGCCGTTCGTCGCGCCGACCGTGGCCGAGACGCTGCACGCGGTGCTCAACACCGAGCCAGTGCCGCCGCGCGTGTTGAACCCCGGCGTGCCGCCCGACCTGGAAACGATCTGCCTCAAGTGCCTGGAGAAAGACCCGGCCAAGCGTTATCAAACCGCCGCCGCCCTCGCCGAAGAACTGGGCCGTTTCCTCGAGGACAAACCGATCCAAGCGCGTCCCGTCAACGCTCCGGAGAAAGTCTGGCGCTGGTGCAGACGCAAGCCGGTGGTGGCCTCCCTCGCGGCGGGCCTGGCGGTGGCGCTGCTGGTCGTGCTGATCGGCTCCCCGCTCGCGATTCATCGGATCCAACACGAGCGACTCCGCGCGCAACGCGAGGCCTACGCCAATCGCATGCGCGTGGCCTTCGATTACGTGCAGCAGCGGCAGTTCGACCGCGCCAAGGAACTGCTCGCGGACGACAGCGACACGCAGTTTCGGAGTTGGGACTGGGGCTATCTTCAATTCCTGTGCCGGCGGGACCTGCTCACGCTGCGTGGCCACGCAGGCGAGGTGAACAGTGTCAGCTTCGATCCGCGTGGTGAACGACTCGTGACCGGTGGTCAGGACGGAAACCTCGTCCTTTGGAATCGGGCGACGGGAGAGAAGATTCACTCCTGGCCAGCGCATGCGAAAGGAGTGAATGCCGTCGCGTTCAGTCCTGATGGCAGACAGATTGCCTCCGGCGGCGATGACGGTGAACGAACGAATGCGATCGTCCGCCTCTGGGAAGCGGCCAGCGGCCGACTGCAGGCCTCCCTCTCCGGTCATCGCCGGCCCGTGATGAGCGTGGCGTTCAGTCCTGACGGGCGGCGACTGGCTTCGGCTGATCTCGGCGGCAGTGTCAAGCTCTGGCAGGTGGAGACGGGTCAGTTCATGCGCGACCTCGAGCCTCACACGAGGGCGCTTTTCTCGATCAAGTTCAGTCCGAACGGCCGGGCCTTGGCAGGAGCCGGAGGCTACGAGTCGCTTTATTTCCCCGGCCGGTCGGGCAGCGCGGTCATGGCTTGGGAGAGCGAAACCGGCCAACGATTATGGCCAGCGCAGCCAGGCCACAGCCACTCAACCTTCGGCGTGGCCTGGAGTCCCGATGGCCAGCACATCGCCAGCGTGGGCACTGATTCCTTGGTCCGGCTGTGGGAGGCTGGGAGCGGAGAGCTGGTGCGGGCCCTCACCAACAGTTTTGACCGGGCCGAGGCGATTGAGTTTGATCCCACGGACAGCCACCGACTCCTCGTGGGCGTGGCTGATCACACCGCCCGTTTGCTCGACGCCGACACCGGACGTGTGTTGTCGGTGTGGGAAGGGCATTCCGATCGCGTGCGAGCGGTCGCCTTCAGCTCCGACGGGCGATGGCTGGCCACTGGGAGTCGCGACGGCACGGCGAAAGTCTGGGGCGCTCGCCAGTCCGATGACGATTTCATTTTCGCCGGGCACGACGACGCGATCTGGTGCATCGCACCGAGCCGCGACAGCGAGACGCTGTTCACCGGCAGCGTGGATGGGAGCGTCAAAGTGTGGGACGTCATGAACCGCGCGGTGAGGTGGACGATTCCGGCGGGCTATCCAGTCGTGTCGATGGCGTTGAGTCCTGACGAACGCGAGCTGGTAACCGTCGGGGCTGGCGGCATTGCCAAGGTTTGGGATGTGGCTACGCGCCAGGTGCGATGCGAACTCAAGCGGCATGGCACGTCGCTCCTGGCAGTGGCCTGGAGTCCCAATGGCCGCTGGATTGCCACCGGGTGCAAAGGCGGCATCGTCAAGCTGTGGGACGCGCGCCAAGCCAGTGAAGTGCGCTCGCTGCCAGGACCGACGAATTGGGTGATGAGTCTCGCCTTCAGCCCGGATAGCCGGTATGTCGTCGCCGGTGGCAAGGACGGAGTGGCGCGGGTTTGGGAGATTCCCCAGGGACGTCGGTTTTGCGAGCTGGCCGACGGAACCTCACCCGTGCTCGCAGCGCAGTTCAGTCCCGACGGTCGCTTGCTGGTCACGGGGCACCAAAACGGTTCGGCGGTGATCTGGGATTGGAGAACGCAAAAGCGGCTGAAGCTTCCGGGACATCGCAACGGCGTGCGCTCGCTTGCTTTCTCTCCCGATGGCCTTCGGCTGGCGACGGCTGGCGGAGGCACCAGCAAGCTGACCGATCGTCCAGACGATTCCGCCATCGTCTGGGATGTGGCGACTGGCCGGGAACTGCTCACGCTGCGGGGCCACTCGAACATTGTCTATACGGTGGCGTTCTCCCCCGATGGTCGCTCGCTCTTCACCGGCGGCGGTGACAGCCGGGTCCGGCAGTGGCCGGCGTGGCCGTGGGCGCTCGAGAGCTCGCTGACGAACTCGTCGGCCGGTTCCGCCTACGCCAGTCCTCGGCCACTCACCGGCCCCCAGCGCACGAACATCGTTGTCCAAATGCCGAGTCGCGGTGCGCGTGAGGCGTTGCTGAGCGTGTTGGCCGATCCGCGTGGGAACAAGCGGCCTACCGTGCCCATTCCGGCGCGGGACCCAGCGGCTGGTCCCAACCAGATTGATCTCTCGGCACATTACAGCGACGGCCTCCCGGAGGAGTGGCTGCTGTTCCTAAGTCTGGATGACTTGGACGAGGACCATGATTTGTCGGCCCTGCCGGCGGGCCTCGTAAAGCTGCAAGATGTTCGGTTCGACATTCGGGGCCAGATTCGCCTTCGGGCTGACTGGGTGACCTCGGCGATTTACCGGTACCCGGAACGCGTGGAGGGCATCGCGGTGAATCGTCGCTGTCGGCGAGTGCATTTCCTGCACGCTTCGGCCAACCCGAATGTTGAGCTAGGGTCGTTCGTCCTCCGGTACGTTCTGCGCTATGCGGATGGTCGCCCGCCACACGAAATCCTGATCCGGCATGGCGAGGAGATCGCGGACTGGGTGTCCCATCCCGGCAAACCGGAGAAAGTGACTGCGGCGGTGGTGGCTTGGCGAGGCGACAGTGGCTACACCGCCAGCGTGCCCGGGGGCGCTCTTCAACTTTATCTCTGCACGAAGGAAAACCCGCATCCCGACGTGGCGGTGAGCAGCCTGGACATCATCTCCGCCATGTCCGCCGGGGCACCCTTCGTGGTCGCCATCACGGTGGAGGAGTAATGAATCGCGACGCCGACAGAATCCCGTCGTCCGAAGGTATCGGAAGCGCCCGGTGGCGGAGTTTCGTAGCGCAGGTTTCTCCCGCAGGTGCGGGAGAAACCTGCGCTACTTCGCGTGCGGCGGCCCAAAAACTTTGTGCCCTTCGCCCGCGTTTGTTCATGGAAGCCTTGGAAGCGGCTGTTGCAGGCATCTGGCCAAGGGCGACAGGCCCACCACAGCACGCTGAAACGACAACCAACAACCACCCTGCCCGAGACGTATGAAACGACCGGCTTCGAGGAACACGCGGTTGACGGCATTCAACCTTCGGTGGACCACGCTGGCGTGCAGTTTGAGTTCATCGGGCTTTGCCGGCAGAAAGGGCCGTGGAGGCTTCACGTTGATCGAGCTGCTGGTGGTCATCGCCATCATCGCGCTGCTGGCCAGCCTCCTCTTGCCTGCACTGGGCAAGGCGAAAACCAAGGCCCACGGCCTCAAGTGCCTGAGCAACCACCGACAATTGGCCCTGGCTTGGAGATTCTACTCTGACGACAACGACGACAAACTTCCTGGTGCGACACATTGGACTCCTCCTGGCGAGCGCCCGGGACCCAGCGGCTCCCCTTACTTTGGCGAATCGCGTCCGAATTGGACGGGCGGAAGCTGGTTAACGCTGAACAACCCCAGGGATCCGAACAACTGGGACCACGACCAATTCACGAAGAAAAGCCCTCTCTGGCCTTACTGTGGCAATGCCTTCGACATCTGGAAGTGTCCAGCGGACAAGAGCTATGGCATCACGAGGACCGGGCAGCGCGTACCGCGGATTCGCAGCATGTCCATGAACAACTGGGTCGGCGGCTATGGCTGGTTCTTGTCGAAAGACCCTTGGTTCCCAGACGCCAAGCGAGGCTGGAGAGTCTATCTCAAACAGGCCGACATGATCGATCCGGGGCCTGCCAAGACGTTTGTGTTGTTGGACGAGCGGGAGGACGGCATCAACGATGGCTTCTTTGCGGTGGATATGGCGGGCTATCCAGATCAGCCGAAGTACTGGACGATTGTCGATGAACCCGCCGCTTACCACAACAACGCCGGCGGGTTCTCCTTTGCCGACGGCCACTCCGAGATCAAGAAGTGGAAAGACCCAAGAACCACCCCTCGGCTTCGCAAACGGGACCGCTTCCCAGCGGAACCGGCCCGACTCTCTCCGGGCAACCCTGATTGGCTTTGGCTAATGGAGCGGGCCACGAGGTGGCATCCACAGTAGCTCCCCAGCGCGGCTCCGCCCCAACTGCCGCAGCCCAGGTTTCTCCCGCGCTGCTTCGGGTGCGGCTTCGCAAAAACTTTGTGACCTTCGCTCGCGTTTCCTTATGGACAGGTTGGACGCGCTCAAACCGAGTGGACTGGGCTAACGGCCCTGAGAGGGGCCCAAGTCCGGCCACGGCGCGTCGAAACGACAAAAACTCAGCAATGAAAGGCAAACGATGAAAAACAAACCTGCTTTGTGGACAACGCTCACGACTTTGGCGCTGGGCATCCTGCTCGCGGCGCTGGCCGTGGCACCCGGCGCTCGCGCCAAGACTACTGCGTCACCGACGTTGTCGGACCAGCTCTTCGCCAAACAGATTGCCGGATCGTATCTGGCCGAAGTCCAACCCGTCCCTGATGTCCGTTTCCATGTTCTGATGCAAATCAGCGCCGATGGAGGCACGGTCGCGGTCGGGGAATCCGACGAAGGATTGGGTGGGCAGGCGCCGTACGCTGCTGCCGGTCCGAAGTTGGGCAATTGGAAACGCACTGGTCCACGTCAGGTGCAAGTGGTGCAGATGGGATTTGAATTCAACACCCAAGGACTGCCGCTGCCCATTGGCGAATCCGGAAAGGGGATCGTTGATCTGGAATTCGCGGACGATTGGATGAGTTTCACCGGCACGCTCAAATGGTTCCTCTATGCAGCAGGCAAAGATCCCCTCACGGACCCACCGGACACGGTCCTCGAACTGGGCGCCATTCAGGGCCGGCGTGTGCG
>ORMF011589410.1_pt1 | contig 28615 bp, 22 predicted proteins | sample 1779871 | NCBI WGS metagenome assembly ORMF01 (sample SAMEA104232316, study PRJEB22302) | groundwater metagenome | biome: forest; feature: aquifer; material: groundwater | place: USA | collected 2011-08-07 | depth 5.4 m | reverse complement strand
GCCGTCCCGGGGCTTCACCTCCAGACTGTCAAACCTCGGCAGACCGTCCGCCATGATGCCGCCCGGTGGATCGGCGGCCCGGCAGTTGCCGACCTGGCTCGTTGAGACTCGAAGCTCTCCGCCCTCAAAACCAATTACCCCATCGACCGTGACCGACCAACAGACACCAGCACGCTCGCCCCTGAACGGGGAAGCCATGACTGACGAGTCCCCACTCGCGGGAACTCGTCGAGTGGCCCCGACGAAGGGTTCGTCCGTCATGGTCCGTGTCGGTCGTTCAGCCCAACTGGTCGCCGATCTCTTGATCCTGACGAGTGCGTTCGCGCTGGCCTACCAGCTGCGATTCGAATTCAACATTCCAGAGAGCGAAGCGGTGGTGGCCTACAAACAGCTGCCGTACGTCGTCCTCGTTCAGCTCATGGCCCTGTGGTTCGTCGGGGCTCGGCCGTTGATCTGGCGCTACGTCGGAATGGCTGAAATGAGACTGTTCGTCAAGGCCGCGTGCTGGTCCGCCGGCCTCCTCGCTGTCTTTCGCACATTGCTGCCGACAGCTCACGATGTCTGGCGAGTGCCGTTTTCCGTGCTCGTCATGTCCACAATTCTCGGATTCGGCGGCGCGCTGGGGCTCAGGGTGGTGCGGCGAACACTCCACGAGACCTACAACCGCCGACCGGGGAATGGAAAAGGTCCGCTCCCGGCGCGGACGCCGGTCCTGCTGATTGGCGCCGGCAGCGCGGGCGTGATGATCGCGAAAGAGATTCAGTCGGGCAATCGGACAGATCTGGAAGTTCGAGGCTTCGTGGACGACGACCCAAGTCTGCAGGGTGGCACAATTCAAGGCGTCCGCGTGCTGGGCACGACTCGAGATCTACCCCACCTGGTGGCCGATCTGGAGATCGAGTGCGTCGTCATTTCAATTGTCGCGGATGAGCCCTCAGGAGAAGGGCTCTCGCGGCGTGACGTGAGGCGAATACGGGACATCTGCCAAGCCATCCCCGTCAAGGTTCGGATCGTGCCCTCAATGCACGAGCTCCTGGCCGGCAAAGCCAGTGTGAGCCAGATCCGCGATGTCCAGGTGGAGGATCTGCTCGGCCGCGAGCCGGTCCGGCTCGAAACGCGCGGGATCAGCCGCCTGCTCGAGAACAACACCGTCATGGTAACCGGCGCTGGAGGGGCGATCGGTTCGGAGCTCACGCGACAAGTCGCGCGATTTCGCCCTTCTCGTCTCCTCTTGGTTGAACGCGCGGAGCCAGCCCTGTTTGCCCTGGAGCAAGAGCTGCGAGCCTCGTTCGGGTCGGTCCCCATATTCCCCATCGTGGGGGACGTCGGAGACGAGTCGAGAATGCGTACCGTACTCGAGCGGTTCGCCCCTCGAGTGGTGCTGCATGCCGCGGCGCACAAACATGTCCCCTTGATGGAGTCCAATCCGACCGAGGCGATTGCCAACAATGTGTTCGGGACACAGATGCTTGGCGAGCTGGCCGGCCAAGCGGGCGTCGACACGTTCGTGCTCATCTCCACTGACAAAGCGGTACGCCCGACCTCCGTCATGGGCGCGTCGAAGCGAATGGCCGAGATCGTCGTGCAAAATCTGAACGAGCGCTTCAAGACGCGGTACATGGCCGTGAGATTCGGTAACGTGATCGGCTCGACGGGCTCCGTGATTCCAATCTTTCGGGAGCAGATTCGGAAAGGCGGCCCGGTCACAGTGACGCATCCCGAAATGATGCGCTATTTCATGACCATTCCGGAGGCAGCCCAGCTCGTCCTCCAGACGGCGGCGCTCGGTGAGGGTGGCGAGATCTTCATCCTCGACATGGGCGACCCGGTCAGCATCCTTGGCTTGGCGGTGGACACAATTCGACTGTCCGGACTGGAGCCGTACGAAGACGTCGACATCGAATTCATCGGTACACGGCCGGGCGAGAAACTCGTCGAAGAGCTGGATACAAGCGACGAGAAGGTGGAGAGCACCCGGCATCCCAAGATTCTCATCGGCAAGATTCAGGCCTACCCAGACCGCGATGTCCGGGAGGCACTCAAGCTGCTGGCCGCTCTGTCGGCTCAGGGATCCGAGAGAGAGCTGCGGAGCTTTCTGAACACCTTCTTGCCGGACGCCCATTTGAATGTCGCGGCGGTGCCGGCATCAGCCGGCCAGGGCGCACGTGATGAGACTCAACGTCCCGCCTCATTCCCGCTACCCGTCGTGTCGCTGCCAGCCAGAGCCTCGTAGACATGGTGAACTCTCCAGGCACGATTCTCTCACCGGTCGTCATGGTTTGCGCCGCCGACGACCAGTTCAGTATGCCGCTCGCAGCAACCATGCGATCGGTCCTGGATCATCTCGGGGCGTCACGCCGTCTCCGCCTGTTTGTGATCGACGGCGGCATTAGCGATCAGAGTAAAGCGCGGCTACTGGAATCATGGCGGGACGAACGTCTGCAAGTCGAGTGGCTGCCGCCCCCGCTGGAACTGCTCGAGGGTTTCTCCAACAGCCGCCACAACCCTCTTGCGGCCTACTTCCGCATCCTCATTCCGCTCCTGCTCCCGACGGACGTCACCCGGGTCCTCTACCTCGATTCGGATCTGCTCATCAAGACGGACATCGGGAAGTTGTGGGACGAACGACTCGACGGCGCCCATTGCCTCGCCGTACAGGACGTCGGGGCCCCGTACCTCGACTCGAAGCGCGTTCTGAAGAACTTCGACCGCTGTTCGCAGTGGATCGGCGGCAACACACCGATCCTCAACTATCGCGAACTGGGGCTACGGCACGATGCGATGTACTTCAACAGCGGTGTCATGTTGATCGATGTGGCCAGATGGCGCGCCGATGACATCCCATCCAGCGTCCTGCGGTGCCTGCGGGACAACGCGAGTCACGTGCGGGGGTGGGATCAGTACGCGCTGAACGTGGTGCTGTGCGGCAAGTGGCGGGCGCTCGATCTCCGGTGGAATCAGGGTAGCCGCATGTTCATGTACCCCTCGTGGCAGCAGAGCCCGTTTGACGAGAAGACATTTCACGCTGTCAGGAACGATCCGTACATCGTCCATTTCACCTCAAGGCCGAAACCCTGGCAGGCAATGGGCCGTCATCCGTTCCGAGAGGAGTTCCTCGACTGCCTGGACCGTACAGCCTGGGCCGGATACCGACCTCCGCGACGGGACTTCGTAAGAGCGTGGTCGTCCCATCAGCTGACCTGGATGGACCGCAAGGGCAGGCGCTTGTATCACAGGGCGCGTCGAGCCGCCGGTCGTTTGGCGGGTACCCTATCCAACTTCCGAGGCCCAGGAGTGCACGGTGGCGGTGCTGTCGGCTCGAATCCGCCGCCTGACAAACGGTCATGAGTCAGTCAACGACCAACGTGCAAGACCCGTTTCTGCCGCCACCGGCGGAGCGCACTGACGACCGGGTCCCGTTCGTGTCCGTGATCATGCCGGTCCGCAACGAGGAAGACTTCATCGAGCAGAGTCTCGGAGCCGTGCTGGCTCAGGACTATCCGAAACATCGAATGGAAGTCTTTGTCAGCGACGGCATGTCGACCGATTCGACTCGCCAGATCGTAGAGCGACTCACGACGCAGCATCCCGAGTGTTCTGTCACATTGCTGAACAACCCTGGACGGATCGTCGCGACCGGACTTAACCTCGCCATGAGCCGGGCTCGCGGCAGCGTCCTGGTTCGGATAGACGGACACTGTCGAATCCAGAGTAACTACGTGTCCCGTTGCGTGGCCCACCTTCGTGAGGACGATGTCGACGGGGTGGGTGGCCCGATTACGACCGTGGGTTCGACACTCATCGGACAGGCAATCTCGGCGGCGATGAGCCCGCCGTTCGGCGTCGGGGGCTCGGCGTTCCGGACGATTAAGGATCGGACACTCCTGGTCGACACGGTCGCGTTTCCAGCCTACACACGGCGGGCCGTCGATCTGGCCGGGGCGTTCGACGAAGAGCTCGTCCGCAACCAGGACGACGAGTACAACTATCGCCTCCGAAAGCTCGGTGCGCGTCTCCTGCTCGCGGCCGATGTACGATCGGAGTACCACAGCCGCACGTCCTTCCGCCTCCTGTGGCGCCAGTATTTTCAGTACGGCTACTACAAGGTTCGCGTGATGCAGAAGCACTTCCATCAAATGAGCTGGCGGCAGTTCGTGCCACCGGCGTTCGTTCTGATGCTTCTCCTCGGCGCGCTGGCGAGCCCACTGAATGCTGTGGCCCGCACCATGTGGCTGCTCGTCCTTGCGACGTATGCACTCGCCGTCGCAACGGCGTCGGTGTGGACCGCCAGTCGAGCAGGCTGGCGGCTGCTGTCACCGCTGCCCCTCGCGTTTGCGATTCTGCATCTCAGCTACGGGTTCGGTTTTCTCGTGGGCTTAGCCAAAGCTACTCGGTTTCCTTCTCGGGCGTTGCCGCGAGAGACGGTGGCACCAAAGGAACTCATGTGAGCGGACCGACTCCCCGCGGTGTTCTGTTAGTCGGCAATTTCCTGTCGGCCGTCGACGGTAGCCGAAACATGGTTGAGGATCTCGCCGAGCGCCTTCGATCGACCGGCGTCTCCGTCGTGTGCGTCTCCACTCATCGCAGTCCGTGGGCTCGCGGCCTCGACATGATCAGCAAGCCCGTGTTTCGGCGGGTCGACTATAGCGTCGCAGTGGTCAATCTGTTCAGCGGGCGGGCATTTCTGTGGGGGTTCGCCGTCTCGACGATTCTCAGGGCCTTGCAATGCCCCTTCATCCTCGACCTGCATGGAGGTGGGCTGCCGGCGTTCGCGCATCGCTATAGGCGAAGTGTGCGCTGGTGCCTCCATGGCGCGACTGCCGTGGTCTCCCCGTCGGGTTACCTCATCTCGCAGATGCGAAGGTATCGTGAGGACGTGGGGTTGCTGCCGAATGCCTTGGATTTCGGACGCTACCGGTACAGGCTCCGAGAGCGATTGGAGCCGAATCTCATCTGGGTTCGCGCCTTTCATGAAATCTACAATCCGTCGATGGCGCCGCGAGTCCTCGCCCTTCTCATCAAGGACCATCCGGACATACGCCTGACGATGGTCGGGCCTGACAAGGGGGACGGGAGCCTGGCGCGAACCCGTCGCGTCGCCACCGAACTGGGGGTCGCGAGCCGAATCACATTCTCGGGCGCTGTTGCCAAGAAGGACATCCCGGCCTGGTTGGATTCAGCGGACATTTTTCTGAACACGACCGACATCGATAACACTCCGGTCAGCGTGATGGAAGCCATGGCCTCGGGCCTGTGCATCATCAGCACCAACGTGGGCGGCATCCCGTTCCTGTTGAGCGAGGGCGAGAACGCGCTGCTCGTACCATCCTCCGATGTGGAGTCAATGGCATCGGCTGTGAGCAGGCTCCTCAAAGACCCGGGTCTCTCGATGCGACTATCCAGCACGGCGCGGCGCAAAGCCGAAAACTGGGATTGGGCAGTCATTCTGCCGCAGTGGTCACGATTGCTGAAAACCGTGGCCGATCGGAACGGCACGGCTGCCGCGACAGGTACGCTTGAAGCGTCCTCTGAGGCTGGGGCAAGCCGCAAGACCTGACGACACTGCCTGTCCACGCTCGTTTCTGACGAGTTTCAATCAATTGACCACCATTCACGTGTCGACTGACCGCTTCACCTCTAGCGAGGCGAGCTCGGCGAGGCTCGCCCCGCTGACGTCAACAGAGGGGCGCATCGAGGGGTACCTGCGATCCCTTGGGATCACGCAACCGGCTCGCTCGTTCATCACGGCCGTGAGCAACCTCTATCACGGGTTTGAGTCTGAGAACTTCGACGAAAGGCACCCAGAAATCGCTGAAACCATGGACCGGTGGCGCGATTGCCTCGATCAGATTGGTCCGAATCTCAGGCCTTCGATTCGAGTGCTTGATGTCGGCGCAGGGACGGGCTTCGCTTCCGCGCAGGTCCTCGAGAGCCTCGGCAGTCGCGTATCAGAAATCGTGTGCTACGACCTTTCTCCCGACATGCTTCGCAAGTGCCGAGCGCGTATTCAGCCTCTCGTGCCCCGTGCCCATTTCGTCTCCGGGCAAGCGGAATGCCTGGCGGGCGGCGCCGGGAAATTCGACTTGGTTGTGACCAGCGCGATGTTGCACCACCAGATCGATGTGGACGCGCTATTTGACGTCATCCGACCACTGGTCCGGGTCGGGGGATTCTATCTGGCGGCGCATGAGCCTTCACGCCTCTACTACTCGAACGCATGGGTGAATCGCTGGACCAACTTATATCGTGTGTGGAGAAGGCTTCGTCGAGCCGCATCTCCGGAATCGTACCGCCGACTCGTCAGTGCTCGGCCGCCCGCACAGAGTCTGGAACAGCGTACGAACCAGGCGCTCGTCGACAAGGGCTTCATTCGTCAACCTCTCCCGCCCGGTGTCATCACACAGCTCGTCGATATTCACGTTCCGCACCCCTCCCCCAAGGTGCCTTTTTGGGGGCAGCGTGGCTTTGACCCCTACGCGCTGTGCCAGCAAGGGTTGAAGGGATTTGACGTGGTCTACTGCGTCACGTACTCGCATCTGAGGGAAGCACGTGCCCGGTTGGGCCTGGGATGGTTGGCAATCGACCGAACGCTTGCCAGGAAATACCCGAACGCCGGCTCGAACTTTCTGATGGCGGCGAGACGAGTGTCCTAGCACATGCACGCAGCCCCAGAACAGGTCGATCGATTTGTGGGTCCGACGACCAATGGCGTGCCGCGGCACCTGGCCCCCCGGCCAGACCAGCATCAGGTCATGCACGTGTGTTTTCTGTGCAACGAGTACCCACCGGGCCTCCACGGAGGACTCGGCAGCAAGATTCAGGTGCTCAGCCGGGGCCTCGTCGCCCGAGGGCATCAGGTGAGCGTGGTCGGTCTCTATTCCCCTGAGCGGGAAGGCGTCGAAGACGATATGGGCGTGCGCGTGATTCGCCTGCCCGCGTCATCGATGCGACGCACCGGGCTCGTCGTCGACGGCTACCGGTTGCGGCGAGAGCTGACGCGCATCCACTTGCAGAAGCGGATCGACATCCTCGAAGGTTCAGAACTGAGTCTGGCGACGCTTCCGCGTTCGTTTCCCGCCCTCAGGATCATCCGACTCAGTGGGGGTCATCACTTCTTCGCCGTGACATTGGGGAAGCAACCGCGGCGCGTGACGGGCTGGTTGGAGAAACGATCCTTCAGCAGGGCCGATTTCGTGTGCGGAGGGAGCCGCTTCATCTCAGAAACGACGCGGCAACTTCTCCAGCTGGGGAATCAGCCGATAGAGGTGTTGCCCCACCCGGTCGATACGAACCTGTTCCATCCTCGCCTGGTCGTCAGTGAGGAACCGGGCCTTCTTGTGTTCGTGGGGACGGTCTGTGAGAAGAAGGGCGTGCGGCAACTGATTCAAGCGATGCCGCAGATCATCAAGTCTGTCCCTGACGCACACCTTTGGGTGGTGGGCCGGGACACGAAGGATCCTCAGACCGGCGGCTCCTATACGGAACGGTTGCGCGGCCTGATTGATCCATCGGTCGGGAACCACATTGCGTTCAAGGGCCCAGTTGAGCACAGCGCGGTGCCCAACGTTCTGGCGTGCGCCGAAGTGTGCGTTTTTCCTTCACACATGGAAGGCCTTGCGAACGTCAATTTGGAAGGAATGGCCTTGGGCAAGGCCATCGTGATTGGCGAGACTGGGCCAGGCCCCGAAATCATCGAGGACGAGGTCTCGGGCTTCCTCTGCAATCCTCACGACCCTGTGTCCATCGCCGACAAGGTCATCAGGCTGCTCAAGAGCCGGGAACTGCGCCAGGACATGGGGAGCCGGGCAAGGCAAAGGGCCGTCAGTTGCTTTTCACAGGAAGTGATTCTGAAGATGAACGAGGCCTTCTTCCGGCGGTGTCTTGACAAGACCCACCCAAAATCTGATTCGGCCGTTCAATGACTAGGATTCCCTCATGTGTGGCATCGCTGCAATAGCCGGTCGCAGCTGGACCCAGTCGCAGCTGGAGGCGATGGTGCGAGCCCAGGACCACCGAGGACCTGATGCGAGTGGTTGCCATGTGGCGACCTCCGGTCTTGCCGGTTTAGGGCACAACCGTCTGAGCATCATCGATCTGTCCACTGCTGGTCGTCAGCCCATGACGACTCCCGACAATCGACTGTGGATGGCCTACAACGGCGAGGTCTACAACTACGTCGAACTCCGGAGGACTCTGCCGGAGTACCCGTTTCGCAGCCGCACTGACAGCGAAGTCATCCTGGCGGCTTATGAGAAATGGGGACCGGCCTGTCTGAATAAGTTTGTCGGCATGTTCGCCTTCGTGATCTGGGATGAGCGCGAACAGACGTTGTTCGGGGCACGCGATCGCTTCGGCGTCAAACCGATGTACTACTCGGTCTTGAACGAATCAACGTTGCTGGTTGCCAGCGAGGTCAAGGCGCTGCACGCTGCCGGCGTGGAGCCGATCGAAGATACCGCGGCTTGGGCGACCTATCTGTCGGAAGGGCGACACGATTACGCTGGACAGACCTTCTGGCGAGGCGTGCAGTCGCTTCGCCCCGGTCACGCGTTCCTCTGGCGCGGCGGTGACCTGAAGATCTGGCGCTGGTACGATCTCGCCGAAGCCGTCGGAGAAGGACTTGATGAACGAAGCACGGCGACGGTGTCCGAGGAGTATCTCGACCTCTTGCGAGAGAGCGTCAGACTTCGTTTTCGGGCCGACGTGCCCGTTGGGATCAATCTGTCGGGAGGGCTCGATTCGTCGACTCTATTGGCCCTCGTGCGCGACCTGCACGGCTCGGAGAGCCAGGTTAAGGCATTCACGTTCGTGACGGGGGATCCGGCGTACGACGAGACACCCTGGGTCAGGCAGATGCTCGATCGGACGCAACATCCCTTGACTCTGTGCGAACTCTCCGCAGGGGACGTGCCCAGTTTGGCCGAAGAGGTGCAGGCGTCCGAAGACGAGCCGTTTGGCGGGGTCCCGACCTTGGCATACGCTCGGCTGTTCGAGCGGGCTCGTCAGGAAGGCGTCATCGTTCTGCTCGACGGACAGGGGATGGACGAGCAGTGGGCCGGCTATGACTACTACCGCGGCCACTCGTCACAGGTTTCGCCGATGCAGCTACAGGGTTCCGCGGACCCGCCGGTGCGACCAGAGTGCTTGACACCGGACTTCGCCGCTCTCGCCTCCCGCTATGAGGTGGCCCAGCCCTTCGGCGACCGACTTCGTAATCTCCAGTACCGGGACGCGTGTTTCACCAAGATCCCTCGAGCCTTGCGGTTCAACGATCGGGTCTCCATGCGTGTGTCAACCGAGCTGCGAGAACCGTTTCTAGACCACAGATTGTTCGAGCTGGCCTTTCGCCAACCGGCCGATCGGAAAATTGCCGACGGAACGGGCAAGTGGCTCCTTCGGAAGATTCTCAGCGGACAACTGCCAGGCAACGTCGTCGAAGCGCCCAAGCGGCCGCTGCAGACTCCGCAACGCGAGTGGCTTCGGGGGCCGCTGCGCGGGTGGGCCACGGAGCTCATTGATGAGATGCTGCGGGGTCCCGTTGGCACCTGGCTGCGGCCGCAGGCTGTGTGGTCCGCCTGGAACCTGTTCTGTGAAGGCCAGAGCGACAACAGCTTCTACGCGTGGCAATGGATCAGCCTCGCTCTCATTCAGCGGGTCCGCACATCGCGGGTCAGTGCTGCCCGGACGCAATTGCCGACGCGGGTCGCCTGAAGCCCCGCGCCGAGCAGGTCAACCTTGCCCACTACGAACTCCCCACGGTCAGCGCCTCGCAGGCAGAAGCCGCGGTGAGGACCAATGTTCTGGGAATCGTGCTCGCGCGAGGCGGCTCCAAGGGAATTCCTCGGAAGAATATCGCGCTGCTCGCAGGCAAGCCATTGGTCGCTTACACCGCGATGGCCGCCCAGCAGGCGAAGCTGCTCGGTAGGGTGGTGCTGTCTACTGATGACCAGGAAGTCGCCGACATCGGACGCCTCTGGGGGCTGGAGGTGCCATTCATGCGGCCGCCGGAGCTTGCGCGGGACGACACGCCGGCTATCGCGGTTGTCGAGCACGTCGTCAGCCAGCTCGAATCTCGGGGCGACACGTTCGACGCGATCTTCACGCTGCAGCCGACCAATCCCCTTCGTCGCCCGGACGATATCGACGGCGCCATCGAGTTGCTCGACCGCACAGGGGCGGATTCCGTGATTTCCTTCGTGGACGTCGGAGAGAAGCACCCGGCCCGCATGAAATACATCGATCCCGATGGCCGCGTCATCGATCCCCCGTTTGCCGAGCACACCGAGGGACAGCGTCGGCAAGAGCTTTCGAAGTTATATCTGCGAGACGGGTCGGTGTACCTGACCAGACGCGACGTGCTCATGACCGAGCACTCCCTCAAGGGCCGGGACTGTCGGGCCTGGATCGTTCCCTCCGAGCGGTCGTGCAATATCGACGAGCCATTCGACTGGCTCTTGGCAGAAATGCTCGTGAGGCATCACGGGCTCGTCTAGAACATTCGGTCAAATCCATGAATCAGCCCATCACGCTTCGCGAACTTCCTGGAGCAAGTGCCTCGGAGTGGGACAACATCGTGGCGTCCTACCCAACTGCCAGGGTGTTCCATTCGTCCCCTTGGCATCAGTGCCTGAAGGAATCGTTGCCTGGCGAGGTCATTCGCTTTCAGATCGAAGAGGCCGGCGAGGTCTCCGGTCACTGGTGCGGTTTCATGGTCAAAAGGTTCGGCGTGAAGGTCTTCGGAGGGCCATTGCCGGGGACCGCCACAGATTACATGTATCCCCTGTTCTCCAAGGAGCCGCCGCCCGTCAGCGAGTTTCTCAAAGCCGTCCGTTCATGGGCGTCCGAGAGTCGCGTGGCGATGGTCGATGTCGGCGGAGAGTACTTCGACGATGGGACGCTGTCGGCGGGGGGATAGGGGATTCACCACACGAGGACCTATCGGGTGGACCTGTCCGGTGGTGAGGCGGCCGTCTGGAGTCAACTCAAGCCGTCGATGCGCAACAAGGTTCGGAAGGCCGAGAAGAGCGGCGTGACGGTCATTGAGGACGCGTCTCCGAATTTCCCTGTGAAATTCTTCGACATGCTGCGGGCCGTGTTCAATCGCCAAGGAAAGGCACCCACCTTCAATCTGCGTCGTGTCGAAACGGTCGTACGAGTCCTGAAGGATCGCGGCTGCCTGATTCCCCTGACGGCCTTGCGCAACAACGAACCGCTGGCCTCAGTCATCTTGTTGCTCGACGGCAGAACCGCCTACTACTGGGCGGGAGCCTCGTACGTCGACGCCTATCCGTTCGGCGCGAACGACATCATCCAGTGGCACGCGCTGCAACTGGCCATTGGCAGAGGCATCGTTGGCTACGACACGTGCGGCGGTGGCGCCTACAAAGAGAAGTTCGGCGGCACTTTGATGTCTCTTCCCGCCGGACATCTCAGCATCAATCCCGTTATCGGGCTGGTGAGAACAACGGTTGCCAAAGGATTTCGGGCTAGGCAAAAGGTCATGGGAGCGATACAACGCGCCACCAAGGGCGTCCGATGATCACGACGCGTGAGCGCATCACGGTGTCGGAGCTTGTCAAGGGCGTCATTTCCACCGCCACGACGAGTCTGGATTCGCTCCTCGAGGAGTTCGTTCCGCTACGCGGCCGGCAGATCGTCTACGCCAGCCAGGGAAAGGCGGCATTCGAGCAGATCGTCCTGGCCGCAGGGCTGGAGCGCAGTCGGATCTTGATGCCGGCGTTTTTTCCAGACGACTTCGTCGGCATTTTTCTGAAGTACGACATCACACCGGTCTTCGTCGACGTGCACCCCCACACGTATCACCTCGATCTCGGGACACTGACCCGCCGGCATCTCGAGGGCGCCAAAGCGCTTCTTCTGGAACACACATTCGGCTTGCCGGCCGACGGGGCCCGTTACCGATCGTTCTGCGACGAGCATGGGCTGGTGATGATTGAGGACTGCGCTCGAGCGCTGGGTGCATCCAGCAGGGGGAATCTGGTCGGCTCGTTCGGGCACCATGCGATGTTCAGCCTGCCAAAATGCGCGCCCGTACGGGCAGGAGGCCTCGCAGTCTCGGAGCGCCCGTTTCGTCCGCGGTTGGAGAAAGGGAAAATCGGCCTCTCCGGGCTCCTTCACTCCGCGACACTCATCCGATATCCGTTTTCCTCCGCGATCGAGGGGACGCTGTACCAGTTGCTTGCCGATTCACCGATCTATCCGAGGGAGGTGGGCAACTACAATCCATTGCCCATGCGAGAGTTCGACGCGGTGAGCAAGTTCATGTTGAAAGCGTTCATGCCTCTCTACCGTGATGCGCTGTCGAAGAAGCGTGCGTGTGCGCACGCGCTGCGCGCGGCACTCGAGCCCCGCGGTTTCACCTTTCAGGCGGATCAGGGCGAGCACATCTACACGTCGCTGGCAGCCGAATCTCCGTCCAGTTGCGATGCCGACCGCTTGAAGACGTTTCTGAACGCGCATGGCGTCAAGGCGAGCTCGATGTGGAGAAACGCGATCGGCGTCTCTGAATTCGGTCGGAAGACCTGGAAGGCCAGGCCGGAGGACACTCCGGTTGCACTTCGTCTGTCTGAGCGACTGATCCAGCTGCCCGTGAGCCGCTTTCGGACGCATTCTCAGTCGCGGCAAGTCGTGGAACTGTGCGAGCGATTTGTATCTGACGCGTCGCCCTCACGCGAGGCCAGACCGCGACTCGCATCGAGCGAGAGCTGAGTTCCCACCATCGGGAAGAAGTGGAAATATCCGTCTCTAACGTCCTCTTGAGTACAACCGTGCGTTATGTCCGCTTCAGCTCGACACGGGCGAGGATTTCCCGGAAGAATGCCTATCCGAGAGCTGCCAGCGATTTGGTCAAGCCCCGGGACACACTCGTGGTGCCCAAAGGTTCCTTCTGATGTCCACGATTGACAATGGTTCCAGCCGACCAGCGGGAGGCGGCCGCGAAGGACGCGGGGATCACTCGCCCGCGGGCGCCCAGCAGAACGAAGCTTCTTCGCGGCATCTCCTCCACTACCTGCGCGTCCTCTCCAAGCGGCGCTGGACCGCCCTTGGAACGTTAGGCGTGGTCGTGGCCACGGTCTGGGTCATCACCGCGCGAATCGTTCCGGTGTATCAGGCGAGGACGCAGCTCATGATCGAAGTCGAGCGTCCCCGTGTGATCGTGTTCGAACACGATCAGAAGACCGACACCCCGGATGAGTCGCGCGACTACCAAGAGACGCAGCGCAGGATCCTGCGGAGTCGGTCGCTGGCAAGCCGGACGATCGAACAGGTTGGCTTGTGGCAGCATCCGGAATTCGGTGGCGGACCGCCGAAGGAACCCTCCAAACTCGAGTCAGCGCTGGACGCGGTAGGAAACTGGCTCGAGAAGCTGCCCTCCCATTTCTCAAAGTCGGAAGGCTACGCTGGGGGATTGGTTATGGAGGGCGGGACTGACCCCGACAAGGACCTGGGCTTTGAAGAGAAGATGGACCAGAGTCGGGCCATTGATGCGTTTCTCAAGCGCCTTGAAGTCAAGGAAGTCGGCGGAAGCCGGCTGGTGGATGTGGTGTTCAGCTCGTCCGACAGGAAGCTCGCTGCGGCCGTAGCCAATGCCCTGACCGACGCCTATATCGAGCAGAACCGTGAGTTCAAAGCGTTGATCGCTAAGGAGGGAGCCGATTGGCTGAGCAGCCAGCTCGAGGACCATCGGAAGCAGCTTCGGGCGAGTCAGGACGCGCTTCAACGCTACCGGGAGCAGAGGCCCAACGCGTCGGGAGGACAGGGAGCGGACCTCGTCCTGAAGCGACTCGAGGGGCTGAACATGGCGCTGATGAACGCGCGCACGGACCGGATCCAAAAGGCGACGCGGAACAGTCAGGTGCAAGCAGTCAAAGGCGACTTCAATGCGCTCAGTAGTCTTCAGTTCGTCCAGGGCGATGCGTCCGTGCAAGCCGTGAGGGGAGAGCTGGCGAAGTTGCAGCAGGAGGATCAGCAGCTGCGGCAGAAGCTTGGTGAGCGCCACCCCGCGCGAGCCGAGCTGTCCACAAAGATCAAGACCACGCAGGAGCGACTGAACGCCGAGATGGCCCGCGTGGTGGAGACAGTTCGCAATGACTACAGCGCGGCACAGGAACAGGAAGATAGTCTGATCCGTGCAGTAGAGAGTCAGAAGCGCGAGGCGCAACTGACGACTGGCAAGCAGGTCGAGTACGAAACCCTCGCGCGGGCCGCAGCGACCGATCAGCAGATCTTCGAAACATTGCTCCAGCGGGCAAAAGAAACGGGAGTCACGACGGGGATGGTGGCTAGCAACATCCGGGTCGTCGATCCAGCCAGCGTCTCGCAGTCGCCGGTGAGTCCGAGTCTGCGCAACAACCTGTTGATGGCATTCGGAGGAGGGTCGATTCTGGCAGTCTGCTTGGCGTTCTTCGCCGAATACATGGACAAGGGAATCAAGACGCCCGAGCAGATCAAGGCGGAACTGGGACTGACGTGCCTAGGCTTGGTGCCGATCGTCCACGGACGGAAGAAGGACTTGAAACCGCCACTGCTCAACGATGGTGTTCCCGCTGCATTTCAGGAAGCCTTCCGCACGGTGCGAACCAGCGTGCTTTTTTCGTCGCAGGGCGAGCCGGTCCGTACGATCCTGGTGACGAGCACGGGGCCAGGCGATGGCAAGACACTGGTGGCCAGCAACCTCGCGATTTCGCTGGCGCAGACCGGGCGCCGGGTCCTGCTGCTCGACGCCGACATGCGGAGACCACGCGTCCACGATCTGTTCGATCAGCCACAGGCGCCGGGGCTTTCCGAGCTGACCGCCGGCCGGGCAACATCGAGCCAAGTCATCACGAAGACGACGGTTCCCGGTCTCTGGATCCTGCCGGCTGGCAGCATTCCTCCGAATCCGGCGGAACTGCTTAGCTCGCATCAGTTCACGCGGTTCCTCAGCACGTTGTCTGAGTTCTTCGACTGGGTCATCATCGATTCGCCGCCAGTCATGGCGGTCACCGATGCCGCCCTGATCGCCCACGTCGCGGCCGGGGTGATCTTCGTGGTGGGTGCCGAGCTGACATCAGGTCCGGCGGCCATGAACGCCCTCGTCCAGCTGGACGCCGCGCAGGCCCGGTTTCTCGGGGCCGTCCTGAACAAGGTGAACTTCAAGCGCAACGCGTTCTACTACGGCGACTATTACAAGCGTGAATACGGAGACTACTACACCAAGTCGGCCCCCGTAGTCGATGGAAAGGCCGCAGCCTCAACAACGCTTGACCTCAGTTCTCCCAGCAGTGTGGGGGCTCCACCCGTCATGCACATCGAATCGGCAGCCAGCTGGGCACCGCTGGACCTCAGCGAGTCATCACTTGCCGCAACGAAGCCGATCGCGGGGCCAACTGGGCCAGCCTTCAGCCGTCTCACACGATAGTGGTCTTCACGCCGTTCGTCTGGCGATTGGCGGACGGCTCTCAGATAGGGGTCCGGACACATCAATGAATTCTCTGGTTCTCGTGCCCGACGGCGTGGGCGTTCGAAACTTCGTGCTCGGCAGGTTCTTGTCCGAGTTGTCGACCCACGGCAAGGTGCACGTTCTGCACCAGATGCCGGCCGACCGGGTTCGTGCCTACCAGCCAAATGGCAACGGTCACGTCTCGTGGCATAACTTCTCCCCATACCGGGAGACGCCCCTCTCGTTCACCCTGCGTTATTCGCTGGCCTATGCACAGATGCATTGGGTCGGGACGACGGCGATGCGCTATCACCTCGAGCGGGTCCCTGCGAAGGGCTCTGTCCGTACTCGCGCTGCTGACCGTGCGGCGCGGTTTGTCGGCCGCGTCGCCGCGTCGCCGCGTCGCATTGGCACGATCGATCGGTGGCATCAGAGCGTGGTGGACAGAATGCCGGCCGTGAGCCAGTGGGAGAGTCTGTTCGAGAAGCTGCAGCCCTCGGTGCTGTTCTGTTCGCACCAGAGACCGCCGATCATCCTTCCCCCGGTACTGGCGGCCCGCCGGTGCGGCGTTCCGACCGCCACGTTCATCTTCAGCTGGGACAACATGACCAGCAAAGGGCGGATCGCGGCGCCATTCGATCACTTTCTGGTCTGGAGCGACCTCATGCGGGAGGAGCTCCTCCGCTACTATCCCGACGTGTCACCCAACCGAGTTCACGTCGTCGGGACGCCTCAATTCGATCCGTATGCGGACGAGACGTTGCGCTGGTCGCGAGAGGAATTCTTCGCCAGGATCAAAGCCGATATTTCACGTCCTCTGATCTGCTTCTCGGGAAACAACCTCGAAAACGGCCCGGAGGACGCGGAGCAGGTTCGGGTCCTCATGGAATTCATTCGCTCGGGGCGCATCAAAGGCCGTCCTCAGGTTCTGCTTCGGCCGGCGCCAGTGGATGACGGCGTACGATTCGACGCGGTACGCCGAGACTTTCCGGAGTTGATCTACGCGCATTCGGGTTGGTCAGGAACACAGCCAGGGTGGGATCACCTTCTGCCACCACCGGAGGATGTACAGTTTCTTGCGAACCTCACCCGGCACTCCGACCTCAACATCAACTTCGGCTCGACGATGACCCTGGACTTCGCGGTGAACGACAAACCGGTGATCAACGCGGCGTTCGACCTCGCATCACCGCCGGTGTTCGGGATGCCCTCGTACGATTTTCTCATGCAGTTTCATCACTACAGGCCCATCGTTGAACTTGGCGCCAGTCGGTTCGCCCGAACCACTGATGACTTGGCGGACTTCGTGAATCTGTATTTGAGTCATCCGGAGACCGATCGCGAGGCCCGACAGCGCTTGGTGGACCTGGAGGTTTCGGGGCCCCTCGGAAGTTCGACGGGACGCATCGTCGAAGTGCTGACGCGCATCGCCAGCAAACGTAAGGCAGCCTGAGTGTGGGCATGATCGACACACCGGCTCGCGCGACGCGCACCGGGGCAACCCTGAGGTTACGAGAACCCAAACGTCTGCTCGTCGTGTCTCACGTCGTTCACTACCAACATGAGGGAAACCTGGCGGCCTACGGTCCCTATGCTCGTGAAATAGATATCTGGGCAGACCTCTTCGAGACGGTCGTCATCGCGGCGCCCCTCAGCCACGCGCAGCCGCCAGGTGACTGCCTGGCGTTCACGCGGAAGAACATCTCGCTTTGTCCGCAGCGCGAAGCCGGTGGCGACACGCTCCGAGCCAAGCTGGGCCTGCTCGCGGCCGTGCCGTCGCTCGTGCTCGGGCTGGCCCGCGCGATGCGCGGCGCCGACGCCATCCACGTCCGCTGCCCTGGCAATTTGGGTCTGCTGGGCGTCGTGCTCGCGCCTTTGTTCTCCCAGTGCCTTGTCGCCAAGTACGCGGGGCAATGGAACGGGTATGACGGTGAGCCCCTGTCAACGCGTCTTCAGCGAAGGATGCTCAGGTCGACCTGGTGGCGCGGGCCCGTGACGGTGTATGGAAACTGGCCGGACCAGCCCGCTCACATCGTCCCGTTCTTCACGTCCATGATGACGTCGGAGTTGGTGCGGCATGCGGTGACCGTCGCGGAGACGAAACGTATCGAGTCTCCCCTTCGGATATTGTTTTCTGGCACACTGCAGGCTCGAAAGCGGGTTGACGCCCTGATCGACGCCGTCAGGATACTCGTTGATGCCCAGGTGCCGGTGAAAGTCGCAATTGTGGGTGACGGCCCGGAACGCGCGAACCTGCAGGAGCGGGCTGGCGATCTCGAGCAACGTGGGATCATCCAGTTCATAGGCGCGCTGCCATACGAAGAGTCATTGCGTTGGTTCGAGTGGGCTCATTGCCTGGTGCTCCCGTCGCGCCATTCCGAGGGGTGGCCGAAAGTGATCGCCGAAGGGATGTGTTACGGCGCCGTCTGCGTCGGGGTCGCCCACGGCCAGGTTCCCAGCATGCTTGCCGGGCGCGGCATTCTGCTTCCGACCGGCTCCCCTATCGAGATCGCCGACGCGCTGCGTGACGTCGCGGCGGCTCCAGCGCAGTATCAACCTGTGGTGCAGGCGGCGTCGCAATGGGCGCGACAGTTCTCGTTGGACGGCCTGCGCAGTGCGCTGGCCGAGCTTCTGACCCACCACTGGAGTCTCCGCTCGCCCGAGGTTGGCTCGATCGCGGCCCGGGCAGTCCCGTTGAGCCCGGAGGCGCGATGATGGCGCGAGAGCGGATCGGCGTCCTCCACATGACGGACACGCTGGATGCAGGCGGCATGGAACGGGTGGCGGTGAACCTGGTTAATGCCCTACCCCGAGACCGTTTCGAGCTTTCCCTGTGCACCACTCGACGAAGCGGAGCACTGTCAGACCTGGTGGCGTCGGACGTCAAGCGACTCGATCTGGGGCGCCAGCGGACTTTCGACATCAGCGCCTTGCGTCGGCTGGGCACGTTCATCAGGTCGAACAACGTCCGCGTCCTGCATGCTCACGCAACCGCACTGTTCACGGCCATTGGCGGCTCGTTTTGCCCGCCTTATCCCGTTGTCGTGTGGCACGATCACTGTGGGCATCAACTGACCGCGCCGCGTTCGCTGAGCGTGTATCGGCCCGCAGCCATCTGGGTCGGTGGGGGGATCTCGGTGAACGAGTTCCTGGCCGCTTGGGCGAGGACCGAACTCCGGATTCCGCCCGAGCGTGTCTGGTACATCCCCAACTTCGTGCCCGAGTCCCGCGTTTCAGACCCTGCCCCGACGCTTCCCGGGACGTCCGGCCGTCGCGTGGTCTGTGTCGCCAATCTTCGCCCCCAAAAGAGCCACATGGACTTGCTTCGCGCATTCGTGATCGTGGCCCGGGAAATCCCCGACGCCCATCTTCTGCTGGTCGGCGGTGACGTCGAGCCCACGTATGCGCGATCGGTTCGCGATGCGGTCCGGGAGTTCGGGCTTGGTGAGCACGTGACGATACTTGGCGAACGGCGCGATGTCAGTGCCATACTGGAGCAGTGTGACGTGGGGGTCCTGAGTTCCGTCAGTGAGGGGTTTCCTCTGGCTCTGGTGGAGTACGGATTGGCTGGCTTACCCGTTGTCACAACAGATGTCGGGCAATGTTCGGAGGTGCTGGACGCGGGACGAGCGGGGTTATTGACGCGTCCCGGTGATCCGGCGGGCCTGGCGGCCGGGATAATCCAACTGCTGCGATCCTCCGAATTGCGCAACCAGCTGGGAGACCGGTTTCGGAAGCGCGTTCGCGAGCGGTTCGGCGCGAAGACTGTCGTTCAGCAGGTCTGCCGGGTATACGATAAAGTCGCACAGCTGAGTCCGGCGTACGCCCCCGGGCTCGGCGCAAGAAGCGGCACGGCTGAGGGGTGGGAGCAAGAGGAAGCATGATGAGGGTTCAAGGTGATGGGCAACAGGGGATGGGACTCAAGGCACGGCGCCTGACCCTGAACGGCGGCCTCGTCGCGCTGCTGTTCGCCGCAGGCGCCTGTGAGTCAAAACCAGCTGCTGAAGGCGTCGTTGCCGATCTGACAAAGGCTGTCTACGCCGCGCCTGGAGGATGGAGTGGCGGGGAGGGTACGCAGGAGCAGCCCTTCGACCTGGGCACGGCCCTGTCGGCGAAGAGTCCGGTTCGCCCTGGCGGCACGGTATGGCTCCGGGGCGGAACCTATCGCGGCTCGTTCACGAACGGGTTGACCGGGACCGCGGAGGCTCCCATCACGGTTCGGCCGATTCCTGGTGAGGCCGTGGTGTTGGACGGCGCGACATCAGCCGAGCCCGTGCTCATCGTAAACGGTGCGTGGACTGTTTTTCGAGACTTCGAGGTAACGAACTCCGATCCTCGACGGTTGAACCCTAAAGTCAACCGAGGGGGCGGCGTGGAAGTGCATGGGCCGAACACGAAGGTGATCAACCTGGTCCTGCACGACACCGGCGGCGGAATTGGCATGTGGAGCGATGCTGTCGATGCGGAAGCCTACGGCAACATCATCTATTACAACGGTTGGATGGGAGCGGACCGCCCACACGGGCATGGAATCTACACCCAGAACAAGACCGGCACCCGACGTATCAACGACAACGTCATCTTCCGGCAGTTCGGCGCGGGCATTCATGCATACGGGTCCGAAGAGGCGTATTTGGATTCGATCGAGGTAGAGGGCAACGTCCTCTTCAACAACGGCATGGCGGGCGGCGACTTCGATATCCTCTTCGGTGGCGGGCGAATCGCGAAGCGGCCGGTTTTCAAAGCGAATTACACCTACGACGAGCCGGGTGCTGGCGCGGGGAACAACCTCGGCTATGACACGGGCTGCGAAGGTCTCCTGATGAAGGACAACTACTTTGGCGCCGTGAAAGCCGGATATGCGGTTCAGTTCGTGAACTGCGCAGGAGCCGTTGAGGACAACGTCCTCGTCGGCATCGTGCGCGGCATCGAACGCGGGACCATCGTGGGCCATTCGGAGGTGACGACAAAATATCCGAAGAACCAGTTCAATCTCGAACCCCCGACTGGCCAAAAGGTATTCGTGCGCCCGAACCGCTTCCAGCCCGGACGAGCCCACGTCGTCGTATACAACTGGGACCTCGCCAAGCAAGTACGGGTCGACCTCGGGCCTGTCGGGATAGCACCCGGTTCGCCCTTTGAGATACGAGATGTCCAGAATCTGATGGACCCTCCCGTTGTATCGGGCACGTACTCGGGAGCCCCGGTTATGATTCCGATTGGAGCCACCACGGTGGCGCCCGTTGTCGGCTGGCAGGCAACTCCTAAACACACGGGAGCCGGGTTCGCCGTCTTCCTGGTCACAAGCTCTGACGAGAAGCCGTCGGCCGGTTCCCGGCTGGTGGCGAGTTTGCGACGCATGGTCGGAATGTGACGAACCGCTGTCCGGAAGAGTGAGCCCCACCGCGACGTGCGTCTCGTGAGACAAAGCGAGACGCCCGTCAATCAATCGACCGTTCGTCGCTTGCGAGCCAACCCCACCGTCGTTTCGGCCATGGCCGTTCTCGTAATGGCCTCGGTCGTCCCGCTGTGGCCGGACGTTCAGGAATCCAAGGCCACCACGTTACTCGATCCTGCTGGGCCAACTGAGCAGGCGTGGCCGAACAGGGCCGCTACTGGGAGTGTCTATTACGCGTCGCCCAAAGGCACGTCGACGAGCCCGGGCACCCTTGGGCGACCGCTCGACCTTGCGACCGCTCTGTCTGCCAAGGGGCCGATTCACGCCGGCGACGTTCTGTGGCTGAGGAAGGGAATTTATCGCGGGAACTTCCGAAGCAGTCTCGTGGGGACTCCTGGGGCCTTGATTGTCGTAGCCGCGTTGCCCGGTGAACGCGCCGTCCTCGACGGCGCCCCGTCACCCAAGGAGTCGGTGCTGCGGGTGGATGGGTCTTACACGGTGTACTGGGGATTGGAGTTCACAAACTCGGCGCCCCTGGAGCCTGACATCGCCCGAGGCACCGGTATCGACGTCTTTGGGCCGTACACGAAGTTCATCAACGTTGTCGTCCATCACACCGGGAATGGTATCGGCATGTGGACTCCAGCCCTGGAAGTCGAGCTCTACGGCAGCCTGATCTACCAAAGCGGGTGGGAGGGAGCGGACCGGGGACACGGACACTCGATCTACGTCCAAAATGACGCGCCCGCGAAACGGATCGTCGACAACATCCTCTTTGATGGTTCGAGCTTTGGGGTCCATGCCTACACGGAGGGCGGCGACATCAACAATGTGTACCTTGAGGGCAACATCGCGTTCGACCATGGCACGCGGTCGCGGGTCAGCGGGCCGAAGGCTAACATCCTGGTGGGCGGAATGCGTGTGGCCAGGCATCCAGTGCTCGTGGCCAACTACGCTTACTATCCAGAAGGAAGTATTGGGAGAAACGCCGATGTCGGTTACATCGCGGGCTGTGGCGATGCCCTGATCGCGGGTAATTACTTTGCCGGTGGTGTGCCGATCGTCTTGACGCGCTGTGACGGCGTCAAGATGACGGACAACACGTTCACCGGTCCGGTCGCCGCATCGGTCGTCTCAGGTTTTCCGAATAATCGCTATGGGAAGGACGGACCCATCCAGTCGCAGACCTTCGTTCGGCCCAATCGCTACCAGAAGGGACGGGCCAACGTCGCCATCTTCAACTGGGAACGACGGCCCACCGTGCGAGTCAATCTATCCGAAGCGGGCCTGCGGGCTGGCGAGCGCTTCGAGATTCGCGATGTCCGGAACTATTTTGGAAAACCGCTCGCTGCCGGTGTCTACCACCACTCGTTCATCGATCTCTCTGTGAGCCACATGGTTCCGTCTGAGCCGAAGAGAGGTCGCGCCGGCAAAGCTGAACCAGCCCCTGAATTCGGTGCAGCGGTGGTCGTGCCGGTCAGGGCCGGACTGTCCCATGGTCCGCCGTGGGCCTTCTCCCAATAAGCGTCGCACACTAGATCAGTTGGACGATCTCCATATGAAAACGCCAGCAGATGCGTCGTACGCCGTCGTGACCCTGAAGCCAGCCTCCGGTTGGACTCCCTTGAAGCTGGGTGAGCTGTGGGAATATCGCGAGCTCATGTACTTCCTGATCTGGCGCGACGTCAAAGTGCGCTACAAACAGACAGTCCTGGGTGCCAGCTGGGCGATCATCCAGCCCTTTTTCACGATGGTCGTCTTCAGCTTGTTCTTCGGGCAGCTCGCAAAGGTGCCGTCGGATGGCATCCCCTACCCGATCTTCAGCTACGCCGCGCTGGTGCCGTGGACGTTCTTCGCAAACGGCTTGACACAGTCGGCCAACAGCCTCGTCGGCAGCGCTAACCTGATCCAGAAGGTGTACTTCCCGCGCCTCACGATTCCAGCCGCAACCGTCCTGTCCGGCGTTGTCGACTTCGCGCTCGCGTTGCTGCTGCTGTTCATCATGATGGCCTACTACGGCGTGGCCCCCACGTCCAACGTTGTCTACCTGCCGCTGTTTCTTCTGCTGGCGCTGGTGACTTCGCTCGGCGTCGGCCTGTGGCTCTCGGCGCTCAACGTTCATTTTCGAGATGTCCGGTACGTGGTGCCGTTCATCACACAATTCTGGCTCTTTGCGACGCCCATTGCCTATCCGAGCACGCTGCTGGAAGAGCCGTGGCGCACCTGGTACGGCCTCAACCCGATGGTTGGCGTCGTAGAAGGCTTTCGATGGGCGCTCCTCGGGACCAGAACGGCGCCTGGCCCGATGATGGCCATGTCGGGGGCAGCCGCAGTGGTCATTCTGGCGGGAGGAATCCTCTATTTCCGCCGCATGGAGAGAACGTTTGCCGACGTGGTGTGATCGTCGCCCGCGGCATCGCGCGGTCGCTTGGCTGAGAGCTTGAGGGAGCGGAACAGATGACGAACGGTACGGCAATTCTCGTAGACGGCCTCTCGAAGCAGTACCAGCTTGGCACGCGACGCGAGCGCTACCGGACCCTCCGTGACGGCTTGGTCGCGTCCGCCTTTGCGCCGTTTCGTGCTGTGAGCTCGGCCTTCAGGCGCCAGCGACAGCCCGGACCGACGACGTTGTGGGCGTTGAAGGACGTGTCTTTCGAAATCAAATGCGGCGACGTCGTTGGAATCGTCGGACGCAACGGAGCGGGCAAGAGCACGCTGTTGAAGATCCTTTCGCGCATCACCGATCCGACGACCGGCTTCGCCCAGGTCCGCGGGCGGGTGGGCTCGCTGCTCGAAGTCGGTACCGGGTTTCACAACGAACTGACAGGCCGCGAGAACATCTTCTTGAACGGCGCCATTCTCGGAATGAGAAAGCGCGAGATCGAACGCAGATTCGACGAGATTGTGGCGTTCGCTGAGGTCGAACAGTTCGTCGACACGCCTGTCAAGCGCTACTCGAGCGGGATGTATCTGCGCCTGGCGTTCGCCGTGGCGGCGCACCTCGAGCCAGAGATCCTGCTCGTTGACGAAGTGCTGGCGGTCGGCGACGTGGCCTTTCAGAAGAAATGTCTGGGTAAGTTAGGGGACGTGGCAAACCAAGGCAGGACCGTCCTGTTCGTCAGCCACAACATGGGAGCGATTCGGTCGATGTGTCAGACGGGCATCGTTCTCGATGGGGGCACCGTGTACAAGTGTGGGCCCGTCGGCGAGGCGATCGAGGCGTACTACCGACTTATCGGGGCGCTGCAAGACAGAGACGAGTCGGCTGACGGCGAGGCCGAGGGTAGGTCCGGCTTTGGCACCGTGAGACTCGACTGCAACGGCATGAAGACCGTCGCGCAGGGTGCGGAATTTGAGGTGACAACAACGCTCCGGCTCAACGAGGCCGTCGCAGGCCTGACCGTATACGGTACGCTCGAGGACGCTCATGGGCGTTGCGTGTTTGCCCTGCGAGAGTCGAGCGCCGACCTTGGACTCTCTGGCGTTCCAGCTGGAACCTACAGCCTACGACTAGGGTTTCCGCCGCTGTGGCTCAGCCCAGGACTCTACGCGTTTTCGTTCAAGGTGCAGTTGTCCGGCGCGTTCGGCTCGACGCGCTTCCTGTCTGACAAGATTCCGGTCGATGTGGACGGTATGAGCAGTCCGGGAGAGGGCGATGTCCTATTGCACCCCTCGGCGAGATGGGACATGCACCTCTCGAAAGGCCCGGACGCTACGACGCGCCGTGCGGGCCGAAGGGCGACCCACCGCTCCCTCGAATGTTCCGTCGCAGCAGGTGACCCTGCCACGTAGCCTGATGTGAAGGGTCGCCGGAGCCGGCTGCCCGACTTTGATATGTACGCATCCAGACCGCGGCCTGTGGTACTCGAGCATGAACCGAACGCCATTCACACTCCGATCATCGGTCCGCCCTCTGTAGGGCTATGGCTGGCGTTCGCCGCGTTGCACGTGCCGCTTGCCATATGGATGAAGTCGGAGTCGATCGTCACCTACGCTCACGGCTTCATCACGTTCGCGACAGGCATGTGGTGGGCGGTGTCAAGCAACAAGCTGGAGCGCACGGCATTGGTCGGCGCCTACATCATCGGATCGGAAGTGCTGTGGCGCATGACCACCGACGCGCTCCCATGGGAGTCCGGAAAGGTCATGATCATCCTGATCTTCGGGGCGGCCTTGCTGAACGCGAAGGGTCTGAAGAGTCTGGCCTGGCCCGCGCTCTTCTTTGCCTTGCTCATACCATCGTCGGTCCTCACCATCAAAGATGCGGACTTCACCGTATGGCGCGGACAACTCAGCTTCAACTTGCTGGGGCCACTGGCCCTGGTCGTGAGCGCGCGATTGTTTTCGTACGTCAATCTCTCTCCGAACAGGCTGCTGCGTCTGTTCTTGCTGATCATCTCCCCAATCCTGGGACTTGCCGCGCTGGTCATTCTCGGCATCGTGACGGTCAAGGCCATCGTCTTCACGACGGAGTCGAACTTCGCCACAAGTGGAGGGTTCGGGCCAAATCAGGTGTCGCTTGCGCTTGGCTTGGGTGCCCTATCAGCGCTGTGGGGCGTGCTCGAACCGGCGACCGTTTGGCCACTCCGCCTCACACTGTTCTCGATCATGGTGTGGCTCGCCACGCAAAGCGTCCTGACATTCTCACGAGGGGGCTTTCTCGGTGCGCTGATCGCGTCGCTTGTGGCTGTCATGTTCCTGATGACCGTGCGCCAGACTCGCAGGCGGCTGATTCTCCTCATCCCGCTGGTCCTCATCCTCGGCAGCCAGGTGATCTGGCCCTCACTGGTCGAGTTCACCGGTGGCACGCTGGCTGAGCGGTACCAGGAAACGAATTTGACAGGCCGGGGAGACTTGGCCAACGAGGATCTCGAAGTGTGGAAGGAAAACCCGGTATTGGGCGTCGGGCCTGGGCACTCGCGGTTCGAGCATAGGAAGAACGCTATCACCCACACGGAGTTCTCGCGCCTGGTGTCCGAGCACGGATCGTTCGGGGCTTTCGCGATTCTCATGCTGCTGGTCACCGGGGTCCGCAATGTCTACATGGCTCCATCCGCGCGGGAGAAGGGCCTGGCTGGGTCGGTGACCGTCTGGAGCCTGATGTTCATGTTGAACGCCGCGATGAGAACCGCGTCGCCGGCGTTCATGTTTGGATTGGGTTTCTGCGACTTCGGATCGCGCCCACCGGCCCCCGCGAGCGTCCCCGCGGCATCTCGGTCCGGTCTCAGGTGGCGCGGCTTCGGAACTATGTCGCACCTTCGACCACGCGCCGACTTCTGAGAGTGACCAACAGCCGCGGCCACTGCCATGACCACAATGAACAACGGTTCCACGATCAAGCTGTCCATCGTCATTCGTTGCCGTAACGAAGCCAAAGCGCTTCGCAACGTTTTGGCGGCGCTGAAGGCGCAGCGATGCGATTTCGGCTGGGAAGTGCTCGTCGTTGACAACGAATCCAAGGACGACACGCGACAGCTTGCGACAGAATTCGGCGCGCGCGTCGTGCCCATCACTAGCCGTGCATTTACGTACGGCAGAGCGATTAACCTGGGCGTCAGTCAGTCTGCAGGCGATCTGGTGATGTTGCTCAGCGCGCACTCCCTCCCGATTGGATCCTATTTTCTGGCAGGTGCCGTTGCGCCATTCGACGATCAGCAGGTTGCTGCCGCTCGATGCCTGGCAGTCAGCAGCGTACTGCAGCTCGAAGGGTGGCATCAGCCGAAAGACATTCACTACAAGTCGGCGCAAGAGCAGCAGCAGGCCGAAGCAGGCTCGGCGTGGCTGGGCGAATATCCAACGGCAGGTTGTTGTGTCCTTCGGCGCAGTGTCTGGGAAGAGATCAAGTTCGATGAGCAGCTGGAAGCGAACGAAGACAAGCAGTGGGCGCTGCGCGTGCTGGCCAAGGGTTACAAGATTCGCTGCTGCGCCGAAGCCATCTGGTTGCACACCCGCAGCTACGGCCGCATCGCGAGAATAAGAAGAGAGGCGCGACAGCATGTCGCGCTGTATCGGATCACCAAACGTGCGCCGCTCAGTCTTGGAAGGTATCTCTGGCTGATCGTCAGAACGTTTCTCATCGCGCCGCTGGTGGCCATGCGCTACGTGGCGGAGAACGTCGCCTGGGCCACCAGTCTGGTCAGCATTCCATGGCGAGCCAGATACGAACCTGAAATCGGCAGCGTCGATGACTTCGAGGAATTCCGCTAGCGGCGGCCTGGGCGGAGCGTCCGGCACACGACAGTCATGATCCTCCCCATCGCTATTCCTGAGCGTCGTGATCCCAAATCCATCGAGCGTGGCGCCACGCATCCTTTGCCAAAGGACTCTCGTACGGACCCACAATCACAGCTGAATACGGAGCGAGCCCGGGTGACTGTGCGGACGGCCATTGCACATCGTCGTACCCGTGTTCTGATAACCGTCCCCCACCTCCACAGTGCCGGGAGCCCCTATCGTGAAATGATCGGACTGGTCCGCTTCCTTCCGCGAGAGCTCTTCGATGTCACCGTGGCCACGTTGCGGGAATCCCAGTCGGAGGAGGCCCGGGGCATTCTCGAAGGGCTCGGAGCACACGTGGTGCAGGTACGATTCCGGCCTACCGGTCCAGGGCCAGCCGCGCTTGTCCGAACGCTCTCTGGATGGCGGTCGATTCGAGATCTCGCGCCCTTCGACATCCAGCATTCCCTGGATTTTTCGTCATCACCCATCGAAGCGATCGATGCACGGCTCGGAAGGCGCAAGTTCGTCTTCAACTTGCGCAACATGAACGAGAACGGACATCCTTGGCTGCTTCGCTCGAAGATCAGGTTGGCCCACTTGGTGATTGCGATTTCTAAGGATACCGCCCGTCTTGCCAGGGCACACGGTGCACGAAGGGAGCAAGTTGTCACCATCCACAACGGCATTGAACCGGAACTGCTGGCCGAAGGGTTGGAGGCAGGGAAGCAGAAGCAACGGACCATCCTCTGCGTCGGGGCCCTGATCCCAGGGAAGCGCCACAGCGACGCCATCCGTGCATTCGCACAACTGCTGAAAACGCATCCGGATCTCCGGCTGCAGCTCGCGGGCCAGCCTTCCTATGACGTGGCCCACGCACACCATCTCCGGATCACATGCGAATCTCTGGGCATTGCCAGCCGTGTCGATTTCCTGGGCATAAGTCGGGATGTTGTGCCGCTCATGAAGTCGGCGAGCGTGTTCCTCACCTGCTCCCAGAGCGAGGGGGTGCCCTGGTCAGTCGTCGAAGCGATGGCCCTGAGGATCCCTGTCGTCGCATCGGATATCCCCGGACACCGTGAGCTCATCGTCGATGGGCGGGAGGGCACGCTCGTTCCACTTGGCGACATTGACGGGTTTGCCACCGCGCTCGGTCGTTTGCTCGATTGTCGGGCTGTTGCGGAGAGCCTCGTCGAGAACGGATGGCGCCGTATTGAAGCAGAGTTCCGGGCCGACCAAATGGCGGCTCAGACTGCCGAAGTCTACCGCTCGCTCACCTCTTGATCCGCATCGCCCGCACAACCTGATGATATCGAAAGCCAAGGAATGAACGAGACCGTGCTTAGTCTGTACCATGGAATGCCGCCACCGCTCCGGACGCTGGCGGCAGGTATGCGAGGGCTCTATCTGCGGTCGTGGCGCTACGGTTCGGCCAGCGATCGAATCGTGACCGAGGCGCTCGAGCGCGATCACTGGTCACAGCGCCGGCTCCTTGACTATCAACAAGACCGCCTTGCCTACGTGTTGCATCGTGCGGCCACGCGAGTGCCGTACTATCG
>ORMF011205773.1_pt1 | contig 28625 bp, 27 predicted proteins | sample 1779871 | NCBI WGS metagenome assembly ORMF01 (sample SAMEA104232316, study PRJEB22302) | groundwater metagenome | biome: forest; feature: aquifer; material: groundwater | place: USA | collected 2011-08-07 | depth 5.4 m | reverse complement strand
GCCCCGCACTGCGCAAGATTTCGCTTCCCGGGGGCGGACTCCTCCCGGGGTAGGACTTGCTTGATTCGTTGATGTCTCTTCCTCAAGCTCACCTACTTCCTCCTGCCGGTTTGTGCCGGCGCTCCTCCCGCCCTCCCCGCCTCCCTGTGACTTTTCTGAGGTCGATGCCACGGCACCGGGGTCTGCTACATTCCCGGGATGAACGTACGCTTCGCCGTTCTCGGCACGGGTGGCTTCGCCGACGCACGCTTGATCCCCGCCTTGTCACGCACGCGCGGTGCCCAACTGTGGAGCGTGCTCAGTCGCGATCGTGGACGCGCCATCGAGTTTGCCAAGAAGCACAACGCTGCGAGTGCCGCGCCGGCCCACGATTCGCTCCAGGCGCTGCTCGCCGACCCGGAACTCGACGCCGTCATCGTCGCGACGCCCGATCGACTCCACGCGGATCACACGATCGCTGCGCTGCGAGCCGGCAAGCACGTGCTCGTCGAGAAGCCGATGGCCACGAGCGCGGCCGAAGCACGATCGATGGTGGACGCGGCGCGCGCGTCGAAAGTTCAACTCGGCGTCGGATACCATCTGCGCTGGCACAATGGACACCGCCTGCTCTCGCGCTCGGTGCACAAGGGCGAACTCGGTGAGCTGCGACACATCCGCGTGCAGTGGACGTACCGCACGAAGGACACGTCGAATTGGCGGGCCTCGCCGACCGTCGGTCGATGGTGGGCGCTCGGAGCCGTCGGGACGCACGCCGTAGACATGGCGCGATGGATGATGGTGCCGAGCTGCGGCGAGGTCGTCGAAGTGCGGTCGCTGTGCACGAGCCCGGTCCACAACAGCGCGCACGAGGAGACGGCGCTCGTGATGCTGCGGTTCGCATCCGGCGCGACGGCCGAGGTGATTGCGTCCGTTCTGTTCGATTCGACGTCGATGGTGGAAATTCACGGCACCGATGGCAGCGCCATGTGTGAGGGCACGATGGGCCCGCATGGCGGAGGCGTGGTGCGACTCCGCGGCGACGAGATCGCGTTCGAGAAGACCGATCCGTACGTTGGCGAACTGACAGATTTCGTGTCCGCGATTCGCTTCGGTCGCGAGCCGGAGGTCACCGGCAGCGAAGGCGCGCGGAACATCGAAGTGTTGGAAGCGGCGATGCCTGCGAAATGACGGACGCTCTCGCCGCCCGAGATTCAAAGCCTACCGCAGGCACGCACCGAACGTCGGCGGGCTGCCGTCGAGCGGCACGCATCGATTGAGCGTCCCGCACGAAGTAGGAACGGTTGGATCGCAGAGGCGTCGACACAGGCCACCCGCACCCGTGGGCCCGACGCACAGAAGACCACGCGCGCAGTCGGACTGAAGCGTGCACGGATCACCGTCGCCGGCGCTGCCCGCGGGGACACAGTCGGAGTCGCCGCGCGCGTTCAGTGCCGTGCACGTCGCGCCGTTGGGACAGTCCTGCGTTCGCCAGTCGCACTGATCGAGACACGCGGACAACGTCGTGCCCGCGACGAGCGAGGTCCCGCACCGACCATTGGCGTTGCCGGCCGCACGGCACGTTGCGTCGTCCCCCTCGCAGCAGCGCGTTCGACACAAGCCTTCGACGCATCCTGCACCGGGCGCGCACCGGTCGGACGACGCGCACGGACTGCCAACGGCGATGTTCCCACTCGCAACACACGCACCCGTGGGCATGCCCATGCGCGCAAGCGGAACGCACGTCTGCCCGGCACTGCAGCCGGCAGAGGTCAACGGATTGCACGTCACAAAATCCACGCCGCATGCAGTCGTCCCTCCGTCGCCGGTCGAGCCGAACGGTCCACGGCGGAATTCGCTGCACGAAACGATCGCCGCGGTGCCGCTCGCACACACGAGCGCCGCCCAGCCAACTCGGTCGCGCCGCGCGTGGGAACCCACGTCGCAGTTGTACCGCAGTTGAGTCGTACGCGCGGCTAGAACCTCGCGCCGAATGCCACGTGCGCCCAGCCAGCGCCGGCGTTCACCGTCACCCTCGCGACTCCTGCGGACGATCCGGTTGCGAGTTGCACGACCGTGCCGACCGTCACGAGTGCGACCGCGCCGACGTATCCCGTCACCGCGAGGCCGAGTCCGACGGATGCCGTGTCCATCCGCGCGCGGCAGTCCGCAGGCTGCATCGCGGCGTCGGTGCCCGGACACGCGGGCGACTGGTTGTATGAAACGATCACGTTCTCGCGCACGGCGTGAGATGCGATCCCCATCGTCAGCATTCCGACGCCTGCGCCCCACAATACGACCGCGAGCGGACGCACGACGCGCGGATCCGCGCCCGGCCGCGACGGATCGACCGTGCCCGCGGCCACACCGGCAGGCAATGCGCGCATCACGATCGATTCGCGGGTGACAGATCCGGCGCGAACGTCGACCGCCCTTCGCACTTCGTAGTATCCCGACAGCCGCACCTCGAGCGTGGCACGTCCCGCGACCATTCGTATCGGCTCGCCCAGCGGGAGCACTCCGCGTCGTTCGCCGTCCACGATCACGGCCGCGCCGGGAACGCCTCCGAGCACTTCCAACCGCGCCACGTGGGAACGGATGACCGTCAGCGCGCGTTCCAGCGATTCGCGGTTGCGCACGATCCACGCGTCGTCACGAGCCGCGAGGGCCGCGACCACGTGCTGTTCCGCGTCGAGCCATCGGCCGAGCGCCTGTTCGGCAAGACCCATCTGCGCGGCCGCGAGGGGCGACGGCGTGAGTTCATACGCGCGGCGAAACACGTCGAGCGCTTGCGCTTCTTCGCCGGCACGACGCAATTCAACGCCCTGCCGCAGGAGAGCCTCGGCGTCGACCGGAGGCGTCTGCGCGTGCAACGATCCCGCCATCGACGCCAACGCGAGCGGCACGGCGAGCGAGACGCTGCAGGCCCACGCGAGCGCTCGCACGCTCAATCGACTCCGAGAATGGGAGCACCGTTCGACGACGTCGACGTGCGGTGCCCGTGGCGCGCGCGCGAACGCGCTCGTGCGCGGGACCGTGGTCGCGCATGGCCGGCGACCGCGGGGGGCGGGTCTTCCGGCGGCATTCCGACGGCTTCGGCTGGAACGGGCGGAATTGGGTCAGAGGAATCCGCAGCGGCGACGGATGGATCGGCGACGGGTGCCTCCGGTGGCGGGGACGGAGCCAAGGTTGGATCGACGACGGGCCGTTGTGCCGCGGGCGGCGCGGAGGCGGGCGGCGCAATTTCAGCGGGAGGAATTTGCGGAGGCACGTGGGGACGGGAAGTCCGCGCGGCAGACGGCGATGGCCGCGGACGATCGCTGCGGAACCACACGGCCATCCCGCCGCCGAGAAGCACGGCGAACGCAACGACTGCCGCGGCCCGCACGACGTTCCGGCGCTTCACGGAGTCGCCGTGGATCGGGGGGACGGCCTCGAGCAGCACGCTCGGGGCGTCGGGCGGGTACATCTCACCCGCCGCCACGATGTCCTTTTTCGTCGTGCCGTCGACGACGCTAGACTCGTCGAGGATGGGCCGCGGTCCCGACGTCGAGTCGAGAACCGTCGACAGCGCGCTCTCGACGGTCACGCGCACGGGGCCGGTCGACGCCGTGCGGGCGGTCTCGATCGACTCTTCCAGCGCCACGCGAAACGCGCGCATGTCCGGAAAACGATCGGCGCGATCACGCAGGAGCGCCCGTCGGATGACGTCGGCGACTCCGAGGTCGACGTGCGGCGCGATCTCTTCGAGGGGCGGAGGATCGCCCGTGACGATTTGGTAGAGCAGCGTGTGGTAGTTCTCGCAGACGAACGGGCAGCGCCCCGCGATCGCTTCGTACAGAACCACCGCAAGCGACCAGACATCGGTCTGCGGGCCGATCTGCTTGTCGCCGTTTGCCTGCTCGGGCGACATGTACTCGGGCGTTCCCAGCGTCGTACCGGTGCGTGTCAATCCGCTGCCCGAGCGGCCGCGCTCGACCTGTTTCGCAACGCCGAAATCGAGCAGCTTCGGGATCACCTCGCCCTTCGGACCCCGCGCGACGAAGATGTTTGCGGGCTTCAGATCGCGATGGATGATGCCGCGAGCGTGCGCCGTCTCGAGCGCGGCCATGATCGGCAGCATGAGGGCAGCCGCCTCGTGCTCGGGCAACGAACGCCGCTCGTCGAGAATCTGTCGCAGGTCTTTGCCCGTGAGAAACTCCTGCACGATGTACAGCGCGCCGTCCGATTGCTCGCGGCCCATGTCCAGCACTTCGACGATGTTCGGATGCGCAACGCTGGTGGCTGCGCGCGCTTCGAACATCAGGCGCTGCGACATTTCGTCGAAATCGGGTCCGCCGCTCGCGAGCAGCTTGATCGCCACGCGACGGCCGGTCCAGATGTTTGTCGCGTCGAAGACGGCCGCCATTCCGCCCATGCCCAACAGGCCGTCGAGCTTGTACTTCTCGGCCAGCGTCGAGCCGAGACGTTCGCGAAATTGGCGACGCGGACCCTGCATGAGCGGCTCCTCGCGGGCCGGACGGAAGAATACCGCGGATTCGGCCGCGGCGGTATGCGGGCTTATGTCGACCGTAGAAGCGGGCCGCCTGCCGCCGGTGCCGTGGCAACGTCACAACGGCAATCAGCCGGCGACGTACTGCACGTCGTGCGCTTCGGTGAGATCGGGAACCTCCCAGCGGTCGAGCAGGCGATCGACGACGGCGTCGGGGACCGGGCGCTCGCGCTCTCGATTCTGCCGACGGAGCCGCTCCTCAGGAACCTCGACGTACACGATCTTCACGCGCGCGTCGTAGTCGGCGCACAGCGAGATGACCCGAGAGCGAATCTCGCGGCTGAGATTCGTTGCGTTCCATACGAACGAGCGTCGAGCGCGCAGATGTGCTCGAGCGTCTTCCCTCGCCCGCGCGATGATGGGTCCCTGCGACTCCGACGGATCGATCTCGAGTTCCGCGCGCAGTTCGTCGAGGGACACCACGGGCCAATCGGGGAGGTTGGTCTCGACCCAATGGTCTTTTCCGGTGCCGGGCAAACCCGACATGAGCACGACTTCGCAGCGGAACGACTCGTGCGGAAGATAGTCGGGATCGCGGTCTTCGCGACGGAAGTAGACGAATCGGGCGTGAGCAGACGGAAACGCACGCGGCACGCGAAGGCAGCGTTGTTCGTCACAGTGCATTCGAAACAGCTCGATGTTGTCGAGCAGGCGTTGCAGGTCGGCGCACCGGCGTCCGCGCGCGTCGGCCTCGGCGACCAACGCGAGCCAATCGCAACGGACCGTTTGACTGGTCGCGAGTGCCGATCGCACACGATCGGGCCGCTCGATGAGAAAGAACGGAAGTTGATGCGCACGAATCAGTGACGTGACGGCCTCGCGCGCCCCGAAATCGGCGCCGGTCCGCCACAGAAGTTGTCGCGCACGAATCGCGCCGCGCGCCGAGTGTCCCCGCGAGGTGATCACGCCGTCGGCGTCGACGCGGGTGCACTCGGGCTTCGCGACGTCGTGAAGCAACGCGCCGGCGAACGTGATTTCGCGCTCACGCGCCGGAAGTGCGCGCCACGCCGGCAATTCCGCCATTGCGTCGCAGACCATCCGCGTGTGGATCCATACGTCGCCCTCGGCATGGTGAACGGGATTCTGTGCGCATCCGCGCATCGCGCGAACCCAGGTATGCTCGGCGTCGAGCGCCACCCAATCGACGCGAAACGTCGGCTCGTCGGGGCACGCCGGCAGTCCATGACTCATGGCGCCTCGTCGCGTCGTCGAGACGCGTCGGCCAGACCGTTGGGCACAATCGGCCGCGCGAGCCAGTGCCCTCCGGCCTGCGAGACTGCCGCGAGAAAGCTCGCGCGAACCCACTTGAGGCGCTGAACCACTCGCCCATCGTCCTCGACCTTGATGTACAGCCCCTCCATCTCGTCGGACGGATCGGTCTCGCGCACGGCGCGCTCGACGTCCAGGCCGCGCCCACGGGTTGCATCGGCGAGCCGTTCGCGCCACGCCTGCGACTTGAACCGCGACGGCCCGATGTGCGCCGCGAGCGCGTCTGCGCGGGCCACGCGTCCGGTGTGCAGCACGGGAACCGACACGATGTCCGTGCCCGCGAGCAATTCTCGCCGCCTCGGGGTCGAGAGATAGTCCCCCTGCGAACGATCGAACACATCGAACTCCAAGAAGTAGCTGGGCAACGCGTCGTAGAAGATGGTGTGCTTGGCGTACAGCCACTCGCCATACACGATGTACCGCGCACCGAGCCGCGCGAACCATGCCGTCGCGTGCAGGTGAGCCCATTGCTTGAATCGGTCGAAGTGCACCTCGCGGGGGCCGCCGCTCAGGTAGTGTCCGCGGCTCTGCAGAAGCAGCGTCCCATCGTCGCCGAAGCTCAGCGCGGCGTTCGCGCCATCGACCTTCTCCTCGATGACGAGTGCACGGTCTGCGATCTCGTCAAACGCGACGCGCGCGAGATCGTCGTCGCCCGCCTGCAGACGCGAGCCCTCGACGTGCGGCGTGCGAGGGTACTTGAGCAGGGGCGGGTTCACGGCGCCCCTAGCGTGACGCGACGGCGACGATGTGGCCACGAACATGATCGATCGCGACGCGCCGAGCGCCGGCGCGGACGAGCAGCGATTCCAGCGAGGATGGATCGTACAAACGCAGGTGTTCTGGATTCTCGTCGGCCTCGGACGGGACCGACGCCACGACGCAACGGGACGCCACGCGGATCGCGTGCGACGCGGCGCGGTCAGGCTGCGCGAAGTGTTCGAGCACTTCGAGGAGCGTGACGACGTCAAACGATCGGTCGTCGAATTGCATCTGCTCGGCGTCCATCTGGACCGCGTTCAGTCGTTCGATGCCGCCCTCCCGAACGGCGCGGAGGTCGGTCGCGCGGCGCTCGTCGCGATCGATGGCGGTGACCGGCAGGTCCGGAAACGCGTCGAGCAGCGGCCAGAGGAACGTCCCCCGTCCGCTGCCAACATCGAGCAAACTCGTCGGCCCGAGTCCCCGCAGCGTCCCGAGCACGCGTCGCACCCGCGGCAGTTCCGTGTTGCGCTTGAACTTGTGAATCCGCAGGCCGCTCGCCATGCCGCGACGAAGCGTCTCGACTTCGCCGAGGTCGCACAATTCCGCCAGCCGTCCGCGCACGAACGCGCACGCGAGATCGACGAAAAATCGCGAACGGAACTCCTCGTCGTCGAGTTCGTCCACCGCCATGCGTTCGCCTAGGGTCGCACGGCCCGCGCGCGCAGTCGCGCACCCTCGCGATCGCGGCACGCGCCTGCGGCACACGCGCATCGGACGGAAATCGCCGAGTGAACAGTTCGTACAACGCCAGCGACTCGGGGAAGTGGGCCATCTGGCTGTACGCGTCGGCGAGGCGCAGCCACACGGACGGCGCCCACGGTTGATTCGCATCGACGATCGGTGCGATCCCGCCGCGCAGCGGTCGAGCCCGCGCCGCGATCCCCGCGAGCCGCGAGAGTTCGACCGAACCGACCAGACGGAGGATGCCGCTGCAATCGATGGACGCATGCGGCGCAGCGGTCACGCTCATTGCGCGCAGCGCCGTCCCGCACGCGCGGGTCGCGATTCCAAGTGGATGCGCGTCGTCGCCCAGCGCGACCGCGATGTATTCCATCGCATCGGTTGTGACCTCGCTCGGTGCGTTGATCGTCGCCACCGCGTCTTGCGCGTGGCTTGCCGCCACGTCGAGAACGCGCGCGAACACTGGCACCGTGATCTCGGGCGGGAGATCGAGTCGGTACAACGTCCACGCGATCTTGTAGAGCGTGAGCACGTGGAGGGCATCGGCCGTCATGCCTCCGGATGCACTCTGCAGAGAGCTCGCGGTGGAAGCGGTCCCCGCCTGCGTCGACGTGGCAGCCGTGGGCGCCGCGAGCGCGGGCGTCGGGTGCCGGCTCATCAGCACGAAGGCCGTCGGACGAGGCGTCGCGTTCGTGGGCGGGGACGACGCTGCACCGGTCACAGTCGGGGGCACCGACATCGGCACCGACCACGCAGCGAACATGGCAGGTTCGTCGCGTCCGAGCGCGATCAGCGCGTGCCGGTAGGCCCAGCGCGCGGCGTTCATCGACGCGAACGGCGGGAGCGACGAGCCGTCGAAGTAGCGATCGCCGATCCGGTACCAGATCTCGGCGCGAAGCGTCGTGAGACTCGAATCGGCGGCGGCAGCGGGACATATCGCAAAGGGATCGGTCGTCGCGGTGTTCGCCCGGGTCGATGACGGCACCGCGATGCCTGCGGCCGGTGCAGTCGCCGCCGTCGCGGACGGCACAGGCGTCGAGCGCAGTGCGCCGGCGTCGTGACGGCTGACCCACTCGAACAGCCGCGGACACGCGAGCGATCCCGTCGATGTACCACCGGCCGACGGGGGCACCGTGAGATCGAGCCCCGAGACGTACGGCGCGTTCGTTGCGCACACGCCCGCCTGCCAGGCAACGAGCGCTTCGTCGTCGTGCCCGCCAGCGTCGAGCACCAACCCGAGCAGATACCATGCGTACGTTTGCATCGGCTCGCGGGTCGGATACCGCGCGAGCCAGCGCAGGGCACCCAGCGCGCATCGATCGTCGCGCACGACGTCGTGAAGACCTTCGTCGGAGCGGCCCGCGTGCCCTCGGCCCGCACGCGCCTGATCCACGCGATCCTGGGCGTCCAGAACGCGCAGCGACTCACGCTCGTCGTATGCGATTGCGAGTCGCAGCAGCAGGTATGCCGTCACGTCCGTCGCGTCGGTTCGCTCGCCGAGTGCGTCCTCGTACCGTGCGACGACGGCGTCGCGGGCCGCGCGCGTGCCATGGTCGTGCGCCATACTCCATCGATGTTCGCGATCCGCTCTCTCGGCCGATGGCGGCTCGCGCATCGTGATCGCCCGTGCGGCCATGCGCATCGCTGTCGCGCGGCGCTCGAACGATTCGAGTTCCATCCGCAACTCGTCGGCCATGCGGATGGCATCGGTCGCAGTGGCAGGGCGCGGCGTCACCGGCGGCGGCGACTGGCCGAACGCGGGCGTCGCAGCCAGCACACAGATCGAGAGTATGCCGCCGGCTCTCATGACGTGTGGCGCAGGCTTGAGGCCCCTACGCGCGAGAGATCTGCGGCAGGCGGGCGAAGTGCTCGTCGCGTGTCGACAGCACGAGATCGTGCTGCAACACCAGTGCGGCGATCCAGAGATCGTTTGTGGGAATGGGCGTTCCCTGGCGGCGAAGCTGTCGATACAGGGCAGCGTAGTGGTGCGTCGTCTGGTCGTCGGCGAACAGGACGTGGACGTCGTCTTTGTGCAGGAAACGTCGGAGAATCTTTTCGTTCTCGGCCTCGCGTCGACCGGTCGCGAATCCCGCACGCAACTCGGCGACCACGACGAAGGGCAGGTACACCGCCAGCGCGGTCTCGGTCACCTCCGCAACCACTGCGTCGCCTGTCACGAGATCGCAGTACGAATTGGTGTCGAGCGCGAGTCTCACTTCCACAGTTCCGGGTCGATTCGACGTTGGTCGGCGATGGCAGCGACCAGGTCCGGATCGGCCGGCAGGGCGCCCAACACGTCGCGCATCGAGCGCCGCCGAACGCGCGCCTCGACGACGCCGAGACCCTCGGCCATGGCCTCGAGTGCGACCTCGTTCAACGGCTTTCGCTGCAGCCGCGCCCGGCGTCGGAGCGCAGCGTCCACAGGCTTGGGAACATTGCGAATCGTGTATTGCATGCGCGTCCTGCCTACTAGCATGCAACGTTTGCAGGCGCGAGCCCCACCCGCCGCCGATCGCCGACCGACGATCAGTCGAGGTGCTCCATCTCGGGATTTGTCGGCAGCGGATTCCACGCGTGACGCCGCACTTCGTAGATCGAGAACGTCGGCGGCGGAAACGCGGGGTCGGCGAACGCACCCACGGCGATCGCGTAGAAGTCGGTCATCCCGGTTAGCTCCCAATAGACCGTGGACCCGCACTGCGCGCAGAAGTGAAACGTCACCGGGTTGCCGCTGTCCGCCACGCGGACGTAGCGGGTCGACGTGCCGTCGATGCGTGTGACGTTCTCGCGACGGAACCGCGCCTGCACACCGAACGCACTGCCCGTGCGTTGTTGGCACGCGAGGCAGTGACACATCGAAACGCGAACAGGATCTCCCTCGCAGGTCAGGCGCAGCTGTCCGCAGGCGCAGGATGCAACTCGGTGTGTCATTGGGTGTCTCCCGTGGGGGGGCTCGCACTGTGACTATCACAGATGCGCGCGCCGTCCGTGCGACTGTACGTGACAGCTCGGCAGTTCAGACCAGCCACGGGTGCGCGCGAATATTCGCGCCGTGATATTCTCCACGGCGATCGGAGTCGTCGACGGTCATGCGAACGAATCCACTCGAACCTGAAGCGCCGCTGCGCGACCCGCGTCGTCACGAGCAACTGCAGCGCGTACTCCAATTCGCGGTATTCCCGGGCATTGGCTACGTCGAAAACTATTTGGGACAGACCGTCGCCTGCGACTCGAGCCAGTACGACGAGCGTTGGGCGGGAACGTCCGACGCATCGACGCCTTCGGCCGTACAGCCCACCACGCCCCTCGATCGCATGGCCGCGATGGGCGCGTTGGTGAGACGCCTAGCGATCGACGACTCGTACACGCTCGTGCTGGCGTGTTTCGTCGCGACGCTCACGCCCGCGTTCGAAGTACGGCTGCGCAGCGCGATCGATTTGCTTCGCGAGGCACTGCGGGATGCTCCGCACAAGCGACCACCGCGCGGCGGCGCTCCGCCTGGGCCTGCCCACGCGAACGCAGTCGTCACCGCGCCCGGCGCCGCGCGAAGTCGACGGAGCTGATCCGGTCACCAGCCAATATCCATGCGACGGGTCGCGCTCACGCCCGCATACGATCTGCTGACGACGCTGCCGTACGGGGATCGCCGCATGGCGCTGAAGATGGGTTCGCGCGATGACAACCTTCGACGGCGCGATTTTGTCGCCGCGGGGACTCAGTGGGGCGTGCGGGCCGCCGCGACGGTCTCGATGCTCGACGCGCTGTGCACATCGATTGCGCCGTGGCTGACGCGCGTGGGCGAGATCGGTTTCGATGCGAGAAAGACCGCCGACCTCCAGCGCACGATGCGCAAGCGGATCGTCGACCTCGCGTAGTCCCGCGCTCAGCTGCCGAATACGCGCTTCTTGATCTCGCCCGAGGCGTCCAACGCCTTCAGTTCGTCGAGCCAACCCACCGCGTCCGCTGCGATGAACAGCGCGGGCGGATCGCGCTTGGCGAACTGCCGAACGAACGTCTTGGTCGGCTCGTCGTGATCGACGGCCAGCACTTTGTACGCGATGCCGTTGGCTTTCAGAATCTGCTCGACCGCGTCACGACCCGGCGAATCCCACTCGACGTACATGGACACGGGGGCGGGCTCGCGCTTGCGTGGCGCAGCCGCCGGGGCCAGCACGACCGGCGGAGCCTCGGGTTGCGGCGACGCACGCGGCTTGCCGAGCAGATCGTTCGCGAATCGGGCGAGCGACTTGCCAAACTTCACACCGGGAACGGAATCGCCGCGCTTCGACGTCAATGTCTCGTGGATTCGTTGGCGCAGGTCTCGGGGCATCGCGACGACGACCATGCACGGCGGCTCGTGGGAAATCCACTGCGTTCCCAACGACACACTCGCGCCGCGCTGTCGTCCGCAAAGCGTCACGCCATTTCCGCGGGCCCGCCGAACAGTGCGTCGACGATCTCGATCCCGGGCCCGCCCGGTTTCGTCGCGAGAAACTCGGCGCGTCGCAGTGCTTCCGCGAGACCCGCGTCGGCCCGTGGCACTTCGTGCTCGACGCCATCGCGAAACGCGCCGACGTCCACAACGACCGTAAGCGCACGCGGACGCCGCGCCGCAATCGCCACGTGCTCGAAGAGCGCATGACCAAACAGCACCGCCCGCGCCCGGCGGTCCACCACCGCGTCGGCCAGTGAGTCGCCGTCACCGCGCGCGACGGCGTCGTGCACACCCACATCGCCGTCCCTGGCCAGTACGATCATTCCGCCCTCGTCCAGCATTGCGAGCGCGTCACGCTCGCGCGAGCGTGCGTTGGGCAGCCGTCGAGCGCCGACGGGCACGGACGCACGAATGGCGTGCGACTGACGCGCAGCGAGGGCGGCTTTCGCGCGCGGATACGTCGCCCAACACAGCATGTGGAAGAAGTCGTGCCATGACCGTTCGCGACTCGGCACTTCGCCGCACTCGTGGACGCGCACGTCGTAGATCGCGTGCGGGCCCGTGACGCGGGCACGACGCGGGCGCGGGGGCTGGCGCACGAATCGAATCGGAGCGCCCGTGGCCGAGGCGAGCGCGAGATCGGCGAGTACGTCGTTCCAGCGAGCGATGCTCGGCCAGGCCGCGTCGGCAGTGAATCGTGCCGCGACCGCACGCAACGGCGCAAACGCGGCGTGACGCTCGGCCCACGCGGGATTCCACGGCAACGCCGCGCTCACGTGCCCCGTTCCACACGGCGATGATCGAGCCCGCTGCGCCGACACGCAAGCGCCGGAGACCCCTTCCCGGACGCGCGCGAGTGCGATACGACCGTGCATCATGAAGCTCGCCGAAGCACTGCTGCTGCGATCGGATCTTCAGAAGAAGCTCGAATCGCTCAAGGTACGGATCGTCGTCAACGCCGTAGTTCAGGAAGGCGACGCCCCGCACGAGCCGCCCGATGGGCTCATCAAAGAAGCGTTCGATGTCCTCGCGCAGCGCGAGGCGCTCGTCGCGAAGATTCACCGCGCCAACCTTGCGTCGAAGCTCCCCGATGGTCGCGTTCTCACCGACGCGATCGCGCGGCGTGACGCACTTCGGCAGGAGCACGCGCTTCTGATCGCAGCCATCGCGGGCTGTCGGAAGGAGCCGGATCGCTACGGCATGCGCGAGATCAAGTGGGTCGCGACCCTGCCCGTGGCGAAGTTGCAACAACAGTCCGACGACATCGCGAAGAGCATTCGCGAACTCGACGGTGCGATTCAGCAGGCAAACTGGGCCGTAGAGATCACGGGTTGAGGGAGGGGCTCCGGGCGAGCGTGGGGCCTCGGCTGCGGGCCGGGAGGCCGTAAACATACTGGGCCGCATCGACGCGCGGAGGGCAGCGCAAATCAATCAACGCATTTGCCCACGGACAAGGCACTGCTCACGCCGCATCACGCATACGTCATCACCGCACGCTGACGGAGTCCCTCCCCCAACCCGCGATCTGTTCATGCACCCGACTCACCTCTGCCACCCAGACGCTCGAACTCCGCGCGAATCGTCGCGACGGGAACCCACGCGATGGGGCGCGGCGCCCGCTCCAGACCGTGAACGGCGTTGGTGATCCATGCGTTGCGTGGCGCGTGCGTCCCGATGCGTTCTGCGAGCTGCGCAATCGCGCCGTTGAGATAGTCGATCTCCGTGGGCTTCCCACGATCGAGGTCTTGCAGTGTGCTCGACCGCGCGAGCGGGTCCACCGTCAGAATCGGACGCGCGAGAATCTTGAACACCGCCGTCGGAAGATCGAGCACGCGCGCGGCGAGTGCAGGCGACAGTCCACCGGGAGCGCGCACCGGCATGTTCGCCCACCGGAACACGCGGAAGCCCTCGCGAATGCACTGCGCGAGACACCAGCGGTAGTCGCGCGAGCGGAGCGCCTCGGCGGTCGGCAGCCCCGTCGCCGCGGACACTCCGTTTCCGAGGTTGATCAGCAGCTTGCCCGCGAGCACGGCGTCGATGTCCGCTCGGACCGTCAGCCGCAGTCCCGTCCGCGCGAATGCCGCAACGAGTCGATCCAGCAGCTCCGCTGCGCCAGGTGCGTCGCTGGCGCCAACGCTGAGAGGACCACTCGTCGTCTGCCGCACGCCCGAGTCGCCTTCGCGAATGACGTTGAACGCGATCATTCCCGGCACGGCCGTGCACGCAAGGCCGCCGTCGCGCAGCAACGCCGCGTTGCCGATTCCGTTCTGAAACGAGACGACGATCGTCGACGGGCGAAGCACGCGGCCGAGCACGGCGCCGGCGGTCTGCGTGTCCTGCGATTTCACCGTGACCAGGCAGACGTCGACGTTCGCGAGGATCGCGGGATCCGCACTCGCGCGAACGTCCGGACGCGCTGCGGTTGCACGCCCGCCAAGATCGACCGCGCGGAGCGACGACGGATCCGCCACGAGCGCGCCGCGACCGACGAGTGCGACGGAACATCCCGCGGCGGACAATCGCGTGCCGAGATAACAGCCGACGGCGCCCGCGCCGAACACGCCGATGTTCAACGGCGTCGCCAAACCCGATTCAAGTGGCATCGCCGGATCCTAGCGTTCTTGCATGCGCGTATCTTCGACGAACACCCCGCGCTATCGTGCCCGACGGCACGATGGAACCCGCGGGCGCGCACGACGACGGACTCCCACACAGCGGCGACGTGCTCGTCCGCGGCCTGCTTCATTGTGGCGCGCGCGTTTCGACGGATGGTAGCCTCGCCCATGGGACTCCTGGGAACACGCTGGGAAGCAGAGTTCGAAGGACACGCGCTCGTCGTTTCCCGCAACGAACTCACTCGAGGCTTCAAGCTCGAATGGGACGGCGTCGACATTGCGCACCGCCGGTGGTCGCTGGTCGGGCTCGGCGAATTGCACGCCTCTGCCGAAGCGAAGGGCCGTAACGTCGATGTGAAGGTCGTGATCTATTGGGGCGGCGTGAGCGAGATGGACGGCAAGTGCCTGATCACAGTCGACGGCGTGGAAATCCCCGTCAAACACGTGAAGTAGCGAAGCGCGGCGCGCGGCGTCTCGCGTTGCTGCCATGGATCGTGTGCGGTCAGGCCGCGTGCGGTGCACGCACCGGCGTAGAGGATCCTGCTGTGCTCGCTGTCGACGCGGCGCGAGTCGATGCCGGGTCCGGGCCCTGCGTCGCGGGACCGCTCACGGAGATCACCGACGATCCGTCCGACCGCTGGTACGTCCTCTCGAGCACCGTGTCGTCCGCAGACCGTGTGTACGTGAGTTCCGGTGACGCGCGGCACGGCAACGAAGCCCGGCTGGACGTCGTCGACTGGGACGCTCGTCGCATTCGAACTCTGGCCACGCCGCAGCCACCGCGACGGCTTTGGCGTTTGCCACCGACCCTCGCACTCGACACGCAACTGCTGCTCGTCGGCGAGAGCAATCCAGGGACATTCGACCTTCTCACGACGAACACCGACGGCGTGTGGGACGGCCTCGCACTCCCGATCGCAACGCGCTCGTTGAACGGATACGGCGCGAGCGCGTCTCGCGGGCAGTGGATCGTCGCGCTGAACACGTCGGTGCAGACGCAGGTCAACCGCTTCCCGCAGCCGCTGGGGCCAGGGACTTCGCGACAAGTCCAAGACGCGTGGTGTGGAAACGCCGGTCTCATGACCCCGCTTGCGGTGAACGACGACGCCCTGGTTCTCGTGTGCAACGTGCCAGTTCCGAATTGGCACGTTCGTGCGCGCGTCGTGCGCCTGCCGGATCTCGCGATTGGACCGGTGGTCGATCTCGCACCCGGAGCGCCGTCCGCGGTGCTCGCCGCGACGGCCGCGGGGCACGGCGGAATCGCGATCGTGTGGGGCCGCTCGAGCGGAGTGGCGCAAACGACCCTTTCGCGTTTCGACTCCGCGGATCTTCGCGCGCTCGGATCTCCGACGATCGTTGCGACATCTGGCACCAACGGTTTCGTCGCCGGAGGCGCACTCGCGCCGTGGCGCGATCGCTGGTTGCTCGCACGCGTGCGCTCGACCGGCGCAGGCAATGTTCAGCTCGGCCTCGCGGAGCGCGGCGTCGACGGCGACGCAGCGAGTGACGAGATGGCGATCGCGCTACCCGAAATCGCGAGTGCGTTCGGCCCGACCCTTCGGATGACCGGCGACCGCGGGATGCTGTTGTTCACGGCGCAACGAATCGGCCGCGCTCCGTTTCACACGTTCGCGATGGCGCTGCGATGCATGCGGTGAATGGGCGTTCAGAACATCAACGCCGCAGTGAAACCGGGCCGACCGTCGGGTGCAAATGGCAAGAGCGCGGATTGGACGGCGGGCCGAGAAGCTGCCGGCGCGCGATCCATGCCGGCCGTGAGCGCGAGCGTGATGCCGAAACCCAAGGCCATGTGAAGGGCGATGATCGACCCCGCCGCGAACCCGCAGGCAGGACAATAGCCCGATCCGACCGCGCCGACGGCCAGCAACGCGATCAACCCGCCGACGCCACCGCCGAGCGCCGCGCCACCGTCGACGACGAGCATGCGCACACGGCTCATCGGTCGGACGACCGCGGCGATCGTCCCGACGATCAGCCCGAACGGGATGCCGACCGCCTGCGACGTCGCGAACGTGTCGAACCGATAGTACGAGTAGCCGCTCGACGAGAGTGCGGGGACGCCGAGGCCGAGGCTGAACGCCATCGCGCCCGACCAGAATGCGAACGAGTTGACCGTCGCGATCTGGCCCGCGCGCGGCGAGAGTGTCACGGCGATCGCCGTTCCCAGGCCGACCCCGAGCGCCGTGCCGACGGGGAGCGAAGCGGCAACTCCGACTCGCTCGCCCGATCCAATGGAGCTTCCGCTCGCCGCCACGGCGATCATGGCCGCAGTGTAGCCGCCCCAAACCCCCGCGGAGTTCACCGTGAGTGCCTGTCCCGTACGCACGCCGAGCGTCGAGATCCCGAACGCCGTCAGACCGAACGCGGACATCGAGCCGATCGCACTCAACGCGAAGCCGATTGCACCCACGTTGTACCCGGCGCCGTAGCCGTACGCCCACAGTCCGTTCACCGCTCCGAGAAGCGATTGCCCGACGATCAACTCGACGCGAGCGCTCGTGTCGGGCGTCTCACGCGCACCGGGACCGCTGCGCGAAGATTCACCGCCGGCACCGCGCGCAACGCGATCCGGGCGTCGCAGGTACGTGCGGATCCGACCCTCGAGTTCGACGACCGACGCCACTCCCGGGCAGTCGAACCGGAGGTCCCCGAGGATGCGAAGTGCTCGCTCGGCGTCGCCGTCGCCAAATGCTGCGAAGGCATCGTCGTAGCGCGGGTCGTGCGAGCAGCCGGAGCGCGAATCGCTCGCGCGAATGTCGAGTGTCGGAAGCCCCGAAGCCGTCGGGTCGCCCACCGGCTCGAACGCGTCCGTCAGCGACGGCGTTGCCGCGGCGTCCGCGGGGCTGGAGACAACGTCCGGAGCGTTCGCAGTCACCGAGATCGTCGGAAGCGAGGGACCGATCGGATCGTCCTGGCCGTGTGCGGAGATCGGCAGCGCGAGAATCCCCGCCAGCGCGACGCCGACGAACGCTGCACGACGCATGACACGCGCACGCACGTTGGTGACGATATCACACGTCTAGGGCGGCTCGACGGTCATCGACACGAAGACGAGACGCGCGTCTGGCAGAACGGCCACAGCGCGATCGAGCACGACGCCGAGCCCCACCGGTTCGTCGGGCAAGACGGCCGCCTTTGCGAACGCCACGCGCGAATGCCCGAGCGTCTCGATGCAATAGATCGTCCGCGCACCCGCCGCCCAGATCGCGCCCTCCCCGTCGAACACGACGGAGGAAAGGTTCGCGCCGTCGCACGCGCCGGTCTTGCAAATCAGTTCGCCGCCGAGGCTCCACGCCAGCACCGCGCCGCCGTCGCCGACCCCCACGACGACATGATCGCCGCTCGCGTCGAGTGCCCGCAGCGGCGGACAGTCCACCGCGCTCATCTCCGGCCCGCGTTTGCCGCCGACGATTCCCAACCATCCTCGCCGACCGTCGGGCGTCTCGACCGAACCCGCCGCGACGTACCGATCCGCGACGCGAACCACGGTTGCGACCTCGGTCGCAGGCGGCAACGAGAGCGACCCCGCGAATGCGCCGCGATCGAACCACGCAAGGTACGGCAATCCGTCGGGCGCGCACGCGGCCAGACACGCGCCAGCCTCGGGTCGGCCTGCGAACGCAGTGATTCGTCCCACTTGTCCGGGCAACGCGAGACGCATCCACTCGTTGTCCGTGAGAATCGTGACGGAACCGTCGAGGCCGAGGACGGCAAACCGCCCACCGTGTCGACCACCGAGATGTACGACTTCGCCCAGCGCACCGGCGGGCGACGGCGCGCGACGCCACTCGCGCGAATCGAAGTACCACAGTTCGCGGCCGGTGCTTCCGATGGCCGTGCCGTCGGGCAACGTGACGACCTTGCGTAGCGGCGCGTTCGGATACGCGTCCGCGGTCTGTTCGACGACGGCAAATCGCGCTCGCTGCACGGCCGGGCGCACGATGCGTGGCCGGCGCACCGTCGTGCCCGAGATGATCTCGAGTTCGTTCAGCAGCGGCAGAAGTTCGGCCTGCAAAGCGGAAATCGACGCGATCCGCGGAGCGTGCTCGGCCGGCGGTCGGCGAAAGATCGACCGTCCGTCGGGCAACACCGTGGACGTCGATGCCGCGATCACTTCGTCGAGCGCGAGGAGCAGCGCGCTCGTTGCCGTAACTTGCAGCGCGTCGTGTCGCTTCGGTGCGTCGAGAATCGAGCGTCGACCCGCTTGCACGATGTCGGTCGGCCCCTGCGGAAACAGCATCGTGCCCGTGAGCATTTCGTACAGCACGGCGCCAATCGCGAAGACGTCGGTGTGTGCGCCTTCGAGCCCGGACTTGTCCCCTTGCTCCGGCGCCATGTAACCCACCGACCCGACGACGACTTCGAACGTCGCGCCAAGCCCCGCGACCGCGGCAATTCCCAGGTCGGACACTTTCAACAACTCGACGGGCGGCTCGCCGCACACGAGCAAGTTCTCCGGCTTGATGTCCCGGTGGACGACACCATTCTCGTGGAGCGACGCGAGCGCGCGCATCAGGTCGCGCAGGAGCCTCGCAATTCGCGCGGGTGCCAGCGAGTGGCCGGTCGCGCGCAATTCGTATTCGATCCGCTCGGCCACGGTCGTTCCTCGCGGGCCGCCGTCGACCCACTCGAGCGCGATCCAGGGCAGCACCGAAATCTGCCGCCGCAGCCCGCGGTCGGCGACCCACACGACCGGCTCGTTGCCCGCGGCGTACAGACGAACCACGGACGACACCGGCGGCGTGCGCGACGAGATGCGCGACAGCGCTTCGACTTCTTTCTTCAGCATGATGTCGAGCGTTGCGCCGTTGGACGCCAACATGTCCGGGCGAAACAACTTGATGACCGCACGCGCGCCCTCGGGCGGATGGCTGATGACGTGCGCCGCACGGCCATCGCGCAGAGCCGTCGCGCGAAACGTCACGGCGAAACTCCCCTGCCCGATGATCCGGTCCAGACGGTAGCCCGCGAGGCCCGGGCCGCGGGACGGGTCGGGTTCGTCGAGCAGCGCGCTTCCCACCAGGTCTTCGAGCGAGTCGTGTGTCAGCGGGATCGCGAGCGTCATGAGGGGGGGGGCTGTTCCACCGCGTCGAGAAACGATAGGTATTCGTGCGCGACGCGCGATGGGTTCTCCAACTGCGGATAGTGTCCCGTGTCCTCGAGCGCAACGAGCTTCGCACCCGGAATCTCGCGCGCGAGCCGTTCGGCGATCACGAAGCGCGCAACAGGATCTCGCCGACCCCACAGAACGAGCGCCGGCACATCGAGCCGAGTCAGCGGCGGCAGCCAACGATCGGCGAGCTGAATCCGTTCTTCGATGTAGCGGATGGACTGCGGCAGCCGGAGATGGCCCTCGTCGTAGATGAGCAACTCCCACAACCGGTCGAGTTCTCCGTCGGGCAGCGCGTCGGGACGCGAGAACAGCCGGCGAAACTGCAGCTTGAACGTCGTTCGCGACGCCAGCCGCGTGAAGATCCTGCCCAGAAGCGGGCGACGCAGTACTTTCTGCGACGGCGTCAACCGCGCCATTTCCAGGTGAACGCTGCCGTTCATGAGCGCGATCGACGCCACGGCCAGCGGGAGCGTGCCGGACTCGCGTCGTGCGAGAAGCTCCGTCGTGACGCTGGTCCCCATGTCGTGGGCAAACACATGCGCGCGGTGTACGTCGAGTTGCGCACACACGGCGAGCGCGACGTCGGCCTGTTCGACGAGGGAATAGCTGTAGATCCGCGGCTTGGCGGACAGTCCGTATCCCGGGAAATCGAGCGCAACGACGCGATGGCGCTCGCTCAACGGCCCGAGAATCGCGGACCAGTCGTACGAACTCGTCGGAAATCCGTGAAGAAGCAGCACGGTGCTGCCCTTGCCCTCGTCGAGAACGAACACGTCGAGACCGCGAACGTTCGCGATCCGGCCGCGCTGGCGCCAACGCTGGATCGGCTCGGACAGGGGCATCGGACGGCGCGGAGGATAGCACCCACCTCGTGCGCACGGTCGATCGACGTCGTTCCTGGTTGTTGCGGCCTCGCGCGGCTCCTACGATGCGCCCGTGCTGACGGCGCCCACGTGGACGTACAACGCCGCGGGGGGACCCAATCCCTTCATCGTCCCCGCACGCCATGGACTCATCGCGACGGCGATCAACACGGACACCGGCGCGACGGTCGTGGGGCTCGGTCGCAAGGCCACGCGATTCACGCGCCCGTTGAAGTTGCAGTCGCGCGGGGTGGCAATCTTCGCGCAACCGACGCCGTTTCACCTTCCCGAACGCGTGTACGCCATCGGATACAGCACGATGGCGGGCGTCGCGCCACGAGTGTTCGCGTTGTCGCCCGACGGCGAAGTACAGATGGAAGCCGCTCGGCCCGAGCTCGCATGGCGCGAAGGACGCACGATCTCCGTCACGGAAACTCCGCACGGTCCTGTCTTGCATCTCGACGACCGACACCTCGTGCTCGATTCGGCCGGAAACGTCGTCGCAGACGTTCCGCGCCGCGGGGTGGACGCGCCGTTCGTCGTCGAAGCGGGAAGGCTTTTCGCGCACGACGGCCAGGCGCTCGCGATCGTCGACCTGGTGACCGGTCAGACGTTGACCCGATGGCCACTCGACGGTCGACCGACGGCGGTTCGGTACGACGCCGCGCGTTCTCGCGTTGCGCTGCGCGTAGACCGATTGCTCTGTTCTCTTGGAATGGAAGACGAATCCGAGCGGCCACGATTGCGCGCGTGGGTCGGCGGCCTCGCCGTGATGCCGTCGGTGACCGACAGCAATCTTCGCGCGGCGAGCGGAGGGACCGGCGGGCTCGAGTGCGTCGACGACGATGGTTCGCCGCGATGGACGGTGCTGATCGGCGGCGCGACGTCGGTGCACGGCGTGGCCTTTCTCACCGGCGGCGAGCTGGTGATGACCGCAACCGGTGGCGGGGCCGATCGCGTCTTGATCACGCGCGAAACCGAGCAGATCTTCGAGCGACCTCGGGCCGGTGCCGCGGGCGGCGCTGGGTGTATCGCGCGCGTCGGCGATCGCGTCGCCGTCGTGGTAGCGCCCGGGGCGGAACCGAGTGGACTGATCGAGTTCGGTGCTGCGATCGACTGTGCGAATCTCCGCGGTGGCGGAGCGGCCGTGTACGAACGACCGGGCAATCCGGGGCCCGGGAAACGCATGATGATCGTGGACCCTGCCGGTGCGCCCGCGATGGACGTGAGCGAAGGCGCGGCGGGTGCACGCTGGGCCGTGTTCAGCGACGGACTGTTGGCCGTTCCGCGCGCGAACGCCGCGCGTGTGGACTTGTACGACACGGGCGCGCCGGCATGAGCGAGCGATGCGAGCGCTGTCGCCGCGGATTCTCGAATTCCGCGCCCAAGGACGACGTCGAGTGGCTGACCGATCCGCCCGGCGCGTGGCGACCCGGCGCGGACGAACTCTACGTTGCGCGATGCAAGCGGTGCGGATCCATGTTGCTCGACCGGTGGCACACGGACGCCGAGACCGAAGGCAAGGAACACCACGATGTCGCCGTGGTGTTGCACGACGCGGCGCGTGCTGCGGTCACCGAACGCCGGCCGGCAGCGATTGCCGCCGTGTCGCCCCAGTTGCGACGGCGGCACCTCGAACTGCTCGTCGACCGGATGCAGCTCGAGGATCGCGAATCACTGGAACGCATCGAACGCGGGCAGACGGAGGCAACGGAAGCGTTTCGCGGCCTGGTCGCGCACCGCCTGGCGACGATGACTCCCGCGCCGCCGATCGGTGACGTGCTTCCGCGACCGGCGCCGAGTTTCTTTTCGACCTCGGGCACGCGATTGCGGATCGACCTCGATGCCGGCACGCGACTGACGCTCGAACTCACGCGGGACGTGTGGTGGCTCACGCGCGTACGGGGCGATGCCGTGGAGTGGCGAGCGGAATTGCATTCGGCAGGCCGCGAGGCGCTGCTCGGCGCTGTCTCGATGCCGGACGGCGATCGCGCGGTGGCGCTCATCGCGGCGCCCACGGCTGGGGAACAGGGAGAATTGTTCGTCGTGGACGTGGCAACCGGCGCGGTGCTTGGCCGTTCGATGCACAGGCTACGGGCCGCGCCGCTCGAACTTCGGGCGCTGCCAAGTGGCTGCATCTTCGTTGCGACGTTTCAGCGTTTCGCCGTCGTTCGCGGCGATGCATCCGTGGTGTGCGAGGGAGGCGCGGCTGCGATGCCCGTGGCCGCTCCCGTGGCCGACGGCGTCGTACTGATCGACGCGCCGTGGCGATTGCTCTCTCTGTCATTGCCCTCGGGAGAGCAGCGCTGGTCGGTTCCAATCGACCGTTCGGCCGCAATCGCACCGTCCCGCGACGGCCACGTCCTTCTGTCGACTGGCGACGCCGTGGCACGACTCGACGTGCGCGGCCCGACACCGCGGGTCGCGTGGATCGCGTCGGGGCACACGCCTCTCGCGCTCGACGACGGCGGCGCGGCGCTCGTCCGCGACCGCACGGACAAGTCCACGCGGCGGATCGAGTGCGCGGTGTACACGGCCCGCGGCGAACGGCGTCAGACGATTTCCCGCCCAGACGCGAACAAGGCACCGACCGCGCAATTGAGTACGGACGTGCTGCTGTTTCACTCCGGCGGCGAAGTCGCCGTGGCCGCCGGTGAACACATCGTGTACGCGCTTTCGCTGCCCGACCGACGCACGGCGCACGTGACACTCGACGTGGGAGGTGCGTGGGTTTCGTACGACGGGGTCGTCGATCGCATCGCGTCGGATGGTCAGCGCGTCGGCCGCTGGCGACTGGGCTGAGGTCGTCGAGCGGGGACAGGCGCGCGTCCGCGGACCGGTGCGGCGCGTGTGGGCGCGGCATGGGCAGCTACGGGACGAGCGGTCACATCGACTGTCTGCACGACGTCGACCGGCGCGCTCGGCACGACCGCGGGAACGTGGACGTTTGCGTCGGCCGACGGAACGATCGTGGCGACGTCGCGTTCCGACGCCGCATCCGTTGAGGCGGCACTCGGTACCTCACGCGATGCGGAAGGTGGACGGGCCATCCACCAGACCGTCCCTGCGAGAAGCCCAAGCGCAACCAACGCGCCCACGACGTACAACCAGCGCGGAGGACCGAGCGTGGACGCGACGGGACGGTCGGGCTCGCGCGCATCAGTGGCCGTCGTCGCCGACACAGTCTTGGGCGCCGGTCGGGACTCGTCATAGCCGAGCGTCCGCTCCGGCGCTGCGGTCAACGTAGCCCGTGCTTGTCTCGCTCCCCCGTGTCCCGAGGGGCGCACCAGCGGCATCGCGACGTCGTCGCCGTCCCCGAGCACCGACGACGGACTGGGCGGAAGGGTCGTGTCGGCAGGCGGTGCCACGGCGCTGACGAGTGTTGCAACCGAGTCGCGCACGACGTGCCGCGTGGGCTGAGCGCGCTCGCCGCCATAGGCAACGGTCTCGTCGCGGGGCTGCGCCGCGGCAGCCCGCAGCGCATTCAACATTTCACTCGCCGTCTGAAAACGCTTGCGTCGGTCCTTCTCCAGGGAGCGCATGATCACCGACTCGAGCCGGCGATCGGCGTCGGGTCGCCGAAGGGACGGCTTCTCCGGCGCCTCGTTGAGTTGCTTGAGAATGACTTCGATCGGTCCTTCGCCGGAAAACGGCAACGTGCCGGTGACCATCTCGTAGAGAATCACGCCGCACGCGTAGAGATCGGCACGCCCGTCGATTTCCTCGCCGCGTGCGTGTTCCGGCGACATGTACTCCGGCGTGCCCGGTACCGCTCCGTCGCGGGTGAGGTTGAGGCTCTCTTCCGAGACCGGCCCCGCGAACGACTTCGCAATGCCAAAGTCCGCGACTTTCACCGTCTCCACGGGTTTCCCCGCGGGACCCGGCCGGTGCACCAGCATGATGTTTTCCGGTTTCAGATCGCGGTGAACGACGCCCAATTCGTGCGCGGCCGAAAGTACGTTGAGCACTTCGGACATCACGCGCACCGTTCGCTCCGTTCCCATCGGCCAATCTTCGTAGATCACGCGGTACAGCTCGCGGCCCTCGAGAAACTCCATCGCGAGGTACGTCAGCCCGTCGGGCTCGGAACCGTAGTCCAACACTTTGACGCTGTTCGGATGGTCCAACTTGCTCGCAGCACGCGCCTCGCGGCGAAAGCGCCCACGCGCGGCGTCGTTCGTGAGCAGCGCAGGATTGAGCACCTTCAACGCGACGACACGCTCGAGACTCAGGTGACTCGCACGGTAGACAGTACCGTTCGCCCCGGCGCCGACTGCAGCGTCGATCCGGTACTTCCCTGCGACCATTCGGCCGACGTTGGGATCCTTCGCGGGACGGTTGGAACTCACACCCGCGCGCATCGTAGCAAGCGAACCGGAACGTGCCGAGCGTTCGATGCGTCTATCGGCCCGGCGCGCGCGGAATGTCTGCGAATCTGCTACGATGATGAGAGAAGATGAAGAACTTACCGTCGGCAGTTCGAAAGCTCGGTCGGCTGGCCACGAGTCTCTGTGCGCTCGGGTGCATTGCGGTCGGTTGCTCGGAAGACCCCGGCACATGCTCCGCCGGCGCGCGCTGCGCGGATGTCGTACGTCGAGACGTGAGCGCAGACGCACCGCCGCCGCCGCCGGACGTCCTGCCCATCGACGTTCCGGATCCTGCGCTGCGTGACGTTGTGTCGATCGAAATCGAGCCCGCCAATCCCACGATCACCTGCGTCGACGGCATGCGCGCTACGCAGATGTTTCGTGCCATCGGTGTCCAACGAGACGGCATGCGCTTGATGCTCACATCGGGGTCGTGGTCGCTCGAACACGACCGGCTCGGGAGCATCGGAAATGACGGCGTGTTCACGGCCAACGGGATAGCGTCCGGGGTCGTCGAGGTTCGCGTCGAGGCACCCGACGCCATGGGCATGACGCTTCGTGCAACGACGCGACTGAGTGTCCGCGTCGAACGCACGATCGTCGCCATGGGCACACCGATGGACGCAGCGACCCACTTCATGGACCCCGTCGTGATGGACGCCGCCCGGGCCGTGCTGCTGCACTATCCGCTCGACAACGCGATGATGCCCAACAACGTCGGCGCACCCGACGTCCAGTGGGAACGGGGAGCCGCCGGGGACGTCTATCGAGTGCGGATCGTGAAGCCGGGACTCACGGTCACTGCCTACGTGCTGCATACCGGGATGGGCTTTCGCTACGACTGGGTCGTCGAATCAGACGCTTGGCGCTCCGTGGCCGAGAATTCTGCGGAAGAACCCGCGGTGATCTCCGTCGATCGTTGGGACTCCGCGATGCGCCAGGTCGTGCCCGGGCCGAACGCGCGGGTGTTGCTCGCACGCAGCGGGATCTTCGGCGCGATCTACTATTGGGACCTTGGCGGCGGTCGGATTCAGCGGATCAACGCCGTCACAGGCGCTCGCGACTCCGCGATTCCAAACCCCCCGGTGCGAACGAGCGACGGACGACGCTGCGTCGCGTGCCACACGGTCTCGCGCGACGGTCGGTACCTCGGCGCCGAACTGTGGGACGGCGGGAGTACGTCGACCGTGTTCGACCTCACGACCGACCTGACCCCCGATCCGTCACCGACCGTTTTCCCGCCGGGGCGCGTGAGCTTTCTGTTCTCGACGTTCAGCCCGGATTCGACTCGACTGATCACGAACTTCGGAAACGGCCTCGGCTTGATCGATCCGCGCACTGGGATGTCCGTCGCGGCGACGGGACTGCCAACCACGGGATCGGCGCATCCGGAATGGTCGCCGGACGGCAACAGCGTCGCGTTCATCACGAACACCGACGGCGGTTGGGCCGTGGACTTCACCCGCGGCGATCTCGCAATGTTGCCCGTGATGCCGGGCGACACGTTCCTGCCGGCAGCGACGATTCATCGCGGCTCGGATCTCGCGGGGATGACCGAAGGCGGAAACGTCGACGCGCACCCGACGTGGGCGCCGGACTCTCGCGTCCTGGCGTTTCAGCACGCGATTCACTCGCGATCGGACGGCGGGGGCGGGCGCACGATCGCCAGTTCCCTGTACCTCGTAGCGCGCGCAGGCGGCGCGGCTGCGCGGTTGAACAATGCGGTCGGAGGCCCGAGCGAGACGACGTCGTACTGGCCGACGTTCTCTCCATTCATCACGCGCGATCGCATGGACCTTCCCGCGTACTACTGGCTTGCGTTCTTCTCGCGACGACCGTACGGCAACACGCAGGCCGGCACGCGCGGAAGCAGCCGACGCCAACTGTGGGTGACCGCCGTTCGAACAGACGCTCCGCCTGGCGCCGACCCATCGAGTGTCGCGTACTGGCTGCCAGGGCAAGACGTCGCTTCGCAGAACATGGCGGCGTTCTGGGCGCCGCAGCCCTGCCGCATGAATTCCGCCGACTGCCGGACGTCTGCAGACTGCTGTTCTGGAAGTTGCCGACCCGACCCGATGATGCCAATGCGTTTCACCTGCCAGCCACCTCCGCCCGCGGAGTGCCGACGACTCGGCGCAACCTGCGGCGCCGGCGGCGATTGCTGCATGGGGTTGACGTGTGTCGGCAACACGTGCGTCTCCCCTCCCGGATGAGCGTCGTCGCACGACACGAATGGCCGGTCTCCCGCGCTCGTGCGACCGTGGCGATCCTCGTCGTCGCAGCGATGCACACGTCGACGCTTGGCTGCGGCGCTCCCCGCGAGGCCGACACCGCCTCCCGCGATGCCGTCGGCGAACGCGATGCCCGCAGCGACGCCGCAGGCCTCGATGCCGCCGGCGATTCGATCGAACCGTTCGTCTGCGATCGTCGCTTCACGGTCCGACCGACACCGAGCTACGCCGCTGCGCCAATCCTCGTCGATTTTACCGACAGTGCCGGCTACACGAGCATCGCTCTGCGTCCGTCCGGACCCGGAATGCCCACCGTCGAGTACCTCGGTGTCCGCGGCACGGCACCCTTTGTGTGGTCGTTTCGCGTCGGCGGCCTCGCAGCAGGCGTACTCGACTTCGCATTCATGGCAGATCCAGGCGCGGCCACCGTGATCGCCACGTGCAGACTGGCAATCCTCCCGGGTGCGCCGCCCGACGGCGGCACGTCGAGCGATGCGGGCATCGACGCGGACGCCCGGTGTGTGCCGCGCTGCGTCGGCGTGCCGTGTGGTGGCGATGACGGATGCGGCAACCGATGTGCGGGGACCTACCGTGATCGCCACGGGGCCGTGAGTGACTGTCGCGTTCCCGGCGACTGCGGCTGTGGCATCGAACCCAACGACAACATGGTGTGTGGCGACGATGGCATGTGCGTCATCCGCTGTTCGTGCGACTGCCTGCCACCGCAACGACGAATGCCGAGCGCGGTCGCTGGCCTCGATCACGCTGGCGCGTGTCGACTCGTGTTCCGCGAAAGCCACGATCCGACCGTGTGGGACGAAGTAGGGAATCGACCGTTGTGTCCACTCGACCATGACCCCGTGGGCACCGCGCGGTGCGTCGAGTGTCCGCCGTGCCACCGCGACCATCCACCGTCATGCCCGTGGAACTCGTGGTGCGAGTGCCGGGACACGCGCTGGGTGACGGAATACCGCACGATGTGTTGCGCCGCGGGAAGCACGTTCTGTTTTTGACTGTGATCAGCAACGACAATGGGCGGAGCGCGGACGTCGTCGTGGTCGTGAACACATGCAACGAGAAGCTGACGGACGCTTCGGCGCCGGAATGAGAGACCATGAACTTGAACCCACAACAACGTCGCGCGGGACTCCTTGAATTCGGCATCGGTGTTCCCGCCAACGCCGCGCTCGCTGCAGTTCTCTATTACCGCGTCTTCCCCGTGTACCCGCACATGGACACTGCCGCACAGCGTGTCGTCTTTGCGATCCAGTGCAACGCACTGCCCGGCCTCGCAATGCTCGTGGCCCTCTATGCAGTCGCACTCGGGCGCGCAACGTCGAAAGCGATTGACCCACTGATCGGCGCCGAATCGCGGACCCTGACGATCCACGGGAGGTTCCTGACCAATACGCACGAGCAACTCGCCTTGTTTTTCGTCGCGTCGTTGGCGACCAGCACGTTTCTCAACGCGGGCACACTCCGAGTGCTCCCCGTCGCGGCGTGCCTGTTCTTCGTGAATCGGTTCGTATTCTGGATTGGCTATCTCAAAGACCCGCTGCTTCGCGGCATCGGACTGTCTGGCACCCTGTACCCCATCACGTTCTTGATGTTATTCGCTGCGTACCGAACCGTGGGCCTCTGGTGGCACGGACGCTGATCTCACGGTGCTTCCACATTTTGGGAGCCCGCCCCCAACCCCGGCCGCCCCCGCCGCCCACCCCCCCCCCCCCCGCGGCGGGGTGC